>Ga0265293_10003230_pt1 | contig 30675 bp, 33 predicted proteins | sample Munlanlewell138R_FD_192505 | JGI IMG/M metagenome (GOLD analysis project Ga0265293, IMG submission 192505) | Leachate microbial communities from a municipal landfill in Southern Ontario, Canada - Leachate well 138R | ecosystem: Engineered > Solid waste > Landfill > Unclassified | place: Canada... | reverse complement strand
TGATTTCCTGATAGTATAGAGAGGAATTATAGCTAATAAAGTATTTAAAAAGTGTTTCTTAAGAAAATTTTAATTTTAAAAGGACTATTATACACAAAGCATAGATTGTCTTTTAAAAATACATAGCGGGTAATAATCTAAAAAGAACAGCTCAAAATGATAATTACTCTACGGCAGTAGGTTGGTATTTAAACTACAGTAACGGAAAGTTTTATTTTCGTGCTATTTATGTTGAGCAAGATGATAAAGAGAGTTTAATAAAAACCGATAGCGACTGGAGTCGTTTTGAGTTGGCGGCTTCTTATATTTTTTAAATTAACCTCTTTTTAATATGATATCCATTATCATTATATAAAATTAAAGAGAAATTGATGCACAACAAAACAGGCGATAGTGAAATAAAGAGGCTGATAGATTGTAAAAAATCGGCTGTTGTAAAAGTTGTTAAATTAAAAGCTGATGCAGAGCTAAAGCAGAGGCTTATATCTTTTGGAATAATGAAAGATACGGTCTTAGAGGTACTAGAGCATGCGCCTGCAAAAAGCACTATAGAGATAAAAGTAGGCAGGATGAGAATCGCACTTCGAGCTAAAGAGGCTGAACTGATAGAGGTCATAAAAGCATGAACAGAGATATAAAAGTCTGCCCAGTAACAGCTAAGCATATAAAAGTTGCACTTGTGGGACAGCCAAATGTAGGCAAAAGCATGTTGATAAACTCTATATCAAATGCAAATCTTCATGTTGGAAACTTTACCGGTGTGACGGTTGAGAAGAGTGAAGTGTTGTTTGACTACAAAGAGTACCACTTTACGGTAGTAGATTTACCAGGGACTTATGCACTAAACGACTACACAATAGAAGAGAGAGTGACAAATGATTATCTCCTGACTCAGGATTATGATCTTATCATAAACGTTGTAGACTCGACAAATTTGCAAAAAAATCTTCAACTTACTTCAGAGCTTATGAGCATAGGCAAGAAAATGTTAATAGCACTTAACATGAGTGATGAAGCTGACAAAGAGGGCATAAGCATAGATAGCAAGCTTATGTCTGAACTCTTAGGATTTGCCTGCGTAAAAGTCTCTGCTGTTACAAAAGTTGGGATAGTTGATCTTATAGAGGCTATTATAGAGGAGTATGAAAGCGAGAGTATTGAGTATAAGCTTATTTTTAGTGAAGCTGTAGAGGAGGAGATAACCGTAATAATCGACTACTTGACAAAGCATAAATATCAAGATGAAAACTCATATAGAAATATAGCGATTAATCTTCTTAAAAATAGTAAACAAACATATGCAAAACTTCATGATGATCCTATATGGACGGAGCTGCAGCCTATCTTAATAGAAGCATCAAAACATATAGAGCTCCATCATGACACAAGCGACATAAAAGAGGCATTTGCTAGCGAGTACGCCTCTTTTAACAGGGGTGTAGTAAAAGAGGTTTTAAAGCAAGAGGTAGAAGAGAGTGAAAAAACTCTAACAGACAAGATTGACTCCGTTTTGATTCATCAAATATTTGGCATACCGATATTCCTATTTTTTATGTGGGCTCTTTTTCAGCTTACATTTGAGATAGGCTCTATTCCTATGGAGTGGATAGACGCTTTTTTCACATGGTTAGGTAGTACCATAGGCTCAACAATATCAAATGATGATATTCGCTCTCTTGTGGTTGACGGCTTAATATCAGGTGTCGGTGCGGTAGTCTTATTTATTCCAAATATTGTCATTCTTTTTATAGGTATAGCGCTATTAGAGAGTACGGGGTACATGTCAAGAGTTGCGTTTTTACTTGATGGCTTTTTTCATAAGTTTGGGCTTCATGGACAGTCGTTTATACCGCTAGTAACAGGTTTTGGATGCTCGATTCCAGCCTACATGAGTGCGAGAATACTTAAAAATGATCGCGATAGACTTTTAACGCTATTTATTATCGGGTTTATGAGTTGCGGGGCCAGGCTTCCGGTTTATGTTCTTTTTGCAGGTGCATTCTTTTCAGAATCAATGGCAGGTAATGTTCTCTTTGCTATCTATATAACAGGGGCAATGCTTGGGCTATTTGCTGCAAAAGTACTAAAGTTAACAGCATTTAAGGGTGTAGATGAGCCTTTTGTTATGGAGATGCCAAAATATAGATTTCCATCACTAAAGCTTATGTGGCATACGGTTATGACAAAAACATTGATGTATCTTAAAAAGGCGGGTACATTTATAGCAGCGGCATCTATGCTTATATGGTTTTTAAGCAGCTACCCGCATAATCAACTCCTAGAAGAGGAGTACGCAACAAAGATACAAAGAGCTGTAACTCAGGAGGAGAAGAGTTTTTTTACTAATCAAGCAGCAGAAGCATACCTTGAGCAGAGCTACCTTGGTCAAATTGGAAAATTCAGCGAGCCGATTTTTGCTCCGCTTGGATTTGATTGGAAGATGAGTGTGGCTCTTCAAACAGGACTTGCGGCAAAAGAGGTTGTAGTCTCGACTTTAGGTGTTTTATACTCATTAGGAAGTGAGGTAGATGAGGAGAATAACTCCCTAAAAGAGATGATTTCAAAAAATATACCTTTTGCTTCCGCAGTAGCGTTTATAGTTGTTGTTATGGTTTATCTGCCATGTCTGGCTGCATCAGTTGTCTTTACGCGTGAAGCAGGTGGTATAAAATATTTCTTTTACCTTTTAGGATTTACATCCATAGTCGCTTACGGACTTGCTTTTATAGCATTTAATATCGCATCCATGTTTAATATTTAAATATTTGCACAATATTAACTACTTATTAGCGCATATCTGTTAGAATCTGCTTATGAAAAAAATATTAATGATTGAAGATGATTTAGAATTAGCGGAGATACTAGCTGAGTATCTACATCAGTTTAAGTTTGAGGTTATTACAGAGGATGACCCTTTTAAAGCGGTAAGCATATTGAAGCTTGAGCCTTTTGATTTAGTTATATTGGATTTGACTCTGCCTGGTATGGATGGTTTGGAGGTTTGTGAAGCAATCCGTGAGAGACAAGATATTCCTATTATTATCTCCTCGGCTAGAAGTGATGTAACCGACAAGGTAAAAGCGTTAGAACTAGGAGCTGACGACTATCTTCCAAAACCTTATGACCCAAGAGAGCTAGAGGCTAGGATACACTCTGTACTAAGAAGATATGAAGCAAAGTCACAGCAAAAAGAGGAGTCAAAGAGCGATTTTAAATGTGATGCATCCTCGATGATGATTACCTATAAGGGCAGAAATATCGACCTTACAAAGGCAGAGTTTGGAATTTTGTCATACATGATAGCAAAGCAGGGGTTGGTTGTATCAAGAGAGGACTTGATTCACAATGTAAATGCTATAAATGAAGATTCATCTAATAAAAGCATTGATGTAATGGTGGGAAGAATTAGAAACAAATTAGGAGATAAATCTCTTATAGAGTCGGTTAGAGGCGTTGGCTATAAACTTCTTAAGTAAGCTATTTTTTCGTTTTACTAAAAAAATGGAGAAAAATTAGTGCGTCAACATGCTGTTTTAATAACCGTTTTATCTGCACTTACAGTTACGGTTATAAGTGTAAGTGTTGTATTTTGGGAGTTTTTTCTACTCAACAAGCAGCACTATATAGATCATATATTTACAAAACATGCAACAATCACTCAAATATTTAGGCAACATCAGCAAAAACAGCACTCCCAGATTATGCTCGAAGCAAACTTGGCGGTATATAGTTTTGTACTAGAAAAAGATAATGAAGCGATAAAAACAGTACTAAATAATGCAAAAGTTTTAAAAAGAAAAGATTTTCAAAGTGTAAAATCATCTCTAATGTTGTCTCAAGAGGGGTTTTTTACCAAAAAAACAGTAACAGACTTAACTACAACTATGCTTGAGTTTAATAAAAAAATATACTTTTATATTCAAGCACCAACATCTTCGGTGCTTATTTTAGACGAAGAGCTAAGACCATATAGATACTGGAGTGTCGCTTACTCCTACATGACTATTTTGGTAATAATCTCCTTCTCTTTTGTTCTGATTTTACAAAGGCTAAGACCACTTATAAGACTTAGAAAGAAGATTGCTCTTTATGGTGATGGAAATATGAATATATCGTTTAAAACCAAAGGGTATGACGAGATAGCACTAATCTCCAACGAGCTTGAGGCAACAAGAGAAAAAATCAATATTATTTTAGAGTCTAGAACTCTCTTTTTACGCAATATAATGCATGAGCTAAAGACTCCTATTGCCAAGGGAACAATTGCTACTCAGATGTTGGAGTCTCAAAAACAGAAGGATAGATTTAGTTCTATTTTTGGACGTTTGGAATCTTTAGTTAATGAGTTTGCTCTTATTGAGGAGGTAACAAGCCTTGGAGATAAAACCGATTTTAAAGAGTATCGTCTTATTGATATTATAGACGGTGCAATAGATATGGCAATGATAGACAAAAGTTCTGTTACGGTAGATGTAGAAGCAACTTACAAAATAAACGCAAACTATAGACTCTACACTACGGCAATAAAAAATATGATAGATAATGGCATAAAGTACGGAGCCGACGGGCATGTAAAAATTTTGATAAAAAACGGTGAGTTGTGTTTTGAGAGCAAAGGAGACTGCATAGCACATCCACTACAGTACTATATAGAACCATTTACTAAAGATAATCCTGCAAAAAATAGTTTTGGGCTTGGTCTGTATCTAGTGGACTCTATTTTAAAAGTCCATAATCAGGTTTTAGCACATGAGTATGAAGATGGCACAAATCGCTTTATATTTGCTAAGTTTTTAGGGGCAAACTAACATAATGGACAGATATCTTAAATTAAGCGTAGTTGTATTTTTTGCTATATCTTTTTTTGTTTTTGGATGGCTCTCTCATACAGCCTATAACCCTATTCACAAAATAAAGACGGCATCCGTACTTGATGAGATAAAAGAGAATAAGCTTCTAAATGTAGCTCTACTAAACTCACCCTCAACATACTATATCGGTCCCGATGGAGCAAAGGGTTTTGAGTATGATATTCTTAATGCCTATGCAAAACATTTGGATGTTGACTTAAATATAACAATGGTAAACACGACAAAAGAGGCTTTAGAGCTTAGTAAAAATCCAAATATTCATATAACCTCTGCATCTTTGGCAAAAACTAAAATAAAAGAGAAAAACTTTAATTTCGGTCCATCATATTTTGAGGCACAACAACAGGTTATCTGTTATAGAGGCATGCTATGGAGTGGCAAGTTTCCAAAAAGTGTTGAAGATTTGGCAGGACTTAAAATAGTAGTAGGAGAAGAGACTAGCTACAGCGAGACTATAGACTCGCTACTTGAGGATGGATTTGATATAAATGCCACCTATACCTCTGAGTACTCTACGGAAGAGCTTTTAGCAAAGGTAGCTGATAATGAGATAGATTGTACTATTGCAGACTCAAATATATATGCCCTAAATCAACGCTATTTTCCAAAGATAGCTCTTGCCTTTTCTGTTAGCAATAGAGAGCAGCTTGCATGGGTGCTTGCACCTGATTCAAAGGAGTTAAAAGATGATATGTACTCTTGGCTCAATGGATTTAACCAAAGCGGGGAGATGGCACGTCTAAAAGATCACTACTACAGTTTTGCTCTCTTTTTTGATTACTATAACACTAAGACGTTTTATGAGAGAATAAAAACAAGACTTCCTAAATATAAAGAGCTATTTGAGAAATATGCAGAGAAGTACGGTCTTCCATGTTCAGTTTTAGCAGCACAGTCATATCAAGAGTCACACTGGAACCCAAGAGCAAAAAGCTACACAGGAGTTAGAGGACTTATGATGCTTACGCAGGCTACGGCAAAAATGCTGGGAGTCAAAAATAGACTCGACCCACAGCAGAGCATTGAGGGTGGAGCAAAACATTTAAGTGAACTTTTAAGACGTGTACCTTCAGATGTAGAAGGAGAAGATCGCTTAAAATTTGCACTTGCTGCATACAATGTAGGATTAGGGCATATTTTTGATGCGCAGATATTAGCAGAGAGAATGGGGCTGAATAAAAATGTCTGGAGTGATTTAAAAAAAGTGCTCCCTCTGCTTGCCCAAAAGAAGTATTATAAAACACTAAAACATGGTTATGCAAGAGGAAGTGAACCTGTTAGGTATGTTGACTCAATATATGACTACAGAGATATTTTACAAAAAAACAGCTATGAGCCATTTTTAAGCAAAGATAGAGAAAAGCAAGAGCTAGTAGAGTAGATAAAATTTATAAAAGATGAATTCTAATTAATTTAAATATATAAAAAATTATAATAGTTGTGATACAATGATTCTTGAACTAACTAAAACTAAAGGATGAGATATGAAAAAGTTGAATTTTCTATCATTAGTTGCAGCTTCTGCTATGGTTTTAAGTATCGGTGCTACAACACTAAGTGCTGAGAGAATGAAGTGCGGTGCCGGCAAGTGTGGTGACACAAAAAAAGAGATGAAACGAGACGGCAAGTGCGGTGACTCAAAAAAAGAGATGAAACGAGACGGCAAATGCGGAAACTCAAAAAAAGAGATGAAGCGTGACGGCAAGTGCGGAAACTCAAAAAAAGAGATGAAACGTGAGGGTAAGTGCGGAAGTAACTAATCTTATAGGGTTGTAGATATCTGTTATAGGGTGTCGGTTTAAAGTTTCTTAAGGAGTGCGTTATGAACTTCAAACAACTATATCTTAAGTTTTCTAGAGTGAGCGAATGTGCAAAATCATCTGCTTTATTATTTGCACGATTGGCAGTTGCGTATGGATTTTATGAGCCTGCGATGAATAAGTGGAGCGATATGACCTCTGTAGCTGGATGGTTTGAATCTTTAGGAATACCATTTCCGACACTAAATGCTTACATGGCGGCAACTACAGAGATAACAGGAGTTGTGCTGCTTACTTTAGGGTTTTTAACCCGTCTGATTTCACTACCTCTTATTGTAGTGATGGTTGTTGCTATTGTGACGGTACATCTTCCAAACGGCTTCTCGGCAGGCGATAACGGTTTTGAAATACCGCTTTATTATATGCTTTTTCTGCTACTGTTTGTATCACATGGAGCAGGAAATTTTAGCCTTGATAGACTTTTTTTCGGTGAAAAAAATTAAAGGATAGCTCTATTTTTATTTTATCTATAAATAAAACTTCGGGCAAAAAATAGTGGTACAATAAAATATGACTTTTAACATGCGTAGAAATTTTTTTAAGCAGAGTTTCTTGGGTGGGGCTGTTTTACTTTTTTACGGCTCCTCTTTATTTGGTGCGGTAGAGCCTTTAAAAACTCTTGCTCTCGTGCAAGAGGATCTTTTCCCTAAAGCTAAAGAGTTAGAAGTAGATACTGCTTCTTATCTTCTACTTATTCTAGAGCACTCAAGAGTTAGCTCTGCTAAAAAAGAGTTTCTTCGTAACGGAGTTCAATGGCTACATGAAGAGTCATTGAAACTCTACGGTAAACTTTACTACAACCTCTCTCAACAAAAACGACAAGATGTATTGCAAGAGATTTCGGAATATAGCTGGGGTGAGTTTTGGATTGAATCTCTCTTGACCTATAGCATGGAGGCTCTTTATAGTGACGCTGTCTATGGTGTCAATAAAAAAGATGCAGCACAGAAGTGGCTAGGGTTTCACTCAGGAGAGCCGCATCCAAAAAGAGCTTATTTATGACGTATGATATCTGTATCATAGGGAGCGGTGCAGGCGGCTCCCCAGTCGCTTATGAGCTAAGTCGTGCCGGCTTTAGTGTCGTCGTGCTTGAAAAGGGGAAAGAGTACAAAGAAGAGGACTTTAATAAGGATGAACTAGCGGTTTCACGCCGTCAACTTTTTACACCTGAGCTTAAAGAAGAGCAGCATGTTATCTATGAATTAGATGAAAATAAAAAGCGTACAAGATATGTTGGAAGTGAGGAGCAGTGGAGTTTTTGGAATGGTTCCATGGTGGGAGGCTCCTCAAATTTAATGAGTGGTTTTTTTCATCGCTTAAAGCCAAATGATTTCAAACTTCTTTCAGCTTACGGCAAAATTGAGGGTGCAAATATAGTTGATTGGCCTATCTCTTATGAGGAGCTAGAGCCCTACTATGAAAAAGTCGAGCGTGTAGTTGGCGTTAGCGGAGAAGTGGTGCCACACTCTTTTTTGGAGCCTAGAAGTACCGAACAATTTCCTTATCCTAAACTTCAAGAAAACAGAGTAACAGAGTGGTTTGACAGAGCTTGTAACTCTCTTGGATTTGAGTCTATTGCTACTCCAAGGGCAATTTTATCACATACCGCATTAGAGCGAAATAGCTGCTCTTACTCTAATTTTTGCGGGAGTTACGGATGTGCTACAGGCGCAAAAGGGAGCGGCAGGGCAGCTCTTCTTCAAAAGTGTAATGCAACTATTATCACGCAAGCGTTTGTCTATAAACTTGAGAGTGATGCGACAAAGGTTACAAAAGCACACTACTACGATGCCGATTTTAAGACGCATGAACTAAGTGCAAAAATCTTTGTTTTAGCAGCGCAAGCAATAGAGAGTTCTCGTCTGCTTTTAAACTCAAAAAATCATTTTTTCCCTCATGGTTTAGCCAACAATGAGAAGCAAGTGGGAAAAAACCTTATTTTTTCAGCAGGAGGAGCAGGGGAGGGGCGATTTCGTTTTGAGATGCTTACAAAAGAGCAGCAAAAGGAGCTTATGGAAGTTGGAGTTTTTTTCAATCGCTCCCTGCAGCAGTGGTATGAGTATAAAAAGAGCGGTAAAAAAATCAAAGGAGGAACTATAGATTTTCTGTTTGAGCATCAAGATTTAATTCCTCGTATAAAAAGAGCCTTTTATGATGAAAGAGGGCAAATTCTTTGGGGCGAAGCTCTTGCGCAAAGAGTTCATAAAGAACTTACGACTTCAAGGGTTTTGAATTTTGAAGTTTTTAATGACTGGCTTCCTACAGATGAGTGTTTTATAGGTATTGAGGAAGATGTAAAGGATAAGTACGGTATTGCTGTAGGAGCGATACATCTCTATAGTCATCCGCATGATAGAGAAGTCGGCAACGAGTTGGCAAAAAAGGCGGTAGAAGTTTTAAAGCAGATGGGTGCTAAGGAGATAAGCTATAGTATCTCCTCATCCCCTCCGTCAAACTTAGTTGCAGGTGGCTGTAGATTTGGAGAGAATCCTAAAACCTCCGTACTTGATAAAAACTGCAAAGCACATGCACTAGAAAATCTCTATGTGACAGATGCTAGTTTTATGCCCACAGGAGGAAGCGTTCCTTATACATGGACTATATATGCAAACGCTTTTCGCGTAGCGGATATTTTACTAAAAAGATTAAAGTCCTAGCTCTAAAGAGGCATCCCCTCTTTGCCATCAGCTAATGTGCTTAAAAAGCTCTCCATGTCATATTTGACTCTGTATTCAGGTGTCATTATGTGGATAAGAATGTCGCCTAAGTCGATGACAACCCAGTCGCTGCTCTCATCTATATGATTAAAATTTTCTGCAGGCTTGAGATCTTTTTTTATATTATCTAATAAAGCGAGCGTATGTTTTGAGCCAAGCGATGACGCAATAATGGCATAATCAACAAAGTAGTTTTTATCTTTAAGGTCAAAAACCTCGATGTTTTCTGCTTTATATTTGTCTAAAGCTCCAGTTATTTTCTCAATTCTGTTTTGCAATAGTTTTCCTTGTAAAATTTATATATCTCTTTTGCACATTTTTTTGGCAGCTTTGAGATTTCAATGTTATCTCTAAGCTCTGTTGATGAGATATTCTCATTAACATCTAATCTTAAAAAATGCTCTGAAATCTCAATATCGTCTCTTGGGACTACAACAAAAGTCACCAACTCTTTAAGCTCATCATATCTACTCCATCTATCTATAGAAGATAGATTGTCTGCACCGATTATTAGGTATATTTTTTTATAACTTTTTAAAAGATATTCTACACTCTCAATAGTTGTTACCGCTCTTTTTTTTAAAACTTCATACTCTGAAACCTCTACATTTTCAAACTCATCAAAAATCTTTTTTAACCACTCTACTCTAAGAGATGCCGGAGCGTGAAATTTTGACTTAAACGGGTTTAAAAACGTAGGCATTATTATAACTTTATCAATATCTTTGAAATTTATCAAAGCCTTAACTATTGCCTCGTGACCGATATGCGGCGGGTCAAAAGAGCCGCCAAAAAGTGCGATTGTATCCATATTTAAAGCGAATTATAACTAAGTTTAGGTAAAATTGCTCAATTTTATTTTAACTAGGAAATATAATGGCACTTAAAATAGCAATAAACGGATTTGGTAGAATCGGTCGCTGTGTAGCTCGTATAGCTGCTTCGAGGGATGATGTAGAAATTGTGGCTATAAATGATATGGCAAGTATGGATATGATGCTTTATCTTCTTAAACACGACTCTGTTCACGGAACATTTAAGAGCGAAGTAGTGCAAGTTGATGATGAGAACATTACAATCGACGGTAAAAACATAAGAGTCTTTAGTGACCGTGATCCAAAAAACCTTAAATTTGCCGAGTGTGGTGCAGATATGGTTTTGGAGTGTACAGGCGTATTTTTAACTCAAAAATCAGCTCAAGTACATATTGATAACGGCGTAGAAAAAGTTCTCTTCTCTGCACCGTCAAAAGATACAGAGACAGCGACTTTTGTTATGGGTGTAAATGAAAATCTTTATGATGGACAAAAAATAGTCTCAAATGCGTCTTGTACTACAAACTGTCTTGGCCCAGTAGCAAAAGTTTTAGATGATGCTTTTGGGATTGAAAAGGGTCTGATGACAACTATACATGCATATACAAATGACCAGAATATATTAGATGTTAAACACTCAAAAGATAAGCGTCGTGCAAGAGCAGGTGCAATTAATATGATTCCGACAACAACCGGAGCTGCAAAAGCCATCGGTTTAGTTCTTCCTCAACTAGTTGGAAAACTCCATGGGCAGAGTGTGCGTGTACCGACGCCGGATGTATCTATGGTTGATTTGAATGTAATTGTCAAAAGAGAGACTACATTAGAAGAGGTGACCGCTGTATTTAATAAAATGGCAGATACGGATCTAAAAGGGCTTCTTCTTATGGATAAAGATATGAGGGTATCTCAAGATTTTGTCGGATGTGAATATAGCGCTGTAGTTGCTGAGGATTTAACGCAGGTAATAGATGGAGACATGGTTAAAATAATGGCTTGGTACGATAATGAGTGGGGATACTCCACAAGACTTATAGATATGGCACTTCATATATCAAAATAAAAAAGACGATAAAGAATTTTAGGAATTTTATGGAACTTTTAAATATTAAAAATTTAGCTCTTGCCGGTAAAAAAGTTTTTATCAGATGTGACTTTAATGTACCGATGGATGAGTTTGGAAATATATCTGATGATCGTCGTATCCGCTCTGCTTTGACTACTATAAACTACTGTCTTGATCAAGATTGTGCAGTTGTACTCGCTTCTCATCTTGGGCGTCCAGATGGGCAAGTAGTTGAGAAATACTCACTAATTCCCGTTGCTAGAAGAATTCAGCATCTTCTAAAAAGAGAAGTTACTCTAGCAAAAGATGTAGTTGGCAAAGATGCTCTACTAAGAGCATCAGAGCTAAAATCAGGAGAGGTCTTGCTTCTAGAGAATCTTCGTTATGAAGCAGGTGAGACAAAAAATGACAAAGAGTTATCTAAGCAGTTGGCATCAATGGCTGATTTTTATGTAAATGATGCATTTGGAGTAAGTCATCGCGCCCACTCATCTGTTGAGGGGATAACCCATTTTTTTGACTCTGAGCATAAAGCTGCCGGATTTTTGCTTCAAAAAGAGATACAGTTTTTTGGCAAGTTGATACAAAATCCTGTTCGCCCTTTTGCCGCTATTATAGGTGGTTCAAAAGTCTCAGGCAAATTAGAGGCTTTAATCAATCTTTTACCTAGAGTCGATAAGGTCTTAATCGGTGGAGGCATGGCATTTACTTTTTTAAAAAAGCTCGGACATGACATTGGCGCTTCCCTTGCAGAGGATGATTTACTTGAAGATGCAGGGCACATAATGCAAGAGGCTAAAAAACTTGGTGTTAAATTTTATCTTCCCGTTGATGTCGTTGCAGCAGAAAAATTTACCGAGGATTCTATCATAAAAATAACATCTGTTCAGGAGATTCCAGATGGATGGATGGGGCTAGATATAGGGCCTGCTACAGTTAGACTTTACAAGGAGGTTCTAAGGGATGTCCAAACTGTTTTATGGAACGGTCCTATGGGCGTTTATGAGATAGAGAAGTTTGCTCGCGGTTCTAACGAGATAGCGCATTTTGTAGCTGACAGTTATGCAACTACCGTTGTTGGCGGTGGAGATACGGCAGACTTAGTTCAAAGAATAGGCGTCGATGATGAGATAACTTACATCTCAACAGGCGGAGGAGCCTCTTTGGAACTACTAGAGGGAAAAATATTGCCGGGTGTAGCATCCTTAACAATTAAAGAGGGCTAATTATGATTATCGCGGCAAATTTAAAAACAAACCTTACAAGAGAAAAAACTAACAAATATATAAGTGAAGTGGAGAGTTTTTTAAGAGAAAAAAATATTTCTGAGGAAGTTTTAGTCTTTCCTGCAACATCAAGTCTGATAGCACACTCCGGAGCAGTAACAATCGGTGCTCAAAATGCATATCCTACGATTAAGGGAGCATTTACCGGAGAAATCGGTTATGAGCAGTTAGAAGAGTTTGGTATAAAAACAATTTTAATAGGTCATAGTGAACGAAGACATGTAATAGGCGAGACGCAAGAGGAGCTTGTAAAAAAGTTTGATTTTTATAAAGAGCTTGGTTTTAAGATTGTTTACTGCGTAGGAGAGCCTTTAGAGGTCAGAGAAGCAGGATTTGAAAATATGATGGAGTATATTTCCAAGCAGTATGAAGGGATAGATACATCATATGAAAATCTCATTATAGCTTATGAGCCGGTTTGGGCTATAGGAACAGGGCTTACCCCTACTTCTGAGGATATAGTGGCTATACACGGTGAACTGAAGAAAAAATCTTTGGCTCCTCTTCTTTATGGCGGAAGTGTTAAGGTAACAAATGCTAAAGAAGTTTTGGCTCTTGAAGGTATTGACGGTGTTTTAGTAGGCAGTGCCGCTCTTTATGCGGAACATTTTTGTACGATGTGCGAATATGCGCAATCATTAAATAAATAAAACTATAGGAGAGAGCATAATGGTAATGAAGGGCAAGAGAGGCTTAATAGTAGGTTTGGCAAACGATAAGTCAATAGCTTACGGAATAGCAAAGTCATGTCATGAACAAGGAGCAGAGCTAGCATTTACATATCTAAACGATGCATTAAAAAAGAGAGTAGAGCCGTTGGCTGCTTCTTTTGGTAGTGACAAAGTGTATGAACTTGATGTCTCTAATGAAGAGCATATGTCAAATATTGCTTCACTGGTTGAAAAAGATTTTGGAAAGATTGACTTTTTGGTTCACTCTGTCGCTTTTGCACCAAAAGAGGCTCTAAGCGAGCCATTTATGAAAACGACAAAACAAGCCTTTGCTATCGCTATGGATATCTCGGTTTACTCTTTGATTGATTTAACGAACCGATTAGAGTCTGTTTTAGCTGATGATGCTTCTATATTAACTCTCTCTTACTTAGGTGGACCAAAATATATAGTAAACTATAATGTTATGGGTGTTGCAAAAGCAGCACTTGAGTCAACTGTAAGATATATGGCTGTAGATTTAGGCAAAAGGGGTCAAAGAGTAAACGCAATCAGTGCTGGACCTATCAGAACTTTAGCTGCAGCCGGTATCGGTGACTTTAAGCAGATTCTTAACTGGAATGAAATCAATGCCCCACTAAAGAGAAATGTCACAATAGAGCAGGTTGGTAACTCTGCTATGTATCTCTTGAGTGATTTATCATCCGGAGTAACAGGCGAAGTTCACTATGTGGATGCAGGATATAATATTATGGGAATGGCTGCCGCCGAGGAGAATGAAGATGGAAAAACTGTTCTATCTTGGGATTTGGCTAAAAAATAATTAATATAGCTTAAGCTCCTCCCTTAATAGGGAGGCTTATCTTTTAATAGATTTTATTTCGTCTTGCCAATTACAGGCATAGTGCCTATCTTCTTTACATGAGAGTTCTCTTCATCTGTTATATGATTAGCGTTGTAAACAGACATTTTGTCTACATACTCTTGTAGGGTAAATGCTCTATCCTCTTGTTTATATTTGGATTGTACCTCTTTTTGTCTCTCTACCTGCTCAACAGTGAGCTCTTTTAAAACTGCACCTGTTTTAGACTCTATAAGTTTTGCAGAGCCATCTTTATTTGGAATAATTTCAACTTTGGTATCTCCCGTAGGAGTCTCCACTCCTGCTATAACCGGTTCCCACTCATTTTTTAGCCAATTGTCCAGTACTTGCTGCATATAGCCACTCTTCTCTTTTTCTGTTTTACCGGCAACACTCTTTAGCGCCTTGTTCTGAGATGGATTTACTCCATCTATCTTACTACATGCACTAAAGATTGTAACCGCCAATATTGTCATAATTATGTTTTTCATAATGTAAGTATACATAAAATAAATAACATTTAAGTGAAAATTATTAATTAATTTCCATAAGTTAAACTTAATTTAAAGATAAATATGACATTATGGTAACAATATATTGACAATATGTTGACAATATTAAAACTAGGAGAAATGAGATGAAATTAACAAAATTAAGTTTAATAGCAGCAATGCTAATAGGTTCAACTGCTTTTGCAATTGAAAATACAAAAGTCTCTGGTGACGTAAAACTATTTTATGGAACAATGGATAGTGATAATACTGCGGGTCAAACCAATGCTGCATCACAGCCAGTTGACGGTAAAACATCATTTTTTGATGCTGATGGTGCTTATGGTAATGCTGCCGTTAATTTAGAGTTGACTACAGATCTTACTAAAGGTGTGTCTGGCGGTGTAAAAGGTACTTTTGTAACTACATTGGGTCTAGAGAATAATCTTGTAAGTAATACTTGGTCAAATGTTCACGGTGTTACAGAAAATGATGATGGTGGTTTCTCAAATAACGCTGGACAAGGTTATCAACTAGATGACGCAATGTATATTGGTGAGTTATGGATTGCAGGCTCTGCATTTGATACAACTCTAAAAGTAGGTCGTCAGGCACTTGATACTCCTTTAGCGTTTACTGAGACTTGGGGAATCGATCAAAATACTTTTGAAGCCGCTGTTGTAATTAATCAAAGCATTCCTGATACTACTTTAGTAGGTGCATATGTAGGTAAGTCAAACGGCTCTGCTGATGACGTTACTACAAATCTTACTATAAATGATATTACCGCTGCACGAGCAGGCTATGTGGCAGAAGGCGGAAAGTTTAATACTTTTGCTCAAGATGGTGTATATGTAGCCGGTTTAATAAATAACTCTTTTAAGCCATTAACTGTTCAAGCATGGTACTACGGTCTACAGCAAATGGCAGAAGCTCTCTGGGTGCAAGCTGACTTAAATATAGATGGTATTTTAGCTGGTGCTCAATATACTGAAATAGACACGGACAAATATTTATCCGGTGCAAAAGAAGATGAGGCATACGCTGTAATGCTTGGTTATGAAGCTAAAGATATAGCTACAGTAAAAGTTGCATACTCTTCTGTTGATAATGAGGGTACTATCGGTGTAGCTAATGTTGCAACAGGCTCTAATGTTGTAACCTCTAGGAACGGCTCCGATGCTCAGTCTAAACTATATACTGAAATGTGGTGGAAGTACGGTGCAGTATCAAAAACCGGTGCCGACTCTTTTGCTATAACTGCTGAGACTACTGTTGTCGGTGTTGATTTACTACTAGGTTACTATAATGTAGATATAGACTCTGCTGCTACTTCAACAACAGAAGCGAATGCAGATGAGAAAATGACAGAAATTGCTTTAGTGGCATCTAAATCATTTGGACCACTAGACACCTCTTTAGCAATTATTTTAGACGAGTATGAAGATAATAAAGATCACACAAATGATTTTGACGCTACCCACCTTCAAGTTTATTTGACATACAATTTCTAATTAGTCCCTATACCCTTTTATAAGCTTATCTCCTTGTCCTCCTTCCGAGGAGATAAGCCCTCCTTATCTCCTCTTTTCCTGTTTTGTGAGGAGATAAGGAGGGCTTATTTCAACTTTTTTAGATATAATTTTTTCAATGAAAAAGCTAATAAAAAAAATACTCTACATACTCTTTATGTTGATTCTTATTTCTGTTATCTCTTTTTTGGCAATTCATGCCGCACCAAACAGCTTTTTTGCAGCAGGTGAGTTAAATCCAAACATGACCGACGAGGCAATAGCCGCACTAAAGGCTGTCTATGGACTAGATAAACCGCTCTTTGAGCAGTATATAGATTGGGTCGTAAATATATTTAGCTTAAATTTCGGTATCTCTTTTGTAAGTGGGCAGGATGTAAGTGCCGAGATATTGAAGCGACTCCCGATAACTCTTATTATAAATATAACGGCACTTGTCGCAGTATTTATCATATCGCTATACTTGGGAATAAAATCAGCTCTAAATTATGAAAAAAAGAGTGACTACATAATTCGCCAAATATCTTTAATCTCTTTTTCTATGCCTTCGTTTTACTTAGCACTTCTTTTTATAATTTTTTTCTCCTTGACACTAGGGTTGTTTCCGATTTCAGGACTTCACTCTGTAGAGCCAAAAGAGGGGTTTGCCTACTATCTTGATATGGCTTGGCACTTGGTTTTGCCTGTAGGAGTTATGATATTTGTAGGAGTGGGTAGCATGATTATCTATATACGCTCCCTAACTCTAGAGATACTAAAGAGCGACTACTACTACTTTGCACTCTCTCGCGGTTTGAGTAAAAAGGTGCTTCTTCGTTACTATATACTTCCAAACTTGCTTCCACCTATTGTTACGCTTTTAGGGCTATCTTTACCTGGTTTGATTGGCGGAAGTGTAATATTGGAGTCTATTTTTGGTATAGAGGGGATGGGGCAGTTGTTTTACATGAGTGCACTTAGCCGTGATTATCCGATTATAATGGGAACTTTAATGATAACGGCATTTTTAACACTGCTTGGGAATATGACGGCGGATTTAATTCTATTAAAATTAAATCCCTATATGAAGCGAAGTTGATTTGTGTTATGAAAATAGTGCTTGTAGAGCGTCAACACTCTCTTTTTGTTCACCATCTTCACTACTTTTGTCAGATTTATCATCATTTTCAACTAACTCTATCTCTAATCCGCTCAACATTGAGGCAAGGCGAATATTTATCCCGTTCTTACCTATCGCTTTTGATTTTTGATCAGGGGAGAGGGTGACAATTGCCTTATGGGCTTCATTGTTTTCATCTTTTACAATCTCAACGCTAGATATTATAGCAGGACTCATAATTCTTGATAAGAAAAGCTCAGGAATTGTTGTGTACTCGATACAGTCTATATTTTCTCCAATTAACTCTTGGCTTACTGCATTGATACGAACACCTTTGACGCCTACTGTAGCGCCTACTGCGTCAACTTGAGGGTGCATACTAACAAGTGCTACTTTTGCTCTCTCGCCCGGAATACGAGCACTTTTTTCAACCACTACGGTTCCATCTGCAATTTCAGGGACCTCAAGAGCTAAGAGCTCCTCTAAAAATTTTGGAGATGTACGTGAGAGTTCAATTTGAATGCCACTCTCTTTATCCATATTTACACGGCGAACAACGGCTTTTAGGTGGTCTCCAACTTTGAATACCTCTCCTTTTATACGACTTTTCATAGGTAATACGGCACGAACTTCATCAACATCTATATATGTAGCATTATTGTCATCAACTCTTGTAACTCTACCTGTAACAAGTGTTCCTATTTTAGCTTTATATTTATTAAAAATTTCATCTTCAACAAGTCTTTGAATGTGGTACTCAATCTCACGGTGAAGTGATGAAGCTGCAGTTCTTCCATACTCTTCTAAATCATGTGGAATCTGAAGCTGATCACCAAGCTCTACCTGATCATCATACTCCCTAGCCTCCGTAATTGAGATATAGGCAGGAGCTAAATCTTCATCTTGTAGTTTTTCATCGTCATCCGCGACAACTGTTATTGTTTGAATAATATCAAGAGTTTTTGTCTCTTTGTTTATTACTGCTTCAAAAGCAAATTTTTGGTTAATTACCCTTTTAGCAGTCTGAATAAATGCCGTTTTTAGGGCCTCTTTTACATTTTCAGGTCTAAGACTTTTTTCATGTGCGATTGCTTCAACTATATCTAGAATTTTTTCCATTATTATTTCCTGGTACAAGGTTATCTCATAAAAAACAGTGCTAAAAAATATTTTTTGGGATTTCTTATGAAGGATGATATTATACCAAAATTAGTCATAAAAATAGCTTTAATACGATTTTTAGTAGAGTTTTACTATAATGCAAGAAAATATAGTATTTAAAAAGTAGGGAGATAGCATGGATTTAAAGTTTGCAAGAACTGATGTTACGACAAAGCCTAAAAAGGCTGAATTAGAGAAGATAGAGGCTACGCTTGAGAAGCAAGAGAGCGCGATTTTTTATTTTGATAGAGAAAACTCACACAAAGATCTCCTAGCACTTCAAGATTTTTTTGAGGCTAAAGGTAAAAGTTTTTATATGAATGAAGTTAAGTACGGACTTGCCGATAATGAGTACATGTATCAAGTTCACATTATAAACTAAGATTTTGTAATGTCAAAAAAGTTATTTATCCAAACATTAGGTTGTGCTATGAATTCTCGAGATTCTGAGCATATAATTGCAGCACTAAGAGAGAAAGAGGGGTACGAGACTACCGATAATCTAAAGATTGCGGATCTTATCTTAATTAATACCTGTTCAGTCAGAGAAAAGCCCGTATCCAAGCTCTTTTCAGAACTTGGAGTTTTTAACAAAAAGAAAAAAGAGGGCGCAAAGATAGGTGTTTGTGGCTGTACCGCATCACATCTCGGGGAAGAGATAATAAAAAGAGCTCCTTATGTAAGTTTTGTTCTTGGTGCTAGAAACGTATCTAAGATAACTGAAGTTCTTCATAGAGAGAGGGCTGTGGAGGTAGATATTAACTATGATGAGAGTGAATTTGCCTTTGATGATTTTCGAACATCGCCCTATAAAGCTTATATAAATATATCTATAGGGTGTGATAAGTCATGTACTTATTGTATTGTCCCAAAAACTCGAGGTGATGAGATATCTATCCCTACAGAACTTATTTTGCGTGAAGCGCAAAGGGCAGTTGACTCAGGTGCTAAAGAGCTTTTTCTTTTAGGACAAAACGTAAATAATTACGGACGCCGATTTTCAGCAGAGCATGAGAAGGTCAATTTTACAGAGCTTCTTCGTCGTCTTAGCAAAATTGATGATTTAAAGAGAATTCGTTTTACCTCTCCGCACCCTTTTCATATGGATGATGAGTTTATAGAGGAGTTTGCAAAAAACCCTAAAATATGCAAATCAATGCATATGCCACTTCAAAGCGGCTCTAGTAAAGTACTAAAAGATATGAAGCGCGGCTATACAAAAGAGTGGTTTTTAAACCGTGTTGAAAAGCTAAGAAGCGTCTGTCCTGAGGTAAGTATAAGCACTGATATTATTGTAGCTTTTCCAGGCGAGAGCGATGAAGATTTTGAAGATACTTTGGATGTCATGAGGAGAGTGGGATTTGATCAAATTTTTTCATTTAAGTACTCTCCTCGCCCAGAGACAGAAGCTGAGCACTTTACAGATGTAATTGACGAAGATGTGGCATCGCAGAGACTTACAACACTTCAAAATCTCCATACAGAGATTTTAGATGAAAAAAATAAGACTCATTTGGGTAAGATATATAACGTCTATTTTGAAGATTTAAACAGAGAGTATCATGTTAGTGGCAGAAGCGATAACAACATAGTCATAAAAGTAAAAGGTTCTGATGAACTTTTGGGTAAGTTTAGAGATGTTAAAATCACTCAAATAGGAAGAACTATCTTAAGCGGAGAAGTTGTTGGGTAAAAAGTTATTTCGTGCTTTAGCACTAATTATTGTGCCTTTTGTCGCATCAATATTCATTAGGCTAATCTACATGACAAACAAAAAAAAATTCCACTCTCCTGATTCTATCCCAGATGAGCCGACAATCTTTGCTTGTTGGCATGGAGAGCTTTTAATGCTTCCTTATTTATACGCAAAATATAGAAAAATACCTCATGCAAAAGTTCTAATCTCAAGCCATTTTGACGGTATGTTGATTTCAAAGACTATAAAATATTTCGGACTTGGTACAATAGAGGGTTCAAGCAATAGAAACGCTACAAGAGTTTTAATGCACGGAATAAGAGCACTTAAAGATGGCTACGATATCGGGATCACTCCGGATGGTCCAAAAGGTCCAAGACATGAGGTTGCAGATGGTATAATAGCCATGGCGCAAAAGGCGAAGGCTAAAATAGTTTTGGTTGAGATAAAGCCCACGAAGTATTGGCAATTAAATAGTTGGGATAAGTTTACTATTCCCAAGCCCTTTGGTACTTTAAATTACTACTCAACATCGCCCATTGATGTTAGTTCAATGGATATGCAAGAGGCGAAGATTATGATGAAAGAGGGGTTATTAAAACATGAAATCTAAAATTTTTATTCCGCTGACTGCTCTTTTTTTGCTTTTTGCTATGGTTGCTTATTTTTTAATTAATCCATCATACGAAAAATCATTAAGAGCAAAATACTACTATGAAATAGGAGAGTATAAAGAGGCTTACTCTTTGGCTAAAGAGGCGTTTAGTTTAGACCTCTACAATCGAATGGCAGCAACAATTATGACGCAGTCACAAACATCTTTGAAGTATGTTTCATATATTGAAGATGCTAAAAAATATATGAAAGTTATAGATGAGATTGCACTTCAAGAGAGTATCTCCGATGCTGATAAGGCAAAAATAAAAATGATATGCGAGATTATGCGTAGTGCTTATATTAAACTAGCACCAAGTGTTGTAACAGATGATGAACTTGTAAAGCTCTCAGCTGAGTATCATAGTAAATTTGAGAAGTTACTTGAAAAAATTAATAGAAGCTAAAAAAAGAGATTTTTTACTATATCTTGAAGAAAATAGGGGCTACTCCGATTTGACTATAAAGAGCTATGCAGAGTCTCTAAGAGAGGCATTTTTGCATATTGAAATAGTTCAAGAGGAGGAGAGTATTCTTTTTAATCTTATGCCGTACCGTATAAAAATCGCATCACTTAATCCAAAGACAATAAGCAAAAAACTAAGCGCAATCCACTCCTTTGTAAACTACTTAAACGACAATCAGATGAGAGTTCTTTTAAACTCTGATGAGAGCGTTAAAATTGCAAAAACTTTGCCAAAACCCATATCACATGAGCATATAGTAAAAGCACTAAAAGAGTGTGAGATAAAAGAAAAACTTGTCGTTGTACTTCTTTATACTCTTGGGTTGAGAATATCTGAATTAGCCTCTTTAACTGTTAAAGATATTTCAGATAAATGGGTAAGAGTTATAGGAAAAGGTAATAAACAAAGAGATATTCCGCTTTTGGCAAACGCAAAAGAGTTACTGGATGAGTATTTGAGTACAACAACGCAAAAAAAGTTTATTTTTGAAAAAAATGGCGAAAAATTAAGCCAAAACAGTCTAAGATATATAGTTATGAATGTCTTTAGAAGAGTTGGATTAAAGGTAACTCCTCACCAGCTTCGTCACTCTTATGCAACCAGCCTTTTAAACTCGAAGGCTCCTATTGCTGATGTGAGCGAGTTGTTGGGACACTCATCTATGGCAACAACACAAATATATACAAAATTGGGCAGTGCATTGAAACAAAAAAATTACAACTCGGCTCATCCTCTTTGCGGAGCTGATAAGTCATGATTGGTAAATTTTTAGAAACTTTATATACAAAAGTTTTTATCAATATTATTGTTGAAAATCTGCAGACAGTTGTATATGTTGAGGTGTGTGCCAAAAAAAATGTTGTACAGAGTACGCATAAAGTATTTGAAACTACTACAATAAATACTAAGATGTATGAGTTTGTCCGCTCATTTTTTAAAGAGACACCGTTTTGTTATATATCTGTTTTAGACAAATCCTCAAATCAAGGTGCAATTCCAACATGTTTGACGTCTGAGATGGATAAATATTGTGATATTAACTCATCAGAATATATCTGCTTCTCAGATGACTGGGCTTTTTATACGTCGGAGTATGACCTAGAAGCTATAAAACATGAGTATAGAAGTATTGGTGTTGATTTTATATTCTCACCTTTTACGATAATGGCTACCTTTTTTAAAGATAAGATAGAGAGTACATTGGCAATGTTTGTCTTAATTGAGGATAGCTATATCTCTTTTAGCATCTTTGAGAACTCCAAACTACTATATGCAGAGCATTTAGATATGCAGCGTCATGAAGATGATGAGGATATGCTCTTGGATACAACTCTAGAGGATGAAGATGACATTGAAGGTATAGACTTAGAAGATATGAGCATCGATGATGACTCTACAGGCTTTGATGATTTTACAAATATTGAAGATTTAGACAGCAATGATGATATGGAAGAGTTTTCGGAGATAGAGGAAATCAAGGAGAGCGTAGAGCAAGATATTGATATCTCAAGCAGTGGGTTTAATGAAGATTACCAGAGATTTTCATTAATACAGAGTGCCCTAAATACATTTTACAAAGATTCAAAATATGATAGTAAATTTGTAGAGACTATATATATAGCAGATGGAGCAGGGGCAACTCCTGAGCTTAAGAGCTACTTGGAAGAGGAGATGTTTTTAAACGTATATATAAGAAAAATAGACTTAGGCACCGCACTGTGTGAATTAGCAAAGGCAGAGGTAGATGAGATATAGTTATATTAAGCCCAGACCAAAGGTAGTTTTTACAAAAGATTTACAGCTTCTTTTTATCTTTTTTGGCGTTACTATTTTTATGCTCTTTAGCACTTATGCTTTTTTACTTTTTAAAGATTATAGATTTACGCAGGAGTTGCAGAGTATAACAGAAGAGAAAAATCAGCTTCGCACAAACATTTCAAAACTTAATGAACAGATTGCAGTTGTAGAGAAACAGAGTCTAATGTCTGAAAAAATATTTACAAAAAATAGCGTTTTAAAAGATAGCATTAACAATCTATTTGATTTAGTACCAAGCAGAATAACGCTCTCTGAAGCAAAAATAATGCAAGATGGGCTTATTCTTTACGGCATTACGCCAAATAAAGATATTTACAATTTTATGCTCCAAGCTCCACTACGCTCAATATTTCACAGAACATACAGCAGTTTTTATCCGGCAGAGAACGGTTGGCTTCGATTTGTCTCAACAAACTATATAGATGAGGAGGAGTTAGGCAGTGAAAATTAATTACTCAAGACAAAATATGTACCTTATTTTCATGACCCTGTTTTTGCTGCTATTTGTTTTAATATTCTCATTTTTAGTATTGATACCGGAGGGTAAAGAGTATAGAATAAAAAAAGCAGAGTTAAAAAGAGAGAACTCGGAACTAAAACAGCTGAGTGATTTCTCTATTGAAAAAGAGGTCGTTCTTCAAAAGCTTCAGAGTGATAACCTCCATGCCATAAAAGCATTTGCAAACAACTTTAGTCCTAAGAGGTTTGAAAAACAGCATAGATTGTTTTTCAGCTCTTTGAGTATTTCTAAAAAAAGCAAGCTTGAGGATGAAGATGATTTTAGTGTTTATGAAGTAAATACAACATCACAGATTAGTTCACCAAAGAGTTTTTATAACTTTTTAGATTCCGTAAATAAGAGTGACTGGATAATAGCGGTAAACTTTCCTATAAATTTTAAAAGAGATGGAGAGATGATTAGCTCATCTTTTACCATGAAGGTTTATAACAGCAAAGAGTCAAACGCCACGAAGTAACTCCTTTACTTTTAAAAAGGCATCTCTATTCTTGTAGAGGTAGGGTCGGAGTTTTGGTTCTATTTTTAAAATTCTGCACTCATCTTTAAACTCCTTATCCATTTTGGGCACCTCTTGCTCATATGGCACAATAAAAACAAACCCTCCATCTTGATTTATGATAAAACGTCTTCCTACGGTAGCGGTAGGGTAGTTTTTAATAACTTCTCTCTCGCTTGCACTTAACATGTAGAGCTGCGACTTTAGATATTTATCAATAGTGAAAATATCGGCTCTTTTACTGCGGGAACTCTTAAAATATGCAAAGCTATCAATGCTCTTTAACTCTGCTTTGTCAATAAGTTCTGCTCTATCTTCATCTATATACTCAAAACTCTTTTTAATTCCGCCTAGATACTTCTCTAAAAGAGGAAGAGAGAAGTTGTGTCTAAATGAGTTTCTTTTTATCTGCTCATCAAGATTGCTCTCATCTTCAAAATAGTGTTTTTCATTTACATGCAGATAAGCTAGAAGCTCTTTTTTATCTAAGTGAAGAAGAGGGCGCACTAGAGTGTAGTCACCTCTATTTTGGATAGTTTGCATCCCTGCTATCTCAACACAACCTGCACCCTTGCAAAACTGCATAAGCATCCACTCAAACCTATCTCCAAGGTGGTGAGCAGTTAATAGATTGTCGTAATCGTACTCTTTAATAAGCTCTTCAAAAAAGTCGTAGCGTATCTCTCTGGCTTTTGCTTCAAAGTTTTTCATAATCTTTGGCGCATTATAAAGATGACATGTCAGATGATGGACCTTTGCTAGTTTTTGCGCGTACGCCACCTCCTCCTTGCTCTGTTCTCTTTTGCCGTAATTTACAATTGCAATGTCAAAATGGATGTTGTGTTTTAAAAGAAGAAAAAACAGAGCAGTAGAGTCTGCTCCGCCTGAGAAGGCTAGGAGGTTCTTTTTGGCTTTAAGATTTAAGAGAGTCTGCTCTTTAAGCATTATCTACTGTTGCAGTTAAAGTATTTCCGACAATGTCAGTAATTTTGGCTCTGTAGAGTTTGCCAAACATTAACTCTTCATCTGCAGTTCTGTCGTTTATATAAATCTCACCGTCAATTTCCGGTGCCCAGAGTAGTTTTTTAGCACTCAAAAGATACTCATGCTCGTCACTCTCAGAGTCTATTATAACTTCAACATCTTTACCGATTTCGCACTTTAGTGATTTTTCCATGGCTTCTAAAGCAATCTTGCCTAAAATATCAGCTCTTTTGTTGATAATTTTTGCCGGAATCTTTTGGCTCATCTCATGCGCAGATGTTGTCTCTTCGTCTGAGTATGCAAAGACATTTATACGGTCAAAACCAAATGTAGATGCAAACTCACACATCTCATCAAACATCTCCTGCGTCTCTCCCGGATGCCCGACAATAAAACTTGTTCGTAAAAATGAGTTTGGAAGTGATTTCATGTACTCTAAGAGTTCTAACGTCTCTTTTTTGCCAAAACCCCTCTTCATAATGCGCAGCATGTCGTCGTTAATATGCTGAATAGGCATATCGAAATAGTTGTGGAAGATCTTGCTTTTTGCTATGTTTTTAAGAAGTGTCATTGAGGTAGTTGATGGGTATAGGTAGAGAATTCTAGCACTCTTTACTCCCTCGATAAGCTCAATCCTTTGAATCAAAAGACTAAGCCCGTCTTTTACGTTTTTGTCTCTTAAGTATGAGCTACTATCTTGAGAGATAAATGAAAAGTCAAAATACCCTTTTGCTACAAGCCCCTCTACCTCTTTTGCAATTGAATCTAAGCTTCTAGAGTTTAGTTTTCCTTTAAAGGATGGAATAGCGCAGAAGCTGCATGCTTGATTGCACCCTTCTGAGAGTTTTATGTAAGCGTGATAAGTTGAGCCGGTAACTATACGCTCGGCACCGTCTATAAGGTACACAGCCTCTGAAAACCTGCTCTTTTTCTCTGTTAAAAGCTCATCAATCTTGTCGTAATCGCCAACACCGGTAAAGATATCAACCTCTGGCATATCTTTTGCCAACTCCTCTTTGTATCTCTCGCTAAGACATCCTGCCATAACCAAAACGGAGTCCTCTTTTCGTGCATCATGAAGATTTAGAACCGTGTTTATAGATTCTTGTTTTGCCGCATCTATAAAACCGCAAGTATTAACTATGATAACATCGGCATCGCTCTGTTCATTAGTTAGTTCAAAGTTTTGAAGTTTTCCCATCATGACTTCGGTGTCGACTAGATTTTTTGTGCATCCTAGAGATACGATATGAAGTTTATTGCCCATTTGTTCCCATTATTTATAATCTTTTTACAATCATACAAAGTGAATGTTTCTGCAGCGGTGGATACTCCACCGTGAAGCCTTAATGTACGAGTATGAGTTGTAAAATATATTTTTCGTATTATAGCTAAAGGTGGCATAAAGTATAATTTTGTCATGAAGATATATGATGTTTTAATACTTGGTGCAGGTGCAAGTGGACTTATGTGTGCCTCAAATTTAAATAGAAGATTTAGCATTGCTCTTGTAGAGGGAAATGCAAAAATAGCCAAAAAGCTAAAGATTTCCGGTGGCGGAAAGTGTAATATTACAAATGTACATGTAAGTCAGGATAATTATTGCGGCGACAAAGAGTTTATATTTAATGTTTTTGAGAGTTTTTCAAGAGATGATTTGTTGAATTATCTACATATAAACGGTGTTGATGCAGTAGTTCGTAAAAATCGTTACTACTTTTGTAAAAACTCTTCTGATGAGATTATAAAAATTTTTAAAAAAGCTACTAAACATGTTGATAGATATATAAATAACGATATCTTGTGGGTAAAAAAAGAGAGTGATTTCTTTGAGATAAAGACCTCAAAAGAGCTTCTAAGAGCAAAGGCTGTAGTTGTTGCAACAGGTGCTAAGAGTTATAAAAGTCTCGGTGCCAGCGATATTGGGTTAAGAATTGCAAAAGATTTTGGCATAAAAACAGAAGAGTTTATACCGGCACTTGTAGGCTTAACCGTTCAAAAAGAGCAGTTTTGGATGAAAGAATTAAGTGGGCTTAGCTGTTACGTTAACATCAAAATTCAGAACAAAGTTTTAAAAGAGGAGCTTCTTTTTACGCACAAAGGCATAAGCGGACCAGCAGTTTTGTCAGCATCGCTTTATTGGCAAAAAGGAAATATTGGAATTGATTTTCTTCCGGAGAGTAATATATTTGAGCTAATAAAAGGGAGTAAAAAGCTTTTAAGTTCTGTAATTCCACTCCCAAAAAGATTATCTAAAGCTCTTTTGGAGGCTTTTGATGTTGAGGATATTGAGTGCAGAAAAATCTCTTCAGATATGAAACAAAAACTACAAAAGATACATGACTATGAGTTTGCGCCTGCAGGAAATTTTGGTTTTAGTAAGGCTGAAGTATGCCGTGGCGGAGTCTTAAGTCAAGAGTTGAATCCATATAGTATGGAAGCGTTAGATGTAAAAAATTTATACTTTATAGGTGAAGTAGTTGATGTTACAGGGGAGCTTGGCGGGTATAACTTTCAGTGGGCTTTTAGTAGCGGTTACATCTGCGCAAAAAGTATAAACGACGCTACAAAACTATAGCTCTTTGAGCCTTTTTTCTATGTACTCTTTAAGTATCGGTGCTTGAGAGTGCTCCGTGTCTTTTGCACCATAGACGAAAGTGACGCTCTTATGTTCTCTTAGTAGGCGCATAAACTCTTTTACTACTTCAGAATTATTATTGAGTTCTTCTATATAACGCTCTTTAAATTTATCCCACTTTATAGGGTCATGAGAGAACCATTTTCTAAGAGGTGTACTCGGCGAAATATCTTTGAACCAAAGATCTATTTTTGCAGCCTCTTTACTAACTCCTCTTGGCCAGATTCTATCAATAAGAATTCTAAACCCGTCATCTTTTCTTGGAGCTTCATAAGCGCGTTTAAGTAAAATAGTCATCTAGATTCTCCTTAATTATCTTTCATTTTATTGAGAGTAGAAATTAGGTATCTGATAATTGTAACAAACAAATATAAAAAAGAGAACAGTAACGATGCTTCGGCTAGAGTTAGTGCCTAACGATTAATTTATGCTCTTTTATTTTATTTATAAGATTTGCTATAAATGATGTCTTCTTCTCCTCTTGGGCTATCGTCTTTGTAGCTTTTAGATTAAAAAGTTCCATCTTTTTATCAAGATAACTTGTGTTTATGTTCCCTGCTGTAAAGTCTGCATCTTTTACGATTTCTCTATGAAGTGGGAGGTTTGTAGTAACACCGTCTATATAAAACTCATCCAAAGCTCTTGAAGCCTTTTTTACGGCACCTTCCCAGTCAAGTGCCCATACTATAAGTTTTCCTATCATTGAATCATAATTAGGCAAAATAGTGTAACCCGTGGAAACACTTGAATCAAGCCTAACTCCCGGACCGCCTGGAGTCATGTAGTTTGTAATAGTGCCGATTGAGGGCATAAAATTGTTCTGAGGATTTTCTGCGTTTATTCTAAATTCGATTGCATACCCACGAAATTTTATCTCCTCTTGAAGATACTTAAGCTTATCGCCCTCTGCAATCTCTATCATTCTCTGAATAATGTCAATCCCTGAGATAATCTCGGTTACGGGATGCTCAACTTGAACCCTTGTATTCATCTCAATAAAGTAGATGTTGTCGTTTTCATCAAGCAGATACTCTACAGTTCCCACGCTTTCATAGCCTAGTTTTAACATCGCTTTTGTAGAGATTCTGTACAACTCTTTTCTAGCTTCAGGATTTAGTCTAGGTGATGGTGCAATTTCTATAACTTTTTGGTGACGTCGCTGTATTGAGCAGTCCCTCTCGCCCAAATGGACTACATTGCCGTATTTGTCTGCTACTATTTGAATCTCAATATGGCGAGGATTTTCAACATATTTCTCAATAAAAACATCCCCTTTGCCAAAATATTTTTTAGCCTCATTTGTTGCGGAGTCAAACATCTCATCAAATAGTTTTGCACTCTTTACTATTCTCATACCTCGTCCGCCGCCGCCAAATGCCGCTTTGATGATAATTGGAAAACCGATTTTTGCAGCGATTTTCCCGCCTTCAGCTTTATCTACTATCGGCTCGTCAGTTCCTTCCAAAACGGGAACACCTATCTCTCTCATAGCGACTTTAGAAGCCATCTTATCGCCAAAAAGTGCGATGTGAGCAGGTTTTGGACCTATAAAAATAACTCCTCTATCTTCACATGATTGTGCAAACTCTGCATTTTCAGATAAAAATCCATATCCAGGATGGATAGCGTCACATCCTGCTTTGAGAGCCAAAGTGATGATTCTGTCATAATCAAGATAAGCTTGAAGTGCGTCTCCTGTTATCGGGTAGCACTCATCTGCTTTTTTTATCCAAATTCCCTCAATATCCACTTCGGAAAAAATTGCCACACTCTTTATATCCAACTCTTTACAAGCTCTAATAATTCTTAGAGCTATCTCACCTCTGTTTGCAACTAATATTTTAGAAATTTTTTTCATCTCTTGTGCCTTGCGGATAAATTTTGCTGAAATTCTATAACTTTAGAAAAATTATTTCTTCACATTTTATGCTAAGTAAGTTATCTGTTTTTGCTACAATAACAACCATGAAAAAGAGAACATTAGAAAAAAGAGTACAAGTTGCAAACGACATCATGTACTATATATATACGCATATAGATACAAACATAGATATGCAGGAGCTAAGTGAAGATTTAAAAATAAGCAGATTTCATATGCATAGAGTATTTAAAGATATATTTTCAAAAAATATTTATGAGAGTATAAAATCCATCAGGCTTCAAAAAGCTTCAAATCTTCTTTTGACAAATAGATACTCAACAATAACGCAAGTAGCAAATATCTGCGGCTACAGTTCTCAAACCTCCTTTTTGCGTGTTTTTAAAGAGCGTTTTGGGATGACGCCAAAAGAGTGGAGAGTAGGCGGATATAAGAGCTATTCACAGCAAATTATAGAGCAGTCACCAAAGGCTAAAAAATCTACCGCAAAGTTTGACTATATAGAGCCTACAATAGTTAAAATGCCTCTTATAGAGAGTTACTACATAAGGCACAGCGGATATAATGCACAGATAAAGCAAACTTGGCAAAAGCTTCAAACATGGGCTTTTAGCAATAATATAACAGAATTTAAACATATCGCGCTCTTTCACGATAACCCGACTATTACGCCGCTAGATGAGTGTCAATATGTTGCATGCATAGCCGTAGATACCAAGACTAAAGTAAAAAGTGATAGACTGCCGAAGTTTAACATTGCTGATGGGATTTACGCCAAGTTTGATTTAGTTGCAAAACAGGGAGATATGCTAAAATTTATGCAGTGGGTATATCATGAATGGCTTCCAAAGAGTGAGTATGAAACTACTACAAAACCGCCTTACGTAATTTACAGAAAAAACAATTATTTATCCTATGACAATGAGTTTGATATAAGTTTTTATCTCTCTATAAAATTTTAAATGTCTAAAGGAATTGTAAAAGATAGGTTAGTTAATTTTAGGTAATTATTACACTTGATAGTAGAATTTATAGGGTAAAGTAATAAGTAAAGACAGAAATTAATTAAGTTAAAAAATTGTCTTGATTTTTTTGACCATTATAATATTGTCAATAAACTTATGTTCATACT
>Ga0265293_10003229_pt1 | contig 30678 bp, 24 predicted proteins | sample Munlanlewell138R_FD_192505 | JGI IMG/M metagenome (GOLD analysis project Ga0265293, IMG submission 192505) | Leachate microbial communities from a municipal landfill in Southern Ontario, Canada - Leachate well 138R | ecosystem: Engineered > Solid waste > Landfill > Unclassified | place: Canada... | reverse complement strand
TCTCAGTGCAGCGGCGTCGGAGGGGAGGTGAGTTTTGCCCCTCGCGAGGGTGGTTTTGGGTGTGAACGACGGGGGCCTCATGCCTGCCGGAATACGCTGAGGTTTTGACTGCTGTTTCGCGTGGCGTTCACGTGTTGCCGGTCGATTTCATGCCGCCCCGTGAGGGTGGCATAGAAGCATGGTGGCGGAGGCCTTCCCCCTAGGCTTGCTGGGTCTCCGCCACCACCTGCTTCATCACCCCGAGCCCGCGCCCGAGCCCGAGCGTCAGCTGGTGAACCAGTGCTCGGCGAGCAGCCGGAGCGAGTGCTCCCGCACCGCGGGGTCGAACGCGTAGGTTGTGATGATGAGTTCGTCGGCTCCCGTGCGCTCGACAAACCGGTGCAGCTGATCGACGACGGTCGCGGGCGATCCGACGGCCTGGATCTGCAGCATGGGGTTGCGGCCGCCGTGCGTTTCGAGCTCCGCAGGGTCGGCGGGCGGCTGCAGTTTGCGGCGCGACCCGCGCACCACGTCGAGAAACATCTGCTCGACGACGGTGAACTCGCGGCGGGCGGCATCGTCGGTGTCGGCGACCATCACGTTGATGCCGGCCATCACGCGCGGCTTCTCGATCTGCGCGGTCGGTGCGTCGGTGGTGAAGGCGTCGCGGTAGACGCGAATTGCGTCGTCGAGCTGGTCGGGCGCGAAGTGTGAGGCGACCGAGAAGGGCAGGCCGAGCTGACCCGCGATCGAGGCGCCGTTCACGGTGGAACCGAGCACCCAGATGGGCACGTCGGTGCCGGCGGAGACGGCTGACATGACGGGCATGCTGTGCGCTGTGCCGGTCTCGCTGAACCAGCCCTGCAGGTCGTAGATGTGCTGCGCGAACACCTGCGGTTCGGCGGAGGATCTGCTGAGCGCCTGCGCGGTCAACCCGTCGGTGCCGGGCGCCCTGCCGAGCCCGAGGTCGATGCGGTCGCCGTGCAGGTTGGCGAGCGTGCCGTACTGTTCCGCAACCATGAGCGGGGCGTGGTTCGGCAGCATGACGCCGCCAGATCCGACCCGGATCCGCTCGGTCACGGAGGCGGCCTGCGAGATGAGCAGCGACGTGGCGCTCGCGGCGAGGCCGGGGGTGTTGTGGTGTTCGGCGAACCACAGTCGGTGGTAGCCGAGTTCGTCGGCGAGGGTGGCGTGGCGCATCGAGGTGGCGATCGCTTCTCGTGCGGTCGACCCTTCGGGGATCGAGACCAGGTCGAGAATGCTGAGCGGCACAGCCATCGTGTGTCGGTTTCCTTTCGTGAAGGGTGGCCCCGTTTTCGTGCGGGGCTACCCGGTGAGGTGCGCTGCCGCTTGGCGGCGGAGCATGCGTGCGTCGATGATCGCGAGTGTGATGACGACGGCGAAGCCGGCGAGGAAGAGGAGGAGGGCGACGGGCCAGTTGTCGCCGGGCGCGTGGAGTTCCCGCTGCTCGCCCTGCCACGGCCAGAGGGTGCGCATCGCGCCGAGCATCACGCCGGTGAGGATGACGAGGGTGATGCGGCGGCGGTGCTGCAGCAGCCACTGCAGGCTCTTGATGAGGGAGGCGACGCCGATGACCATGCCGAGCGCGAACAGCCCGAGATACCCGAAGTCGCGCTCGCTGACGGCGCGCATCGTCGGTTCGTACAGGCCGAACGTGAGGAGCAGGAACGACCCGGAGAGGCCGGGGAGGAGGAGCGCGCACACTGCGACCGCGGCGGCGACGACGATCACGATCGGGGTCGGGGTGGTCTCGGTGGGCGGCAGCGAGACGAGCCAGAAGGTGATGCCGCCCGCGACGAGGCCGAAGAGGACCTGGTGCCAGCGGATGCCGCGCACCCCGGCCATGCTGAGCGGGATGCTCACGGAGGCGAGCACCATGCCGAAGAACGCGGCCCGCGTGAGCTCGGGGTAGGTGTCGACGAGGTCGGCCATGGGGCCCGCGACGGTGACGATCGCGATGAGCATGCCGATGAAGACGGGGATGATGAGCCGCCAGCGCACCTGCCGCAGTTCGGCGAGCGCGGAACGGCCGCGGTCGGGGCCGGAGATGAGGCGGCGCGCGGCGGAGACGACGTGCGAGGCGGAGTCGATGAGTTGCGTGTAGATGCCGACGACGAGGGCGACGGTGCCGCCGGATACGCCGGGCACGGTCTCGACGGCGCCCATGAGTGCGCCCCGGACGAGGTCGCCCACGATCGAGGTCTTGCGCTCGGGCACCGCGGGTACGACCGTGACGTCGGTTGCTTCCTCGGCGGCCGGGGTGGTGCCCGGCTGTTCGCCTGACCGCGGGGTCTTGGGGGTCGATGCCATTCGATCAGTCTAAAGGGATCCCGGTGCGAGAACCCCGCTACGCGAACGAGGCGCCTCGGCCACGGCTACACGAAGGTGACAAAGCGGCTGAGCGCGTCGATGAGCACGTCGGAGAGACCCGTCTCCTGCTGCATTTCCCCGCGAAGCTCGACGACCTGGTCGGGGTGGTCGGTGATGATGCCGTCGGTGCCGCGCCGCAGGTGCTCCCGCATGCCCGGCGCGTCGTTTAGCGTCCACGCCATGAAGCCGAGGCCCGCACGTTCGGCTGCGGCCTGCATTTGCTCGGTGGCAGTCCACTCTTCGATCACGATGAAGTCGGCGGTCGTATCGGGCACGTCGACGGCGGCGAACGCCATCGTGTATCCGACGGTGAGGTCGGGGCGGATCAGCTTCAGCCGCTCCACGCTCGGCGCGTCGAGGGAGTGGTAGATGTTCGCGTGCAGCAGGTCGAGCTCTTCGAGCTCCGCGACGAGCATATCGACGTGGTCGTCGGTTTCCGCGCCCGAGAGTTTGATTTCGATGAGCAGCGGCATGCCGATCTCGTGGGCGTGGGTGGCGTATTCGGCGAGCGAAGGGATCGCGTCTTCGTGCCCCTCGAGGTCGTGCACCGTCATCGCGGTGATCTCGTCGAGTGTGAGGTCTTTCACGTCGACGTTTTCGCCGGTGAGGCGCTCGAGGTTCGCGTCGTGCATCACGACGAACCCGCCGTCCTTCGTCTGCATGATGTCCATCTCGACGAGGTCGGCCTCCACCTCGGCTGCCGCATCGAGGCTGCTGATCGTGTTCTCGACGCCGCCTTCGGGGAAGCCGCGGTGCCCGAGCACGAGCGTTTCCGGGGTGTTCGACAGCCGCTGCATCGTGTCGAGCCCGAGCGAGCCGAACACCGCGGCCGCGACGAGTGCTCCGACGGCGACGAGCACGGGCGTGCTGCGGTGGTGCTGCGGGGCGGGGGATCCCGCGCCGCCGGTGGCGGTGACCCCGGCACCCTCAGCGGGTTCGATGAGCGCGACGTCGTCGGGGAGCCGGTCGGACCAGCGGCGCACCCCGGTGATGAGCACGCCGGCGACGAGCGCGGTGAACACGCCGGTGATCATGAACCCTGCGACCTGAGCCGCGCCGAGCGAGTAGGCCGCGACTACGTGCGAGGCGCCGGGCGCGACGAGGTCGAAGAACACGGTTGGCATGATCGCGATGAGCACTAGGGCGAACCCGACGAGACCGCCGACGAAGAGCACCGCGACGACTGCGAGCACGAGCGGAACCGAGTGGCGCAGCGTGCGGGTGAGCCGCCAGCTCGACCGGGCCGGGCGGCGGGTCGTGGTGAGCACGAACGCGGGCACGGTGAGCGCGAGGCGAATGTTGAGGAGCACCAGCGCGAGCACGAACACGGCGAGTGCGACCGCCGACGAGACGGTCTTCATGAGTTCGCCCGAGATGAATGCGGGAATCGCGATGCCGCGCGTGAAGGTCGAGGCGAACCCGAACCCCGTGAGCGGGAGAAGGAGGAACAGGTAGAGGAGGAGCGTGACCGAGCCAGGCCGCGCGAGCTTCCGGGTGACCCGGCCGAGCTCACGCATGAACCCGCGCCCCGTCATGCGCGGCCAGCGCAGCAGCACGACGAGCGCCGTGAACTGCAGCGCGAGCAACCAGAACGCGAGCAGAATGATGACCACGATGAGCGCGGCGGTGAGCGGGAAGCCGGCGCCGGGCCTGAAGTTGCCGAGGTCGAGGCCGTGAATGCCGCCGGCGCGCAGCGCCTCGCGGAAGGTCCACCCCATGACGGGCAGCGCGACACCGAGGATGAGCAACTGGCTCACCAGGATCAGCGCCGCGAGCCGGGCCCCGCCCGCGCGCACGCTCACCATCGCGCCGCGCAGGAGGGCGCCGGTCTCCCGCCAGATGCCCGGGCGGCGATGCTCGGTGTTCGACATGCTCTCAGTGTATGGGGGACCCGTGACACTGGCGCGGCGCGGTCCACCCATCACGCTGCCCACACATCACGCCCCGGCGCGCGGGCGCCGCACCTTCTGATACGGGTGCGTCTCCACGCGCGAGGTCACCTCGCTAATGAGGTCGGCGGCGGAGCGGCCGGCCCGGGCCTGCGCGATGAGACGGCGCGTGACGCGGGTCGCGGCGCGCATGTTCATCGGGCGGCCCTCGATACCGAAGAGGAGGAGCGCCCAGTCGGGGAGGAGGCCGAGAGTCGCATCCTGCACGTTCAGGCCGAGCCACACCTTGACCGGGTTGCCCTTGAGTGCAGGCTTGCGGAGGCTCCGTGAGATCTCCGCGGCGGGCAGCGTGAGCGACATCCAGCTCTTGTTGTCGTCGAGGTATTCCTCGAGTTCTCCGCGCGTCCTCGGGAGCAGCTCCTCTTCCGTCACCCCGACGATTCGGGCGGCTTCGTGCTGCTCGAGCACGAAACGATCCTGCTCGGCGGCCGTCAGCTTCGGCCCGAACTCGTCGGCGGCGCGAAGCAGACCAAAAACGAGCGCGTTGTGGGTCCACGCGAGCCACTCCTGCGTGTCGGCGCGCAGCTCCTCGCCGGTCTTCGGGTCGGTCCACATGCTCGCCGCGTGCAGCCGCTGCACGGCCTCGCCCGCGGCGTCCGCGTGCTCGCGATCCCCGAAGATCGTCGTGTCGAGGTAGCGGCCGGTTCGCTCGCTGCGCCCCTCAACGTCGGCTGCGTAGCCGCTCGTCGCGTCGAACAGACGCATCATATTGGGGTTCAGGGACTGCAGCAGCAGCGCCGCGAACCCGCCGAGCTTCGATGAGGGATCCGAAAACACCCGCCAGCTCACACTGTCCGGGCCGAAGTATCCCTCGTCTGTCGCGGTCTGCGCGGCTCCCTCCGACGGTGTGCTCTGCGCGGCCGTTGTCGACAGTGCTGTTATCGACGGTGCTGTTTTCGATCGTGCCGTTGTCGATCGTGCCGCTTCTGCTGCCGTTGTCATGCTGTTCCCCGATCCCCCATTATTGAACTTGCACCGCCAACGATGGACGGTGTGCAAGTTGTATTCGGTCCAACGTTATCGGTGCGGGGTGACATGCAGGTAACCGAAAAGATGAGAAACTCGGGTGAGCTCGTAAAGAATCCGCGGAGAGCCTCTTGGCAGCCGGCTGTCGCAGTGCCACGCTGAACACATGGACGCACTGAAGAAGTTGGGAAGCGCGGCCGCAGCCGCGGCACTGCTCGTCGCCCTCACCGGATGCGGCGGCACCACCGACACCGGCGGCACCGCAGACAATGGCGGCTCGACGGACAACGGCTCGAGCACCGAAGAGGCGATCGGCGGCGACATCATCGCCCCCGTCACGATGGGCGTGAATGACCTCCAGGGGGCGGAGGTCGAGCTTCTCGTCGGCCAGGTGCTCAACATCGACACCGAAAGCCTCGACGTCGACAGTTACACCGGCGAGGTCGCCGATCCCTCGATCGCTGAATTCACGCCCGGTTCCGCAGACGGCAACGACGCCTTCAACCCCGGGGTCACGGCGCTCGCCGCAGGCACCACCGAGGTCACGATGACGAACGAGCAGGGCGGTATCCAGCCGCTCACGTTCACCGTCGTCGTCACCGAACGCGAGTAGTGCAGGGCCCGGCCCCGTTTTCTCAGGCAGAGCGCGGGGTGCCCGGGTATTCTGAGCGACTGTGGTGGCAGAGCTGGAAACATACTCGACGATCGCGCTCTATTCGGCAATGATCGTGTACTCGATCGCGTTCGTCTTTTACGTGATCGATCTCGCGAACCGCAGCGGTGACGCCGCGGCCGCGGCACGCTCCGGGGCGGCGACCGCCCAGAGCGGGCAGTCGGCACAGGCCGGGCAGGCAGCACAGGCCGGGCAGTCCGGGGGAGTGGCGACACTCACGCGCGCGCCCGAGGCGGTGACGCCGGCGAAGCGGTCACGATCCCTGCGCATCGGTTTCTCGCTCACCGTGCTCGGCTTCCTGCTTCACCTCGTGGCGACCGTGCTGCGCGGTATCGGCGCCGAGCGGCTGCCGTGGGCGAACATGTACGAGTTCGCGCTCACCGCGACGCTCGCGATCGTGCTCATGTTCATCGTCGTGCAGTTCTTCATCGACATCCGCTTCCTCGGCGCCCTCGTGACCGGCCTCGCCGTGATTTTCCTCGGCGTCACGAAGGTGAACTACTACGTCGAGATTGTGCCGCTCCAGCCAGCGCTCGACTCGTACTGGCTGATCATCCACATTCTCGTCGCGGTGCTCGCCGTCGCGTTCTTCACCCTCTCGTTCGGCCTGTCACTCTTGCAGCTGATGCAGACGAAGCGTGAGGCCTCCGAGGGTGGCGCGCTGCGGTTCATTACGACGTTCCCGACCGCGGTGCGGCTCGAGGATCTCGCCTACCGGCTCGCGATCATCGGTTTCGTGTTCTGGACGTTCACGCTCATCGCCGGTTCGATCTGGGCCGAGGCGGCCTGGAGCCGCTACTGGGGATGGGATGTCAAGGAGGTCTGGACCTTCGTCATCTGGGTGCTCTACGCCGGCTTCATCCACGCGCGCGCGACCCGCGGGTGGCGCGGCAGCCGCTCGGCGTGGCTGAACATCATCGCCTACGCCGCGGTCATCTTCAACTTCACGATCGTCAACGTCTTCTTCAAGGGCCTGCACGCCTACTCCGGCCTGTAGCCGGGGGCCGCGCAGCATTTCGAGAGGGATCGAGGAGCCATGACCTGGGAGATCGTTCCGGACGGGCCCCGCTCCGTGCCGCCGCCGCGCAGGTTCCCGTGGTGGACGCTGATCGTCGTCGGTATTCTCGTGATCGCGGCGGGTCTCGGCCTCATGCTGTGGCCGTTTATCGCCGCCTCGTGGGTGCTCGTGCTGCTGTTCGGTTCCGCGCTGATCGCGAACGGGCTCGCCCTGCTCGTGGGTCGGCGCGGGGGAGGGGGCGGAGTCGCCGCCGGGGTCGTGCTCGTCGTGGCGGGGGCGCTCGCGATCGTGTTCTCCGAGTTCACGGTCAACGCGCTCGTCACCTTCTTCGGTGTGGCCGTCATCTTCATCGGCGTGCTGTGGCTTGTGATCGGGGCCAGGCTTGGCGCGGCGATGGTGTTGCCCGCGGTGCTGCTCATCGCTGCGGGGGCTGCCGCGCTCGTGTGGCCCGCCGTCGCGCTCGCCTTCGTCGCCGTGCTCGTCGGGATCTTCACGCTGATCGTGGGCGCGTCGCTCATCTGGTCGGGGCTTGCGATCCGCCGCACTCTCGGCCTCTGACGCCGCTCTCGCCGCGCGCCCTCGTCCAACACTGGGCGCAGTAGACCACTCGCGAGTGACGAGGGAACGGCTTGACATGATTCACCGTGTCATAGAACGATCGCGCGGAGAAGCGTCAGCGCCTCGTGAACATCACCTGTAGCCCTTCACTCGGGGGTCGGCTTCTGTATGGTGGAAAGGGATTGACGCCGTGGTCCTTCCGCTCAGGGGACGAGGAGCACTGCGGAATCAGTCACGTATGGAGCGAAACCAGCGCTGAGATAGGGGACTCATGCACGTGCAGGCTCGACCGAACCGACGACGATCACGGCTGCTCGCGCTGCTCCTCGCACCATTACTCGCTGCGTCAGGGATCCTGCTCGTACCCGCGGCCGCGAACGCCGCGCCCGTGATCACCCACATCGACGGCATACAGTTCGAGGCTGACGATGCGAATTCGGCCGCGGGCGCGGCGGTTACCGGATACGACTGGACAGCTGGTGGGTTGGACCCCGTGATCCCGGCATCTGTCGACATTTCAGGGCAAACGTATGAGGTGAAGAGTATTGGAATCTTCGCATTCTCCAGCCAGAACCTGAACTCGGTCGAGATCCCTGACTCGGTTGAAACGATCGCCCAAGCCGCGTTCCGTAACAATAACCTCACAACGGTGTCGCTTCCGAGTTCGCTCACAACTGTTGGGAACGACGCCTTCCGGAACAATTATCTTGAGTCGGTCACGATTCCAAACTTGGTGACGTCGATCGGGATTTCGGCGTTTCGGGACAATGCCCTCACTGCGGTGACACTCCCTGATTCGATCACCACGATTGAGGAAGATGTCTTCCGGAACAATAATCTTGCGTCGGTGTCGATTCCAAACTCGGTGACGTCGATCGGGATTTCGGCGTTCCGTGACAATGCGCTCACTACGTTGTCTATTCCAAACTCGGTCACGACGGTCGGCAACGACGCCTTTCGAAACAATCAACTTGAGTCAGTCACGATTCCGAACTCGGTGACGTCGATCGGTATTGCTGCGTTTTGGGACAACTCGCTTACGACGGTGACGATTCCTGATTCGATCACCACGATTGAGAACGACGTATTCCGGAACAATAATCTCGAGTCGGTGTCGATCCCGAACTCGGTGACGTCCATCGGGATTTCGGCGTTCCGTTACAATGCGCTCACTGCGCTGTCGATTTCGAGCTCGGTTACGACGATCGGCAACGACGCGTTTCGGAATAATCAGCTTGAGTCGGTGTCGATCCCTGACTCGGTGACATCCATTGGGATTTCGGCGTTCCGAGACAATGCGCTCACTGCCGTGTCGCTCCCTGATTCGATCACCACGATTGAGGACGATGTCTTCCGGAACAATAATCTTGAGTCGGTGTCGATCCCGAACTCGGTGACATCCATTGGGTATTCGACGTTTCGTGACAATGCGCTCACTGCGGTGACATTCTCGAGTTCGGTCGCGACGATCGAGAATGATGCGTTTCGGAACAATAATCTTGAGTCGGTAGTGTTTCCAGACTCGGTCACTTCGATCGGGTACGCTGCGTTCCGTGAGAATGCGCTCACTAGTGTGACGCTTCCTGAATCGATCACGATGATCTCGGGCGATTCGTTCAGGGACAACAGCCTCACTTCGCTCGTCATTCCTGACTCGGTGACGTCGATCGAGTACGCCGCGTTTCGGAACAATGCGCTCACCGAGGTGACGATTCCAGACTCCGTCATCGAGATCGAGGTCGATGCGTTTCGGGAAAACCAATTGGTCTCGGTGATACTCCCCGACTCGCTGACGACGCTCCGTTCCAATGTATTCGGAAGTAATCCGCTCACTCAGGTGCGCTTCCTCGGTACCGCTCCGACGACCATCACAGATGGGGATATGTGGAATGCGTCGCTGGGGACGGCGCCGGGCCTCGTCGTCTACTACGAATCCGAGCACGGAGAACCCGCAACCCCTGGCGGCTTCACGACACCGCTCTGGCACGGCTATGCGACCTACCCGTATTCGACCACCTACACTGTGTCGTTCGAGAGTGGCGGAGGGACCGCAGTACCCTCAGCGACGGTGCGCGTGATGCAGCCGGTGGCGGAACCCGCAGCTCCGACGCGTGAGGGGCACACCTTCACGGGATGGTTCACTGACGCGGCGCTCACGACTCCGTACGATTTTTCAACCGCGGTGACGTCGGATGTCACGCTCTACGCGGGCTGGGAGATTCTGGTGCTGACAGTTTCGTTCGACAGTGGTGGCGGGACTGCGATCGATCCGGTGTCGGTGAACTATGGTGACACCGCCGCGGAGCCCGCGGACCCGACGCGCGAGGGGTTTACGTTCGCGGGCTGGTTCACGGATGCCGATGCGACTGATTCGTACGATTTCGATGCTCCGGTGACGGATGATCTCACCCTCTACGCGGGCTGGGATGTCGTCGTGCTGACGGTGTCGTTCGACTCTGACGGCGGAAGTCCTGTTGCGCCGCAGTCGGTGAACTACGGCGACATTGCCGCGGAGCCCGCCGAGCCGACGCGCGAGGGGTTCACGTTCGCGGGCTGGTTCACGGACGCGGCGCTCACGACTCCGTACGATTTTTCAACCGCGGTGACGTCCGATGTCACGCTCTACGCGGGCTGGGAGATTCTGGTGCTGACAGTTTCGTTCGACAGTGGTGGCGGGACTGCGATCGATCCGGTGTCGGTGAACTACGGTGACCCGGTTGCGGAACCGGGGGACCCGACGCGCGAGGGTTACACGTTCGCGGGTTGGTTTAAGGACGCTGACGCGACCGACGCTTACGATTTCGATGCTCCGGTGACGGAGGTCCTCACCCTCTACGCGGGCTGGGATGCCGTCGTTCTCACTGTCACGTTCGATACTGGCGGTGGCAGTGCGATTGATCCGGTGTCGGTGAGCTACGGTGACCCGGTTGCGGAGCCCGCCGAGCCGACGCGCGAGGGTTACTCGTTTGCTGGCTGGTTCGTGGATTTCGGTGCGACTGAATCGTACGACTTCGCTAATCCGGTGACCAATGGCATCACGCTCTACGCGGGCTGGGACGTCGCACCGGCGCCGACTCCGGTGCCTGATGAGGGGACCGACGGGGATTCTGATGTGCGCCCAACACCTGTACGCGATGGTGGTCTCCCGGAAACGGGAGACAACTCAGATGTCGGTCTCCTGCTCGGCAGCGGTGCGTTACTTCTCATCGGTGCAGGTCTGCTCTTGGCTCGTCGCCTGATGCGGAACTCAAACGGCCGTTAAGTGTCGTAGCGGTGGAATGATATAAGGCCATTCGCCTACCTGCCTGGGGTTCTCCGCCAGAAACCAGCAACTGGAACGCCATTTCTGAGGTGTGGTTTCACCCAAACAAGGTCTTCGCCATGCTCGCTCTTCTGCGGTTTGGTTGGCACTGATTGAATCTTCGAATTTGCCTGTAGGTCTATGGTCCTGGGACCAACGCCGAGCCTCTCGATCTCACTCTCCGCGTATCCTTGCTGTTCGAGTGAAAACGCAGGAGACATGCTGGTGATCTCGCCGCCGCTAATTTTCAGTTCTCTGGCGATCTTGGGCCACAGACGGACTGCATTGAGTACCACTGAGAGTGCTGATGCGGCGTCATCTCTGGTCAGCGCATACGAGCTTGCCGTGCGCGTGAGGTTTCGTATATCGCGATTTCGAGGGTCGTCCGCAGACGAGATCTGACGTGACGTCACGACCCCTCTGCTGATCAAAGGATTGATGTCGTAGGCAGGGGAAAGGGCCCAACGTTCACCGAGCCGGAGGAACCCATGATTCTTCCAGTGGTCGTCGACGTTGTTGATCAAGACAGTGAGCGCGACGCGTTTGAAGAGGTCCTTGAGCTGTTGTCTGTCTCCACCGGAGAGGGAATCCACCGTGTCAGCCAGGTCTTCATAGGTGAGGTGCTGCGGGTGGCCCTGGTCTGAGATTTCTAGCGCTGTTCGTGCTGACATGAAACCGATGCGATCGCCTGCCCGTGTGCGATCAAATCGCTTGAGTGACAGGCTGGACATCCCGTCTGTGGTGCGGAGGAGTTCTCCTGTCTGGACGTCAATCCCTGCCCGACGTGCGATATCGATGGCCAAGAATTCCCAGGCCTCACCATCGCGGCCCCTGTCACGCTCTGATGGAAGCTTGATGAGGCGGAGTTCTCCGTTGACCCGCACCGTGACCTTGGGTCGAGCGCCTCCAGCCGATGTGCCGGGGGTACGGAGTAGCTCAAGGTCCTCTGAGGTTGCCTCGTGGGCCTCGAACCGTGCAGCGGCAGATGCGTAAGTGTCGAGGTCCGTGACTCGAATCTCTGGGACGCTGTCGGTGCCGAGCCACCTATCGTCTTCCGATGCGCGGATACGGAGGGAGCCAGGGCGGGCTTCATCGCTCGAGAGTGCAAGGTAGTCGAAGGCCCCAATCGAAGTTGTGGTGCCCGGCCCGTGGCCGCGCGACTCTGCGAGATTTGCTTCGATGATGCGTTTTCCCCAGTCGTCTGGAGCGAGGTCCTGGAACGTTCCAAACATGTGAGAATCTGCGCCGGAGTATATGCGGCCCTTCGTGAGGGGGAGCGCCGGATCCAAACTATACGCGCTGTGCGAGTTGAGGTATGAGGGACTGTATTCGAACCAGGTTCCTGCGAGCACTCGGCCGCCTAGAAAGGACGCGCCCAAGGTGCCAGCGCGGAGTGTCTGTGGTTCACTCTCCTGCGAACAGACTTCAACGTACACTTCGAGGGTGTCGTGGAACTTCATCGTTGACTCTTGCCGAAATTGAGTGCGAGGGACCTGCCCTGGTCGGTGAGCAAGGGGTCGGATGCAGAAATGAAGTGATCAGCGAATCCAAGTGCTGACACCACTGACATCACAGAGTCAAGCCTCGGTGAACCGAGCCCACGCTCGATCGCTCGGAGCGTGTCACGTGTTACGTGCGCCCGTCGAGCGAGTTCGGAAGCGCTCAAACCCTGAAGCTTTCTCCAGGCTTGGATGTTCTCGCCGAGCCGCTCGAGCTGTCTTCTTCTGCCGGGAGAAGTTCTCTGGACCATCCGACCACCCACAATCTGACATCTATAACATGCAATTAATCTTAAATCTGACATTTATAGATGTCAAGTAGGTAGATGCTCGCCTAGTCGTCTGGCTTGTGGCGTACGTGGCCTTATTGTCGCCCGGTGCAGACGGGTGTCTCGAGGCCGACGAAGTGGCGCAGCGGTGAACTGAGCTCGTGTTTGCTTCTGGGTTGCGTGCTCTGCCGTCAATTGCGGCGCAGGCCTGCAGCGCAATTGACGGCAGAGGGCGCATTCGTTGCAGCGCATTTGTTGCAGTGTGGCACTGCGAGTGTGTGCACTGACGGTAACCTTCTCGGATTTCGTCGCAGACACGGCCGCGTCTCGGGTCCTCAGCGATGCGCTCAATTGCGGCTCTGATCTCGGAAAAGTACGTTACAGCCTGGTCTGCGTCCCAGTGTGTCACAGTGAAGTCCCAAATCGACGACAGGTCACGCCGAGCCGCCGAGGTGAGGCGATACCCTGTTACGACTTCTTGGGAGCGATGAACGCATCGAGATCGAAGGGCTCTGACTCGCCGTTTTCTTCACCTTCAATAGGTGCTGCTCGCAAGGCAAACATTCTGGCTTCTTCATCTTCGAGCAGCCTTAACCCTGCACGCACGACTTCGCTCGCCGAACGGTATCGCCCCGAGGCGACCGAGCGGGCCAGGAAATCAGCGAAGTGATCGTCCAGGCTGACCGAGGTGTTGATGCTCATGCCAACGCGGTACCAATCTTTGGTAGTGCGCGTGCAAAATCTGCTGCCGCCACTGGCGTTGCCGGCATATGTGCGAGCCGTGCTTCGCGAACGCAATCCGTTTGATCAACGGTAGATACTGTCGCGTTTATCGACATCTAACGCAAGGACAACGAGTTCCTCGTCGAGAATGTCGCAGATGATTCGGTAGTCGCCAACTCTGTATCGCCACAACCCGGCCAGGTTCCCTGTGAGCATCTTTCCTCGGTCCCGCGGATTCTCTAGCGATCCAATCGCGCGTAAGACGTCACGGATTCGTTTTGCGACCTGAGGATCGGACTTCCGAAGCCACTTCGCGACTTGCGGCGACAAACTTACTTGCCAGCTCACTCAATGTCACCCAAGATTCGTGGGTCCACTGGGCTATCTGTGAGTCCGAGTTCACGCTCGAGTTCTTCGAGAGGTACGGCCTGCACGCGCCCTGCCCGTAGGTCTGCAGCATCCGCAACTAAGCGATGCTCCCACTCCAATTTGTCGAGGTCTCGCTCGAGTACTTCTCGCACGACATCTCCCTGGCTGCGTCTGGTTGCTGCCGCAAGTGTTTCTATGCGCTTGCGAAGGTCTTCCGGTAGACGCACCGAAACGGGTCGACCGAGCGGTGAGGCAATCTTCATGTAAACATTGTAATCAAAGTTTACAGAAGTAGCCAGGGCGGGCAGTCAGTGTGGAAATTCACACCCGGGCTTCCGATCGACGCCGGGCTGTGGCGGGGCATCTCCGACTGCAGCAGTCTGGGACGAGACGCTGCTCAATTCACAGCCTTGCCCCGCGGGCGGGACGTTGACATTGACGCAGCGTCAACGTTTAACGTGGAATCTCGAGCAGGGGAGGATCCATGGACTGGTCAATTCAAGACGTCGCGAATATGGCCGGCACGACGAGCCGCACGCTGCGTCACTACGACGACATCGGGCTCCTCAAGCCGACCCGAATCGGTAGCAATGGATACCGCCGGTATGACGAGGGCGCGCTTGTGCGCTTGCAACGGATCCTGCTGCTCAGAGAGCTCGGTCTCGGGCTGTCGACGATTGCGGAGGCGTTAGAGGGGGAGCGTGAGAACGGGGAAGCCCTGCGCGTCCACCTGCACTGGCTCCGTAAGGAGAAGGAAAGGCTCGAACGGCAGATCACTGCCGTGGAGCACACGATCATGAAGTTAGAACGAGGAGAACTGCTGATGGCAGAGGAGATGTTCGACGGGTTTGACCACACCCAGCACAAGGATGAAGTCATCGCACGGTGGGGCACGGACGCCTACGTGAAGAGCAACGAGTGGTGGAACTCGCAGACGGACGCGGAACAGCGGGCGTGGAAGCAGCAGTCTGAAGATCTGTGTCGGGCATGGATTGACGCCTCGCGGCGAGGGATCACCCCGGCAAGCGACGAGGCGCAGTCACTCTCGCAGCGGCAGTTTGAGTGGCTCCGCGGCGTGCCGGGAACACCGGGCGGAGGCGCCGCAGGCCCGACGAAAGAGTACTTTGTGGGTCTCGCCGAAATGTATGTCGCGGATGAGCGCTTTGCGGCGAACTACGGCGGGCTTGAGGGCGCGACGTTTGTGCGTGACGCGATGCAGGTCTACGCCGAGCGTAACCTCTAGCGCCCGAGGCGAGACCGTAGCGGCGCAGCGGTGAACTGAGTTCGTGTTCTACTTCTGGGTTGCGTGCTCTGCCGTCAATTGCGGCGCAGGCCTGCAGCGCAATCGACGGCAGAGGGCGCAATCGTGGTGAATTGACTACTGCCTGAACGTAAGCGTCGAAAGGCTGATTCCTCCGAATGCAGCAAAAATTCTGAGCGGAAGATGCATCCAGAACCGCTGCAAACGACGTTGAGTGTGTCTCAGATGCTTCAGTAACTGGTGGGTTTGGGGCGAGTCAAAACTTGTTCTGTGTCCATGTATAGTTTCCCTGGGGGCTCAATGGCCTTTGCTGGGGCTGGTTGCCTGCCAGCGCATAGATCACACAAGGGGAAGTGGATGAGTCGAGGTCATCGCAGGCTGCGGCAAGGGCGCGCAGCTATCGGAAAGCCAGTTAGGGCGGTCATGAAGTTGGGTGCGGTGATGGCATTCGTCACGGCATCGCTCTTCGCGGGGGGAGCTGCCATGGCTGCAGAGCCCAGCGGGTCGGCTGAAGTGTCGATTAGCACGGCAGCAGAGACGGGCGCTGCACGCGCAGTGATCGATCTCGAGACCGTGGACCTCACCCCGGCAGACCTCTCGCTGCAGGTCGATGGTTCCCCGGTTACAGCGGGTCCAACACCGTTTGGGCAAGGCGTGGTTGTGCCGGTCGGCGCCGAAAATATCAACGTATCTATCAGCGGTGCTGCTGGTCTTGACGTGCGATTTGTCGTCAGCTTCGTTGATAGCAATGACGTGGTCATCGCGTACGCTGCGCAGACCGTCACATTGACCGAGTCTGAGACTGAAACTCCCATAGACATTACGCCTGAGCCCATCGAAACAAGTAGCGATACGGGAACCACCACGGGCTCGATGCCGGTGACGGGTGGAACCATCGCGCTGTGGCTCGTGATCGCGGCGCTTCTCGCGGTCGCAGTCGGCGCGACCACGATTGTGATTTCGCGAAAGAGGGTACAGCGATGAAACTGCGTTCACTTCTTTCTGCGGCAGCAGTTTCCGCGCTCATCGTGTCACTGGTCAGCACGACTCCCGCACTTGCAGCGGAGCATGCGGGCTACCCTGACGACGGGGCGGGGAGCCTCGCGAAGGCCACCCCGGTGCTTCCGATGCTGGAACCCGCTCTCGAGATTGGTGCTGATCTCGCTGCTGGTGTGCCGGTGACTGTCGCGGTGCCTGGGCTCGAGTCAGGCGCACACAGCGCACTCGTCAGAATCACGTTGACGCGCCCGGCACAGGCAACAACGGTTAGCGTGGCAGGGTTCCCGGCGCTGGTCGTCGAAGCGGGTGGAGCGCAGTCGACCACTGTGCTGGCCCCTGTCGTTGACGGGCAGATTTCGATCCAATCCGATCAAAACGCGCTCGTTCGCGTCGAGCGGGTTGCGACCTTTGACGCTGAAACAGAGGCGCCCGGCAGCGTCCAAGCTTTGGGTGCTCCTGTCGTACGTGCCGATAGCGCGAACGGTACTGGGGTTGCATCTGAAGCACTGGCCGATGGATCGGGTTCGCAGATCGGTGTGCTCGGTGCCGACGGCATCCCCGAGTCCGGCGTGCGCGCTGTGTTCGTTTCTTTGGACGCGGAGACGATGTCCGGAGCGGCGGTCGACTTCGGCGGTCAGCAGCTTGAGTTCTCGGCAGGTCCTTCTGTCGTGAGTACGGTTGTGCCGCTCGACAGTGACGGCACCCTTGACTACACCGTGACCGACGGCGAGTTTTCGAACCTCCGTGCGGCAGTCACCGGATACGTCGTCGAGGCGACGGACAACCCGGTGGCGTTGCAAGGTGCGGGCGCTTTCGTTCCCGAGGGATCAGCCGAGGCCTTCGACATTTCGGCTGTTCCGTGGGAACTCGCCGATATCGATGTCCCCTCTCCGATGGGCACCGCCGCGGTGCTGGCGCTGGTGGATAGCGCCCAGGCAGACACGCTCGGCGTGCTTGACACGGGTGACGCCGTGGGCGGGCGTGCCTCAGGTGTGGTCATTGACGGGCCGCGAGGTGCGAATCAGCAGCTGGTGCTGCTCTCGCCTGACGCTCTGGCGACCGCGCACGGCTCAGCTGTCGATGCGGAAGTGACTCCCGTCGGCTACCTGCTCGGTGAGCGTGAAGAATCGGCGAGTGAACCGCAGATCACACTGACCTCGCCGACAACCTCGACGGTTGATGCGACGGACACCTGGATGGTGAACTTCGAAGGCACGCTCAGCACGCCGAACGATTTCGCGCAGCGCATCGAGGTAACGCTAGACGGCGACGCCTATGGCAGCGCGCACCTCACCGCGAGCGGTGAGTGGGCGTTCGACGCCGCGCTTCAGGACGCCGGAGAGTACGAGTTCGAGTTCACACTGGTCGCGCGAGGTGGCAGTAGCGCCTCGACAAGCTGGTCGGGCTCGGTGATTGTTCCGGACGAGGATGACGTGGTCATCACGGATGACACGGTGGTACTTGACGAATCCGCGCAGATCACCGATGTTGCCGAAGACAGCATCACCTTTGCGGTCGACCCGGGCGTTGTGCCCGGCGATGTGCTCGTCAGTGGCGTGCTGCCGGCGGCACCGAACGGACTGCTCGCCCGCGTGGTGTCGGTGAATGTCGTGAACGGGCAGTGGGTCGCCCAGACGGAGCCGGCATCGCTGACTGATATGTTCCTGCAGGCACAGGTCGACGAACTGCTCCCTGTTGGAGCTGACGGAGCGGTCGAGCCGGTTGCGGGCGAGACGTCAGAGACGGTGGATGGTGAGCCGGTTGCGGACCCTGAACCCGTCGTCTTGGAGTGGGAGACCGCGCCGGGTGATGGAAACGTACCCGATAAGTCCGTCGACGCGATCGAGGATGGCCCGATTTCAGAGGGCGATGAGGGTGAGTCAGTTGGCACGCTCGGGGTCCTCCCGTCGCTCGCAACGACGCTCACTGCGTTCGTCGCGCCGGCTCCTGTGGCACCCGCATCGTCGTTTGATGTGGCGTCCATCAGTCACACGCTCAACGCCGAGTTCTCGGGCGGACCGGTAAAGGTTGTCACCGAGGGTGAACTCAAGCTCGCGTTGAAGGTGACGATCGACATTCAGGTGGCGTGGACGGACGGTTCGCTGTGGCCGCCGGTGCCACCGCTCCCGTATCCAAATCTGAAGGAGTTCTCGACGGTCCTAGAATCGAGTGCGACCGCAGAAGCGACCGCGACGGCGAGCGTGTCGAAGAACTATAAGTGGGCAAAGAGCCGAACCTTTACGAGGGAGTTCGCGCCGCTCGTGTTCTCGATCGGTCCCGTGCCGCTCGTGATCACCTCTGAGGTGGGGCTCAAGCTTGAGGCCTCGCTCGAGGCAAAGGGCTCTGCAAAGGTCGAGGTCAGCACGAGCTATGCGCGCACACAGCAGTTGGGCTTTGCGTTCAAGAACGGCAAGCCTCAGCTGGTTGATCCCGCCCCGAAGACGACCGTGGAACCGCTCGCATTCAGCGACGACACCGGTCTCGCCGCGTCGGTCTCTGCTCAGGCCGGGCCGACGCTGACCTATACCGCGAAGCTGTGGGATCTTGCTGGACCACAGATCGGGCTTTCGCTCAAGGCCGCGGTCGACGCCAGTGGTTCGGCGACCGTCGCAGAACCGTTCTTCAAAGCGTCGGCCGAGGTGTCGATCATCGGCGGCTTCTTCGTAAAGCTGCTGGTGACCGTTCCCGTGATCGATAAGGAGCTCCTCAACCTCACGCTCTTGGAGAAGCAGAAGAAGTGGTCGCTCTGGAAGGGTGAGTTCAATCTCGAGAACCTGCTGAATAATCCTGGGCCTCCGACTCCCGGTGACGGAGAGCCCGACACCGACTACGGTGACGGTGAATTGATTCCCGCGGATGAGGTGCTCGATGCAATCGAGATCGTCGGGGCGGATGCCTCTGCCGCATACTTTGTGGAGGGACCGCCGCACCCGAGCGCGTTCGGAATACTTTCCGACCCGATCGGTGCCATGCCGACATTCGGCAGCGACTACATTGCGATGTCGACCGGGCCTCTCGCGTCGTTTGTGAATCCTGGCGAATGGGCCGCCCCGTTCGACGCGGTTCGTTCCTCCCGACTCGGGGAGGTTTACGACGCAACGACCCTGCGGATCGATCTCACCATTCCGCAAGGAACGAACTGCCTCGTGGGTCTTGATTTCCAGTTCTTCTCGGACGAGTACCCGGACTTTGTGGGTTCCCAGTACAATGACGCGTTCATTGCGGAGTTCGGGAAGACGACCTGGGAGATTGACGGCTACGATGTGATCGCGCCGCGCAACTTCGCGTTCGACGAGTTGGGCAACCCGATTACGATCAACGCAGCCGGACCATTCACGATCAACGAGGAGAATGCGGGCGGTCACGCCGGGGGAGCGACGAGCCTGCTTCGTGCGACGACTCCGGTGCTGAGCGGAGACACGTCGCTCTACCTGTCGATCTTCGACCAGGGCGACGGGATCCTTGATTCGACGGTGCTGATCGACCGGATCGAGTTCTCGTCGGTGTCGAACCCTGCGGCGCAGTGCGCTGCGGGCGTGCAGTAGGCCTGACCGCACGCGACGTATAGCGTGAGGGGGTGTGAAGCAAAAGCCTCACACCCCCTCACCTGCTTCTGGTGCTCGTGAAGAGCGGCGCTACTGCAGCACCTCGATGATCTCGGCGGGCAGGATCCGTCGCCCGGTGTAGAACGGCGTCTCGAGGTCGACGAAGCGGCGCGCATCGACGGCGCGCAGGTCGCGCATCATGTCGACGAGTTCTGTGAGCTCATCGGACTCCATGGGCAGCAGCCACTCGTAGTCTCCAAGCGCGAACGCCGAGACGGTGTTCGCGACCACACCGGCGTGGGCGGCGCCCGCGCGGCCGTGCTCTGCGAGCATCCGGGAACGCTCCTCGGATTCGAGCAGGTACCACTCAGATGACCGCACGAACGGGTAGATGGTGAGCCACTGGCGGGGGTCTTCGCCGCGGATGAAGCCGGGCACGTGTGAACGGTTGAACTCTGCGTCGCGGTGCACGCCGACGGCGCCCCAAGAGCGGATGAGTGGCTTGAGCAGTTCGGTGCGGCGGAGTTCACGCAGCGACCACTGCAGGTTTTCGGCGGAGGGACCGTGCATCCACACCATGAGGTCCGCGTCGGAGCGCATGCCGCTCACGTCGTACCAGCCGCGCACGGTGACGCCCTGATCGGCGATGACGCCGTTCACGATGTCTTCCAGCTCCTGCACTACGCTCGTCACGCCGCGCCCGCTGAGCACGACGGGGTGTGAGGAGCTGACGCGGAACACCGCAAAGAGGGTAAATGCGTTCTGGGAGATGTCGACATCGGTTGCAGTCATGCTCTCATCGTCCCGCGTGCACCGGTCGGTGCGCAAGCGTGGTCTCCACGCGGGCCCGCGGCGTCGTGAAGTCATTAACTAGCGTTGTTGCAGAGTTACTAATCGAGGCGCAGAATTGAGGTGTGTACGTGACTCCTGATGTGATCGGTGTGATCGTCGCCCTGATCGGCGCGGTCGGCACGATTCTTGGGGGTTTCTACCTGATGCTTCGACGCTTTGAATCACGGATGCATGCACGTTTCGATCGGATCGATCGACGTTTTGATCAAGTCGACGCCCGTTTCGACCGGATCGGCGATAGATTTGCAGCGCAGGAGAATGGCTTCTAGTTGAAACTGCTGCGATGCGCCTGCGATGAGCTAGTGAACCTCGCGGCGCGCGTGCCCACTCCAGGGTCGACGCAGGCGCCCCCGTTACGCTGTGCGAATGACGACACGAGCACGCATCGGAGCCATCGGGCTCGTCGTGATTGCGTGCGTCGTGTTCTGGATCACCCTCACCCCGACCACGGTCGACTCGGGCTACTGGGCTGAGGTCCAGTGGGTGTTGAACGCCCTGCACAGCATCGGCGTGCCGGAGGGGTTCCAGTACCGCGAGCTCGAGTTCACCGCAAACATCGTCATGTTCATGCCGCTCGGTTTCTTCCTCGGGCTCCTGTTGGGGCGGGGTTGGGCGCTCGGTTTGTTGCTGCTGCCGGCGCTCTCGGTGCTGATCGAGGGATCGCAGCTCTTCTTCCTCCCGGGCCGCGTGGCCGCCATGAGTGACGTGGTTGCCAATTCAACGGGCGGCTGGATCGGCCTGCTCGTTGCGCTCCCGTTCGTGCTGACAACCCTCCCGAGGCCTGCGCCGGCTCCCGTACCCCGCTGGGAGTGACAACCCGCCCTGCCGCTTGTCGTCAAGTTCGCGCTGCGGTGCAGAGAGCTTGCATTCGGCTGAGTAGCGGAGTGTCCAGCAACCGGTCGCGGGCCTCGCCCGGAATGTCTCCGTTTAGCAGCGTTCTGAAGGTGTCTGGGAGCGCTTCGGCGATTCGGTCCAGTAGTGCACGGATCACGTCAACCGGCAGATCTAGATCTCGAGCAAACTGTGACCAATCGGCCTCGGTGACACGAGCAAACTGTTCGTGATGCCCGATCTTCATCGCGCTTTTCCCGAATCGCTGTTTCCCAGTATCGGCCCATGAGTAGCCAAGGCCTGAAGCAGCGTCGTACATGGGTGCCAGCTGGCTGGTCGCATCTGGGAGAATTAGGATGGAGTAATTCTTGGCGTGGGCGTCCGGGCTGCCGGTGAGATGGTTGAAGATCACCATCGAGGCGAAGAGGAAGCGGAATTCGATCGATTGTTCTGCAGATTCTGCTATCTCTTTGAGAAAGGACGCCACGGATGCAACTCCGGGCCCCCCTTGGTCTTCATATTTTTGTTCGGGCCCAAATCGAAGTGCCTGACAGAGGTCTTCCTGATGCACCCGCTCAACCTTGCCGTCGCCCCACACCCGATCGTATCGCTTCACAATGACAGCAGGCACGCCATTGAACTCGTGGAATTGGGTTTCGACGGCGGGGACGCCAAGCGCGCGAGCGGCAGACAGGGTGAGGTGTTCTGTGAGGGCTTGATCTTGAATGGAGTCTCGCCCGGCAAAAGTGATCCCAGGCTTGATGATGTGCGTCGTGGGGAGACCTCCGATTGCTTTTCCCCACGTTCCGCTTTGATCTTGATGCAGGGCGAGCTTGCCCTGTTGCCCGGCAACTGACCATCGTTCACTTCGGTCCGCGACTGGTTGTCCGAGGTTCGCCGCGAGCAGTCGTTCCCCAATGCTCTCCTCGCTGATGGCTTCAAACGACATCTCGCGAATCGGGAGCTGCTCACCGCGGAGGAGTTGCACGGCGCCTGCGCAGTCAAGCCCGGCCTGCTCAAGCAAGCCGATCGGAGTGGTATCGCGCCCGCCATGAGCTTCTGCCATGGCGCGTCGGAGCTCCTCACCTTCGGGTAGCAACCCGCTGAAGCAGTTGGACGCGTGTATGCGCCCGACACTGCGAGAGATGACTGGCATAGATTTTGAAAGCATAGGGCCGTCATATCCGCTTTGATATTTGAACCCAGAGATGAGCGTGCCGGAGCCTGTCAGGGTTCCGATGCGTGCGCCGTAGAGGAAGACGTCGAGTTCACACTTTATCACCGTTATCCTCCTCATCCTTCTGGAAAGTGGGCTGCCGCTCAGCCGTGCTGCGTCCGATCATTTCCAGCATGGATTGCATCGTCTTCATCTGGTCACCAGCGGTGACAGCCATCTGTGCGAGCGCTGGTGAAGTCGTCGTTGACGGGAGACTTTTTCGGATGGTGGTGAGGAGCCGTTGTTGAGTCTCGCTGAGTGAGGGAGTCGTTTCTTCGGAGAGCGTGAAGTGTAGACCTAGCGCACGAGCGACGTGTACCACTTTGATGAGTTCTGCTCGTGGTGATTTGCCGCGTTCGAAGTTGGAGAGCCATCGAATGGAGACGTCGGCGCGTGCTGCAAGCGCCGCCTGTGTGATCCCCTGCCGTTCGCGTTCTGCGCGCACTTGGTACCCAAAGTCGGCTGCGGTTCGCATGGGTGCTCGTGCGTTCATAACTTGATGGTACCGTCAATAGTTACAACCGGCAAGAGCCGTCAACTCATGCATATTGACTGCTCGGTCAAGGGATCGGAGTAGGGCCCGCCGGCGCCGACTACGGCTGCGATAGACACCGCACTCGTCACTGTGCACGGTTTCGGTAACTTCCTGAAGGGATATCTGCGGGTCTTCCGTCAAGCCAGGGGTCAAGAATATCTGGGTGCTCGCTCATGTCAGCTCATCAAACAGGGCGTCTAGATGAGAGGCGCTCTGCATCGGTTCCAAGTGCAGCTCGTAGCCAAACGTGCAGCAGGCCCGACCGTGCGATGACGCGCGCTTCGAGCAGGATCGCGAGCGCGAGCACCGGTATGACTTGAGTGCTGACCGTCCAGAATGGAACCAGGTCTTCAATCGTCATACGTTGAAGCGTAGCGGCTCAACAATCACCCGCGCACGGCGCCAGCCGCCGCCCGAGGCTTACGGTGCTTCTGACCCCGGCGCTCGGGTTTCCGCGTACTGCCACAGCGTCCCATCGCGGAACGCAGTCTGCACGTTCTTCATCTCTTCCCAGTTGGGGAGGATGATGGATTGCCCGTCTGCGGAGGTGCTGACGCCGTTGGTGGGGCTGGTGAAGAATTCGATGTCGCCGCTGCGGAGGCTGCGCATGTCGAACCCGAGACCGACGGCGGTGCTGAGGTCGAGGCTCTCGTCCAGGATCAGGTACGGCTTAAGTGCCTGGAACGTGCCGCTCATCTTGTCGACGCTGGTGATGGTTTCGGTGCTGAGCAGCTTGCTCATGAGGCCCTTGAGGTAGGCCTGCTGGTTGCGTGCGCGCTGGTAGTCGCCGTCGGTGAAGGCGTAGCGTTCGCGCACGAACCCGAGGGCCTCTTCACCGTTGAGGGTGACCTCTCCCTGGGCGAAGTCGAAGTTGCCGTGGTGTGAAGTGAACGGGATGGCGTTGTTGACGGTGACGCCGCCGACGGCGTCGGTGAGGCCCTTGAATGATTCGAAGTCGACGAGTGCGACGTGATCGATACGGGCGTCGATGAAGTTCTCGATCGTATTCACGGCGAGGGGGAGGCCGCCGTATGAGAATGCGGCGTTGATCTTGGCTTCGCCGTGACCCTGGATCTCGACCCAGTTGTCGCGCATGATCGACATGATGGTGAGGTGTTCACGGTCGGGGGAGACCTGTGCGACGAGGATCGCGTCACTGCGGAACCCGGTGAGGTCTTCCGCGGATGCGGTGCGGTCGGTGGACTGTCGGGAGTCAGATCCGAGGAGAAGGATGTTGATCGGGGCGTTCTCGCCCGCAACTACCTCAACCTCTGCGGGGCGTGTGAGCTCCTTCGGCTGCTCGATGCTGACACGGCTGATGTCGTTGTACATGTTCGCGATGAGCGCCCACGCGATACCGCCCCCAATCGCGAGAAGCGCGATGAGCGACCCGACAATGATGAGGGTGTTGCGGAGGCCTTTCCGCTTGCGCCGCTTGCGCCTCGGAGTTTCAGGTGTCGATTCGCTCTCACTCTCGGCGAGGAGTCGCTCGAGATTCGAAGGGGTGTCGTTCATACTGATTTTCTCCTGAAAACGCTAGGGCGCTGGAACGATGTTGCAAGCAAATGCCCATTCGGGGCTAAACACATTGGTAACGATGCGCCCAATATAAGACTCTGGTAACAGTACCTGTGTTTAAACATCGAAGAATGACGCAATGCACATGCTGCACATGCTGCACGTGGTGATTCAGGGCGCAGTGTCTCCGGCTACATGCAAAAGATAATGCGTCTGAGGACCATCGTTCTTAATGATCCCAAATGTGCTTCTCCTGGCGCTCTTTAACGTAATCAGAGTATCGATAGTAGTAAATAGCCGCGAGCAAATGATAGGTTCTCGGAAAGAAGTTGGTGGCAGATGCCCGCCGAATCCGATGAATTGACAGCCGAAGCTGACGTAGATCGTCTCTTTGGAGATGAGTTCGATGCTTCTTGATGTATGCCTCAGTACCGAGCGCTCTGCGCTCGTTTTTTGATGTCAGCTGTCCTAAGCCATGCTTTCTCTGCCGGACAAGGACGGACGGCACGACGCTGTATGAGAAGCCTTGAAGCAAGAAGCGGAAAAAAAAGTCGCTGTCGTTCTTAACAGGCAAATCAGCATCAAATCCATTGATCGCTTTAAATGCGTCCCGGGTTAGGATCATGTTGCTACCGGTAGTCCCCATGCTCATCGCAGCGACATCCGAAGCTCCGAGACCTTCGATCATTGGGGGACCTGGGTGGCATTTGTATTCTGAGAATATTTCTCGACATACAACGACCATGTCAGTACCAGTGTCCTCAAATTTCTGAACGGCCTCTTCCAGCAAAGTTGGCTTCCAAAGATCGTCGTCATCAAGAAAGGCCACATATTGGGCTTCCGTTTCTGACGCGCCACGGTTTCTTGATGCTGAGGCGCCGTTACCAGCAGACGGATCGTGAACGAACTTAATTCGGGGGGCGTCCAATCTCGACGACAGGTTGAGGCAGATCTCCTCTGCCGTCGGATCTTCAACATCCGACACAACAATGATTTCGGTAAGCGGATATGTCTGACTCAGAAGAGAATCCAATGATTCTGAGAGAAAATCATGTCTCTTATGAGTTGGCACAACGCAAGCAACGCTAGGATTCAATCGATTCCTTCACCAGTCTAGTTCTCGGAAGTATAACGCAAATAATCGATAGCATACTTAGCGCGACAAGGTCGCGTTCATTTGCGACTTTCTTAGGTTGACCTGCCTAAAAGCATCTTTGATGTTGCGCATCAACGTCGCTTGTTTGCCCGCTAAGGAAAGAATGGATTCCACGGCAGTTTCGCTGTCTTGTATTGCGGGATCGGTAGCAAATTGATCCAGGCCTACAGGCGCTAGGGTTCTTGGGATTTTACATGAAGGATCAGTGGGCAGGTAGATTGGAGTCGCGCCTTCAATCGCGGCTAGGATCAGGACATGCAGGCGATCGCTGATCACTATTCTTGATCGCCTATAGATGGAACGGAGTCGGGCTTCTTCGTATAAATGATCGTCCCCCAGCCAGGGGGTGTCCTTTGCGTTCAACTCCTTAGCAATCTCCTGGTTTCGCAGGTGATCTCGCCCGACCTGAGTCGCGGTCAATAACTGGCACGAGGATTGGGTTGCCAATGTCCTTACTACCCGCATCCATTTGTCGCTTGGTATCGAATTATCGCCACGCATTGAAAGAACGATGCTGTCGCGTTCGGTCTCGCAAGCTTGGTCATCGTTATACAACCCGAAGGCCCAATCAGGCCCGACCTCGCCAGCTCCACAGAAATCTCTCGATGGTTGGTCCCGCCAGACGGCCATGTCCGAAAGGCTCGCGATCGCACGTAGGGTGGGCGACGGCTTGTCTTCGGGGTTCCTAATACCTACGCCGGTGAACAAAGTTGCGCCGCGACCACGGAGCCGGATCAGCCTGATTAAGGCAAGATCCGCGCGATTGATTCTATGCCGACGAGCATGTAGCTGCATCTCGCCAGAATTGGACGCGTAGGATGCTCGTCCTAGGCTGGCCTTCCGGAGAGCTGCTTTCTGCCAATCCTTACGCTTCGTGTAAATTAGGTCATCGTCTCGTAAAGCCAAGGCCTTTAAATACGCTGGTGAGGCAGCGCCGACGAGCACGTGTCGTTGTAGGTCGCGTCCCAAATCTTGAATCATTGCGCGTCTAAGCGCGGGATCGCCGACGTTGTCGTCCTGCCCGTGTACGGCAACGAAGAGATGATGCGTTGTCATGTCAACCGAGTTTTCTCTGCGGGGTGTTCTGCTGTTTTGAGAAGGCCGTCTTCAGGGTGAAGGGATTCTTGGCATTCTTAATATTGACTGGATACGAGTTTCGGGTCAATTCGGCTAAGTTTCCGCAGCTACTTCAGGGAGCCTGGAAAGGCCAGAGCATCTATGAATTACGATGATCTGTGCGACCAACATTTTCCGCTGCTTCCTGGGGTCGTGAGAAGGAAGCGCATATTTGTATGGCAAAGAAGCGCGCCTTACGTGCGAGTCCAAACTAGCCATTAGCGAACGAGCCAAGTCCGATACCGAGCTTGAGTTCAGTGTCCAGAAAGGTATGCCTTGACTTCACTCGCATCTAAGGCGGCCCGCGGTGGCGCCGTAACCTTGATATCGCAGGTGCTGAAAGTCGCGGTCATGTTTGTTTCAACTGTGATCCTTGCGCGCTTGCTTTCACCGGAGGAGTTCGGGTTGGTAGCGATGGTGTTGGCTATCTTCGGAGTGGGCGAGATTTTCCGCGACTTTGGGCTCTCGATGGCTGCCTTACAAGCCAAGAAATTGTCACACGCGCAGCAGTCAAACTTGTTCTGGATTAACGCGATTGTTGGGCTTTGTCTGTCTTTGATATTTTTCTTAGCAGCCGCGCCAATCTCGATCTTTTTTGAGAGGCCGGAGCTTGTAGAAGCTGGTCAGGTGCTTTGTCTAACCTTCTTGCTGGGTGGACTTACCACTCAGTTCAAGGTGGTCATTAATCGCCAGTTGAGATTCGTCAGTCTTGCCATCACCGACTTGGTGCCGTACGTTTCAGGTGCGGCCGCAGCTATCGTTGTTGGGGCGTTGACGGCTTCTTACTGGGCCCTTGTTGCGCAGCAACTAATCATCGCCGCAGGTACTCTGATCTTAGCTGTTTGCCTCAGTGGTTGGCGGCCGTCGTTGCCCTCGAAAGCTCCGATGCGTGAACTCGTGTCCTTTGGCGCTAGTTTCGCGGGGACCCAATTTGTGTCTTACATCTCACGGAACGTAGACAGCGTAATGATTGGAAAGTTCTGGGGAAGTGTTTCACTGGGGTATTATGACCGCGCATATAATCTCGTGGTCCTGCCCCTAACGCAAATTAACACACCTATGTCCAGGGTCGCAGTCCCCGTCTTGGCTCGGACGCAGACAGAAGATGAAAGATATGTTGCGTATCTGAGGAGGGCACAGCTTGTAGCTCTATATGTGACAAGTACTATTTTTGCCCTTCTCGCTGGGTTAGCGGAGCCACTTGTTCTTTTGTTGCTGGGACCTCAGTGGCAGGCTTCAGCAATGCTTTTAAGTATTCTCGCAATTAGCGGAGTGTTTCGATCTCTGGTGCAAGTTGCATATTGGGTGTATGTGTCCCGAGGTCTGGCTGCGGTGCAGTTTAGATTTTATCTTGTAGCTCAGCCGATATTGGTCTGCATTATTCTTGCAGGAGTACCCTTTGGTGCCGTAGGAGTTGCGACCGCCGTTGCAATTGGTTATGCACTCTTCTGGGTTGCGTCCCTCGCCTGGGTGAAACGAGCATCGGGCCTTCCGCTTGGTGTCCTGTACCTTGACGCGTTTCGAGCGATATTTCTTCTAGCTGCTCCAATAGCTGGTGTATCGGCGTTGGCGAGCCACATGAAAGTGGTTGGGGGGCTGCCTGAAGTTATTCAGCTGATTGCGGGTCTCGGGGCAGCATTAGTTTGGTGCATAGGAGTTACCCTGGCTTCGAGGCGCGTTCGAGGAGACCTGAAAATGTTGGTTGATTTTTTGAAGCGGGCCGTAGTGCGCAACAAGTGAGTTATGTCGTTGTGAGTGGCTTCTGTACATTCCAGAAGCCTGTTCGACTGACTATAGTGTTCTGGGAAAATTTCAGATTGAGCGGGAATGGACTTGGGGCGACCATGAAGACGACTGCTCCACAAATAAGTGGGCCGAAGTGACGGATCAGCCCCACACGCATTGAGCTAAGCAAAAATATCGGTGTGATTCTGATTCCGGAGCCCGGCAGCTCTAGCTGATGATCATAATTCGATCAGCGCCGTTTGTACTCTTGGTGACCTCCGACTGTGGCAGCTTCAATGAAGCCGATACCGCGGAAGAAGCGTCTAAACGCACCAACATTTAGCGTCCGACGGAAATATCGATCGAGCATCAGCGGCACGATGCTGCTCATAACGCGTGTTATGCCAACGCTAACTCCCCAGACTCGCTTGCACGCTCTCTGTCGTGAAAGTCGGTAGTCAATCGATCCTGTCCGGCGCAGTCGTCGAGCTAACCATGCTTCGCTTGCGCGCTCCAGGGGGATGCGTTCGCGGACAACTGCTTTCTCGGACCAAACGATCTTTGCGCCGCAGTTGTGTAGACGACGCGTCAACTCAGCGTCACTGCCTCCCGAGAGGCCGAAAGCTAGATTAAACCAAGCCGATTCGTCCCTGGACGAGAATAAGCTGTACTTGCAAAGTAAGTTGTTTGTTGCAGCTTCCTTTAGCGCTGTCCCTTCCGCTCTGGTCTCGCGATCAAAAATGCCGGAGTCCCGAATTGTTTTTGGAGTCCCTGACGGCAGCAGAGAGTGCACTGGCCCGGTAACCATGTCTGCGCCACTGGTTTCTTGGGTTTGTAATAGGCTGGCCAACCAGTCTGGAGTCACAGTCTCGTCATCATCGACAAAGACTATAAAATCTGAGTCGGCTGCCTCATGCACTGCCAAATTTCTTGTTGCCGCAATTCCAGCTATTGGTTGAACCCTGTAAACCAGTGAGGCTGAAGTCTCGGCTCTAACGCACACCGCGCGCGCGCTGTGTTCTGGATCATTGTCTACAACAATGATGGACGTCTCGGCTTTTGGGCAGCGCGATATTGCTTCGTTGAGAGAGCCGAGCAATTCTCTAAGGCTCGCTGGGCGAGCATAGGTCGCGATTGCGATGGCCACCTTTGGGCGCAGCGGAGTTTCCATCAATTCTCTCTTATTATCGGTTGAGGCCTAGTCCAGCGATGAGTCGACCAAGTGCTGCCAAATGAGGGGGCTTTAAGCTTTTGGCCTCCCAAGAGGCGATAACTCCTTCGCGAGACTTGCGTCTTATCGCATGGAGAAGGATGTGCTGAAGTATAAAGTCGTTTCGAGCGCGGCCAGAGATCCGCTCATCGTGCTTTTCTAGCCATTGTGCGCTCTCTTGCCAATTGTTCCGCTTGGAAATTGAGCCCACTGAGCCCTGGTTTACTTGTACCAATGGCTCATTTACGGTTACAAACTCGACGTTCTCCACTTCGAAAAGCCTAATTAGCAGGTCCCAGTCCTGGTGCTTCTTGAGGGAGATGTCCCATGTAATCTCGCGCATTAGGGACTGCGGGCCCAACAGTGACGGGGTGTTAAAAAGCACCGAGCCGTACCTTAAGCGTCTTCTGGAGACGAGGAAATTTGGGAAGCTCTCGCGCAGGGGATCAAAGTGCCGTGGTGCAGACTTACGTGAGCGTCCTCTGGAATCGATAAATTCGCTCGCAACTACAGAAAAAGTAGTTAGTGGGTTTGGCGAACTCTTAATTGATGCTAGTTGCTTCCTGGCTTTATCTGGCATCCAGAGGTCGTCATCGTCAAGGTACCCTATGAAGTCACCGCTAGCCAGCTGTAGGCCGAGGTTCCTCGCCGCAGGCGCTCCGTGTCTTTGAGAGGTGGCAAAAACGTAAGGGAGACCCATGAGCAAGCTGTGGATCTCGTCTTCCTTTTCTGGGTGATCGAGAATAACGACGGCCTCGGGTTCGCAGTCCTCCTGCGCAACCACCGACTCGACTGCGGCTCGTAGCGAATCCCTGCCAATGGTGGGGACTATGACAGATACTTTATCCATTCACGATGATTTTCTGCTCAGCAATGTTCTTATTCGTACGCCTTGGCGAGTCGCCTCATCGGGTAGCGCTGTTCTGACGACCCGGTAGCGCTCTTCTGTGGAAGTGGTAGCGGCCCGGACTGTTTGCCCGGGCCGCTGCGGTTTCACTCCCAGTAGGTGTCGTGGCTGC
>Ga0265293_10003228_pt1 | contig 30684 bp, 31 predicted proteins | sample Munlanlewell138R_FD_192505 | JGI IMG/M metagenome (GOLD analysis project Ga0265293, IMG submission 192505) | Leachate microbial communities from a municipal landfill in Southern Ontario, Canada - Leachate well 138R | ecosystem: Engineered > Solid waste > Landfill > Unclassified | place: Canada... | reverse complement strand
CGAAGGGGTAGCCCGGCTTCTCTCCTCCTTGATTCCTCCTCGCCAAGAAACAGTCGAGTTGGCCCCGAAAACACAGTCTACAGTCGCAGAAGCTCGCTACTTCGAGGAGACGATGGACGTGAACCAGGCCATCCTCGTCTTGGGCTATCGTACCAATTGCTCCTATCATGATGACGACTACTACGCCCTACTTGTGGCCAATGGTATTTTAGGAGGGTTTGCCCACTCGAAGTTGTTCGTTAACGTGCGGGAGAAGGCTAGCCTTGCCTATTTTGTCGGTTCAGGACTTGAGGGTAGCAAGGGTCTTCTGACGATCACCGCTGGCATTAGCCCTGACCAAGAGGAACAAGCACTAGCGATCATTGCAGAACAAGTGAAAGCGTTGCAGAGTGGTGACATTACTTCCGAAGAACTCGAGCAAACGAAGCGAGGAATCACAGGTGCCATGACAACGATCACAGATAGCCCCGCCGGGGTCATCGACCGTAATCTGCTAGGCCTGGTGGAGGGAGAATACCGCAGCTTGGATCAGGTAGTCGAAGCAATCTGGAAGGTCACACATGATGATTGTGTACGAGTGATGCAGAAGATTCAACTCGATACGACCTATGTTCTCAAGAGCGATGGATCGAAAGAAGGAGCAGAAGATGCAACAAACTAAGATTCCTACCAAGGAAACCCTTTACTGCAAGGAACTCTCCAATGGACTAACCTGCTTTATCCTGCCCAAGAAAGGGTTCTTACGGACCTATGGTGTCTTGTCGACGAACTACGGCTCCCTTGATTCCAGATTCCAGGTACCAGGAGCTGAGATTGTGGACGTACCAGCAGGAATCGCCCACTTTTTGGAACATAAACTTTTTGAGGAAGAACATGGCAATGTCTTTGGTCGTTTCGCCCAGTGGGGTGCATCGGTAAATGCCTTCACCAGCTATACTCAGACGAGCTATCTCTTCTCAACCACAGAAAACTGGCAGGATTGTCTTACGCTACTCATGGAGTTTGTCCATAGCCCCTACCTTACCGAAGAGAATGTGGAAAAGGAAAAGGGGATTATTGTCCAAGAACTGCAGATGTATGCGGATCACCCTGGCCATAGAATTTACACCCTACTCCTCGAGAACATGTATCATGAACATCCCATTCGCCTCGATATTGGGGGTACAGTGGAGTCCGTCATGAACACTACAGTAGAGGACTTGCTCCGTTGTTACCACACCTTCTATCAGCCGGGCAACATGGCTCTGGCCATCGTGGGCGATGTAGACCCTGTCGAAAGCCTGAGTCTCATTGAAGAGAAGTATCCGTCCTGGGACAAGGAGCAAGTTCAGATTGAGCGGCTCTATCCTTCAGAGCCCGCGGATGTGAGAAACGCCTGGGTAGAAGAAACACTGCAAATTTCTCAACCCCGGTATCTCTTGGGTTTTAAACACGAACCAGTATGGCAGAGCGTAGATCTTTTGCGTCAGCAAATCATCATGTCCCTTGGTATGAGGCTCATCGCGGGACGTAGCTCCACTAGCTATGGAGAACTGTATGAAGCCGACTTGATTACCGATTCCTTCGGCGCTAGCTTTAATGCCGATCCTCGCTATGCCTACAGCGTGATCGGTTCAGAAACTCGCGATCCAGAAGCCCTTCACGCCAAGCTCACTACAATCATTGATGGTTTGAAGAAGAATCAAGTTGCCGAGACTGATGTAGAACGACTTAAGAGACACATCTATGGGTCACATCTTGCCTCCTATGAGTCGTTTGAGTATACGGCGAATCGCTTCATCTCTCACCATTTCCGGGGTACCCCATACCATAACTATCTAGACCTGTTAGCAAGTGTGACTGCCGCTGACGTGCAGCAGGCACTCATCGAACAGCTTAATTGGGATCGATCGACAATCACAATCTTAAGGCCGGTGGACATTCATGACTAAACAGATGTTGCGTAAAGAATTGAAAAGGAGAAGGGGGCAAGTTCCTAAGGAGAAACGGGCGATTTGGGATCAAGCTATTGCTGAACATCTTTTCGAGTTTCCTCTTTACAGACAAGCCCACAAAGTGATGACCTATCTTTCCTTTGGCTGGGAAGTGGCTACATGGAGCATCGTGGAACATATGCAAGGGCAGGGCAAAGAGGTCTATGTACCCGTTGTGCAAAATGAGCCGAGGGCTCTGATTCCGAGGCTTTATACAGGGAGGGAGAACTTGACTCCGCAAGTCTATGGAATTCTCGAGCCTGGTCCAGATGCACCAGAAGCCCGCCCTGAGGAGCTCGACTTGATTCTTGTGCCTGGTTTGGTCTTCTCTGAGCAAGGATACCGAGTTGGCTATGGTGGTGGCTACTATGATCGTTTCTTACCTACAACCCGGGGTACAGCACTTGGCTTGGTATATTCCTCTTTTATTCAAGATGTTCGCCATGATCCATGGGACTATGCGGTCGACTTCTTAGTCACCGAAGAGGGTGTATTGAGCAGGAAATAAGAGCCTCCTGCAGAATTTATGAGTAGACGGAAGGAGGCAGTTTGTCTTGCTCGCAAACTACATATTAGCAATTGACCAGGGAACGACAGGAACCACCGTCATTCTCTTTGACCATCAGTGCCAAATGATTGGCAAAGTATATGAAGAATTTCCCCAGTACTATCCAAGGCCTGGCTGGGTCGAGCATGATGCATCAGAAATTTGGCAGGGAACACTAACCCTCCTTGAGGAAATTCTCCAGGAAACTGGGGTGGATCCAAACCGGATAGGGGCTATTGGTGTAACCAACCAGCGCGAGACGGTGGTACTTTGGGATCGGAAAACGGGGGAGCCTGTGACAAGAGCGATTGTCTGGCAATGCCGTCGAACCGCAGGCATCTGCGATGACTTGCGGCGACAAGGTCTCGAACCCCTATTTCGTGAAAAGACAGGGCTTGTCTTGGATGCCTACTTTTCGGGAACCAAGCTCAAGTGGATCTTTGACCATCAACCTGAGCTTAAGGAACGGGCCAGAAAGGGAGAGTTGGCCTTTGGTACGATTGACTCGTGGCTTATCTACAAGCTTACTGGGGGACAAAAGCATGTTACAGACTATTCTAATGCCTCCAGAACCTTACTTTTTAATATCGCAGACTTAAAGTGGGATCATGACCTATTAGATGCTCTAGATATTCCTTGTGAGATATTGCCCGAGGTTGCCTCTTCCAGTGAAGTTTACGGACATACAGTCCGGCTCGGATCACTTCCAGCTGGAATTCCCATTGCTGGTGCAGCAGGCGATCAACAGGCTGCACTTTTTGGTCAGACCTGTTTTGATCCTGGTACTGTTAAAGCAACATTTGGCACAGGTGCCTTCATTCTTATGAACACCGGGTCGAAGCTGATTACCTCAGCGAATGGTCTTGTCACAACCATAGCTTGGGGCGTTGACGGAAAGGTGCAATATGCCCTAGAAGGTAGCGTATTTGTGGCAGGAGCAGCCATTAAGTGGCTCCGGGATGAAATGGGTTTGGTGAAGACAGCGGCCGAGACCGAGGAGATCGCATTTTCAGTACCAGATACAAATGGACTTTATTTTGTGCCGAGTTTTGTCGGGCTGGGTGCTCCCCATTGGGATCCCTATGTGCGGGGCATGATGATGGGTATTACCCGTGGTGTGAATCGGGCCCACTTAGTTAGGGCTACCCTTGAAGCCATTGTCTATCAAACGAAAGAAGTAGTAGATGTGATGACCAAAGACTCGCAGATTCCCCTGACTACATTGAGGGTGGATGGCGGAGCTTCGGTGAACAACTTTATCTGTCAATTCTTAGCGGATTTAACGGGCATTCAGGTCCAAAGACCACAGATTTTTGAAACGACAGCCTTGGGAGCCGCCTATTTAGCTGGGCTTGCTGTAGGTTTTTGGAAGAGCCAAGAGGACATTCTAAAGTGCTGGCAGGGACCGCAAGTATACGAGCCCGTGATGCGGCAGGCCGAACGGCTCCGTCTAGCCCAGGGTTGGAGTAAGGCGGTAGCCAGCGCCAAGAGTTGGGTGAGTGATGATTAGACAAGAACGAATGCGCAGAGAACGGTTGCAGAGACTAAAGTTAGGCTTGAAGCAAAAACCGATTATTGCCGGACTCAAGGGCTTTAACGATGCTCACCTGACTGCAACTGCAGGTGTTAAGGTGTGCTTTTACCTTACAGGCGATATTTTTGAGTTGCGTAACTTGGCAAAGCTATGCAAAGAGCAGGATCAGATGCTCTTTGCCCACGTGGATTTGATTGCTGGTATTGCCAAGGATGCTGCTGGGATGGAGGTTCTAGCTTCTGAGATAGGCATCGATGGTGTCTTAACCACGAAGGGTTACTTGGTAACCGCTGCTCAAAAAGCAGGCATGCTCGGCATTCAACGTCTATTTATGTTGGATTCTGAGGCGCTACGCACAGGCTTACGCATGATTCACTCCAGTCAACCTGATGCAGTCGAGATCTTGCCGGCCTTGGTGTTACCATCCGTTCTTGGACGTTTGCCTGAAACCCTTCCTCCAATGATCGGAGGTGGCCTGGTGGAAACCACCGCTGAACTAGAGCAGATTATTAAGCCTCCAGTCTTAGCCGTTTCTACCAGTCGCGTGGAACTATGGAATTATGAAAGGGTGTAGTGTCGGTGAAAGAGATGGATCACAAGTGGCTGGAAGAGCAGAAAGAAGAGATTGGTCTGGCCTTAGCTAGACAGGGTATCCGCTTGGTTGTTCCTGCGGGGAGCGGGAAAAAGAAAGAAGCTACTTCAACGGAGGACAGCGCACTAGCTTCTTTCATTGATCATACCCTGCTCAAACCAACGGCTTCTCAGGCCCAGATTGCTACACTTTGTGAAGAAGCCATGCACTACCAGTTTGCATCAGTATGCGTTAATCCCGCACATGTTCCAGCCGCCGCTCGTCTCTTACGGGGAAGCGGCGTGAAGGTTTGCACCGTAATCGGGTTCCCTCTAGGTGCGACTTCAACGTTGACCAAGGTACTCGAAGCGCGGGATGCGGTAGCAGCTGGTGCAGAAGAGATCGACATGGTGGTCAATATTGGGGGGCTCCTAGAGAAGGACTATGCTAGAGTCTACTCCGACATCAAGGCAGTTCGGGATGCTGTGAGCGGACAAATCCTCAAAGTTATTTTAGAGACTGGCTATTTAAGCAAGGAACAGATTGTTAGGGGTTGTATCTTAGCTCGAATGGCAGGCGCCGATTTCGTCAAGACCTCAACAGGATTTGGTCCTGGAGGAGCGACGGTGGAAGATGTTGCGCTAATGCGCAATGTAGTAGGCGATGACTGCGGTGTCAAGGCATCGGGGGGTATTCGTGATCTAGCTACCGCCCTAGCTATGATTAAGGCAGGTGCAAATCGCCTCGGGGCCAGTTCTGGCGTTGCCATTATTGAAGGGTTGAGGGGGGAGGCAGACTATTGAGTCGCAACAAATCCAAACTTCGATTCTTGGTATTGTTGGCAACGCTGCTCCTAGGAGCCTATAGCTCCTCGCAGGCCTTAGAGCTTCCGGCTACCTGGTTCGATCATGAATTCGGCAGTGCGCGCATTCTCGTTGAGTTCATCGGTGACAGCGAAAAAGCGCTGCGAATGGACGGGATACTCAGATTTGCCTACCCTGATGGGTTTCAGGTGCAATATCTGACCCAGAAAGCTCCTGTTACGATTACGAGCAAGGCTGATTTCGTCCATGTTCAGACCGGGGGCGATGTGCAGTACGGCTACGATTCCTACTGGTTGTTTGAAGATATCCAAGAATACTTGTTTCGTCTCGTAGAGTTCTCTAGAGTCCCCTTGGACTTTTCCGGCATGGATAGGATAGCCGAGCGACAAGCCAAGCGTTATGTTGGCCTTGAGGACCCCGAGCTTGTGGCTTGGTTTGATGAGGAAAGCGGTATACCCTTCCTGGTTCGCAAGGGTGATCAGACCCTTGTTACGATCGCGTCCTACATCCTCAAGGATCACGAGATGACCCTGGTAGAGCTGGAGCTTGTTTTTGCGGCCAAACCAGCTCGCCTCACGGTGCAGGTTGGCCAGGAAGGCTGGGTTCCCACGCGTCTTGAGATAGAAGAGCCGCATGGGGTCGTTGCTATGGAACTATCGGGGTGGTCTTTCTATCCCGAATGGGAAGATAATCCTCTGCCAAGGCTTGCTAGACTCGATGAGTTGAATGGGCTCTTCCTAGAAGAGTTTCAGGCAAAGAACTATGAAAAGGCACTTTCCATTAGCCAAGAAATGTTGTCCTTGGCTCCCCAGTTCTGGCAGGTCTATTTGTACCAGGCCTTTGCCTACGAAGGGATCGATAACTTCCTAGGTGTCGTAGAGAATTATCAACAAGTTCTGATGCGCCAACCCGATAACCATCTAGCCTTGAACAATTTGGCCTACCACTACTTCCTCCGGGAAGTTCAGATTCCCCACGCCTTAGAGATGGCAAAACGCGCCGTTGAGCTGGAACGGAAGGATATCTACCTCGATACCTTAGGCTACGGGTATTACCTCGTGGGACGCTATGAAGAGGCGAAAGAGCTTCTACTAGAGGCTCTGGAGACCGTTACGGATGAAGCAGTGGCTGAAGTTCAAGGACACTTGGACTTGGTTTTGAATGCCTTAGGAGAAGAACGTCCATGAACGATCACTACTTCACAAGCAAGCCCCGAGCGGCACATCAAGTTCGGGAGTTTACCACTGAACTCAGGGGAAGAGATTATGTTTTTACCACCGATAGCGGCGTATTTTCCAAGGATGACGTGGACTTGGGCAGTCGGATTCTCATTGATACCCTTGCCCTTCGACCAGGAGATACAGTGTTGGATTTAGGCTGCGGTTATGGTCCCATCGGACTTGTTGCCGCATCGCTCGTTGGTCCCTCGGGGCATGTTTACATGGTGGACGTCAATGAGAGAGCATGCGAACTTGCCCAGGAGAATGCCATTCGAAATGGAATTCGGCAGGCAAAGGTCATGGTGAGTGATGGTCTAGGTGCCCTACCTGATGATCTTACCTTCGATTGGGTTCTCTCTAATCCCCCTATCAGGGCAGGAAAAGACGTCTATTACAGGCTTTTGACCGATGCTTTCCACGCCCTCAAAGCAGGGGGTTGCCTCTTGGCAGTGATTAGAACCAAACAAGGAGCCAAGAGTCTCGAATCCTACCTCCAGGATTTGGCCGGCCATTGCGAGACAGTGGAAAAGAAAGCTGGCTTTCGCGTTTTAAAGTGTTGTAAACAGCTCCACGCCTGAATACTTTTTGGGTGTGGAGGTGTTTTTTTGTGCGTATCTGGTTCTTTAGCGGGAGGCAAGTGTTGTGGTGGATCTTCACTTGTCTGGCTGTGGGGATCTTTCTCGGAACGGGTGGAGACTATTTCTTGCCTGTATCAGGTAACCTCTCCAGAGAGGGGATTTCTGGTAGGACGATCATTATTGATCCAGGCCATGGAGGAATCGACCCCGGGGCGGTGAGTGCTAGCGGTGTGTTGGAAAAAGACGTTACTTTGGCCATTTCCAAAGAGTTGGAGCATTTGCTACAGAGAGCGGCCGTCTATGTCGTCTTGACACGCCAAGGCGATTATGACCTCGCCGACTCCAGCGAAACAAACCTTCTCCAGAGAAAACGCCAGGATCTCGACAAACGAGTACAAATAGCTGAGGATGCTCAAGCAGACCTATATATCTCAATTCATGCCAACTACTTTCCATCTCCCCGGTGGTCGGGGGCCCAAACATTTTACTACGAGGGAAGCGGTGAGGGCGAACATTTGGCTAGAACTCTGCAGACGGAGTTGGTAAGGCACCTTGGACCTAACAATCGCCTGGCACGCCCAGGGGATTTTCGCGTTCTGAGAAACACCACCATGCCTGCTGCTATGGTGGAGGTGGGGTTTTTATCCAATCCCCGGGAGGCAGCACTCCTTGCTGAGGCAGAATATCAGAGGCAGGTAGCACTGGCCATTTTCCAAGGCCTCCTTCGTTATTACCGTAACTAGACAGGATTTAGCTATCGTTTAGAGAACTTAATAGGGAAGATCGATACGAAAAAGATAGGGGGCAATGGACTTGCGCGTATTATTTATGCACGCAGATGATGAGAAGATTCAAAAGTCTGCAAGAGCGCTACAGAAGGCGCTAGAACAGGATGGGGTAAAGGTTGATCTGATATCTCCGAAGGAAGCAGCCTCATCGCCGGTTAGTGCCGCACCCTACGGTCTGGTATGTGTTTTCTCAGGATATAAGGGTTGGTGGAAGCCGCAGTTGCCTGTAGAGATGGATGGACTACTGAAAAAAGCGATGCGCCTCGAAGGCAAAAAGGGCGGAGCCTTTGTAAGGCCGGGTCTTCTTGGTTCAACTAAGGCATTGCGCGTGCTGATGGGCTATATGGAGCGTCAGGGCGTCATTGTGGAGGATTTTGGCACTATCGGCGGAGAACAAGAACTTGCATCCATTGCAAAGCGTCTGAAACGTTTACTTTAGTGACGTTTGAAATAAACCTTCCCTGATCCCTCAGGGAACGGTCTTTTCTATTACAGACAAGGAGGATTGTAAAATGTACCGCTTTAAACCTGAGCTGCGCATCCCCGGACCGGTGCCAGTACCAAACGAAGTATCTTTACAGATGGCCAAGCCTATGATCAACCATAGAGGTGCTCTTTTTAAAGAACACTATCCGAAGGTCTTGGCACGCCTTGGTCCTTTGTTTGGAACTACGAACCAGATTCATATGATTACAGGATCGGGAACAGCTGGGATGGAGGTTGCCGTAAGTAATCTTGTGTCTCCAAATACCCCAGTCCTGTGTCTCGTCGGAGGCTTTTTTGGTAACCGTTGGGCCGAGTTATGTGCTGCTTACGGGGCTGAACTGCACATCTTAGACTTTCCTTGGGACGCTGGAATTGATCCAGAGAAGGTACGCGAATTTCTGAAGCATCACCCCGAAATTGAACTAATCTTTGTAGTGTATAATGAATCGTCCACAGCTGTCCTCAATGATGTGGAGGCTATCTCGAAAGCCAGGGAAGGACATAGCGCGCTCTTGGTGGTTGATGCGGTGAGCGCACTAGGTGGTACACCTTGCCAGATGGATGCTTGGGGTTTGGATGTAGTCGTTAGTGCTTCACAGAAGTGCCTGATGACACCACCTGGAACGGCCTTTGTGACCTTTTCGCCCAGGGCGAAGGAGTATTCACAAGAGTGCGGGGCCAGTCGCTATTATCTTGATTTGCGTCGTTATGATCAGTATATGGAGAAATCGGAGACCCCATTTACACCGAATATTAATAATGTCTTTGCCCTTGAGGAAGCACTAAATATGATCGAAGCGGAAGGCTTAGACAATGTCTATGCTCGCCATCGCTTGATGCGCGATATGATGCGTTCTGGCATCAAGGCCATTGGTTTGGAGCTGCTTGTAGCGGACGAAGATGCTTCTCCCACTGTTACTGGAGTTCGATACCCCAATGCTGATGGCTTCAGGGCCCGCCTGCGGGAGCGCTACGGCGTGGAGTTTGCTGGGGGTCAAGGTATCCACGCCAATAACATCTTTAGGGTAGGCCACATGGGCTATGCTACCCCACTAGATGTCTTAACAGCTTTAGCCGTTTTAGAAATGGATCTGAAGAAGTTTGGGCAGGCTACCAAAGCAGCAGAGCTAGTCATGGAAGCTTAAGATAGGGACTATAAGGAGGAGCTCTTGGTGCTTTTCACACTTCGAGACGTCATCGATATTCTGATCGTGGCTTATGTTGTCTATCGAGTGATTCACTCTATTCAAGGCACCAGGGCAACCACCTTAGTTAAGGGTCTGGCCGTGGTCTTTGCCAGTAGCGTAGTAGCAAGAGCCTTGAGTCTGCGTACAGTGAGTTGGCTGTTGGATCAGGCTACAACTTTGTTCTTAGTGGCTTTGCCTGTAGTTTTCTATCCAGAATTGAGGCGGGCCTTAGAGCAGCTTGGCCGCGGTCAATTCTTTGGCTGGATGGCGGGCCGGGGCGTAGGGCAGGAAGTATTCGATCTCGATGCAGTCATCGAGAGCTGTAGTCGGATGAGTGCGAAGAAAACGGGTGCTTTGATTGTCTTTCAGCGAGAGACTGGTTTACATGAGTTTGTTGAATCTGGCGTCAGACTAGACGCCCTGATCAGCACCGAACTCTTATTGAATATCTTTGAGCCCAACAGCCCTCTCCATGATGGTGCAGTGATTGTGGCAGGTGGCCGGATCGTCAGTGCCAGCTCCGTCTTACCCCTCACCGATAGCCAGTTAAGCCCAGGCCTGGGAACGAGGCATAGGGCAGCTGTAGGCATGTCGGAACAGACGGATGCTGTGATCGTTGTAATCTCGGAAGAAACGGGAACGATTTCCCTTGCCGTTGGCGGTCACCTCAGACGGTACCTAACGGAGGCACGCCTCAGAGAACAACTCAAGTTCTATTGGCAGAGGGGAGAGACGTCATGAACCGGATCAACAAGTTTTGGGCCTTTCTGACACGTCCCGATGTCTATTGGAGGATTTTTTCCTTAGCCTTAGCGATTATTTTTTGGCTCTTGGCAACAGGTGATGGGACTCTGGGTGAGACAGAACGGACCGTAACTCTTGGAGTTCAGGTGAGAAATGTTCCCTCAGATCTAGTTCTTGTGGACCCCCCAGAGAACGTAAGAGTAAGTATTCGGGGATTAGCGCCCCTAGTCAACCGGGGAGAGCCCAGTGTTTCTGCCTATATCGATTTGTCGGGTGCTTCAGAGGGAACCGAAACGTACAGTGTTGAAGTGGAGGCTCCCCTTGGAGTCCGTATTGCGAGTATCAATCCCTCTTGGGTCAGTGTCTACACGGAAGATGTTGCCGAAGACGTATTCCCAGTTACTTTGGTTTTTTTGGGTATTGATCGAAATCAAGTCATGCCCAATCTGAGGCCTTCCCCTGACGTAATCACCGTTCGGGGCGCCCGAAGTATACTAGAAGAGGTTGATCATGTTGTAGCCTATCTAGGTTTCGATCCAGAGTTGAACCTCAATGGTTCCTATCCGGTGCGGGCTCTAGATGCTAAAGGGCGTAATCTTAGTGGGCTTGAAAAGACTCCTGCGGAGATTAGGGTTGTGGAAGTCGTTGAAAATGGGGAGGAATAGTGTGTGCTGAGGTTTTTCGGAACAGATGGTATACGAGGTGTGGCCAATAGTGAGCTCACCTGTGAATTGGCTCTACGGGTGGGCCGGGCAACAGCCTTGGTATTAGGCAATGAAGAGAGAAGGCCGGTTTTGATCGGCAGAGATCCTCGTTTGTCGGGTCAGATGCTAGAAGGGGCTTTACTGGCTGGAATCACTTCTACAGGACTTGATGCGATCTTGGTGGATGTTGTTCCTACACCAGCGGTCGCGTTTTTGACCAAAGAACTTGGATGTTCGGCGGGGATTATGATATCAGCGTCGCACAATCCCCTTCAGGACAACGGAATCAAGGTCTTTGGCTCCGATGGTTTCAAGCTTTCTGAAGAACTTGAAGCGAAGGTGGAGGCTTGGATCGAGCACGACGATGTACCAAGGCCCACAGGGGGCGATGTGGGGCAAGTTATCCACAAGGGGGACGCCCTAGAACTCTATGTACAGTATCTAAAGGAACAGGTGCCTGTTGATCTGACCGGTCTCAAGCTAGCCATCGATTGCGCTAATGGTGCTACCTCAGCGGTTGCCGCCCGGGTTTTCCAGGATCTTGGCGCTGAAGTCAAATCCTTTTACGCCACGCCCAACGGCGTGAATATCAACCACTTCTGTGGTTCAACCTATCCCGAGAAGATCCAGAGTCTCACTAGAGAGACAGGCGCCGACCTTGGTTTTGCCTTTGATGGCGATGGTGATCGCATCATGGCTGTTGATGAGCGGGGCGAGATTCTAAATGGCGATCAGATTCTAGCTATTATAGGTTTACAGCTCCTTCGCCAGAATCGTCTACCTGGTCAAAAGGTCATTGCCACCGCATACTCCAATGGAGGCTTGCGCAAAGCCTTTGTGGATAGGGGCGGGGATGTAATTTATGCAAAGCCCGGGGACCGCTTTGTCCTCGAGAGTATGCAAAGTGCCGGATGTATTTTAGGTGGCGAGCAATCAGGGCACATTATCTTCCTCGAAAACTCCACAACAGGTGATGGAATCCTCTCAGCCCTTAAGTTACTGGAGATGAGGGAGATGGAAGGACAAAGCTTGGCGAGTCTTGCAGAGGCTATGGTGGTTTTCCCCCAGAGTCTGATCAATATTCCGGTCACCAAAAAGGAAGGCTGGCAGGATAACCCACGGATTCAAGGCGTCATCCGACAAGCAGAGAAGGAACTAGGACCTCTAGGTCGTCTCTTTGTTAGGGCTTCAGGCACAGAGCCAATGATTCGTGTCTTGGGTGAGCATCCTGATGCCACGGTGCTCCACGCCTGTGTCCAGAGGGTGGTACAAACCATTGAGGAAGAACAGGGTGGTAGTCGTGTCAGTTAAAGGCTGTGGTGTGGACCTGGTAGTGATCAGCCGTATCGAAAGGGCCTTGAAGCGGAGGCGTTTTCGGGAAACGATCTATACAAGCCAGGAGCAAGACAGTCTTAAGGATAAGGGTGCTCAATCTTGGGCCGCCCGCTTTGCTGCTAAGGAAGCTGTGATGAAGGCTATTGGCCTAGGTTGGCAGCAGGGGGTTCCTTTTGGAGCCATCGACATTTATACGAATTCGGCGGGACAACCCCAGGTTCGCTTGCTCGAGCCAGCCCTAAGTGTCGCCAACCAACTTGGGATTCATCGATTTGTACTTAGCTTGACACATACCAAAGAGCTGGCTATGGCCTATGTCATTGCCCTAGGGGAGGATGAGGGATGCAGGTTGTAACTGGTGCAGAGATGCAAGTGATAGAAAAGAAGGCCTTTGCTGAAATCGGGATTTCTCCCCTCGTGGTCATGGAGAATGCCGGTAGCCGCATTGTGCAGGTTCTCAAGGAAGAATATGGATCTTTGATGGGCAAACGCATTCATTTCCTGGCGGGCACAGGAAACAATGGTGGTGACGGACTTGTGGTCGCACGCATGCTCCTCACCCTCGGTGCTCGTATCAAAGTCCATCTAGTGGGCAATCAGCAGAAGCTCAGCAAGGAGAATAAGACAAATCTGCAGATCCTCCGCAACCTTGGGGTAGATGTTCAGACAGTAGACGCTAAACAGCTAGGCAAGCTCAGATTTAGTCTCGGACTGGCTGATCTGATTATCGACGCGATCTTTGGGACAGGCTTTTCAGGTCGCTTGGAGGAGCAACTAGAGACGATTGTGTCGGTCGTAAACGAAATGAAATGTCCTACGGTGTCCATTGATTGCCCGACTGGCGTGAATGCCACCACTGGGGAAGTAGGTTCTGTGGCGTTTCGAGCAAATCTAACCGTTAACCTTGGATTCCTCAAGACGGGCTGTGTACTCTATCCTGGTAAAGCATATGCAGGTGAGAACATCGTTGTAGACTTGGGCTTTCCCCTCAGACATGAAGGACATCGTTTTTTGCTTGGCGACAAGCATTTGAGTTGGCTCCCCATACGTGAGCCATGGAGTCATAAGGGCACCTTCGGTCATACGCTGGTCATTGCTGGGTCCCCAACCTATGCAGGGGCTGCTTACCTCAGTTCTCATGCAATCTTGCGTGGCGGTGGGGGTATGGTGACATTAGCCGTTCCACAGGGGATATACAATCGGTTTTCCCCCGATGAGGTGATCGTGACTCCGGTGTCTCAAACGACTGCCGGTACAATCGGGGTACCAAGTTTGCAAGAACTGCTCGCTTTGATGCAGGGGAAGGACGTACTGGCCATAGGTCCTGGTTTGACCCGGGAACCCGAGGTGGTTCAAGTGGTCCAGGAACTACTGCGCAAGTGGGACGGTCCGGCGGTCATTGATGCTGATGCACTCGGGGCCTTGGACGCAGAGTTTTTGCAGACTATACCAGAGGACAAACGAAGTCGCTGGATCCTAACGCCCCATCCAGGTGAGATGGCTCGCCTAGTGGGTCGGCAGGCACCTGATGTGAATGCCCACCGATTAGAGGTAGCCCAGGACTTTTCCCAGAAGTGGAATGTTGTCGTTTTGCTAAAGGGCGCCCCCACCATCGTCTCTGGTTTAGAAGCGACATATATTAACTCTTCTGGTAATCATGGCATGGCTACTGCAGGCAGTGGCGACGTCTTGACCGGGCTCATTGCGGCCCTAGTGAGTCAGGGATTCGATCCTCTTAAAGCTGCTGCGCTTGGTGCCTATGTCCATGGCAAAGCCGGAGATGTAGCCGGACAGAAGGGCCGACGGGGCCTGCAGGCCAGCGATATTCTCGAAAGAATTCAGGAGATCTTACAGTGAGTAAATTGACTAGGTCCGTCTGGGCAGAAGTGAGCTTGGATAACATCGCCTATAATGTCAGGCAGTTTCGATCCTATATTGGACCTCACTGCGAACTTATGGCAGTTGTGAAGGCGAATGGCTACGGCCATGGAGCCCTAGAGACGGCGTATACAATGATCGCCCATGGTACCAATTGGCTAGCGGTTGCCCTACCTGAAGAAGGGGTAAGGCTTCGTCGGGGCGGAATAACTGCACCCATTTTGGTTCTGGGTGCAGTGGGTGCCGATGAGTTGGATGTGTGTGTTGCAGCCGACCTTGCGGTCACCGTCTTTGAACCCCATATCGCTAGACTCCTATCTGCCGCCGCGGTTGCCCAGCAGAAACTTGCCCGCGTGCATATCAAAGTAGATACAGGTATGGGTCGCCTTGGTCTCTTACCTCGGGACTTTGTCAGTCTCGTGGAACTCGTAAAGGGCTTGCCTGGACTAGAAATTCAGGGTGTCTTTACACACTTTGCCCAGGCAGAGCAGATCGATTTAAGTTACACTAAGTGGCAATGGGAGCGTTTTCAACGGGTGAGAGAGGACCTGAGGAAAAGGGGTATCACAATTCCCTACGTACATGCGGCCAACACACCTGCCACATTATTCTTCCCCGATGCCCATCTAGACTTAGTTCGGGTTGGTCTTGGCATCTACGGAATGTATCCTGATGCCCGCAGACCTTTGGATCTCAAGCCAGCCCTCACGTTGAAAACGAAAGTGGCCTTTGTCAAACGGGTCCCTGCTGGAAGCTGTGTAAGTTACAATAGTACCTATGTAACGGACCGGGAAACCTCCCTCGCTGTCCTGCCTATAGGATATGCTGATGGTTTATCCCGTGGATTAAGTAACCGAGGGTATGTTATCATCCGAGGAACCTTTTGCCCGATTGTGGGTAATGTTACCATGGATCATACCATGGTTGACGTGGGCGATCTGCCCTGTGTCATCGGCGATGAAGTGATCCTCCTCGGAACGGACGGACGGCATGAGATTCAGGCTCATCACTGGGCGAAGCTCTTGGGAACCATCAACTACGAAATAACCTGTATGCTCAGTAGCCGTATCGAGCGCGTCTACCTATAAAAATCATCTGCATCGCATACCATTTCCTAGGGGGGATTGGTATGTGTATAGGAAAATGGGTTCAGGTTAGTCTCCTACTCACACTTCTTCTGATTGTTGCTGGTTTCGCTTCTTCCCAAGGGGAGGGGGGCCTGGAAGAAGTGATCGTTCAGTTTAGCGACGCCCGGGGTGATGATGTAGGGGCAGGAGCTTTGCTCTATCCAGAACACGAGGTATATGTTCAAGGTCTCTTTGATCTTGTGCGTTTTCAGGTGAGTAGAGACGATGACTCCATCTACTTTGATTTTGGGTTCGCGACCATAACGAATCCTTTTCAAGCTCCAGAAGGGTACTTTCACCAACGTCTCGAAGTCTACATTCGAACCGGAGAAAGCCAGGGTCAAACAAGCGTGCCCATTGGAGCCTATATCCTACAAACTGCGTCAGAATTAGGCTGGAACATACGTCTGAGTATTGCCCCCTTTGATGAGAGTCGCCTTTATCTGGTAGATAAGGATTCCCAGATCCGTGTTTCGTCTGATGGAATCCGAAGTTACCGCCTTCCCGATAGTGAAACCCTGCGTGTGCAGGTCAATTCAGCTTTGTTACCCCAGCCCGATTCTGCCTGGGGTTATTATGTCCTTGCAGGAGCTTTTGATGGTTTGGCCCAGGGTTTTTGGCGGGATCTAGGCGACGGGCCCTGGCAAGTGGGGGGAAATGGAATTCCTGTCTTTGATATCTTGGCTCCCCGCTTTGGCAAACATGGGCAAAGGGCTCAGCTTGGTGCAGGAGTTCTTCATCCAGTGAGCGCCAAAGACGTGACGTATCTGCCGTGGCTTGTGGGGACAGTGTTTGTTCTCGTATGTCTAGGAGTCTTTTTTCTATGGAGGTGGCGGCGTGGCCGATCCTAAAATGGAGGATGTTTTTGCCTTATATCAACAGAAAGTAGCTCTCTTATCTAGCGCTCAAAAGGAGAAACTTTGCGCGGCCCATGATGAGGGCATGACACCCTTTGTCATTGGCTGTGCGATCTTACGAGCGGTGCAGGAACAACGCCGCAGTCGTCTGCAGGGTAAGAATAAGAGAATCTCTTTTAACTATATCTATCGGATCATTGAAGATTGGCTTAATCATGGAATTATAACGGACGAGCATTTTTATACATACTGGTCCGATATTCATCAAGAGCAAGCAAGTGTAGGGGGGGATGGTCGTGTCGAGACTAAGAGGAAGGTTCGGAGAGAAGATTTTACCTATAGGGAGTCCAAACAAGATCGGAGCCTCTTCGCCTGGTTGGATGAGTAAGCGAGGCCTCAGACGCTCCTTTTTCGGCGGTTCCATTTGCCCGAGTTGCGGAGAAGTGCGAGTGAAAACGTACTATCGTCACCCCTTTCCACTGCCACCATCTATGCCCAAAGGGCACTGGTTGCTGTCAGACTGTCTATGTGTGCGTAAGGAGCGTGCTGAAAAGAGATGTGCGCAGAAGTCTTTAACGACCCGGGGATTGACTGGTGGAGTGGATCCGATTCCCCTGGCCCTAAGGAAGCATTCTTTTGACAATTTTGAAGTCGCTGCCACGAACCGGGAGGCCTACGAAACCTGCCGAGTCTTTTCGCAACGTTTTTCTGAGCTCACCCAAGGGCGCGGAATCTTATTGATGGGTCCTTCTGGGACAGGCAAGACACATTTAGCCTGTGCTATTGCTAACGTGCTGAAGGATCAATACTCTGTGGCCTTCGCTTGTCTGCCGATTTTGCTAGAAAAAATGCGGACAGGAGGCGTCAATCTCGACGAGCTGCTGTCCGCGGATCTTCTGATTTTGGATGACATCGGTAGCGAAAGGGAAACCGCATGGACGACAGAACGCTTGTTACTCATCGTCGATGGACGTCTCACCACTTCAAAACCCACTGTCTTTACGAGTAACTACGAACTAGACGACTTTGAGGCGAGGGTTGGGATGCGTGTTGCCTCCCGCATCATTGGCAATAATTTACATGTTGTGTTACGGGGGGCCGATTGGCGCTTGTATCGAAATGGTAAGAAACGATACTAAGACTCTGGGGCAACCCTACGCTCCAGGACATTCACAAAGCGGGATACAGTAAAGGTCATCACAAAGTAGATGAGGGCCACTGCTAACCACACTTCAAAGGGGCGAAAGGTACGGCCGATAATGATTTGTCCTTTACGAACCAACTCTTCAAGGGCAATCACCGAGACTAACGAGGAGTCCTTTAACAGGGCAATGAACTCGTTGCCCAAGGGAGGTAGGATTCTCCGAAAGGCCTGGGGCAAGATGATGTAGCCCATCGTTTGACTACGGGAATGGCCTAAGGAGGCTGCAGCCTCCCATTGTCCGCGGTCAATGGATTGGATGCCTGAACGTACAATTTCGCCCACATAGGCGCCGCTGTTAATGCTAAGGGCTATAATCGCCGCCATATAGGCCGGAATCGGCCTCTGAATAAGGCTGGGCAGACCATAGAAAATCAAGAAGGTTTGGACCAGAAGCGGCGTTCCCCGAATGACATCGATATATGCAGCGGAGAGGGCCTTGACAGGCCCCTTTGTGATTCTGGCGATGCCTGCGATGGTCCCTAGAATGATGCCAAAGAAGACCGATACCGCAGTCAGTTGAACTGTAAGTTTGGCTCCTGTCAAAAGTGTTGGCAGTGAGCTCCAGACGAGATCCCAGCGAAAGTCCAAATTAAAAATCTCCTTTCGGGCGTACCGTGAATACTAGACTAGTTTGCCCCAAACCATTTCTGATAGATTTCGCTATACGTTCCATTCTCTTTAAGTTCGAGCAGGGCTGTATTGATTTGCTCGAGCAAGTCGGTGTTCTTCTTGTTGACGGCGATCCCGTAATACTCATTGGCGGATACCGCTCCTACCGACTTAAGGGGCACAGCTGGATTTGCTGCCAGATAGGCTTCGGCCACAGGTAGATCGACAATGACTACATCAGCTGCTCCAATGATCACAGCTTGCATGGCGTCTGATACTGTATCGAAGCGAGATACACCCTTGAGCCCGCCTTCATCATGGAGATCACTTGCTGTAAAATCTCCTGTGGTACTAATTTGTACGGCTCCGATTTTCCCTGCTAGATCATCTAGGGTGGTTATGTTAGTTACGTTCTCCTTCGTTACAATGGTCAAAACGGATTCGAAATAGGGGTCTGAGAAGTTGACGTTCTCTTCACGTTCTGGAGTAATAGTTACACCAGCGATCACGGCATCATAATTGTTATTCAAGAGGGCTGGAATGAGGCCATCCCAACTAATATTGTCGATTTGAACGTCAAGATCTAGGATTTCACCGATTGCCCTGATCAGATCCATATCGAAACCTAACAGTTCACCAGTCTCGGCACCCACGTACTCAAAGGGCATAAACCCCGCTTCGGTAGCAACTTTCAGTACACCGTTAGCAGAGGCCAGGGTGGATAGACCAAGAGACAACATCATAACGAGCACGAGAACGAACATTTTTTTCATAGGATAATACATCCTTCCCATAGGTATTGGTGTTATTATACAATGGATGTGCAAGAATATGCAAGTAAGATTAGTATTTATTCTGGGTTAACTTTGTAGACCGATGTAGCCAAGGCAGGAACAAGAAGCAAAATGCCAGAATTGCAACACTATGGAGGTGTCTTCGAAAATGAGGAAGAAGCATTTGATTATCACAAATGGCACCGTTATTACGAACGAGCTGATTACCAGAGGCACAGTCGTCACGATCGGTGATCGTATTATGTATGTTGGCAATGAAGAAGAAGGGGAGAAGATTAAGCAAGCAGCAATCCCTGGCGTGTTCGAGATCATTGATGCCCAGGGAGGATACATCGCTCCAGGGTTTATTGATGTACATATGCATGGCTCTGCTGGCTTGGAGCTTATGGATGGTACTGAAGAGGCCATGCGCACTATGGCCCGTTATTTAGCAGAGTCTGGTACTGTGGCCTTTTTGCCCAGCACTGTGACTGCAATGAAAGACAAAACAAGGGCTGTTGCCGAACTCGTGGCGGGCTACCAAGGCGGACTAGGTGAAGCTGAGGTTCTTGGTATTCACCTCGAGGGTCCGTATATCAACGAGCAATATAAGGGAGCCCAATATGGTCCTGCTATTCGCCGGGCTGACCTTGATGAATTAGCTGAGCTTTACACGATTCTAGGACAGAAACTACGTTTGGTTACACTTGCTCCTGAGATTCCAGGTAGCCTAGAGGCCATTGCTTGGCTCAAAGAACGAGGTGTCACAGTCTCTATCGGACATAGTGATGCAACTTATGAAGAGGCTCTCGCAGGGTTTGAGGCTGGTATCACCCATGCCACACATACCTATAATGGAATGCGGGGACTTCACCACAGGGAACCTGGAGTACTTGGTGCCGTTTTGGCCACCCCAGGCATCTGGGCAGAGCTCATCGCCGATTTGGTTCACGTTCATCCAGGTGCAATCAAGGTGCTTCTGCGGAGCGTCGGTTTGGAACGAACCGTCTTGATAACAGATGCAGTTCAGGCCACAGGCCTACCCGACGGCGAGTATATGTTAGGTGACCAGAAGATCTTTGTACAAGAAGGTGCCGCTCGCCTGGCGGAAGGAAATTTGGCCGGGAGCACTTTGACAATGCTCCGGGCTGTCAAGAATATGATTGATACGGTGGGTGTATCGATTCCAGATGCGTTCCGCATGGCCAGTCTCAATCCGGCACAGTCCATCGGACTCCAAGACATGGGCTGGATACAGGAAGGAAATCGCGCGGATTTTGTACTTCTCACCCCAGATTTTCAAGTCCAAAAGACAATCATTTCCGGTCATATTGCATATAGTGCAGAGTCGTAGAGAGGTGTGTGAGATCGTATGAGAGTTGTTGTGGTGAATAATTTCGACAGTATGAGTGACGAAGTAGCCAAACTAGTCATTGCCCAGATCCGTAGGAAACCGGCCAGTGTACTAGGTTTAGCTACTGGGAGCACTCCCCTTGGTGTCTATCGATTATTGGGGGAATACCACAAGAACGGGGAAGACTTCAGTCGCTTGCTTACCTTTAACCTTGATGAGTATGTGGGATTACCGGGAGATCATCCTCAGAGTTATCGCTATTATATGGAAGAGAACTTCTTTTCGAAGGTGGGAATAGATCGAACTCGAACCCATATTCCAAACGGTGTTGCCTCGGACTTGGAGGCGGAGTGTCGCCGTTATGACGAGTTGATCCGTAGCACCGGGGGTATTGATCTGCAGCTCCTTGGCATTGGTTCCAACGCCCACATTGGGTTTAATGAGCCTGGTACGCCCTTTGGCTCAGAAACTCAAGTTGTAGACTTGGCTGCCAGCACCATCAGTGACAATGCCCGGTTCTTTGCTTCCCTTGAAGAGGTGCCAACCAAGGCGATTTCCATGGGAATTAAGAGTATTATGCAGGCTAAGAGTATTGTGCTCATGGCCAATGGAGGTAGTAAAGCGGACGCGGTTCTTGCTGCAGTGAAGGGACCGGTGACGCCTGATGTACCTGCCTCTGTTTTGCAGTTACATCCATCGGTGACGATTGTGGTGGATCAGGCAGCCGCTAGCAGGTTGTAGAAACTAGGGCGCGGTCAAGGGGGTGGTTGGGTGCATAATAAGATGAAGTGGCTTTACCCTGGTATGGGTGTGAAACGTTGGTTGGCTCTTTTGCTGTTCGGAGTAGTCATGATGGCCACTGGTTTGACTGTTTTGTGGAATACTCCATTGCTCTCGCTTTATGAAGAGACGATCTTGTCCTGGGTCGAGATCTCAGAACTGAATCCGCTTCTCTTAGGGTCATCCCTTATTGCCTTGGGCGCTCTTTTTCTAGCCCTGGCCATTCGCTACGGCATTCGCTCTGTAGTGGGAGCCATCCATCCCTCGGATGTTCCCAACCTTGTCGAGCATGTCTACAAGTCTCGCAATCTGCAGAAGGGATTGCGCATTGTCACCATTGGCGGTGGAACGGGACTTTCAACCATGCTCCGTGGTCTTAAGGAGTATACCTCGAATATCACAGCCATTGTCACTGTAGCTGATGATGGCGGAAGTTCGGGTCGGATCCGCGATGATCTGGGCATTCTTCCGCCAGGAGATGTCCGCAATACACTCGTGGCTTTGGCCGATACAGAGCCCTTGATGGAGGAGCTCTTTCAGTACCGCTTCAATTGGGGCGAGGGGTTAAAAGGTCATAGCTTTGGTAATCTGTTCATTGCGGCCATGACAGATATAACGGGAGATTTTGAAGAGTCCATTCACGCCTTTAGTAAGGTCTTGGCTGTGCGAGGAAAGGTGCTCCCCTCGACCTTAGAGTCGGTGAGGCTTGGGGCCGTGTATGAAGATGGTACGACTATGCTTGGGGAGAGCTCCGTTCCCCAGGGTAACAAGAAGATCCGAGAGGTGTTTCTAGAACCGAGGGATGCCGAGGCTCTACCCGAAGCGATCCAAGCCATCTTGGAAGCTGATGTGGTGGTGATTGGTCCTGGTAGCCTCTATACGAGCATCATTCCAAACTTGCTCATTCCCGGGTTCGTGGATGCTCTCGAGGCGACAAGTGCTCTGCGCATTTATGTCTGCAATGTGATGACACAGCCAGGAGAGACCGATGGATATACGGCGAGTGACCATGTTCTTGGGCTGAGGAATCACACTTCGGCACGGGAGATTGTAGATTACGTTGTAGTAAATGATGCTCTGATCTCAGAGAGCCAGGGCAGAAAGTATGCCAAGGAAAAGGCCCATCCTGTTAGAGTGGATCACGATAGGTTGGCTCGGCTGGGAGTCAAGGTTCATCGAGGCGACTTCTTGGACCACCAGGACCTAGTGCGCCATGATAGTCATCGATTGGCCGGGGAGATTATGCACCTCGCTACGGCCTACAGCAAGCCCAAGAATGGAGAACGGGCTGGCTAGGGTTTTGTTGTCTTACTTCTTCTCCCCCCTGCATATATTGGGGAGGGGGGTGCGTATGCGTAAAATAATCGCAGTGGGGCTGCTTCTTTCTACTCTGGGTTTTGGCCTTCCTACAGTCTATCGGACGGTGCACCGTAGATTCTTTGGGGTACGCTCGGAGGTTTATTTAGAGCAGCAGATTATGGAATACTATTACGAAGACGAAGTGAGGGTTATCGTAGAACAGATGGCCCGAGCCAGGATGCGGCCTCCGAAAAACGCTACGATTGATAAGGCTACGGGGGAGATTGTGCCGCATCAGAATGGTCTTTACTTTGATTTGGACGCCATCGTTGATAGCGTAGTTAACGCGCCTGCCAAGAGTAGCATAGAACTTTCTGGCATTGAGGTTGTACCCTTTCTCCGCACCGAGCATATCGAAGAGCTGACGGATCTCCTGGGGGACTTTTCTACTCCCCTCTTGGGTAGTCCGGCGCGTGTTCAGAATATTCGTCTCTCTCTAGCAGCCATTAACAATACCATTGTTCTGCCGGGTGAGGTCTTTTCGTTTAACGAGGTTGTAGGGGAGCGAACGGTCGAGAGGGGTTACCGTAACGCTCCTATTATTCTAGGCGAAGCGGTGGTTCCTGGGGTGGGCGGAGGTATCTGCCAGACGTCTACGACACTTTACAATGCGGTTCGCCAAGCTGGAATGGAGATTGTTGAGCGGCGGATCCATTCTATTGCACCTAGTTATATTAAGCATGGGCTTGACGCGACTGTGGCTTGGCCTTATACAGACTTTAAGTTCAAGAACGATTCCGACGCTCCTGTGATTGTCAAGGCTGAAATCCAGGGGTGGCGTGTGAGGGTTTGGGTTTTAGGGAAAGATGGAGGTGGGGTTCCATGACTTTTTCAGATGATGTTCGCCATGAACTAGCTCGAGTGATTCCAAATGCCCGTTGCTGTCGCATTGCAGAGTTAAGTGCTTTCTACGAGTTGGATGGCTTCTTATTGGGAGCTCGCAACCAGTTCTTGGACTTCAACAATTCATCACCCCTAGTCGCGAGGAAGATTCTTCTGCTACTAAAGGGTCTCTATCAGGATTTGCCCACACAGGTCCTGGTTGTCAAGTCGCGCTCCCGCAGGGCTCAAATGTGCACCGTACGTGTTTTGGGGCGCACTTGGGCAGGACGAGTCTACCAAGACTTCAAGGAACAAAGCGTCTTGGATGATTCAGACATTCCCCGGAAGAAGTGCTGCCGCAGAGCCTATTTGCGAGGTACCTTTTTGAGCAGTGGTTCGATTACCAACCCGGAGCGGGGATATCACTTGGAAATCTCCACTGAACTTACCGGTCTAGTGGAGAAGATCATGGCCATTATGGCGTTGTTAGGGCTGGAAGCAGGGGTAACCCAAAGAAAGGGGTCTTTGGTTATCTATATGAAAGACGGCGGTGAGATCGTTACGATGCTCAATCTGATGGGTGCACATAGTGCGCTTTTGCATTTTGAGAATGTACGGGTGATGAAGGATATGCGCAATCAAGTCAATCGCCTCGTCAACTGTGAAACCGCAAACGTGGACAAGACGGTCAAGGCCGCCATGGATCAACTGGAGGATATTCAGATCATTGATGCCGCGATAGGGCTCGAAGAGTTGCCTCCGAAGCTAAGAGAAATAGCTAGGGTAAGGCTGGAAAATCCCTACGCTTCACTGCAGGAGATCGGGGATTTAATGGTTCCTAAGATGAGTAAGTCTGGCGTTAACTACCGCTTTAGACAGCTTCAGGAAAAAGCGCGTCAACTTGACAAATTAAATACCAAGTATTAACAAACAAATAGGAGGGAACGATGTGAAAAAGCAGAAGTCTTAGCATTGTAGCGGGACGAAATAAACCCCAGCGGGCCCTGGGATGTCCCGAGAAAGTGGGTGAGTCATTCTGGATAGCCTTGTTGCCCTACAACAACTGGTTCCTGAACTTGCTGAAGTCATGGAACGACGCTACAATTTGCTAAAAGTAATCCAAAGTGAAGCACCGATTGGGCGCAGGTTTATCGCATCTAGGCTCGGCAGTTCGGAAAGAGTGATTCGAGGCGAATTGGATGTACTTCGAGACCAGGGTTTGATTGTAACGAGCTCAGTGGGCGTTCGACTCTCGGCTCAGGGGGAAAAAGTGCTCATGGTTCTGCAGGCGATGATTCGAGAGTTTCACGATTTCGACTACCTTGAACGAAAGCTAGCAGCAGCCCTTGGTGTAGGAAAAATGATTATTGTGCCAGGGGATGTAGATAGCAATGTCTCTGGAAAGAGGGACTTAGCTGAGGCCACCGCCCGTTATCTGAAGGACGTCCTCAAAGACGGCGATATTTTGGCCGTATCGGGAGGAACGACTCTGGCAAGGGTGGCAGAGGCCGTTTCTGGCCAGGACTTACCCAGAAATATCACTGTGGTTCCTGTACGAGGTGGCTTGGGTGAGGATGCCAGAATTCACGCCAATTCGATTGCAGTATCGTTGGCGGAGAGTCTACGTGGTAGCTATCGCCAGCTCCAGGCGCCGGAGGATGTTTCCCCTTGCTACCTAGAGCAGATCATCAGTGAGCCTCGGATTCGCGAGGTGATAGCTTTGGGACGCCGAGCGAATGTATTAGTTCATGGCATAGGTACTGCAGAGGAAATGGCTAGAAGAAGAGGTTTTGATGATGAGTCTCTGATGGAGTTAATCGCTGAGGGAGCGGTAGGTGAGGCTTTTGGATGTTACTTTGATGCCCAGGGTAATATTGTGCGCAATACCAGCTCGGTGGGATTACGTCTAGAGGATTTGGAAAGGATCCCACTGGTGATAACCGTTGGAGGCGGTCGTAGTAAAGCATGGGCTGTGATGGCTGTGCTTTCAAGAGGTTATTGTGATGTTTGTATCACCGATGAAGGGGTAGCCCGGAGGCTGATGAGCATAAAGAAGATAACATAAAAAGGAGGAATTTATTGTGACCATTAAAGTTGGAATTAACGGATTTGGTCGGATTGGACGTCTAGTATTTCGGGGAGCTTTGAAGGATTCGAATGTTGAAGTAGTGGCAGTCAACGATCTTACTGATGCTAAGACCCTTGCCCATTTACTGAAATATGACACAAACCACGGTACTCTTGACGCTGATGTTACAGTTGATGGTGATCATATCGTCGTTAACGGTAAGAAAATCCGTGTATACGCTGAACGCGATCCCAAGATGATTCCTTGGAAAGAGCTTGGTGTAGAGTATGTTGTTGAAGCTACCGGTATTTTCCGTAAGCGTGACCAGGCCCAGTGGCATATTGATGCAGGTGCAAAGAAGGTTATCATTACCGCTCCTGCTAAGAACGAGGATCTCACAGTTGTGATGGGTGTAAACGAGGACAAGTATGATGCTGCTCAGCACCATGTTCTCTCCAACGCTTCTTGCACCACCAACTGCTTAGCACCTTTTGCCAAGGTTCTCAATGACAAGTTTGGCATTAAGAAGGGTCTCATGACCACTGTACACGCCTATACAACAGACCAAAGAATTCTCGATCTGCCACACAGCGACCTCAGACGTGCACGTGCAGCTGCCGAGAATATCGTTCCCACCACCACTGGTGCAGCAGCGGCCGTTGGTTTGGTACTCCCAGAATTGAAAGGCAAGCTTGATGGCTTTGCCATGCGTGTACCTACCTCCACCGTTAGTGTTGTAGACTTGGTTGTGGAAACCGAAAAGCCAGTAACAGCTGAAGCGGCTAACGCTGAGTTCAAGAAGGCTGCTGAAGGCGAACTCAAGGGAATTCTTGCCTACGAAGAGGCACCCCTTGTATCTTGCGACTTCAAAGGTAACAACAATTCTTCCATCGTGGATGCCGCTCTAACCAAGGCCATGGGCGAGAACATGCTTAAGGTTGTTGCGTGGTATGATAACGAGTGGGGCTACTCGATGCGTGTTGTTGACCTCATTCGCTATATGGATTCCAAGAAGTAAGGATTGAAACTGAGATCCCCCCGCTCTTTGGGGGGATCGTCTGCAGTTTGCAACCATTGGGTTGCACCCATCTCGACGACGAGGAGGATTTTTATGCCGAAGAAAACGATTGCAGATGTAAATGTACAAGGACAACGGGTGTTAATGCGCGTTGACTTTAATGTGCCTATGCAAGATGGCATCATTACCGATGACAAGAGAATACGAGCCGCTTTGCCTAGTATCCAACACCTAGTAAATCAGGGTGGCAAAGTGATCTTGATGTCACACTTTGGTCGCCCCAAGGGTAAAGTCAATGAGACCATGCGCATGGATCCTATTGCCAAGCGTCTCGGGGAGCTTTTGGGTAAGCCTGTGCAAAAGGTTGATGATTGCATAGGTCCTGAGGTGAAAAAGGCTGTAGACGCCCTGCAAGATGGCGACGTTCTAGTTCTTGAGAACGTTAGATTCTACGCTGAAGAAGAGGCAAACGATCCCGAATTTGCCAAAGCACTTGCTTCTTTAGGTGACATCTATGTGAACGATGCCTTTGGTACGGCTCACAGAGCCCATGCTTCCACAACGGGAGTCGCAGACTACTTGCCAGCAGTCTCCGGTTTTCTCATGGAGAAAGAGCTCGAGTTCTTGGGTGGCGCCTTGGATAACCCTAAACGTCCCTTTGTGGCGATCTTAGGAGGAGCCAAGGTTAAAGATAAGATTGGCGTCATTGAATCGCTTCTTGACAAGGCAGATACCTTGATCATTGGTGGTGGCATGGCTTACACCTTCTTCAAGGCCCAAGGATATGAAATCGGTAATTCCCTATTGGATCCCGAGCGCCTCGATTTTTGCCTCGATATTATAGCCAAAGCAAAGGAAAAGGGTGTTGAACTCCTGCTCCCTGTGGATATCGTCGTGGGCAGAGAGCGTGCTGAAGATACTGAACATAAGGTAGTTGCATTCAACGAGATGCCAGCTGACTGGGAAGGCTTGGATTCGGGCCCGAAGACAACGGAGCTTTTCAGTGAGGTTGTCAAGAAGGCTGGAACCGTCGTTTGGAACGGACCAATGGGCGTTTTCGAGATGGAAGCTTTTGCAGCAGGCACCCGTGGCTTAGCCAAGGCCTTGGCTGATTCACCGGCGATTTCCATTATCGGTGGTGGAGACTCGGCAGCGGCTGTCGAGCAAATGGGTCTAGCTGACAAGATGACTCATGTTTCAACTGGTGGCGGCGCTTCATTAGAGTTCTTAGAAGGTCAGGTTTTACCAGGAGTGGCCGCTCTAAACGATAAGTAGAGGTGATAGTATGCGTACCCCAATCATTGCAGGGAACTGGAAGATGCACAAAAATGTGGGCGAGGCGGTAGAAATGGTTCGTATGCTCGATGAGCGTGTTGCCGACAGCCCGGTAGAGGTTGTAATTTGTGCGTCTTTCACGAGCCTGTCAGCCCTGAGTGCCCTCGGGCTTGGCAAGGTCAAGCTAGGTGCCCAGAACATGTTCTATGCTGACCAAGGAGCTTATACAGGAGAGATTTCCGCATCCATGTTAGAGGACGTGGGTTGTGAATACGTAATCCTAGGCCACTCAGAGCGGCGGGAAATCTTCAAGGAAGATGATGAGCTCATCAATAAAAAGGTTCTCAAGGCTCTAGAGGCCAATTTGAAACCTATTTTGTGCGTGGGCGAGACTTTAGCCCAGCGTAAAGCGGGTGAAACCGAGACCGTTGTAGTAGCCCAAACCACTCAAGGTTTGGCAGGTGTAAGCGCTGACCAAATTGAGAAGGTTGTCGTTGCCTATGAGCCGATTTGGGCCATTGGCACAGGAGAGACGTCCAACGGAGACGATGCTAACCAAGTGATTGCGTCGATTCGTCAGACAATCGGCAAACTCTTTGGTTCTGAGCTCGCAGAGAAGGTGCGGATTCAGTACGGTGGCAGTGTGAAGCCAAGCAACATCAACGAATTCATGGGACAACCAGAAATCGATGGAGCGCTCGTAGGTGGAGCAAGTCTGAAGGTCGAGGATTTTGTTGGTATTATCAAGTACTAGGGAACCGAAAAGGTGTGTGAAACGATGAAAAAACCAACAGCATTAATTGTCCTAGACGGCTTTGGACTCAGCGATGCAGTAGAGGGAAATGCTACAAAAGCAGCAAAGACACCGACTGTAGACTGGTTGAGAGAACATTGTCCTCAGTCCTATCTATCCGCCTCCGGCGAGAGCGTTGGTCTGATGGATGGTCAAATGGGTGATTCCAACGTAGGTCACTTGAACATCGGAGCAGGTCGGATCGTCTATCAAGACGTAGTACGGATTTCTAAGTCGATTCGAGAGGGCGAATTCTTTGCCAATCCTACGTTGACCGCAACGATGGAACATGCTAAGCAAACCGGGGGGGCACTCCACTTAATGGGTCTTGTCTCACCTGGCGGTGTCCATAGTCATACAGACCACTTGTATGCCCTGGTGCAGATGGCGAAGGATTACGGATTAAGCCGTGTTTTTATCCACGCTTTTCTGGATGGACGGGATGTACCTCCGAGTAGTGCCCATGAGTATCTGGCCGCGCTAGAAGTGGAGCTTGAGAAGATCGGTGTGGGTCAGATTGCCTCTATCAGTGGTCGCTACTATGCCATGGATAGAGATAAGCGTTGGGAGCGAGTCCAGAAGGCCTACCAAGCCCTAATCGGGCAGGGGCGCACCAGCACAGACAGCGCCACAGCCATTCAAGAGGCCTATTCCCTTGGGGAGACCGACGAGTTTGTAATTCCAACAGTTCTAGCTAAGGACGGCAAGGCTCTAGGTCCGATCATGGATGGAGACAGTGTGTTCTTCTTCAACTTCCGGGCGGATCGAGCTCGCGAAATCAGCTGGGCGTTAGTGAATGACTCATTTGACGGCTTTGATCGTGGCAAGAAACTAGATATTCACTATGCTACGATGACCCAGTATGATGCGAATTTGACCGTGCCTTATGCCTTTGACCCTCAGGATCTACGCAATACCTTAGGGGAGTACCTAGGCAGCCTAGGCAAGACACAACTTCGCATTGCTGAAACGGAGAAGTATGCGCACGTGACATTCTTCTTTAATGGCGGTGTAGAAAAGCCCAATCCGGGAGAAGAGCGCATCTTGATTCCTTCTCCAGATGTGCCGACCTATGACCTCCAGCCCGAGATGAGTGCCCCAGGAGTCACAGAACATGCTGTACAGGAGATCAATAAGGGTATCTTTGACTTGGTCGTCCTAAACTATGCTAACTGCGATATGGTGGGTCATACAGGTGTCTTCGAAGCAGCCGTTAAGGCAGTTGAAGCGGTAGATGATGGCCTTGGCAAAGTCCTGAAAGCCATTGAGGAACAAGGTGGAATGGCGATTGTTACTGCGGATCATGGCAACTGTGAACAGATGGTGGATCCCACTTCGGAGGAACCCCATACAGCCCATACCACGAACTTGGTCCCAGTTTGGCTGTTTAATGCTCCAGCAAACTACAAACTCAAGTCCGGGATTTTGGCAGATTTAGCGCCATCCCTCTTGGATTTGATGCAAATACCGAAACCAGTTGAAATGACTGGAACGAGCCTAATTGTGAAGGAGGAAAGCAAATGATTATTGATGGTATACTAGCACGGGAGGTTCTCGATTCTCGAGGCAATCCCACAATTGAAGTTGAAGTCTTTCTAGCCGATGGAACAACAGGAAGAGCTATGGTTCCCTCAGGTGCTTCCACAGGTGCCTTTGAGGCGGTGGAATTGCGTGATGGTGACAAGGGTCGTTACTTGGGCAAAGGTGTTCAGACTGCTGTTGAGAACGTGGAAGAGATTATTGCTCCAGAGCTCATCGGTCTCAATGTGATGGATCAAGTCGCCATTGACCAAATCATGATCGAACTCGATGGTACACCTAACAAGGGTAAACTAGGTGCCAACGCCATTTTGGGCGTGTCGCTAGCTTGTGCCCATGCAGCAGCAAACTACCTGGGACTGCCCCTCTATCGTTATGTTGGTGGGGTTGCCGCTACCAATCTGCCAGTGCCCATGATGAACATTCTCAATGGTGGGGCCCATGCAGACAACAACGTTGACATCCAAGAGTTTATGGTGATGCCCGTTGGTGCCGAGAGCTTCAAAGAAGCCCTGCGGATGGGAGCAGAAGTTTTCCACAGTCTCAAAGCCGTTCTCAAAGGCAGAGGCCTGAACACAGCTGTTGGTGATGAGGGTGGATTTGCACCAAACCTCCAATCCAATGAAGAGGCCATTCAGGTCATCATTGAAGCCATTGAAAAAGCTGGCTACAAGCCTGGCGTAGATGCATGTATCGCCCTCGACGTGGCAGCAACTGAGCTGTTCAAAGATGGAAAG
>Ga0265293_10003227_pt1 | contig 30697 bp, 29 predicted proteins | sample Munlanlewell138R_FD_192505 | JGI IMG/M metagenome (GOLD analysis project Ga0265293, IMG submission 192505) | Leachate microbial communities from a municipal landfill in Southern Ontario, Canada - Leachate well 138R | ecosystem: Engineered > Solid waste > Landfill > Unclassified | place: Canada... | reverse complement strand
ATCAGGTCGCACCATCACCACGCGCAATCGCGACCACGCCGGTGCGGCTCATTTCGACCATCCCCAGCGGGATCATCAGGTCCACGAAGGCGTCGATCTTGACCGGCGTGCCGGTCAACTCGAAGGTGAAGCTGGTGTGGGTGATGTCGATGACGCGGGCGCGGAACACGTCGGACAGGCGCAGCATTTCTGCACGCTGCTCACCCGTGCCCGACACCTTCACCAGCGCCATCTCGCGCTCCACGCCGGACTTGTCGGCGCTCAGGTCAACGACACGGTGCACCGGCACCAGACGCCCGAGCTGGGCCTTGATCTGTTCGATGATGCGCGGCGTGCCGGAGGTGACGATGGTGATGCGCGAGGTGTGCTTCTGGTGGTCGGTCTCGCCCACGGTCAGCGATTCGATGTTGTAGCCGCGCCCGGAAAACAGCCCCACCACACGTGCCAGTGCGCCGGCTTCGTTGTCGACCACCACCGACAGCGTGGTGCGCACCGCCTGCGGCACGTCATCGGTGAGGAAATAGGCGGAAGCGGGTTGGTTGCTCATGGGGCATCCCCTGTGTGGCAGGTTGTGGCGATAAAAAAGAAACCCGCTCTCCCCCACGCGTGGGGAGAGGGAGAAAAAGCGTCACACCATCATCCTGCCCGCCTCGGTCACTTCGGCCTCGGCTGCATCGGGCAGGATCATTTCGAAATGCGCCGCGCCCGACGGAATCATCGGCAGGCAGTTTTCGGCCTTGTCGACCCGGCAATCCACGATCACCGGGCCGTCATATTCGATCATCTCGCGGATCGCATCATCCAGTTCCGCCGGCGACGACACCCGGATGCCCTTGCCGCCATAGGCTTCGGCCAGCTTGACGAAATCCGGCAGCGCTTCGGAATACGAGTGCGCATAGCGCCCGCCATGCAGCAGTTGCTGCCACTGGCGCACCATGCCCATGTACTCGTTGTTGAGGATGAAGATCTTGATCGGCAGCCGGTACTGCACCGCGGTGGACAGCTCCTGCAGCGTCATCTGCGCACTGGCCTCGCCGGCGATGTCGATGACCAGCGCATCCGGATGCGCCACCTGCACCCCGACCGCAGCCGGGATGCCGTAACCCATCGTGCCCAGACCGCCGGAGGTCATCCAGTGATTGGGTTCGTCGAAATGGAAATGTTGAGCCGCCCACATCTGGTGCTGGCCGACTTCGGTGGTGATAAAGGTGTCCCGCCCGCGCGTGAGTGCGTAAAGCCGTTCGATCGCGTACTGTGGCTTGATGACATCATCGGAATGCGCATACGCGAGGCATCGACGCGCACGCCAGACATCGATCTGCGCCCACCAGCCATCGCGCGCACTGCGATCAATTTCCCCGGCCCGCGCCGCAACGCCGGCCAGCAAGGCTTCCAGCACCACCGCGCAATCGCCCACGATCGGCACCTCAACCGGCACCACCTTGTTGATCGAAGACGGATCGATATCGACATGGATCTTGCGCGAGCCGGGCGAGAACGCATCCAGCCGGCCGGTGCAGCGGTCATCGAAACGCGCGCCCAGATTGATCATCACATCGCAGCGGTTCATTGCCAGATTGGCCTGATGCGTGCCGTGCATGCCGAGCATGCCCAGCCACTGCGGATCGCTGGCCGGGAACGCACCCAGCCCCATCAGCGTGGAGGTGACCGGGAAACCGGTCAGCGCCGCCAGTTCACGCAATAGTTCCGTGGCGCGCGGGCCGGCGTTGATGATGCCGCCGCCGGTATAGAACACCGGGCGCTTGGCCGAAACGATCAGTTCCACCGCCTGCGCGATGCGCGCCGGGTCGCCTTCGGTCTGCGGCTGGTAGGTCGGATGCATCAGATCGGCCTGCGGGCCGGTATAGACACCGCGCTTGAACTGCACATCCTTGGGAATATCCACCACCACCGGCCCGGGGCGGCCACTGGTGGCGATATGGAAAGCGTCGTGCAGCACACCAGCCAACTCATCCACGTTGCGCACGAGGAAATTGTGTTTGGTGCAGGCGCGGGTGATGCCGACGGTGTCGCATTCCTGGAAGGCATCGGTACCGATCAGATGCGTCGGCACCTGCCCGGTGATGCACACCAGCGGGATCGAATCCATCATCGCGTCGGCCAGCCCGGTGACGGCATTGGTCGCGCCGGGGCCGGAGGTGACCAGCAGTACGCCGGCCTTGCCGGTGGAGCGCGCATAGCCTTCAGCGGCGTGCGCCGCACCCTGCTCGTGCCGCACAAGAATGTGCTGGATGACGTCCTGCTGGAACAGTGCATCGTAGATCGGCAATACCGCCCCGCCGGGGTAGCCGAAGATGTGCCGCACGCCCTGATCCTGCAAGACGCGGACGACGATTTCGGCACCGGTCGGTTGTTGCTCGGACATCGTGGATTCCCCCGAACTGGCGACGGCAGAAGGATTGCCGCACTGCACAAAAAGTGCTTGGATAATACATCGCCACAGCCGCGTCAACCCTGGCGCCGCCAGCAGCGCGTGCGGGGCACGCAAGTTCCTGTGAAATCAGACTGCTGGCGACATCGCCCGGAAGCCGGGACCGCCCGGGCCATTCGGGTTTCCGCCTCCGCAGCGGCGCTGCGCGGGAGCCAATGCGTGTACCGGTCGACGAACGCCTACTTCCGACAGACCAGCGGCGGAGCAATTGCATCCGGCCCGACATAGATCAAATGAACGGGAGCTGAGCCTGTCTATGCTGAAGCCACTTGTCGCTTTCCGGAGATGCAGCCATGGCCACATCCACCCCGCCGCGCGGCCGCCTGATCGACCACATCATGCTGGTGGTGCGCGATCTTGCCGCCAGCCGCAATTTCTACGAAGCCGTGCTCGGCTCGCTCGGCATTCCGCTGGGCGGCGAGGGCGACGACTGCTTCTGGGCCGAGGAATTGTTCGTCTGCCGCGAAGGCTCGACCGCCGCGCTCGGCCATCCGGGCGGGCCGCACCATCTGGCTTTCCGCGCCGGCCAGCGCGAACAGGTCGACAACGTGCATGCCATCGCGCTGGTGCACGGTGGTCGCGACATCGGCGCGCCGGGCGAACATCCGCAGCACGCCGAACATTACGCCGGCTTCGTGCTGGACCCGGACGGCAACCACATCGAAATCGTCTGCCACGGCCCTAGGCTGAGCCAACTGCTGGCCAGCGGCATCGGCGCGCAGGACATGCGCGGGATTCACTCGATGCCGACGCGGCCCTGACCGTCGATCTGCTCGAACACGAAACGGTAGATCAGGCTCACCGGCTGCGGCACTTCCAGAGTGCCGTCAAAACCGCAGGCGCTGTTTGGCGGCGTGCCTTCCGGGAAGATGCAGCGGAACGCCGGCTCGAAGCGCCAGCCCATCGCGGCCTGTGCAGCAGCGGCGTGGAAGGCGCTTTCGATGTCCATGCCGACGGCACAGTCCGGGCCCTGGTCGACCGGTTCGGTGTCTCTCACCGCGCCATGTTCGTCGATCGACAACCGCAGACAGACGCTGCGCGGCGCCAGGCGCAAGGCCAGCAGATCGGCCGGATAATCAGGCAAAGCGTTGTCGAAATCCGGCAAGGGCGGCTGGAAGCTCTCGTTGTCGGCCAGCACCAGACGCATCTCCGCCGGCACCGCCGCATCCACTTCCGTAACACCGACACGTCCGGCGCGCGGGTCTTCCGGCGATGGCCGCGTGGGCGTGGGCGCGCACGCGGCCAGCAACAAAGCGGCCGACACCGCCAGCGGAGCGATGCGCGACTTCATGCCTGGACTTCCTCCGCCTCATCGATGCCCACGCTGTGCGGCGCGTTGTAGGCGTCGCGGTCGAGCAGGCCTTCACTGCGCGCTACCAGCACCGGCACCAGCATCTGGCCGGTGACATTGGTCATGGTGCGCATCATGTCCAGCACCCGGTCGATCGCGACCAGATAACCCAGCCCTTCCAGCGGCAGGCCGGCCGCGCCCAGCACCACGGTCGCCATCACGATGGCCGTGCCCGGCACCCCAGCGGTGCCGAAACTGCCCAGCACCGAAGCCAGAAGGATCGCGAAATACTGCGCCAGGCTCAGCTCGATGCCGAAATACTGCGCGATGAACACCGAGGCGATGGCCGGGTAGATCGCGCCGCAGCCATCCATTTTCACGCTGGCGCCCAGCGGCACCGCGAAGGCCGCATAGTCGCGGTCCACGCCCATATTGCCGACACAACGCAGCGCCACCGGCATCGATGCGAAGCTCGATGAACTGACGAACGCCACCTGCATGCCCGGCGCCGCGCCACGGAAAAAGCGCAGCGGATTCAGCCCGTGCGCCAGCAGCAAGCCGCCGTAGACCAGCACGATGTGCAGCGCACAGGCCAGATACAGCGCGATGACGAAATTGCCCAGCGGCAGCAGCCGCTCAAAACCGTAGCTGCCCACCAGCGCGGCGATCAGGCCGAAGGTGCCCAGCGGTGTCATTTCCAGCACCCAGCGCGTGATCTGCATCATCACCCCGCTGGCCTCGCCGGCCAGCGCGCGCAGCCGCTCCGCCTTGTGCCCGATCTTCACCAGTGCCGCACCGATCAGCGCGGCGAAAAACAGCACCTGCAGGATGCGCCCTTCGGCCAGCGCGCCGAAGGGATTGGCCGGCACCACGTCCAGCAGCACCTGTACCGGGCCGGGCACCTGACGCGGGGTGTAGCTTTCCGACGCGACCAGGTTTTCCACACCCTCGCCCGGATCCAGCAGCAGCGCCACGCCTAGGCCGACCCCGACCGCCAGCACCGCTGTCAGCGCGAACCACAGGAAGGTCTTGCCGCCCAATGTCGCGATGCTCTTCTGCCCGTGCAGACGCCCGACCGCGTCGATCACCGCGAAGAACACCAGCGGCACCGCGATCATCCGGATCAGCGTGATGTAGAGCGTGCCCAGCGGCTGGAACCAGCGCGCCGCCGGTTCGCCCATCAGCCAGCCCACCAGCGCACCGAGCACGAACGCGCCCATCACGCGCTGCCAGAACGGAATCCGGAACCACCACGCCACCGACCGCCCCATGGCTGCCTGTCCTGCAAGAAAAAGGAAACGAACGATACCGCATCGACGCGGCCCATCGCAGGCAAGCCAGCCCCACAAACCCCTTCCGTCCGCGCAACAAAAAGGCCGGCGATTGCGCGCCGGCCTTTTCGGTATTGCCGCGTGTGCAGGCTTACTGCTTGACGATTTCCAGCAGCTCCACCTCGAACTTCAGCGTCGAGTTCGGGCCGATCGGGCCGGGGGTGCCGCGGTCGCCGTAGGCCAGTTCGGACGGAATCCACAGGGTGTACTTGCTGCCCACCGGCATCAGCTGCAGGGCTTCGGTCCAACCCGGGATCACCGCGTTCAGTGCGAACGTGGCCGGCTGGCCGCGATCCACCGAGCTGTCGAACTTGGTGCCGTCCAGCAGGGTGCCGGTGTAATGCACGCTGACGGTGTCAGTGGCGGCCGGCTTGGCGCCCTTGCCTTCGGTGACGACCTGGTACTGCAGGCCCGACGCCGTGGTCTTCACCCCGGACTTGTTCTTGTTGGCAGCCAGGAATGCTTCGCCTTCCTGCTTGTTCTTCGTGGCTGCCGCCTGCTGCTCGGCCGCATGCTTGGCCTGCAGGCGCTCGGCGAAGGCCTGCTGCACGGCGCCGGCCTCTTCCTGCGAGAGCAGCGGCTCATCGCCCTTGAGCGAGGTTTCGATGGCCTGGAACACGGTCGACAGGTCGATTTCGTCCTTGATCTGCTGCAGCGATCCACCGATCTGCATGCCGACCAGGTAGCTGGCCTTGTCGCGTTCGGTTTCGAGCTTGTCCTTGGAAATGGCGGCGCCGGACACGCCCATGGCGGCGATCGCGGCGGCGGCAAGCAGCGTGTGACGCAGGGAAAGATTCATCTAAGACTCCAGAAGGGAAGCAGAAAAACGCCCGATACCCGGACGCCCGGTAAGACACGACATTTTGCGGCGCATGGCCGGGCCATGCAACGCCGGCAGCTCAGACCAGCGTCCGGGCCTCAGGTTCCGTCGGCCGATGGCGACGATTCAGCCGGCGCCGCCAGCAGTTCCTCGATCTTCGCCAGCAGCGCCGGATCATCGGGTTTGGTACGGCTGCCGAAACTGGCCACAACCTGGCCATCGCGATCCAGCAGGTACTTGTGGAAATTCCAGCCCGGCGCTTCACCGGTGGCGGCCAGCAGTTCACGATACAGCGGTGACGCCTCCGCGCCCTTGACGCTGACCTTCTCGTACATCGGGAAGGTGACGCCATAGGTCAGCGTGCAGAACTCCTGGATCTGTTCCTCGCTGCCCGGCTCCTGTCCGAGGAAATCGTTGGACGGAAACCCCAGCACCGCGAAACCCTGCGGCTCCAGCCGCGCATGCAGTGCTTCCAGCCCTTCGTACTGCGGCGTCAGCCCGCACTTGCTGGCGGTGTTGACGATCAGCAGCACCTTGCCCTGATGCTGGCACAGGCTTTCCGGCGTTTTGCCGGCCAGCGGGCGCAGTTCCCGGTCCAGCAGCGAGCTGCACGTCGCCTGCGCGGCCGGCATCGCGCCGGTCAATGCGATGGCCAGCAGCCATCCACGCCCATTCATGTTCATCACGAAGCTCCCGCCAAGTCAGCTTCAAACGATACGCCAAGCCGGCCCCGGCCGCAGCCAAACGGCAGCCAAACAGCCACTACAAATGATCTGTTGCATCGGGAATTATGGTGTTGTAGTCTACCAGCACACCAACTCATCACCGCACCCAAGGAAACCGCCATGCAGCACAAACTGAAAAACGTCCTGGCCGGCCTGGCGCTGGCCTTCATGGCCCTGACCCTGGGCATCGTGCTTGGCGAACCCGTGATGCCGCTGCTGCCGCAGGGCATGGCCGCGGTACCGGCCACGCAGCTCGAAGCCCCGGCAACCGCGCTGTTCCAGTTCCGCAGCCCCAAGGTGCAACTGGTGGCCAGCGACCGCTCGCTGCTGATCGAAGTCCGCGAAGAAGCCGACGACCGCCCGGTGCAGGACAAAAGCCGCTCCCGTTCCGACACGCGTGGAGTGATGTTCCAGATGCCCTATTTCTCGTTCGGATCGCTGTTGCCGCGTCCACCTTCGGAGTCCTGAACATGAGCGTGACCTGGAGCGACACCACCCCGATCTACCTGCAACTGAAGGAACGCATCGTCGCGATGATCCTGGACGGGCTGCTCAAGCCCGGCGATGCAGCCCCTTCGGTCCGCCAGGTGGCCGCCGACTATCAACTCAACCCCATCACCGTCTCGCGCGCCTACCAGGAGTTGGCGGACGAAAACATCGTGGAAAAACGCAGAGGACTTGGCATGTTCGTCACCGAAGGCGCCCCGCAACAGTTGCTGGCTTCCGAGCGCCAGCAGTTCCTGACCCAAGAATGGCCGGCCATTGTCGAGCGCATCAATCGCCTCGGCCTGGCCTGGGAAACACTGCGCGCGCAGATCGAAACCGCTTCCGCAGGAGACACCCCATGAGCGCCATCGTCGCCCGCAATCTGACCAAGAAATACAACGGCAAACCGGCGCTGGACGATGTCAGCTTCTCCATCGCGCCTGGCCGCATTGTCGGTCTGATCGGCCCCAACGGCGCCGGCAAGACCACCGCATTGAAGGCGATCCTGGGCTTGACCTCATTCGAAGGCGAGCTGTCGGTGCTGGGCCAGGATCCACGCGTGGCGCGCGACAAGCTGATGAACGATGTCTGCTTCATCGCCGATGTCGCGATCCTGCCGCGCTGGATCCGCGTATCGCAGGCGATTGATTTCGTCGAAGGCGTGCATCCGCGTTTTTCCCGCGCCAAGTGCGAAGCCTTCCTCGCCCGCACCAAGCTCCAGCCCAAACAGCGCGTGCGAGAGATGTCCAAGGGCATGATCGTGCAGCTGCATCTGGCGCTGGTGATGGCCATCGATGCCAAGGTGCTGGTGCTGGACGAACCCACGCTCGGGCTGGACATCCTGTATCGCAAGCAGTTCTACCAGAGCTTGCTCAATGATTATTTCGACGAGGAAAAAACCATCGTCGTCACCACCCACCAGGTGGAAGAGATCGAGCACATCCTGACCGACATCCTGTTCGTGCGCGCCGGCCAGATCGCGCTGGCCGCCACGATGGACGAAGTCGCCGAGCGCTTCACCGAAGTGATGGTCGGGCCAGAACACGCCGAGGCCGCGCGCGCACTCGGCCCATTGGACGAACGCACCGTGTTCGGCAAATCCATCTTCCTGTTCGACGGCATCGCGCGCCCGCGCCTGGCGCAACTGGGCGAGCTGCGCACGCCCAATGTCGCCGATCTGTTCGTCGCCACGATGAAAGGAACCTACGCATGAACGCCTCCACCTCCTCCCTCTCGCCGGCACGCAAGTTCGGCTGGCTGCTGCGGCGCGAATTCTGGGAAAACCGCGGCGGCTTCTTCTGGGCGCCGGTGATCGCCGGCATTGTGATCTGCGTGTTGAGCCTGCTGGGTGCAATCGCGGGCACCCTGCATATATCCAATCTGAAGGGTGAATTCAGACTCGAAACCAGCGCAGATGAGTATGTGGATCAATTGGGCTTCATCGGTGACGGCGGCCTGCTCTCTGGCGTGGGCATCGTCGGGTTGGTACTGGGCTTCGTGGTGTTCTTCTATTGCCTGGGCGCGCTGTATGACGACCGCCGCGACCGCAGCATCCTGTTCTGGAAATCGATGCCGGTATCCGACTGGCTCACCGTACTGTCGAAGCTGGCCTGGGCGCTGGTACTGGGTCCGACACTGGCGATCCTGATCGGACTGGTCATCGGCGCCTGCCTGATGCTGATCTCAGCCCTGACGATGTCGATGATCGGCGCACCTGCTGCCTGGTTGATGATCTGGCAATCACACCCGATCCAGGTCACGTTGAACGCGCTCAGCGTGGTGCCGATCTACGCCGCGTGGTCATTGCCGACCGTCGGCTGGCTGATGCTGTGCTCGGCGTTCGCGCGCAGCAAACCGTTCCTGTGGGCGGTACTGGTGCCGATCCTGTCGGCCACGCTGCTGAGCTGGATGGGCGCCCTGCCCGGCATCTCGATGCCGCACGGCACCATCTGGTACGTGCTCGGCTACCGTGGCCTGCTCAGCATCGCGCCCGGCACCTGGTACATCGACAGCACCCTGGTCGGGCGCCTGGCGGCCAGCGCGCAGAACATCGACAGCCCCGCCGACGTAATGAACATCATCGACCTCAGCCGCGGCTGGCACATCTTTGCCGGCGCCGATGTCTGGATCGGCATGGCCGCAGGCGCCGCCATGATCGCCGCCGCAATCTGGCTGCGGAAACGCCGCGACGACGCCTGAGCACCCTCATCCCCTCTGATCTCCGGCCCACGGCTAGTCGTGGGCCGGCTCCCGCACCCTACTTGGAACCACCATGAACCCCACCACGAACCTGCCGTTTGTTGCCGAACTGCGCCGCTAGAATCGCCTGCTGAAAACCGGGCTCGCCTTGGCCATCGCCACACTGGCCGGCTTCGGCCTGATGGGCGCCAAGTCGGCGGACCGGAATTCCCGCTTCGACCAGATCGACGTGCGTCGTATCAACCTGGTGAACGCCGACGGCCGAACCGCACTGATGCTGACCAGCCATGGCTGCATTCCCGATGAAACCACCATCGGCGGGCGCACCGTTACCAGCAGCCGCGATGAAGTCGGCGGCCTGATCTACGACGCCAAGCCCGGTGAGGACGGCAAGCCCCACGCCGGCGTACACCTTTCGATGGACCGCTACGGCGGCGACCAGCAGCTGGCACTGCGCCATTACGAAGGACGCGGCAGCATGGAAACCGGCCTTTCGATCTACGACCGCGGACTGGAAAAGGACTACGGCCCACCTAGGGAGGAATACCTGAAAACGCCCGATGGTCCCGAGAAGGACGCACTGCGGCAACGCTGGAAGGATGCCGGCGGCCAGCAGACCACCCGCCTGTTCGTCGGCCGCACCCGCGTCCAGTCGCCGCCGTCATCCTGGCCGATCCCGAAGGCCGCACGCGCCTGATGATGCTGGTCACCCCGGACGGCCAGCCCTCGCTCCAGTTCCTCAACGAACACGGCGAAGTGTTGCAAAGCCTGCCGCAGCAGCCGGCGGAAGGCTGACACGCTGGTCGGCCGGATTGACCCAGCCCTGCACCTGCGCCGCGGCTGGCACCAATTCAGCAGCACCGACGCTACCAGCACCGACGCTTGGGACGGCATGCCGCCGGCGCCGCGTTGATTGCCGCTGTCATGTGGGTGCGTCCGAAGCGCGACGACGCCTGACGGTCATCCACTTGAAATGAAAAGCCGCCGCAAAAGCGGCGGTTTTTCATGGGAAGTACGTAACGCTTGCCTGTTGTCCTAATAGTGCGGCATTCACTCTACGGACACCCGAATCCGGCGCGAAGCCAGGACGTACTACCCACCACTTTGACCACCATGAATCCCGCCCTTGGCCAGCCGCGCGGGGTCAAGAAGTTTCTTCAGTTGCTTGTCGGACAGGCCGGTGGTTTCGCGTGCGACGTCGAGGATCGGGCGGCCTTCCTTGTAGGCCTGTTTGGCGGTGGCGGCGCCTTTTTCGTAGCCGATGACCGGGTTCAGCGCGGTGACGAGGATCGGGTTGCGCGCCACGGCTTCGGCGACGCGATCTTCGCGCACGGTGAAGCCGGCAATGGCGGCATCGGCCAGTTGCACGCTGGCGTTGGCGAGCAGTTCGATGGATTGCAGCAGGTTGTACGCGACCATCGGCAACATCACGTTGAGCTGGAAGTTGCCGCTCTGGCCGCCAACGGTGATCGCGGTGTGGTTGCCCATCACCTGGGCGCAGACCATCGCCACGGCTTCGGGAATCACCGGGTTGACCTTGCCGGGCATGATCGAGGAACCGGGCTGCAGCGCCGGCAGTTCGATTTCGCCCAGGCCGGCGAGCGGGCCGGAGTTCATCCAGCGCAGGTCGTTGGCGAGCTTCATCAGCGCCACGGCATAGGCGTTGAGCTGGCCGGACAGTTCCACCGCCGCGTCCTGCGAGGCGATGCCTTCGAACAGGTTGGAGGCGGTTTCAAAACGCAGGCCGGTGAGTTTGGTCAGCTCTTCGGCAAAGCGCTTGCCGAAACGCGGATCGGCATTGATGCCGGTGCCCACGGCGGTGCCGCCTTGTGGCAACCGGCGGATGCGCTTGCCGGTATCGGTGAAACGCGCTTCGGCCGAACGGATCTGCGCCGCCCACGCCGCCAGTTCCTGGCCGAAGGTGATCGGCATCGCGTCCATCAGATGGGTGCGGCCGGTCTTGACCACACGGGTCAGTTCCTTGGCGCGCTTCTCGATGGTCTTGCGCAGATGCGCCAGCGCGGGCAGCAGTTTCGTGTTGACTTCAACCCAGGCGGAGACCTGGATCGTGGTCGGGATCACGTCATTGGAGCTTTGGCCCATGTTGACGTGGTCGTTCGGATGCACCTGCGCCTTGCCTTCTGCGTTGGCCAGATGCGCGATGACCTCGTTCGCGTTCATATTGGTCGAGGTGCCCGAGCCGGTCTGGAACACGTCGATCGGGAATTGATCGTCGAACTTGCCCTTCGCCACCTGCGTGGCGGCCGCGACGATGGCCTTGGCGCGTGCTGCATCCAGGTGTCCGAGGCCGTGATTGGCGCGGGCGGCGGCGGCCTTCACCTGGCCCAGTGCGTGGATGAAGGCCGGCGGCATGGTCAGGCCGGAAATCGGAAAGTTCTGCACCGCGCGCTGGGTCTGCGCGCCGTAGAGCGCGTCGGCCGGCACTTTCAGTTCGCCCATGCTGTCGCGTTCGATGCGGGTGTTCGGGGTCTTTTTCATGGGAATGATTCTCGTTACATGACCGGATCATTCTAGGCCGTCGCCGTGGCTGCTGCATGGCGCTGGATGAACCATGGCTGCCCCGGCCGGGCTTGAAAATGCGCGGAAACGGCACAGGGCGGCATGACACTGCCGCCGATGCCTGCCGCCGTCGATGGATGTTTCGACAGGTATTCAGCCGAACAGGCCGGAGTGCCACACCGGTACCGGCCCGACGCCATGCCGCCGGGGTAAAATCGGGGACTCCTTCGCACTGCCGGTTGCCGCCATGACCTCTGCCCTCACCGCCCTGTCCCCGCTTGATGGCCGCTATGCCGGCAAGGTCGCCGCGCTGCGACCGATCTTCAGCGAGTTCGGCCTGATGCACAACCGCGTCAAAGTCGAGATCGCGTGGCTGATCCTGCTGGCCGATACGCCGCAGATTGCCGAAGTGCCGGCGCTTTCACCGGCGGCGCGGCAGTTCCTGCAGGCCATCGCGGATGATTTTTCCGAAGCCGATGGCGCGCGCATCAAGGCAATCGAGGCCACCACCAATCACGATGTGAAGGCGGTGGAATATTTCATCAAGGAAAAGATCGCCGAGCACCCGGAGCTGGGCGCGGCCAAGGAATTCGTGCACTTCGCCTGCACCTCCGAGGACATCAACAATCTGGCTTACGGATTGATGCTGCGCGATGCGCGCGAGCAGGTGCTGCTGCCGGCCATCGACAACATCATCGAGGCACTGCGCGCGCTGGCCCATGCTCAGGCCGAACAGCCGATGCTGTCGCGCACCCACGGCCAGACCGCCTCGCCCACGACGCTGGGCAAGGAAATCGCCAACGTGGTCGCGCGGCTTTCGCGCCAGCGCCAACAGATCGCGCGGGTGGAACTGAGCGGCAAGATCAATGGCGCGGTCGGCAATTACAACGCGCACCTGACCGCCTACCCGGATGTGTACTGGCAGGCACTGGCGCAGGGGTTCGTCGAAGGCCTGGGGCTGGTGTTCAACCCGTACACCACGCAGATCGAACCGCATGACTGCGTAGCCGAAATCGGCGATGCGCTGCGTCGTGCCAATATCGTGCTGATCGATCTGTGCCGCGACGTCTGGGGCTATATCTCGCTGGGCTATTTCAAGCAGAAGCTGAAGGAAGGCGAAGTCGGGTCCAGCACGATGCCGCACAAGGTCAACCCGATCGACTTCGAGAATGCGGAAGGCAATTTCGGCATCGCCAATGCGCTGTTCGAGCATTTCTCCACCAAGCTGCCGATCAGCCGCTGGCAGCGTGATCTGACCGATTCGACCGTGCTGCGTGCGCTCGGCACCGCGTTTGGCCACAGCCTGATCGCGCTGGATTCGCTGGCCAAGGGCCTGGGCAAGCTGGAGGTGAATCCGCAACGCCTGGATGCGGATCTGGACGCGGCCTGGGAAGTGCTGGCCGAAGCGGTGCAGACCGTGATGCGCCGCTACGGCCTGCCGAACCCCTACGAACAGCTCAAAGCGCTGACCCGCGGCCAGGGCATCACGCGCGACTCGATGCGCGCCTTCATCGAAACACTCGAACTGCCGGAAGAAGACAAGCAGCGCCTGCTGGAACTCACCCCGGCCGGCTATATCGGTGCCGCCACCGAACTGGCGCGTGCGATCTGAACCACGTCACGTTGGACACCGCCGCCTGCCACCGCGCGGGCGGTGCAGGAGCATCACATGATTGAAATCACCGCCGGCGCCGGACAGCTGCTGGGCATGCCGCCCGAAGACTTCCTGCGCGATTACTGGCAAAAGCGCCCACTGCTGATCCGTGGCGCCTTGCCGGACTTCACCAGCCCGATTTCGCCCGATGAACTGGCCGGACTGTCCTGCGAAGAAGGCACGCTGTCGCGCCTGATCGTGCACGATGCCGCCAGCGACGAGTGGCAGGTGCGCAGCGGCCCGCTGCCGGAAAACGTGTTCGCCAATCTGCCCGAACGCGACTGGACGCTGCTGGTGCAGGACGTGGACAAATGGGACGAGGATGTGGCGCCGCTGCTGGCGCATTTCCGCTTCCTGCCGGGCTGGCGCGTGGACGACATCATGGTCAGTTTTGCCGCACCGGAAGGCTCGGTTGGCGCGCATGTGGACCAGTACGACGTGTTCCTGATCCAGGGCCTGGGCCGGCGCCAATGGCAGATCGATGCCGGCAAAAACCCGCAGCAGGACTTCCGCGAGGATGTCGAACTGAAACTGCTGCGCCAGTTCACCCCGACGCACGAATGGGTGCTGGAACCTGGCGACATGCTGTATCTGCCGCCCGGAGTTCCGCACCATGGCGTGGCGCTGGATCCCTGCCTGACGCTGTCGGTCGGCATGCGCGCACCGTCGCACGCGGAGTTGCTGGTGGATCTGGCCGACACCCTGGCCGAACGGCTGCCCGAATCGCTGCGCTATCACGATCCGGATCTGGACCTGGCCAGTGCCGATGGGCGCATTGATGCGGCCGTGCTGCGGCGTGCGCGCGCCGCGCTGGCCAGTTTCCAGCAGATCGATGATGCAGCGCTGGCGGACTGGTTCGCTGCCTTTGTCACCCGTTATCGCAGTGCCGGGCAGATCATGCCGCCGCCACGCCCGCCTTCGCCTGCTCAGCTGGAAAAGCGATTGCACGCCGGCGCCGGGCTGCATCTGCATCCGCTGGCGCGATGCGCCTGGCATGCCGAAGCGGGTGCGGTGGCGCTGTATATCGATGGCGAGCGTTTTGCCAGCAGCCAGCACCTGGCGCAACATCTGAGCCAGCGACAAACCATCGACGCCGGGTTCTACGCGCAACTGGCACCGGACGAGCGCGAACGGGTGCAGCAACTGGCAAAACGCGGCATTCTGGCGCTCTCACACGCCTGAACTCCGCCGGACTTCCGCCATGGCTTCGACCGATTTCCAGATCCATTTCGCCCGCTTCGATACCGACCTGCCGGACCTGCGCGCGGTGCGCGTGCCGGTGTTCATCGTCGAACAACAGGTACCCGAGGAACTGGAATGGGATGAAGCCGATCCGCTCAGCGTCCATGTGCTGGCGCGTGAAGCCGACGGCACCCCGATCGGCACTGCGCGGCTGACGCCTGACCACCGCATCGGCCGCATGGCGGTGTTGCAGCCCTGGCGCGGACGCGGCGTCGGCGCCGCGATGCTGGAAGCCCTGATCCAGCGCGCACGCGAGCTGGGCTATCCGGAACTGGAACTGCACGCCCAGACCCATGCGCTGGGGTTCTACGAGCGATACGGCTTCAGTGCCTTCGGCGAGGAGTTCGACGAAGCCGGCATCGCGCACCGGCGGATGCGTCGCCGACTGGAACAGGAATCCGGTGGCGCAGTAGACGACGCGACCGCTGACACCGAGCGCGCCCTGCAGAATCTGGACAGCCAGCCGGAAGTGCTGGCCGTGACGCTGCAACTGATCCAGCGCGCCCGCCGCGGCATCGCGCTCTACACCCGCGACCTTGATCCGGTGGTGCTCGGCCAGCCGGAAACTGCCGATGCGCTGCGACGCTTCGCCACCGATGTGCGCGGCGCGCAGGTGCGCGTGCTGGTGCACGATCTGCGGCGCGCCATCAGCGAAGGCCATGCGCTGATCGGTCTGGTGCAGCGCCTGCCAAGCCTGTTCGCGATCCGCGTGATCGAGGAGGAGCCGGACGTGCAGTACGTCTCGGCCTTCATCCTCAACGACCAGGCCGGCTATCTGTTCCGCCCGCTGGCGACCCGTTTCGAGGCCAGCGCCTGTCTGCACGATCCGGCACGCCAGCGCCAGCTGCAAAACTATTTCGACGAAGTCTGGGAACGCGCCCGTCCGGCGACGGAACTGCGCCCGCTGTAAATCCCTGCATACGCCGGTCACTTTCCACCGGAGCCGGAATACCCACGGCGGCGTGTTTGCGCCGGTTGCCCTGAGCTGCTGCGGGCCGATCCGGTTATCCAAGGCATAAAAAACGCCCCGATCATGACGATCGGGGCGTTGGATGCATCTTCCAGCGGGAAGGCGGGACGCCGTAGCGCCCTGCCGTTTCCATCACATTACTGGACGACGTTCAGCTCGGTGCGACGGTTGGTCTCGCTCTTGCAGCCCGGCAGGGTCTGCGGGGTCGGCTCCAGCGGGCGGCTTTCGCCGTAACCGCTCGGGCCCACCAGACGCGAGCTGTCGATACCGTTGGCGGCCAGGTAGTCATAGACCGTCTTGGCGCGGCGCTCGGACAGCGGCTGGTTGTAGGTTTCGGCACCGCACAGGTCGGTGTGGCCGGCCACTTCAACGCGCAGCTCCGGATACTGACGCAGCACGGTGATGGCTTCGTTCAAGGTGGCTTCCGCGTCAGGACGCAGGGTGGCCTTGTCGAAGTCGAAGTTGACGCCACGCAGGTCGATGGTCACGGCAACCGGGCAACCATCCGGACCAACGGTCTGGCCGGGCTGCGAATCCGGGCAGCGGTCATCACAATTGTTGACGCCGTCACCGTCGTCGTCCAAGTCGGCGCAACTCGGCGGCGGCGGCGGCGGCGGAACGATGTCCTCAACCACTTCCACCGGGGCTGCCGGCGGCGGACCGAGCTTGACGGCCATGGTCAGCTGAGCCAGCACGTCGAGGAACTTGTCTTCCTGCGGCGCTGCCACGCTGCGATCATCGAAGTCATAGCGGCCCAGCAGTTCAGCGCGCATAGCGAAACGGTCGTGATCGGCATGCATGCCGAAACCAGCCTGCACAGCCAGATCGTTGTCACGGCGCTCGAACGGACGGCCACCAGCCGGATCGGAGTATTCCGACTCGTGACGCAGCACGCCGGCACCGAAAGCCAGGTACGGCCACCAGTTGCGATCGTGGTTGTTGAAGTGGTAACGGCCGGTCAGCATCGCACCGTAGTTGCTCCAGTTCAGCTCGCTGCCATCCTTCTCCGGATTGACCGAGTTCAGGTCCAGATCGAGCGAGAAGTTGCGCGTGAAGAACTTGCCCACACCGAGGCCGAAGATCGGAACATCGCTGACGTGGCGGTCACCATCGTGGATCGCGAAACCAGCGGTGCCGGTGAGGTACCAGCGGTCGTCGAACTCCTGCGCGGTCGCAGCCTGGGCGCCGAGGCCCAGCACGCCGAGGAGTGCACAACCAAGAAGTGTCTTCTTCATCTGTTGCTCCTTCAATCTCAAATTTCGTGGGAATTCCAAAACACGATCCAACCCTTAACGGCATTCTGTGACAAATGCCGACGACGCGCAGTCTACAGTCCGGTATGCGTCAGAAGTTTAACACATTGATAACACAACGCCAGCGATGCCCCGCTGCGAACCACCGCCCCCCGCCGCTTGCCGCAGAGCCCCCGTGACGGGCATTGTGCCATCAATCACACCAGCCACCACCATGCCCATGCCGTCCGTCTATCCCCATTTGTTCAGCCCGCTCGATCTTGGCCACTGCACGCTGCCCAACCGGGTACTGATGGGTTCGATGCATACCGGTCTGGAAGACCGCAAGCGCGACTTCCCGAAACTGGCGGCCTATTTTGCCGAACGCGCGCGTGGCGGTGTCGGGCTGATCGTCACCGGCGGCATCGCGCCGAACGTGTCCGGTTGGGTCAAGCCGTTCGCCGGCAAGCTGTCGTGGCCGTGGGAGGCGCGCAAGCACCGCCTAATCACCGATGCGGTGCATGCCGAAGGCGGTCGCATCTGCATGCAGATCCTGCACGCTGGGCGCTATGGCTATCACCCGCTCAATGTCGCACCGTCCAAGATCAAATCGCCGATCACGCCGTTCGCGCCGCGCGAGCTGTCCGACCGCGGGGTCGAGCGCCAGATCGAGGACTTCGCCACCTGCGCCCGTCTGGCACGCGAGGCCGGTTACGACGGGGTCGAGATCATGGGTTCGGAGGGTTACCTGATCAATCAGTTCCTCGCCGCGCGCACCAATCACCGCGCGGCGCCGTGGGGCGGCAGCTTCGAGAACCGGCTGCGTTTTGCCACCGAGATCGTGCGCCGCACCCGCGCGGCGGTGGGCGGGGATTTCATTCTGATCTTCCGGCTGTCGATGCTGGAACTGGTCGAAGGCGGCGCCACCTGGGAAGAAACCGTGGCCAGCGCCAAGGCGATCGAAGCGGCCGGCGCATCGATCATCAATACCGGCATCGGCTGGCACGAGGCGCGCATCCCGACCATTGTCACCAGCGTGCCGCGCGCGGCGTTCTCGTGGGTCACGGCGCGGCTGAAGCCGGAGCTTTCCATTCCCGTGGTGGCGACCAACCGGATCAACATGCCGGATGTGGCCGAACGGATCCTGGCCAGCGGCGAGGCCGACATGGTGTCGATGGCGCGGCCGCTGCTGGCCGATGCGCACTGGGTGCGCAAGGCGCGCGAGAACCGCAGCGAGGACATCAATACCTGCATCGCCTGCAATCAGGCCTGCCTGGATCACGTCTTCCTGAACAAGCCTGCCACCTGCCTGGTCAACCCGCGTGCCTGCCGCGAAACCGAACTCGAGTACACCCCCGCTGCGACCCCGCGCCGCATCGCCGTGATCGGTGCCGGCCCGGCCGGGCTGGCCTGCGCCACGGTCGCGGCCGAACGCGGCCATGAGGTCACGCTGTTCGAAGCCAGCTCACGGATCGGCGGGCAATTCCATCTGGCGCGGCAGATTCCGGGCAAGGAGGAGTTCAACGAAACCCTGCGCTACTTCAGCCGCCAGATCGAAACCCACGGCGTGCAGCTGCGCCTTTCCACCCGCGCTGATGCGGCCATGCTGGCCGGCTTCGACGAGATCGTGCTGGCCAGCGGCGTGGTGCCGCGCATTCCTGCCATCAGCGGAGTCGACCATCCCAGTGTGATGTCCTATGCCGAACTGCTCGACGGCCGCCGTCAGGCCGGTGCACGAGTGGCGGTGCTCGGCGCCGGCGGCATCGGCTTCGATGTGGCCGAATATCTGGTCCAGTCGCAACCGTCCCCGACGCTTGAGCGCGAGCGCTGGCTCGCCGAATGGGGCGTGGACACCACGCTTGCGGCACGCGGCGGCATCGAAGGCATCAGCCATCAGCCGGAACCGCCGCAACGCGAAGTCTGGCTACTGCAACGCACCGAGGGTGCGCTCGGCAAACGTCTGGGCAAGACCACCGGCTGGGTCCATCGCGCGACATTGAAAAAGGCGAAGGTGCGGATGCTCGGTGGCGCCAGTTACCACCATATAGATGATGAGGGCCTGCACATCAGCATCGATGGCCAGCCGCAGACATTGAAGGTGGACAGCATCGTGCTGTGCACCGGGCAGGAATCGCAGCGTGAACTGCTGGAACCACTGCGTGCCGCCGGCCTGTCCGTTCACGTGATCGGTGGCGCCGATCTGGCCGCCGAACTGGATGCCAAGCGCGCCATTGCCCAAGGCTGTGAATTGGCGGCGCGGCTGTAACAGGTGCTGCGCGGGGCGCGATGCCAGCGTCGGCGCACATCGGCCCGCTGCGCCGCCCGCATGCACTCATTGACTTTTCCCAAGGACTGCGGAACTGATGGTTTATTCATCAATCCGAAGCAGGTGTCGATCAAGTGAAATGGCTTCAACATGCGGTTTCTTCGACACAGCGCATGATCCGGCAGGCTTGCGATTGCCTGAACCGCTGAACGACCCGTTCACGTTTCGTTAAATCACTGACACTTACCTTGCGCCGGTTCCCAGCCGCCGCCCCTGCGGTCCGGCCCGGAATCTTGAGACAGGCAGATGCGGAATCCCGCCTCCTGTCCTGCGGCTGGCGCCGCGATGCCCAAGACAGGCCCGCGCCAGGCGTACCCCGAAGACGCCATATCAGCCTCCCCTTTTTGTGCATCACTCCATACGGCCCGTGCCGTTGGATGGATGCGACCGGATGAACTTCCGGGCAAGGGTCGGCCCGATGCAACGGAGAAGGAGTCCGCGATGAAACTGGCCGTCGTCCTCTGGCTTGCGCAGATCATGCCGCAGCCGTATGCCGATCAGGTCTGCCTGGCAACCACGGTGTATCTGGAAGCCCGCAACCAATCCGAACTGGGCCAGCGTGCCGTCGCCGAAGTGGCGCTGCGCCGCCTCGACAGTGGCCGCTGGGGCGACAGCCTGTGCGATGTGGTCACCGCGCCCAAGCAGTTCGCGCCCACCCTGGTATCCCCGCAATACGACATGGACAACCTGCGCGCCTGGGAGCGCGCCGTGGCGATCACGCTGGACGTGCAGCAGGACTGGCAGAAGCCGCACGCGCAGCGCAGTCTGGTAGTGCCCGGCGCCGACCATTTCGTGGTGCGTGCGCTGGCCTCGCCGGCATGGGCCCAGGGCGCACCGGTGGCCACGATCGGCGATCACACCTTCTACAAGGTCGTCTCGCGCCTGTGAGTTGCCCGATGCGCCCGTTTCCCGCTTGAAGGCAGACCGGGCCGCATCCATATTCCACCGTCCCCCTACTGCGGATGGTGATGATGAAACTCTACTACCTGCCCGGCGCCTGCTCGCTCGCCGACCACATCGTGCTGGAATGGACCGGCCTGCCCTACGAAGCAGCCGCCGTACCGCGCGATGAACTCAAGGGCGCGTTCCTGAAGATCAATCCGGCCGGCTCGGTGCCGGCGCTGCAACTGGCCGATGGCGCGGTCATCACGCAGAACCTGGCGATCCTGGACTATCTGGCCAACCTCGCACCCGAAGCCGGGTTGTGCGGGGATGGCACGCCGCTGTCGCGCGCTCGCGTGATCCGCTGGGCTGCATTCCTCAATGCCGATGTGCACAAGAACTTCTCGCCGCTGTTCGCGCTGGATCGCCATGTCGATGGCGAGCAGGCGCAACAGAGTTTGAAGGAAAAGGCGCTGGCGCGTCTGCGCGACCAGTTCGAGCAGCTGGATGCGCAGCTCGGCGCCAACACCTGGCTGGTCGATGATCGCCGCTCAATCGCGGACCCGTATCTGTTCGTGGTGCTGCGCTGGGCCCATGCGATGGGCGTGGACCTGTCCGATCTGGACAACCTCGCGCGATTCTTCAAGCACATGCAGGCCGATGCCGGGGTGAAGGCGGCACTGAAGGACGAAAGTCTGGACTGATCGCCGCTGCAGCGGATTCCGCACTGGCCGCGCGTTGATGCGGTCAGTGCGCTGCCCAACGGCGAGTGCGTTTCTCCACTCACCCCGCGCCGTCGAATGCTACGCCGGCTGGCCGCCTGCTCAGCCCTCGCCGGCGGCCAGCCGCGCGTAGAAGTCCGTCACGAACGCTTCAAAACGCCGTTCCTCAATCGCCGCGCGGATGCCGGCCATCAGTTCCTGGTAATAGTGCAGGTTGTGGATCGTCGCCAGCATCGGCCCGAGCATTTCGTTGCAGCGGTCCAGATGGCGCAGATAGGCGCGGGTGAAACCGCCGGCGCAGGCGTAGCAACTGCACTCCGGGTCGATGGGGCGCAGATCCTTTTCATATTTGGCGTTGCGGATGCGCACCGTGCCGAAGCGGGTGAAGTAATGCCCGTTGCGGGCATTTCGCGTCGGCATCACGCAGTCGAACATGTCGATGCCGCGCCGCACCGCTTCCACGATGTCCTGCGGCCGGCCCACGCCCATCAGATAGCGCGGGCGATCCGCCGGCAGCAGCGGGCAGGTGTGTTCGAGCATCGCATTGCGCTCGTCTTCCGGCTCGCCCACGGCCAGTCCACCCACCGCATAACCATCGAATCCGATGTCGATCAGGCCCGCCGCCGAGCGCGTGCGCAGCTCCGGGTAGACATGTCCCTGCACGATGCCGAACAGCGCCGCGTCATTGCCAAGGCGATCATGTTCGGCCCGGCTGCGCGCGGCCCAGCGCAGGCTCAGTTCCATCGATTCGCGCGCACGCTTTTCGCTGGTCACCACGCCATCGGTGGCATACGGCGTGCACTCGTCGAAGATCATCACGATGTCCGAATCCAGCACCTGCTGGATGTGCATGCTTTCCTCCGGCCCAAGGAACACGCGCGCGCCATCCACCGGCGAGGAGAAGGCCACGCCCTTTTCCGTGATCTTGCGCCGGTGCGCCAGCGAGAACACCTGGAAACCACCCGAATCGGTCAGGATCGGCCCATCCCAGCGCGCCAGCCTGTGCAGGCCGCCGTGCGCGGCCACGACATCCAGTCCCGGGCGCAGGTACAGATGGAAGGTGTTGCCCAGGATGATCTGCGCGCCGGTGGCACGCAGCGTATCGGGCGTCATCGCCTTGACCGTGCCGTAGGTGCCGACCGGCATGAAGGCCGGGGTTTCGACCACACCACGCGGGAAGCTCAGGCGGCCACGGCGGGCCTGGCCATCCTGGCCGAGAAACTGGAACTGCAATCGGGACATGCGGGCGACGCCGGGCGGAAAGCCGGTCATTGTCGCGTATCAGGCCGTGTTTTTCCCGTTATCGCTGCGGTTCGCGGGGAAAGCGCAGACGCGCGCCGGGCGCCAGCCGGAAACCCAGCATCTGACCGACCTGCCACACACTGTCGGGCGGCAGATCAGCCTGGATGCGCTCGCCGCCGGGCAGGGCCAGTTCGCCGACGCCACCGGGTCCGAGGAACGCGGCTTCCAGCAGACGCGCGCGGATCGGACCTTCGGCGTCGGGCAGCAGGTGTTCGGGACGCAGCAGCACGTCATCATCGCCCTCCAGCCCGAGTGCCGCCGCCGGCACCAGCGCGCCACGCCCGATGAAACCGGCAACGAAACGGTGCGCCGGCGCGCGATAAAGATCCTGCGCATTGGCCCATTGCAGCAGGCTGCCGCCGTGCATCACGCCGATCATGTCGGCCATCGCGAAAGCTTCGGCCTGGTCGTGCGTGACCAGCAGTGCGGTGGTGCCGCTGGCCTTGAGCAGATCACGCAGTTCGGCTGCAAGGCGCGCGCGGGTGTGGATGTCCAGATTCGAGAACGGCTCGTCCAGCAGCAGCACTTCCGGCTCCGGCGCCAGTGCCCGCGCCAGTGCCACGCGCTGTTGCTGCCCGCCGGAAAGTTCATGCGGATAGCGCGCGGCATAGGCCCACAGTCCGACGCGCTCCAACATCGCACGCACCTGCGCATCGCGCGCCGCGCGCGGCATCCGGCGCAGGCCAAACCCGACATTGGCGGCCACATCCAGATGCGGGAACAACGCGTAATCCTGGAACACCATGCCGACCCGACGCTGCTCCGGCGGCCATTGCAGGTCGCCCTCAGCAATCACTTCGCCGGCCAGCACGATGCGCCCGGCACGGGTCGGTTCGAAGCCGGCCACCGCGCGCAGCACCGTGGTCTTGCCGCAGCCGGAGGCGCCCAGCAGGCAGCCGATCTGGCCGCGTTTCAGGCACAGCGACAGGTCCTGGACCACCATCTGCAGGCCGCCAGCGACCGGGTAGCCGAGCGAAATATGCTCAAGTTCGAGCACGGCGGGCGTGGTCATGCTGTTTCCTCATCAATGATCGGCCGCGCCGGCGCCTGCCATTGCGTGCCGCTGCGCGCCAGCAGCACCACCGGCAGCAGGCCCACCAGCACGATCAGCAGCGCCGCCACGGCGCCGTCCTCATAGGCGCCGCGTGCGGCGTCGGCATACAGCCAGGTGGCCAGGGTTTCGAAATTCACCGGGCGCAGCATCAAGGTGGCCGACAGTTCCTTCATCGCATCCACGAACACCAGCAGCGCCGCCGCCGCCAGCGCCGGGCGCAGCAACGGCAGATGCACCCGGCGCAGTACGCCACCGGAGCTTTCGCCCAGACTGCGCGCGGCCTGGTCCAACGATGGCGATACCCGGGTCAGGCCGGCATCGGCACTGCCCACGCTGATCGCCAGGAAGCGCAGCACATAGGCCAGTACCAGCGCCGTGGCCGATCCCATCAGCAACATGCGCGGCTGCGCGCCGAACCACTTGAGGATTTCCCCGGCGCCGATATCGAACCATGCCAGCGGCGCCAGCAGGCCGATTGCCAGCACCGTGCCGGGCACTGCATAACCCAGCCCGGCCACACGCAGGCACACACCGGCCATGCGCGTGCGCCGGCGCGCCTGTGCCAAACGCCAGGCCCAGGTCACCACCACGCCCGCGACCAGCGTCACGACGGTGGCGGCGGCAGCCACGGTGACGGTATTCCAGGCGCTGTCCAGCAACTGGCGCGAAAGACCATGCTGTTGCAGACGCTCGACGCTGGCCCAGCCCAGATACAACGCCGGCAGCAGGAAACCGAACAGCACCGGCACCAGGCCCAGACCCAGCGCGAACCAGGCGGCACCACCGCGCAGCATTTGCGGCTGCATCGGACGCGGGCGCTGGCCGGCGGCATAGCGTTGTCGCCGCCGCCCGTAGCGCTCCAGCGCGATCAGCAGCACCACGATCGCCAACATCCCCAGCGCGATCTGGGCCGCGCCCGGCAGATCGCTGCGCGACACCCAGGTCGTATAGATCGACACCGTCAGCGTCTGCACCCCGAGGAACTCTGAAGCGCCGATATCGTTGAGGGTTTCCAGCAATGCCAGTGCCACCCCGATCGCGATCGCCGGGCGCGCCAGCGGCAGCGCCACCCGCCGCAACAGCGCGCGACGCGGCACCCCGAGCGAACGCGCCGCATCCAGCAGGCCACCGGCCTGGGTCAGGAACATCGCGCGCGTGGTCAGGTAGACATACGGATACAGCACCACGCCCAGCAGCAGGATGCAGCCGGCCAGCGAGCGGATATCCGGCAGGCGGAAATCACGTGGGCTGTCGATGCCCAGCAGGGCACGGATCAGTGACTGCACCGGGCCAAGCGGATGCAGCAGATCCAGATAGGCGTAGGCGATGATGTAGGTCGGCATCGCCAGCGGCAGCAGCAGCGCCCAGGACAGCATGCCGCGGCCACGGAAATCGTAGGCCGTCACCAGCCAGGCGCTGCCGGTGCCCAGCGCCGCCACCAGCACGCCGACACCGAGCAACAGCACCACGGTATTCAGACTGGCGCGCGGCAATACGTGCGCCATCATGTGCGACCACAGGCCCTGGCTGCCCTGCATCGCAGTCCACAACAGCGCCAGCAGCGGCAGCGCAACCAGCACGGCGATCAGGCCGGCGCCCAGCGCCCAGCCACGATCACCGCCCCGCAGGGCGGTTCGCGTCATCGGAACACCTGCACACGCTGGCTCAGAGATCGAATCCAACCCGATCGACCAGTTCGCTTGCGAGCTTGCGGTTGGCCGCGATCTGCGCCAGCGGCAGCGGATCGATCTTCAACTCGCCGAAGCTGGCCACCACCGGATCCAGCTCAACCCCGGCCTTGACCGGATATTCGTAGTTGGCCTTGGCGTAGAGGTTCTGGGCCTGATCCGACACCAGGTATTCCAGCAGCTGAATCGCGTTGTCGCGGTTCGGGGCATGACGCGCCACCGCCGCGCCGCTGATGTTGACGTGGGTGCCGCCGCCGTCGGCGCTGGAGAACACCGGCCGGATCACCTTGATCGCATCGCCCCACTGGCGCTGCTCGGAGCCTTCCTCGCTGTTCTTCATGCGGCCCACGTAATAGGCGTTGGCGATGCCGATGTCACAAATGCCGCCGAGGATGTCGCGCGCCACTTCGCGATCGCCGCCGGCGGCCTTGCGCGCCAGATTGTCCTTGACCCCGCGCAGCCAGGCTTCGGTCGCGGCTTCGCCCTGGTGCGCGATCATCGCGGCGATCAGGCTGATGTTGTACGGATGCTGGCCCGAGCGGATGCAGACCCTGCCCTTCCACTCCGGATTGGCCAGATCCTCGTAGGCGAAGCTGTCCAGATCCAGATCCTTGTCGGCGTACAGCACGCGGTCGCGCAGCGAAAGCGTGTACCAGCGCCCGTCCGGATCGCGCAGATTGGCAGGGATGGCGGCCGTCAGCGCGGCCGATTCGATCGCCTGGGCATGGCCGTTTTCGACCAGATCCAGCAGGTTGCCGGTATCCACCGTCATCAGCACATCGGCCGGCGAACGCTCTCCCTCGGCACGCAGCCGCTCGCTCAGGCCATCGCGCACGAATACGGTGTTGACCTTCACGCCGGTATCGGCGCTGTACGCATCCAGCAGCGGCTGGATCAGGCCCGGCTCGCGCGTGGTGTAAAGGGTGACCATTCCGGCCGACGGCGCCGGCGCGGCTGCATCGGCCCCACTGACGCCGGCGTCCTCACTGGGCGAACGGCCACACGCCGCCAGCAACAGCGTGCCGAGCAATGCAGCGACAAGGGTCAGGGTGGAACGGGGGAACTGCGGCGATCGCATCGGAAGCTCCTTCAGGGCTTGGTTCAAGTTTCCCGGCACGACCCGGGAAGGGGAATGAGAATCATAGGCAATCAATGATACTGCCAGATCCCCTGCTGGAACCTGTCCTGGATCAAACTCCGCCCGCCGTGTCGGGCGACGGAAACACCAGCATCGCATCGCCATAACTGAAGAAGCGGTAGCGCTCGCGCACCGCATGCGCGTAGGCCGCCATCACGCGGCGGTGCCCGGCAAAGGCACTGACCAGCATCAGCAACGTGGATTCGGGCAGATGGAAATTGGTCAGCAGCGCGTCGACGCTGCGGATCTGCCGGCCGGGGAAGATGAACAGGCGGGTCTCGCCGGCGAACGGCCGCACCCGACCCTCGTGGAAACTGGATTCCAGCGCCCGCACCACGGTGGTGCCGACCGCGATCACGCGCCCGCCGGCAGCGCGTGTGGCGGCGATCTGTTCGCACAGCTCCGCGCCCACATTCAGCCATTCGCTGTGCATCACATGCTCGTGGAAATGTTCGGCCCGCATCGGCTGGAAGGTGCCGGCCCCGACATGCAGCGTGACATGGCCGAACCCGACGCCGCGCGCGCGTAGCGCAGCCAGCAGCGGCTCGTCGAAATGCAACCCGGCGGTGGGCGCGGCGACCGCGCCCGGCTCGCGCGCGAACACGGTCTGATAACGCTCGGCATCGGCGGCATCGGGCTCGCGCGTCATGTACGGCGGCAACGGCATCCGGCCACTGCGCAGCAGCACCTTTTCGACCGGATCATCGCCCTCAAAACGCAGCAGATAGAACTCGCCATCGCGGCCCAGTACGGTGACCCCGGTGCCATCGTCCAGCAGCAGCCGCGCACCGGCCTTGGGCGACTTGCTGACACCCAGCTGCGCGCGCGCCTCGTTGCCGGGCAGCACCCGCTCGATCAGCAGCTCGACCCGGCCACCGCTCTCCTTGCGCCCGAACAATCGCGCCGGCAGCACCCGGGTGTCGTTGAACACCAGCAGGTCGCCGGGCTGCAGCAGTTCCGGCAGCTCACGGATCATCCGGTCCTGCGCAGTGGCCGGGGCCGGCGGCAGCAACAGCAGACGGCTGGCCGAACGCTGTGCCAGAGGCGCCTGCGCGATCAGCTCGCGTGGCAGCTCGTAGTTGAAATCGGACTTCTTCAAAGCAGCGCCACGGCTGGAAACATCCGCCCATTATGACGCGCCCCGACAGCGTGACGAAGCGCATTGACCCGCAGCGCGACAGCACCTGCCTGCGGCGCCGCAGCACGGCGCTTTTGGCCGCGATGCTAAAATACCCGTTTCCCTTTCCACCGGAAGTCCGGCACGCGGCCCGCCCGCACCGCCGAGTTTCCGCATCACGCCTTGCAGGAGCACGCATGAACCTCATCGACACCCTCTCCGAGCTGCGCAAGCAGCCCGGCACTGTCCGCACCCACGGCCTGTCCGACCAGACCCTGCTGGAACTGGCACCGCACCACCCCGATCTGGTGGAAGCGGTCAAAGCGGCGCGCGCGCAACTGGATGAGGTTCGACGCGAGTTCCCAGAGGTTCTCGATATGGACGAGGACGCGCAGTGCGCACTGCTGCAGGCGGACTTCGTCAACTTCTATCCCGGCGACGCGGTCAATCCGTATGTCGCACTGAGCGCGCGCGGGCCGTGGATCGTGACGCTGAAGGGTGCGGTGCTGCATGACGCCGGCGGCTACGGCATGCTCGGTTTCGGCCATACCCCGGCAGCAGTGCTGGAGGCGATGGCCAAACCGCAGGCGATGGCGAACGTGATGACGCCGTCGGTTTCGCAGCTGCGTCTGGCGCGTGCGCTGCGGGCCGAGATCGGCCAGCGCCGCAGCGATGGTTGCCCGTACACCCGCTTCCTGTGCCTGAACTCGGGCTCGGAATCGGTGACGCTGGCCTGCCGTATCGTCGACATCCACGCCAAGCTGCAAACCGAACCGGGCGCACGCCACGCCGGCAAGACGATCAAGCACCTGGCAGTCAAGGGCGCCTTCCACGGCCGCACCGAAGGCCCGGCGCGCTATTCTGATTCCAGCCGCAAGGCCTATATGAAGCACCTGGCCAGCTACCGCGACGACGACTCGCTGCTGATCGTGGACCCGTACGACATCGAACAGCTGCGCGGCATTTTCGCGCAGGCCGAGCGTGAAGGCTGGTTCATCGAAGCGATGTTCCTGGAGCCGGTGATGGGCGAAGGCGACCCGGGCCGTGGCGTCACGCCGGAGTTCTACGCCGCCGCACGCGAACTGACCACCGCACACGGCAGCCTGTTCCTGGTCGACTCGATCCAGGCCGGCCTGCGCGCCCATGGCGTGCTCTCGGTGGTCGACTATCCCGGCTTCGAGCAGTTGCCGCCGCCGGACATGGAAACCTATTCCAAGGCGCTCAACGCCGGCCAGTACCCGCTTTCGGTGCTGGCCGTGCGCCAGCCGGTCGCCGAGTTGTACCGCGTCGGCATCTACGGCAACACCATGACCACCAATCCGCGCGCGATGGATGTGGCCTCCACGGTGCTGGCGCAGCTGACCCCGCAGATCCGTGACAATATCGCCGCACGCGGGCGCGAGTTCGTCGAAAAGCTCGAAGCACTGCAGCGCGAGCTGCCGGCGCTCATCACCAAGGTGCAGGGCACCGGCCTGCTGTTCTCGTGCGAGCTGGCACCGGTGTTCAAGTGCTTTGGCGACAACAGCATCGAGGAATTCATGCGCGAGCGCGGCATCGGCGTGATCCATGGCGGCGAAAACTCGCTGCGCTTCACTCCGCATTTCCGCATCAGCAGCCAGGAAGTGGACCTGATCGTGGCGCAGGTGCGCGACGCATTGCTCAACGGCCCGCGCAAGGAAGCTCCGGCCGCGGCCTGAGCTTTCCCGCAACGCTGATCCTGCAAAAAGCTCCGGCCCGTGCCGGAGCTTTTTCTTTGCCCGTCGCCCGCAAGTGGTCCGTCGAACGCACGGATTGCATCGGGGTTCATCTCACCAAATATATCGTACGATGTATCTTGTGATGTGTTTTTCCACGGAGCACAGCGGTGACCGCCCTTCCCGATGCCGAAATCCTCACACGCGGCAGCCAGCTGAGCCGTGGACGCAAGTTCGACGCCGCCGAACTGCGCCTGATGCTGCTCTGGCTGCTGCAGCAATCGCCGGGCCACGGCTACGAACTGGCCCGGCACCTGCGCGAGCTCTCGCACGGCTACTACGCACCCAGCCCCGGCGCGCTGTATCCGGCGCTGGCGCAACTGGAATCCGGCGGCCTGTTGCGCAGTGAAACCAGCGGCAAGCGCCGCACCCATCACATCACGGCGGCCGGCATCGAACAGCTGCAACAGCAACGCGAACAGGCCGACACGCTGCTCGCGATCCTGCGCCACGCCGGGCGCCGCATGCTGTGGGTGCAACAAGCCAGCCTGGATCAGGCTGCCGCCACCGCCGCGACCGGCTGGCTGCCCGAATACGTCGAAGCCCGCCGCGCGCTGAAATCCGCGCTACTGGCGCTGGAGGATGCCGACCACGACGCGCAGCGCCGGATCATCGACGTACTCCAGCACGCCATCGCAGAACTGGCCGCGATGCACCGCAACACTGCCGCACCCTGACCTTTCCCCAACCGAGCCGAACATGTCCCACGATCCCTACAAGACCCTGAAACTCCAGCACCCGATCCGCATCCGCCTGCTGGAAGTGGCTCGCGTCACCGAGCTGGGCCCGTCGATGCGGCGCATCACGCTGCGCGGCGACCTCGCCGATTTCGTCTCGGCCTCGTTCGACGATCACGTCAAGCTGGTGCTGCCCGAAACACCCGGCGCCAAGCCCTCTTTGCCGACACTGACCGCAACCGGTCTGGTCTTCGACGAGACCCGCCCGCGCCCCGCGATGCGCGACTACACCCCGCGCCGCTACGACGCGCAAGGTGGCGAACTGGATATCGATTTCGTGATGCACCACGACGGCCCGGCGACCGACTGGGCGCGCCACGCGCAACCCGGACACCTCCTCGGCACCGCCGGGCCGCGCGGTTCGCTGGTGATTCCCGACATATTCGACTGGCACCTGCTGATCGGCGATGAAACCGCGATCCCGGCGATCGCGCGACGGCTGGAAGAGCTGCCGGCCGGTAGCCGCGCGATCGTGCGCATCCGCATCACACGCGAGGACGGAAAACTGCCGTTGCAGGCCAACGGCCCGCTCGATATCCAGTGGCTGGTGGGCGAACCCGGCGATGCCGCCAGCGGCGCCGGCGTACTGGAAAGTGCCGTCCGTCAATTGACCCTGCCAGACGGCGAGGGCCATGCCTGGGCCGCTGGCGAGTACAGCGAGATCAAGGCGCTGCGCCGCCATCTGGTCGAGTTGCACGGCATGGACAAAAGCCGCGTCCGTGCCGCCAGCTACTGGCGCCGCGCCAGCCCGGCCACACACGAACGCTTCGAATAAGCACGCCGGAGCAGGCCGTTTTCAGACTCCCGCAGAGCGGCCACCGCGTAGCCCGGGTAAAGCCCCAAGCCGCACCCGGGTGTGGCCTTCCCGATGATTCCGGCCTTATGCGCGGCTGCTGATTCTGGCCCCGGGTGCGGCTACGCCTTACCTGATGGGATGGACTCCTCCTCCCACGGACGGCATCGCGATGTGCCAGATTGCGGCGAGCCGAGGAGGCATCGTTCGCAAACCAAAATGAAAGGAGGAGTCCGCCATGAATCGTACCCAATCGTCCGTC
>Ga0265293_10003226_pt1 | contig 30701 bp, 33 predicted proteins | sample Munlanlewell138R_FD_192505 | JGI IMG/M metagenome (GOLD analysis project Ga0265293, IMG submission 192505) | Leachate microbial communities from a municipal landfill in Southern Ontario, Canada - Leachate well 138R | ecosystem: Engineered > Solid waste > Landfill > Unclassified | place: Canada... | reverse complement strand
GACAACGGGAGCCGAGAGCCCGAGGCGTTCACTGATTCTCGCGGGAGGTACTGCCGCGTCCAGATCCAGAAGGATTCTGGCACGCTGTGCCAGGCGCTGATCGAGTGTCGTCTTGCGCAGCCACGCCCGAAGTTCTGTCCGATCCGTGGCCGGCAAGGTGAATGGGGCGGCAGGCTTACTCATGGCGGATATCCTGTGGGAATGGATAACCATCATTTTATTCCAAATCCCCATTTAAATGAATAAATTAATCAGACAAAGCCTGCTAGTCGATGTCGTCGAAGTCGATCAGCTTCTTGACGATGTAATCTTCAAAGCGGTTTTCCCGCAGGCCACTTTCACGGTTCAGGGTGAATTGTTCGCTGGTACGCAATGCCTGGCCGACGATCTCGCGCTGCCCAGGCTGGAAGTTGGGCAAGGCCCCCAGGCGGAACGGATGAAAGCCCGTGGTGACTTCGCCGGTAGGCACAACGGCGACACGCGGAATGTCGATGGTCTGCTGAACCAGAATTTCAGTGGTCTTGGCCACGACGGCGGACAGGTCCAGCGCTGGTACCCGATCGTCAGCGCCTTGCAGCATTTGCCCCTGCTGGGGTCTCAGACGTTTTTCCACTTCTGCCAGAATCTCTTGCTGGATTTCCGGCTTCAGCAATGCCGCACTGGTCGGCGCCAAGTCACGCTTTACCTCGTAGGTGGCGAGGACTTTCCACACGACATGGGCCGCCTTGAATTCTGCTTCGGTCGTAAAGACCGGCCGAATCTGTGCCTTGAGTTGCTCGCCACCAACCTCAGAGCCTGCATCCACCGCTGCCAACGCAGGTGGGACATGTGGCGCAAGATCATCATGCAGCTCCAGGCGGGTCAGCAGATTGGGCAGCACTTGAACGCTAACTTTTTTGTCCTCGCTACTGGGCGCTTCCAGGATCACCTGCTTGAGGCGGATCGGTGAATCGCCACGGTTGGCCTCATCGATGATCTCCTGGAACTTGTCGTGCGCCACGATGTTGAGACGATCCACCGCCGCCACGCCCGTACGCTTGCCATAAGGCAGGCGCAGGCCACGCCCGATGGATTGCTCGATCAGCGTGCGGGCATTGGCAGCACGCAATGGCACGATGGTGTAGAGGTTGGTGACGTCCCAGCCTTCCTTGAGCATGTTGACGTGGATGACGATCTCGGTGGGCTCCTCCGGGTTCTCCACATTCAGCAGCGCCGCTATCATCTTCTCTTCTTCGGCACCGGTGCGGCTGGAGTCTACCTGGATGGCCAAGGCGAAGCACAGCGAAGGGAAGTCCCGCTCGAAGTCTTCCAGCGTCGAAAACTCGGCTTTCAGGGTTGCCAGGATCGAGGCAACGTCCCTATCCTTACCCAGCATTTCAGGCGCGGCTTCCAGCGCACGTACCAACCGTGCCAGGGATTCGGCTTGCGGCGGCCGCAGCGACAAGCGGCCAGTGACGTGATTCTGAACACGCGAACTCATGCTTTCCCCTCATTCTTGTTCTGGTCGCTGCCCAGGTTAGGGTGATCAACCTCAAGCTGCTTCAACATCCGGTCGAAATCGCTCTCGAACAGCCTGTCCTGCACGATGCGGTATTTCTCGAATTCGCTTTCGGCGTGCAGCTTTGCCTGCTCGTGCGAAATCTTCCCCGGCCCCGTCAATATCTCGTTGCCGTTGAACTCCAGGAAGCCATCCAGGCGCTTGGCCCAATCCTGCATGGACATGGGAATTTTTCGAATCGCCTGCAATTCAGCAAAATCCAGATAGAGCGAAACGATCCGCTCCAGATAATCCAGCTCTTCCGTATTCAGGTAGTTCTTCGCCACCGATACATCGGATTTGACGATCTTTCCATGAGGTGCGGCTTCCCAGTGTGTCAGCCCCATGTTTGTCTTGTCAGCGTCGGCACGTGCGACGATCAGTTCTGCGGCAGTGTGACGATGCACTGCCCAGTGCAACTTGTTCTGTACCAGCGCGAAAAATGCCCGTGTGGTCTGTGCGTCCCTATCGTAATCGAAGGCAGTCGCGTACAGATCCGTGATCTTTTGGTAGAACTTGCGTTCCGACAGGCGAATTTCACGGATGTATTCCAACTGACGGTCGAAATACTCATCCGTGAACATGTGCCCTTTCTTCAGGCGATCCACGTCCATAGCCCAGCCCTGGATGGTGTAGTCCTTGACGATTTGCCCCGCCCATTTGCGGAACTGCACCGCACGCTCGTTATTGATCTTGAAGCCGACAGCGATGATGGCCTGGAGGTTGTAATGCTTGGCGCGGTAGTTCTTTCCATCGGAGGCAGTTATTAAGTAATCCTTAATAACTGCCTCCTGCAGCAACTCTCCGTCATCGAAGACTCGCTTCAGATGCTGATTGATGGCAGATACGGTGACATCGTACAGCGCTGCCATCATCTTCTGCGTCAGCCAGATGTTTTCATCTTCATAGCGCATTTCCACGGACTGCGGTTGATCGCCTGTGGCAGCGATGTAAGTCAGGTACTCCGCTGCCGAGGAACGAGGGAGGGGAACTGCCTGGTTCTTCTTCGTCATCAGGCGTCCCCTCCATCGCCAAACATGTCCGTCGTCCGGCTATCGCTGGGCTTTCTGCCGGACTTGGCTGCCTTCGCAGCAGGTGCTGGCGGCGACGGCTCGGCCAGCGGCAGGTTCGCCACATTCAGGCTGTAGTCGTCATGGCCCCATTCGCAACGGACCAGTAACGGCACGCAGTTCTTTCTCGAATGCATTCGATTTTCCAGAAACGTGTTCATTGCAAAGCTCCTCGAAGTAGCCTTGAGGGATGTAGCGAACCAGTTCCGGCTTCTCTTCAGAAGGCAACTCATTGAGTGGCCGCGCCTCGGTGCTTTCGTCTCGCCATGTCAAAGTACCTGTGAAGTGGCGTGCATCCGCCTCGTTGCTGCGGTCCACGAAGTTGACCACCACCACATCGTGCTTTTGCCCGTAACGGTGGCAGCGACCGATGCGCTGCTCGATCCGTTGAGGATTCCACGGCAGGTCGTAGTTGATCACCAGAGAGCAGAACTGGAGGTTGATGTTTTGCAGCGGTGTTGCCGTCAACAGGACTTTGGCATCGACGTGCTCCAGCGCATCGCGGATCGTCCGGGCAATGACATTGCCGTTCTTGTAGACATTGCGCAGACGGTGGGCTTCATCCGTGACCACCAGATCCCAATGAATGCGCTTGAGGTCATCGGCCTTGGCTTTGGCGAACTGGTAGGAGCAAATGACCGGCCCGCCTGCATGCTGGAAGGGTTGCGTGACACCTTCCTTGCGCATGGCGTTATAGTTTTTCGCTTCGAGGATCAGCCCCTGAAGATTGAACTTATCCTGTAGTTCCTGGTGCCATTGCTTGCGCAGATTGGCCGGCACGATGATTAACATCTTGCGACGCCGCTCCGCCCAATTTTGCGAAATGACCAGCCCGGCTTCGATGGTTTTGCCCAGCCCCACCTCATCTGCCAGGATCACGCCCCGCGATAGCGGGTTGCGACAGGCAAAGAGTGCGGCTTCGACCTGGTGCGGATTCAAATCCACCTGGGAGTCCACCAGCGCGCTGGCCAGAGATTCCACGCTGTCACTGGCAGCCTGCCGGGTCAGTTGCCAGGCGAAGTACTGACTTTGATGAGGGGTCAGGAAATTCATGGCCATCAATCCAGCACAACTAGAAACTCAATCGCCAGCGCTGTCGGCTGAACATCTCGAACATTGCGCTGCAGCGATACCAGGCCGTAATTGGCCATCATTCTCAGAGTGCGTGACAGGTTCGGTACCTTGCGTCCGCTGAGTTCGGCCAGTTCGGTCAGGGATCTGGGCTGCCTTTCGTGGATCAGGCGCAGCAGGCGGCGGTTGTCGTCCGACAGCACCGCTGCCAGTGAGGCCAGGGACGGAAACCAAATGCTGGGCGTCTCGCTCCCTTTGGGGGACGGTCTATCTGGCTGTCTGATGCCGACAATGCAACGCTTCATGATCGTGTGGTCCATGACATGTCCGTTTGATGATTGTATCAATGCATGATAATCATCGTCGATAAAATGTCTCTATGTAGTCCGACCACGCCTGCAACATCTCCCGCTTGCGCCTTCTTGCACCAGATGATGGAGCGAACATCCTTGGACGCCCCACGCCCTATCTCACTTCCCAATACAAAAACTGGAGAATATCTGCCCCAACAGGTCATCGCTGCTGAACTCACCCGTGATTTCACCCAGCGCTTCGTGGGCCAGGCGCAGTTCTTCGGCAAACAGGTCCAGCACCTCGTCGCTGTGGGCCGCATGCGCAGCGGCCTGCTGCAGATGGCCCTGCGCGGCCTCGAGCGCCTGCACGTGCCGGGCGCGGGCCAGCCAGGGGGATTCCGACCCCGGCGTGCGGCCCGCAATCTGCAGCAGGCGCGTGCGCAAGGCGTCCAGGCCCTCGCCCGTACGAGCGGACACCGCCAGCGCCTCGATCGGGCCGCCGGGCACCGGGCCGCCCGCGACCGCTTGCCGGGCCGCCACCGAGGCCCCAGGCGCTGCCCGCGCCACGTCATCGAGCAGATCCACCTTGTTGAACACATTCAGCACGGGCGTGCCTGCAGGCAGCCGCGCCACGATGGCTTCATCCAGTGCATCTCCAGGCTGGCGCGCATCCTGCAGGTGCACGATCACCTGGGCACGGGCGATCTCGGCCCAGCTGCGGGCAATGCCCAGACGCTCGACGGGGTCGTCCGTCTCTCTCAGGCCGGCCGTATCCACGACGTGCAGCGGCACACCGTCGATATGGATGTCCTGCACGACCCGGTCGCGCGTGGTGCCGGCGATCGGCGTGACGATGGCGATCTCGTCGCCCGCCAGGGCATTGAGCAGGCTGGACTTGCCCACGTTGGGCTGCCCGGCCAGCACCACATGCAGGCCCTCGCGCAGCACCAGACCGCTGCGCGCCGTCTGCAACACCTGTTCCAGATGCTCCAGCACCGCCCGCAGGCGCTCGGCTGCCTGGTATTTTTCGAGAAAATCGATCTCCTCTTCCGGAAAATCCAGCGTGGCTTCGACCAGCGTGCGCAATTGCACGATGGCGCCGCTCAACACCTGAATCTCAGCCGAGAACGCCCCCGAAAGCGAGGCCATCGCACTGCGCGCCGCCGCCAGCGAGCTGGCCTCGATCAGATCGGCCACTGCCTCGGCCTGCGCGAGATCGAGGCGATCGTTCAGAAAGGCCCGCTGGGTGTATTCGCCCGGCTGGGCCAGGCGCAGACCCATGGCCTGCCCGCGCGCCAGGCAGTCCTGCAGCACGCGCTGCAGCACGGCAGGCCCCCCATGCCCCTGCAGTTCGAGCACATCCTCACCCGTATACGAATGCGGCCCCGGAAAGAACAGCGCCAGGCCCTCGTCCATGATCTCGCCGTGACGATCGACGAAGCGCAGGAAATGGGCATGCCGGTCTTTCAGGGGCTGGCCGCACAGGCCTTCGGCCCAGGGCCTGAGGCCGCTGCCGGAGATGCGGATCACGCCAATGCCGCCGCGCCCGGGTGCGGTGGCAATGGCAATGATGGGATCGAGATTCGAGGACATGGCCATGGCCGCAGTCTAGGGCAGCGCCGCGCCTGCGTCCATGGGTGCCGCTCAGCTGGACGCGGATGCGGCTTTCTCGCGATCGAGGCGTGCCATGATCACCCGCTGCTGGATCAGTGAAACGATATTGTTCACGCACCAGTACAGCACCAGCCCGGCCGGGAAGAAGAACATCATCCCGCCGAAGACCAGCGGCATGATCATCATGATCCTCGCCTGGGTCGGATCGGGCGGCGTGGGGTTGAGCTTGATCTGCAGGAACATCGTGGCCATCATCACCGCCGGCAGGATGAACAGAGGGTCACGCACCGACAGGTCATCGATCCACAGGGCCCAGGGCGCGCCGCGCAATTCGACACTGCCCAGCAGCACCCAGTACAGCGCAATGAACACCGGAATCTGCACCACCATGGGCAGGCAGCCACCCAGCGGATTGATTTTCTCTGTACGGTACATCTCCATCATGGCCGCATTCATCTTGGCCCGGTCATCACCGTATTTTTCCTTGAGCTGCTGCATGCGCGGTGCCACCAGCTTCATGCGGGCCATGGAACGGTAGCTCGCCGCCGACAGCGGATAGAACACCAGCTTGATCAGCAGCGTCAGCAGGATGATGGTCCAGCCCCAGTTGCCCACCATCGAATGCAGCCACGTCATCAGCTTGAACATGGGCTTGGCCACGATGGTGACCCAACCATAGTCGACCACCACTTCCAGCCCGGGCGCCACATGGCTCATCGCCTGCTGATCCTGGGGGCCGACCCACAGCTGGGCATCGACCGATCGATGTTCACCGGGCGCGATCTCACCCATGGATTCGATGGTGCGGATCGCATACAGATTGTCGCCCACCTTCAAGGCCTGGTTGCTGCGCAGCGTGCCCTGCGGCGGCACCCAGGCACTGGCAAAGTAGTGCTGGACGATGGCAATCCAGCCGTTGTCGGCCTGTTCGATATAGCTGGCCTTGCCCTTGGCGATGTCCTCGAAGGTCATCTTCTGGAACTTGTCTTCCGAAGAATAGACCGCCGGGCCGGTGAACGTGCTGTAGAAACCGGACGTATTCGGTGGATCATTGCCGTCGCGCGTCAGTTGCAGGTACAGCGACGGGCTGACCGGCTGATCGGTCTCGTTCCAGGCCTCGTGGCGCACGTGGATGTCATAGCCCTGGTTATCGAGCACAAAGGTCTTGACCAGCCGCACCCCGCCTGCGCTGGCCTCGAACGCAATTTCGGTGGTATTGCCCTTGACCACCGGCTCGGGCGACACCAGGTGAAATGGCGTCAGGTGGGTGGGATAGCTGCTGCCCTGCGCCGCCCCCACCAGCCCTGTCTGCGCCACGTAGAAATCACCCGGCTGATCGTTCAGCAGGTACATGGGGTTGTCCGTGCTGTCGAGCGCCTTGTATTTCAGCAGGTCTGCGCGGATCAGCTGGGCCCCCAGCGTATCGAAGGTCAGTTCATAGACCCCCGTGCGCACGCTCACCTTCTGGCCGTCAGGCGCATCAGCCGTGCCGGGCACCGCCGTGCTGGCGCCGGGTTGCGATGCCACCGAAGGCAGATGGGCCGCTGCGTCGGCGGAACGCGCTGCATCGGCCGGCTGGGGCGCAGCCGCGGGCGCCTCGGTTCGGGTGGGCGCCAGGGAAAACAGCGACGGCTGACCCTGATACACCTGCCAGTTGTTCCATAGCAGCAGGAGCGACAGGCTGAATATCAGCCAGAGAATGGTGCGTCGAATATCCATGAGCGCCAGTTTCCAGAATGGGATCTAAGCAAAAGCGTGTCAGTTTAACGTGTTGAGGGATCCTGCGGCGGCGGCACGGGATCGAGCCCCCCCTCGCAACCGGGATGGCAACGGGCGATGCGGCGCATCCCCAGCCAGAGCCCGCGTGCCACGCCATGTGTCTGTATGGCTTCGATCGTGTAGGCCGAGCAGGTGGGCGTGAAGCGGCACTGCTGCCCCACCCACGGGCTGAGAAAGTAGCGGTAGAACCGGATGGGGGCGATGAACAGTGCCTTCAGCATCGGATCACCCGCGCCAGCAAAGCGTCGGCCTCTTGGCGCACGGCCCGCTTGATGACCCTGAGGCTGCCTTGCGGCGGGCGGGCGACCAGGCGAAAGACCAGATCGGTGGCCGGCAGGCTGTGCCGCTGCTGGCGCCAGGCCTCGCGCACCACCCGCTTGATGGCATTGCGCACCACGGCCAGGCGGGCCAGGCGTTTGGGGATGATGAGCCCCAGGCGCGCCTGGGGCTGGGGCTGCAACGCTGTTTCGCGCCCTTGGTGGACCACGAACAACGCCCCCCGGGCTACCCGGCGCCCGCGCAGGGCAGCCGCGTATTCGGAGGGGCGATGAAGCCGGGCTGATGGCGGAAAATCAGCAGCCATGGCAATGTACATGCCAAGCCTGGGCAGATCGGGCTGCGCAGGCCCGGGGACCCTGTCAAACGGCCAGGCGCTTGCGACCCTTGGCACGACGGGCATTGATCACCGCGCGCCCGGCGCGGGTCTTCATGCGCACACGAAAACCATGCGTACGCTTGCGACGGGTGACAGAGGGCTGAAAGGTGCGTTTCATGGCGGATCCGGAAAAGAGCTCTGAAAATATGAAGGCCTCAGGCTGAATGCCAAGGCTCTGAAAAGCCCGTTATTTCATCAAATTTTCGGGGATTCGTCAATATGCCTGATGCCTGACACCGGTCTGCGCACCCCCGCAGGATCCATGTTCGTGACCCATCGACACCCAGGCCGGGCACCTGTCCAGGCCAGCAGAAGTGCGCATTTCATCACGGCTCATCGGGGCCGGGCTGTGGATAACTTTCACCGGTACGGGTAGAATCAAGGTTTCGCCCAACGTCACCATGAATGAATTCTGGCAGTCCTGCCTCGAGCAACTCGAGCAGGAACTCCCCCCTCAGCAGATCAACGCCTGGATCAGGCCGCTCATCCCGCTCGAATACGATACCGAGCAGGGCGTACTGCGCGTGTCGGCCCCCAATCGCTTCAAGCTCGACTGGGTGCGCAAGAACTTTTCCAGCCGCTTCGAGACCCTGGCATCCGAGTGGTATGGCGCCAACGTGCAGGTCTGTTTCGAACTGGCCAGCACCCAGGCGCGCCGCGCCACACTGCGCACGGATGGCCCGGGGCCCAGGGCCGACGCCGCCAGCGTCACGGGCTCGGGCCTGGATGCCACCGATGCAGGTTCAGGGCCCGCCAGCGAACCAGCCCTTGCAGCGGCGCCAGCCAGCACGCCGGCCGTGGCCGATCACTCGCGTCTCAACCGCGACCTGACCTTCGAGAATTTCGTCACCGGCAAGGCCAACCAGCTGGCCCGGGCCGCGGCCATCCAGGTTGCCGAAAATCCCGGGGTCTCCTACAACCCGCTGTTCCTGTACGGTGGCGTGGGCCTGGGCAAGACCCACCTCATCCACGCCATCGGCAATGCCTTGCTGGCCAGCCAGTCCGGCCGGCGCGTGCGCTATGTGCATGCCGACCAGTATGTGTCCGATGTCGTCAAGGCCTATCAACGCCGCGCGTTTGACGACTTCAAGCGCTACTACCATTCGCTGGACCTGCTGCTCATCGACGACATCCAGTTCTTCGCCGGCAAGAACCGCACCCAGGAAGAATTCTTCTACGCCTTCGAGGCCATGGTGGCGCAGCACAAGCAGATCATCATCACCTCGGACACCTACCCCAAAGAGCTGGCCAATATCGACAGCCGCCTGATCTCGCGCTTCAATTCGGGCCTCACAGTCGCCATCGAGCCGCCCGAACTCGAAATGCGCGTGGCCATCCTGCTGCGCAAATCCCAGACCCAGGGCCTCGAGATGCCTGAAGAAGTGGCCTTCTTCATTGCCAAGCACCTGCGCAGCAACGTGCGCGAGCTCGAAGGCGCGCTGCGCAACGTCTCGGCCTACGCCAACTTCCACGGCCGCAGCGTGCTCACCGTGGAAGTCTGCAAGGAAGCCCTGAAAGACCTGCTTTCGGTCTCGCATAGCCAGATCACGGTTGAAAACATCCAGAAGACCGTGGCCGACTTCTATAAAATCAAGGTGGCCGACATGTACTCGAAACGCCGGCCGGCCAATATCGCGCTGCCGCGCCAGATCGCAATGTATCTGGCCAAAGAGCTGACGCAAAAAAGCCTGCCCGAAATCGGCGACCTGTTCGGCGGGCGCGACCACACGACGGTGCTGCACGCCGTGCGCAAGATCACCGATCTGCGCGCCAAGCAGACCGAGCTCAACCACGCACTCCACGTACTCGAGCAAACGCTCAAAGGATAAGAACATGCAACTGACAGAAGCAAGTCGCGATGCCGTGCTCAAGCCCCTGACGACAGTGGTGGGCATTGTCGAGCGGCGCAACACCCTGCCCATTCTGGCCAATGTGCTGATTCGCAAGCAGGCCGAAGCCGTCGAGTTCATCGCCAATGATCTCGAAGTGCAGATCACCACGCGCTCGGCCTTCGGGGTGGGCGACGAGACTCAATCCACGACGGTCGCAGCCCGCAAACTGCTCGACATTCTGCGTGCCTTGCCCGAATCCAGCGTGGTGAAAATGTCACTGGATGACAACCGTCTCACGGTGCAGGCCGGGCGCAGCCGCTTTGCGCTGCAGACCATGGAAGCCATCGACTATCCGCTGGTCAACCCGGTGGACCAATGGGATGCGTCTTTTTCCATGCCACAGAAGGCCCTCAGGGATCTGTTCAACCAGGTGCACTTTGCCATGGCGCACCAGGACATCCGCCATTACCTCAATGGCCTCCTGCTGGTGCTCGAACCCGGCAAGATCCGCGTCGTCGCCACCGATGGCCACCGGCTGGCCCATGCGGGCACGGCCCTCGAGGCACAATCGGCCACACAGGATGTCATCATCCCGCGCAAGACCGTGCACGAAATGCAGCGCCTGCTGGCCGATGACGAACAGTCCATGGTGCAGGTGGATGTCTCCGGCAGCCAGATCCGCTTTCGCTTTGAGCATATCGAAGTGATTTCCAAGCTGATCGAGGGCAAGTATCCCGATTACCAAAGAGTCATCCCGACCGATTACGAATGCCATTTCGATGTCGGTCGCGAAGCCTTGCAGGCCGCGCTGCAGCGCGCCGCCATCCTCACCACCGACAAGCTCAGGGGCGTGCGCATCCAGTTGGGCGACCATCTCATGCGCGTATCGGCCAGCAACACCGAAAACGAAGAAGCCCGCGAAGAAATCGAAATCGATTATCCACACGGTCCGCTCGATGTCGCCTTCAATGTCACCTACCTGCTCGATGTGCTGGCCAGCCTGAAAGCCGACAGCGTCCGCTGGTTCATCCAGCCCAACACCAGTTCGTCCGTGCTGATCACGCTGGCGGGCGATGACGAATTCCGCTACGTCGTCATGCCCATGCGCATCTGATCACCAGCGTACTCAAACACAGGATCTTCATGTCAGAACCCACCCCCGTTCTCGCCGCAGAAACCGGCTATGGCGCCGATTCCATCAAAATGCTCAAGGGCCTCGAGGCCGTGCGCAAGCGCCCGGGCATGTACATCGGCGACACCTCCGATGGCACCGGCCTGCACCACATGGTCTTCGAAGTGGTCGACAACGCCATCGACGAAGCGCTGGCCGGCTACTGCGACGACATCGTCGTCACCATCCATGCCGACAGCAGCATCTCGGTCACCGACAACGGGCGCGGCATTCCAACCGCCATCCACCAGGGCGACGAGCATCATCGCAGCGCAGCAGAAATCGTGATGACCGAACTGCACGCCGGTGGCAAGTTCGACCAGAACTCGTACAAGGTATCCGGTGGTCTGCATGGCGTCGGGGTCTCCTGCGTCAATGCCCTGTCCGAGTGGCTGCGTCTCACCATCTGGCGCAATGGCCACGAGCATTTCATCGAATTCCACCGCGGCCAGCGCGTCGCGCCACTGAGCATCACCGGGCCATCCGAGCGCACCGGCACGCGGGTCCATTACCGCGCCGATGACCAGATATTCAACAATATCGAATACAAATACGAGATCCTGGCCCGCCGCCTGCGCGAACTGTCCTTCCTGAACAACGGGGTCAAGATCCGTCTGGTCGACGAGCGCACCGGGCAGGAAGAAGACCTGGCCTACCTGGGGGGCGTGAAGGGGTTCGTGCAGTACATGAACCGCAGCAAGACCGCCCTGCACGACAACATCTTCGCCGTCAGTACGCAGTCGGAAGCCGGTGGGGTGCCGGTGGGTGTCGAAGTCGCCATGCAATGGAACGACACCTACGCCGAGAACGTGCTGTGCTTCACCAACAACATCCCCCAGCGCGACGGCGGCACCCATCTCACCGGCTTGCGCGCCGCCATGACGCGCGTGCTCAACAAATACATTGCCGATAACGAGCTCGCAAAGAAGGCGCGCGTCGACACCACCGGCGATGACATGCGCGAAGGCCTGGCCTGTGTGCTGTCGGTCAAGGTACCGGAACCCAAGTTCAGCAGCCAGACCAAGGACAAGCTCGTCTCCTCCGAAGTACGCCCGGCCGTCGAGGAAGCTGTAGGCCGCACGCTCGAGACCTGGCTGCTCGAGAACCCCACCGACGCCCGGGCCCTGTGCGGCAAGATCGTCGAAGCCGCTCGGGCGCGCGAGGCCGCCCGCAAGGCGCGCGAGATGACACGCCGCAAGAGTGTGCTCGAAGGCGCCGGACTGCCCGGCAAGCTGGCCGACTGCCAGGAAAAAGACCCGGCCCTGTGCGAACTCTACATCGTCGAGGGCGACTCGGCCGGCGGCTCGGCCAAACAGGGCCGTGATCGCAAGTTCCAGGCCATACTGCCCTTGCGCGGCAAGGTGCTGAACGTCGAAAAAGCCCGCTTCGACCGGCTGCTCTCCAGCGAACAGATCACCACGCTCATCACCGCGCTGGGCACCAGCATCGGGCCGGATTTCAACATCGACCGGCTGCGCTATCACCGCATCATCATCATGACCGACGCCGACGTCGATGGCGCCCACATCCGCACCCTGCTGCTCACCCTGTTCTACCGGCAGATGCCCGAACTGGTGCAGCGCGGCCACATCTATATCGCCCAGCCGCCGCTCTACAAGGTCAAGGTCGGCCGCGAAGAACGCTACCTGAAGGATGACGCCGAAGAAGCCCAGTTCATGCTGCAGCTGGCTCTGAAGGATACCGAACTCGTCCCACAGAACGCCGCGGCCCCCCTGCGCGACCAGGCGCTCATGGACCTGGCCCGGCAGTACGTCACGGCCGATGCGGTGATCGCACGCCTGTCGCGCACGCTCGACACCGAGGCCCTGACGGCCATGGCCGAAGGCGTATCGATCAGCCTGGGCGACGAAGCCGCGGCCCGACAAAGCGCCGACGCCCTGCAACAGGCGCTCAACGAGCCCGGTACACCCCCTGTCGTGCAGGTACAGGCCCGCTACGATGAAATCGAAGATGCCTGGCAACTGGCCGTACTGCGGCCCCATTTCGGCAACATGCACGTCAGCGTATTCGACCGCGCGTTCGTGCGCAGCGGGGATTACGCCGTCCTGACGCGCACGGCACGCACCTTCATGGGCCTGCTCGGGCCCGGTGCGCTGGTGCGCCGGGGCGTTGGCGAGCGCCAGAAGGAAAAGAAGGTCTCCGATTTTCGCGAAGTCATGCAATGGCTGCGTGCCGAGGCCGAACGCGGGATCAGCAAGCAGCGCTACAAGGGCCTGGGTGAAATGAACCCGGAGCAGCTCTGGGAAACCACCATGAACCCCGAAGTGCGCCGGCTGCTGCGCGTCGAGATCGAAGACGCGATCGCGGCCGATGAAATCTTCGTCACCCTCATGGGCGATGATGTCGAACCCCGCCGGGCCTTCATCGAAACCCACGCGCTGCAGGCGGCAAACATCGACGCCTGAGGGGGCTCGCGCTTCAGACCGCCTCGGGCATTGCCACCAGGCCCAGGCGCTCGAACAGCCGTTGATCCGATTCGGGTACAGGGTTGGCGGTAGTCAAGAGACGCTCGCCGATGAAAACCGAGTTGGCGCCTGCCATGAAGCACAGTGCCTGCGTGCTTGCGTGCATTGTTTCACGCCCTGCAGACAGCCGTACCACCGCCGTAGGCATGGTGATGCGCGCCACTGCAATGGTGCGCACGAATTCGAACACATCCAGGTCCGGAGTATCTGCAAGCGGCGTACCGGGTACTTTGACGAGCGCATTCACAGGCACGGACTCTGGGCAAGGGTGCAGGTTCGCCAGTGCAGCCACCAGGCCCGCGCGGACCGCTCTGGATTCACCCATCCCGACAATGCCACCGCAACACACCTTGAGACCCGCAGCGCGCACACGCCTCAAGGTGTCCAGACGATCCTCGAAATGACGCGTGGTGATGATGTTGGCGTAATGCTCCGGTGCCGTGTCGAGGTTGTGGTTGTAGTAATCCAGGCCCGCTTCCTTGAGACGCTGGGCCTGGCCTTCCTTCAGCATTCCCAGGGTGACGCAGGTTTCCATGCCCAGGGCCTTGACGGCTTGCACGCGCACGATCACATCATCCAGCTGCCGGGCCGTGGGCGAACGCCATGCGGCCCCCATGCAGAATCGCTGTGCGCCCTGTGCCCTGGCCTCGCGCGCCTGGGCCAGCACCTCGGACAGCGGCATCAGCGGTGTATTGATGACCGGCGTAGCGTACCGGGAGGATTGGGGACAATAGGCACAATCCTCCGGGCATCCGCCCGTCTTGATCGAAGCCAGGCGCGAGCATTGCACTGCGTTGGCAGGATGGTATTGCCGGTGCACCGCCTGCGCCTGCAGCAACAAATCATTGAGGGGCCGGCCGAGCAGATCGAGGATCTGCTGAACTGTCCAGGCCGGTTCGAGTGTTTCCTGCCGAACAAGGGCGTGCATATCGTTCTCCCTGGTACGTCTGACCAGCGAGGATCATAATTCAGCACACGGTGTCGGACAAACATGGGGAAATAGGTTCATTATCTGTCTATTTCGTTTAAATCACATTATCTATGGCTCATTTTCTCTTATTTTAAATTTTAAACCGGGATTTTGATGTCTGTGGCGAATGCGTAAGCAATGCTATCGGCTGCCCCGGTGAACCATTAAATCACCGCAAGCCACGCATGCAACCAGCCAGCGTTCTGCGCGGCTTCGATCGCCTCGAACAGGGGGATGGCAAGAAAATACGGTGCCGCATCACGCAGGGTGCGCCAGACGCTGGACAGGTCGACCATGGCATGCTGCGGTGATGTCCACAAGCCAAATCGCGGACCGAAGCGTGGTACCCGGGCGCAATACAGATCGAATCGCGGGCTGAACGCAGCCCGCAGCAAGTGCTCTTCCTGGCCAATGATCCAGCGGAATACAAGCCATGCCAGGCTGGCCAGGACCAACCCGACCACGAAACTGCCCGTCTGCCATCCAATACCCAGCACTGCCAGCAAGGAAAACACATACAGCGGATTGCGACTGATCGAATACGGGCCATCGGTCACCAGATCGGCCCCCTTGCGCCCGCCCAGATACAGCATGCATCCGCAGCGCCCCAGGATGGCCACCACCAGACAGCACAGGCCAAGCCATTCAAGCCCTTCATGCACCCAGCCACCATCCGGCCAGGCCGAGCGCACCCACAACAATGCAGCCACTGCCAGAGCACCGAGCCCGCCCAGCGCATAGCGGCGCCATACCTGCGCATTGGCGAGCTGGAGCCAGATGGCATCGACATCGTTCTGATGACGGGCGACGGCGCAGGGTTTGGCAAGACGCCAGCACGAATTGGGCATGATCCTTTTCCATCAAGATCTTGAAGCCGCTATCGTACTCCTGAAGATGACCCGGGCCACGCCCTCTTGCAGGACTATGGAATATCTCGCTGCCGAGGCGAAAACATGAACTGCAGATGAACAGCCGCTTCAGGCTGCGTTCAGGGCGCGCACCTCACAATGGCACCATGCTCGACACGGTGTCGACGCGCATCACTACAAGGAATCATCATGCAAACCACGTCCAGGTCCTATCGCCATCTCATTGCCGCCGCCAGTATCGGCGCTGCCCTTTCAATGGGCGCTGTCCTTTCAATGGGTGCTGCCAAGGCACAAACGGCCACACCGCAGGCCCTCACACAGGTGAGCGCGCAAACCACAGCGGTTGCTGCGGCCAACCAGCCCCTTACGATCGCCAACATCTACGAGCGCATGGTCGCCGAAGGCTACCGCGATATTCGTGAAATCAAGCTGGACCACGGCCAGTACAAGGTCAAGGCCCATAACGCGCAGGGCGAGCGCGTCAAGCTCTATGTCAACACCAACACCGGCGTCGTGGAGCGCGAGCGCGTGCACCACTGAAAGAGATGTGCACTATCCACAAATTCTGTGGACAAGTCTGTGCAGTCTTGCTGAATGATGTCCGTACAGGCTGTATTGATCGTGGTTTTCCCTGGGTGGAGACTTTTTTGACCACCCAGGGGCTGCGAAGAAGACCAGACGCGTGCGAAAAACACCCAGCCTATTTGTCGAACGTGGTCAGATCGCCGTGTTCCGTATCCGCTACAAACACCGCCAGCAGGGTGGCCGGTTCTGTCTCGCTGGCATTCTCGCTCACGATGTGATGCGCGCCCGGGGTCTCGTACCAGGTCTGCCCTGCCTTGAAGACCTGTACCGGTTCACCTTCGACCTGGCTGCGAATCGAACCCGAGACCACATAGGCCATGATGAAAGCCGACTTGGCGTGCCAGTGGCTGGGTGATTTTTCGCCCGGCCTGTAGTCCACCTGGACCGCAATCAGCGACTTCCCGGGTATGTTCGTAATCGCCTGGTTGAAGACTTCCGCCGCGCCATCGGCAGGCGCATCCGCAGCGACGCCGACCGACGCCACGGTGCCCAGAAGCATCGCGCCACCCAGTGACGCAATGGCTGCATATCTTTTGAAATTCATGACGATCTCACGCAATGTGTGATCCCTTCATCATAGCTCGCAGCCTGAATTTTCCATACATGGACCATCCGGACAAGCAACCAGGCCCGTGCGATCATCTGCAATCGCCCTGTGGACAGGCACTATGGCACGCATCTGTGCCCAGGCAGTGGATGGATTGTGGGCAACCGCCCGTTCTGCACCCCGTCGCCATTTCGATCCCCAAACGGTACACAGCCGAAGCACAGGATATGACTGCCATGATTCACTCGCAAATGATTGAAATATCGGTCATAACCAACTTGTTCGAGTTATCCACAACCTTCCATCATCAATATCAGTTTGATAAAGAAGTCTATGGATAACAATGCAGGAACCACCGCCCGATTTCGGGCCCCTGATCAAGTGCGCCACGAATCCCGACCTTCGGTGTGGCGAGCACTGACGTTTCGAGTCAGGCTGGAATGCCAGTACGTAGCACCAGAGCCAGGCGCTATTGTGTTTACCGCCAACACAGACCACAATGAAAGGATGACCCCATATCTTCTGCAAGAGCTGGACGAGCAACCCCTGGCAATCATTGGTGACGTACATGGCGAGATCCTGGCGCTGGATCAACTGCTGGATCACCTGGAGCATCAGGCATCGGGGCGCTTGCTGGTCTTCATCGGGGATTTATGCGATCGTGGGCCCAGCAGCGTATCCGTCATCCAGAAGGTGCGTGACCTGGTCGATCAAGGGCGTGCCATCTGTCTGCTGGGCAACCATGAGATCAATCTGCTGGCCAACGATGCGAAAGATGGTTCGGGCTGGTTCTTCGACATCAGAGAGGCATCCGATACGCCGTTCTACGCACCCTTCGAACGCGCGACGGCGCGCGAGCGGCCCGCCATTCGGGACTTCTTCAGCCGGCTGCCGTTGGCCATACGCATGCCGGGTCTGCGCATCGTTCATGCCGCCTGGGATACGGCTGCGATCGAGGCCATCGCGCAAGTGCCCTTGGGGCACATCCTGGAATTCATTCATGAATGCAGTCAGCGTCTGGAAAACGCCGCGCACAAGGATGATTTGCACGCCCGCTATCTGGCCGAGCGGGAACGCTGGCACACCCGGCTCGAAGATCCCGATCATCCACCCCCCTATCTGGATGCAGTGGCGGACCACGAGGTGCTCGAGCAGGCCCTCAGCCCCATCAAGCGCCTGACATCCGGCATCGAAGCCCTGTGTCCGCAACCCTTCTTTTCAGGCAATCGCTGGCGATATCTGGACAGGGTGCCATGGTGGAACGATGACGCCGACCCGACCCCCGTGCTGATCGGTCATTACTGGCGGCTTTTCACGCGACCGGAAAACAGCCAGGCGTGGCGTTACAGCCGTCTTTTCGAGGGCGTTGCGCCCACTGCATGGCACGGTCGGCATGAACAGGCGTTCTGCCTCGATTACTCGGTCGGTGCACGCTGGCGCGAACGCAAGCAGCATGTACCCGTGGATCAAAGCCGGTTCAGGCTGGCCGCCATGCTATGGCCCGAGCGCAGCCTGATCTTCGACAACGGGGACGTTCTGCCGACCCACGTCAAAGCTTCTGCAAACGCTCTACAGCCTGGTCCAGGGTGACGTCGCGCTTGGCAAAACACAGGCGAAGCAGCCCGTGGCTGGCCTCGGGCGAGCCCGGGTCGCGGTAGAACGTAGCGACCGGGATGGCGGTGACACCCACTTTGTGTGTCATCTGGATGACCAGTTCCTTGGCATCGTGCCTGCCCAATGCCGATGTATCCACCAGCAGGAAGAAAGTCCCCTCTGAATGCAGCGGGCGCAGGCGCGTTGTCAGCAGACCGTCACGGAGGCGATCACGTTTCTTCTGGTAGAAGGCGGACAGGCCGGCAATTGTGCCATCGTCCGCCTGCATGAATCGGGCAATGCCGGCCTGCATGGGCGTGCTGACCGAATACACCATGAACTGATGAACCTTGCGGATTTCATTCATGATCGCACGAGGCGCACAGCAAAAGCCGATTTTCCAGCCTGTAGCGTGAAAGGTCTTGCCGAAGGATGAGATGAACACCGTCCGTGCCGCCAATGTTTCACGTGAAATCGGGCTGATCTGATGGTGCTCGTCGAATACGATGTGCTCATACGCTTCATCGGATAACAGCAGCAGATCTGGAAATCGTTTCATCAGCGTCTCCAGTGCATCCAGATCGGAGTCTTTCAGAGTGATGCAGCTGGGATTGCTGGGAAAATTGAGGATGATCATGCGCGTTTTCGCATGTACGGCATCGGCAATCCGATCCCAGTCCAGCGTGAAGCGGTCCTGTTCGGCATTGGGCGCCCGCATGGGGACACGGACAGCCTGGCCACCGGCCAACTGGACAGCGGGTTCGTACACATCATAGGCAGGATCCAGCAGGATGACCTCATCGCCCGGGTGCACCAGGGCCAGAATGCTGCTCATCAGCGCTTCGGTGGCACCTGATGTGACCGTGATCTCCTGCTGCACATCGTAGGCTCGGCCATGCTGCGTCTGCATGCGACCTGCAATGACCTCGCGCAACACCGGCAGACCCTGCATGGGTGCGTATTGGTTCAGGTTCTCCAGCATGGCATGGTGGATGGCATGGATCAGTGCGGCAGGCGGTGAATAGTCCGGATAGCCCTGTCCCAGGTTCAGGGATCCGGTCTCCAGAGCGAGCGCAGTCATTTCTCCAAAAATGGTCTGACCCATTCCAGGTAGCTTCGATAGCAGTGGTTTCATGTTGTTAAAGTGGGAAAAGTGGTTGAAATAAGTTTATTTTTGGGGCACAGAACGACAACACCAGATACAATCACGCTCAGGGAATACCATGATTTGCCTTGGTTGCAGGCGTGGTTATTCTTACTGATGCAATGCAATCTGGCAGTACGCACGTTTCACACACGGCTTGCCCCGTCGCCTTTGGCACTTCGGCACGATCTGTTTGGTTCCAGCGTTCTTGATTCATTGTTCTTTTTCTTTTCATTATGGACGTTACAAATCATGGTTCAAACAGGCAAAGTCAAGTGGTTCAATGCCGAAAAGGGTTTTGGGTTCATCACCCCTGATGCCGGCGGTGCCGATGTTTTTGCACATTTTTCTGCCATAGAAGGCCGTGGCTATCGCAGCCTGAACGAAGGTCAGGAAGTTCAGTTCGAAGTCAAGGATGGCCCCAAGGGCCCGCAAGCGGCTGAAATTCGTCCGCTGTAACACGCTGGGCGTCATGAAAAAGGCACACTTTCGAGTGTGCCTTTTTTTGGCACGCGATACAAGACAAGAGGGCGTGAAGCTGGGCTGGGTATGGCGTTCATGGAACTGCATGGTCCGGGCTCCAAAAGGGTTGCCAAAGTCTTTGAGTCATCTTCAGGCGGTTATCCACCTTGCTCACAAAGTATGTACAGGTCATGCACAGGCTTGTCCACAGCGTTGTACAGGTCGTATATGGTGCTGATCCTGTGCCCTCCAGCGTAGAACTGCGCGAGCAGTGTGCTTGTCTTCCGTGTTTTCAATCGGGTATGGGCGGCATTTCAGGCGGTTGGTGCATGAAGCAATGCGTGGTGCTGGCGGTAGTGAATACCATCATTATGGCGCATGGAGTGCATGATGGCTGCGCCCATGCAGCCTGATGCGTGCAATGCCTTCAGATCTTTTTCAGATCTCTTCACATGCGAACCGGTCGCAAGCAGGGTAGCGCCGTTCTGCACAGGACACCGCAGGCCTGATCGGAAAGACTGGACTCAGCAGCCGGACCGAAAGGCCAGGTTTGGCAGCTGGAAGCAGGCCGGGATGCGCATCCAGCGTATCCATGCCCCAGTAGTGTCCGGTTAAATTCCGAATAAATTCAACTGGTTAGAAAATTGCTGACTTCCCGATCTGTAGTCAATGGCTGAAAAGGCTTGTTCTATGGGCATTTTCTCGAAAAGAGTGACCGACAATATCTGTAGCAATGTGTAAAGCGAGGCTTCGACTCCGAGCCGTTTTTGACGATGGCAACCAGGACGTCGACCGAGACGGTGATCCAGATCTGGGTCTTGACCGCGTTCTCCAATGTTCCATAAAACCGTTTGATCCGAAGATGCTGCTTGATCCACTTGAAGAACAGTTCGACCTACCAGCGATTGGGATACAGGACGCAGATCATGGCGCTGGGCAATGTCATCTGGTTGGTGATGAAGACCAGGATCTTGCCAGTTTCCGGATCCTTGAGTCGAACCCGTCGCAGTTGGTCTGGATAGCCGCGACGGGTGTAAAAACCATCGATGAAGCTTGGGATGCTGCCACGCATGTCCAACAGCGTCTTTCCAGCATTCATGGATACCTTCGGGTCGATACCCGGAAGACTGCACGAACTGATGATGGCTGTCCAAATCGACACCACCTGAAAACAGCTGGGAACCCGCGTCAATCATGGCTTTCCGCTCTCTTTCCATCAATGTAACCGGACACTGCTGTCCATGCCCATATTCGCAATCCACGCCGCTGTGCTTGAAGTGGACGGGTGTTCCACGTGGAACAACATACTTGAGTGGTATCCCGATCCGATGTGCGGAAAAGACCACGTTTCTCGGATTATGGATATCTGGCGCGAACAGGATGCATGGCGTGGACGGTCGACCGAAACCACGTGCGCACGCCGTAAAGCTGCTTGTTTCGAGGTGGGTTCGACGAGCTGGGTTTGACGAAGTGGGCTCTGGTTTCGCCGCCTACCGCACTACAAGCTGGCGTGGAGCGGCAGTTGGACGGGGCAGCCTGCTGGTGACCAGTAACCGCGCCATGAGCGAATGGGGCGAGGTCGTCCGCGATGCCGCGGTGGCCACTACCATTCTGGATCGGCTGCTGCATCACAGCCACGTCCTCACCAGACGGGGCGATAGCTACCGGCCGCGTACAAAACGCCGGTCGGAGTTCGTCAAGCCGAGCTCTGCTGCCATCGAGCAGCCGTTCGTTCAATCGTAGGGGGTCAGTTTCAGGTGTCGCTCGACACTTCCTTTGCACCCTTGGGTGCCACGCATCCGCAAGACGGAGAGGAGGATGTCAATTTTGTCACCATGCGAATGATTCAGGCACGCTGGTGCCAGCAAGACCCTATCAATGAGGACGAGCTTGCACAGGCTCCTGAACAGGCTGAATGTCACTCGATCCATCTGCACCTCTGGATGCCGGGCATCAGCAAGAGGGCGAAACCGGGCGTCATGGCTTTGAGGACTTCCCGATGGTTTTCATGTTCCACGTGAAACCATACGACAGGACTGGCTATAATTTCGCTCTCGGCAAAGGATTGGCGCCAGGATATTCTGCAACGTGCGTCCGCCTGGATCGCGCGAGACAAAACCTTTGCCGCATCGTTGAATGATATGAACTACCCTGAAACTTTTGATGTACTGGTGATCGGCGGCGGCCATGCCGGGACGGAAGCGGCGTTGGCTGCCGCGCGCATGGGCGCTTCGACGCTCCTGCTGACCCACAATGTGGATACGTTGGGGCAAATGTCCTGCAATCCATCCATCGGTGGCATAGGAAAAGGGCATCTGGTCAAGGAGATCGATGCGTTGGGCGGGGCAATGGCACTGGCCACGGACCGTTCGGGCATACAGTTCAGATTGCTGAATCGTTCCAAGGGCCCGGCGGTCCGAGCAACGCGTGCGCAAGCCGATCGATCGCTGTACCGGCGTGCCATTCGCATGGCCTTGCAATCCGCCCCGAATTTGATGATTTTTCAACAGTCGGTGGACGATCTGATTCTTGCAGGCGATCGGGTTGTTGGCGCGAAAACGCAGATTGGGCTGGAATTCCGCGCGCGAACCGTCGTGTTGACCGCTGGTACATTTCTGAATGGCCTGATGCATGTGGGCCTGGAACATCACGCGGCGGGTCGTGCCGGTGATCCGCCGTCCATCAGCCTGGCGCGCCGGCTTCGTGACTTGGCGCTGCCGCGTGGGCGGCTGAAGACCGGCACGCCGCCGCGCATCGATGCGAAAAGCATCGATTTCTCTCGACTGGAGGTGCAGCACGGCGACGTGGACCCGACTCCGGTGTTTTCGTATCTTGGCAGCAGCGATCTGCACCCGGATCAGGTGCCTTGCTGGATCACGCACACGACCCGCGAAAGTCATGATATCGTCCGCTCCGGCTTGAGCCGCTCGCCCATGTACAGTGACGAGGGCACGATCGAAGGGATTGGTCCGCGCTATTGTCCGTCCATAGAGGACAAAATCCACCGTTTTGCGGACAAGACCAGCCATCAGGTGTTTCTGGAGCCCGAAGGCGCGTCCTCTTGTGAAATTTATCCCAACGGGATTTCCACCAGCCTGCCCTTCGATATCCAGTATGCGCTGGTCCGTAGTTTGCCGGGTCTCGAGCAGGCACGCATCATGCGCCCTGGGTATGCGATCGAATACGATTATTTCGATCCCCGCCATCTGCATCCATGGCTGGAGACTCGTGCGATCCATGGTCTGTTCTTTGCGGGCCAGATCAACGGCACCACGGGCTATGAAGAAGCCGCTGCACAAGGTCTGCTGGCGGGTGCCAATGCAGCACTGCAGGTCCGTGGCGAGGCCCCCTGGACGGTCGCCCGCAATGAGGCCTACCTTGGCGTTCTGGTGGATGACCTGGTCACCAGAGGGGTGACGGAACCGTACCGCATGTTCACGTCCAGGGCAGAATACCGCCTGAGCCTGCGTGAAGACAACGCGGATGCGCGTTTGACCGAATCGGGGTACCGGCTGGGTCTCGTGGACAAGGTCCGCTGGACGGCGTATTGTCGCAAGCGGGACCAGATTGCCGCGGAAATCGAGCGTCTCAAGGAAACCCATCTCAATCCGGCCGTATTGCAGGCTCATGAACGGCAGGCACTGGGTCTGACCAGGGAAGGCGTGCGTCATTCCCTTCATGATCTGTTGAAACGGCCTGAAGTCAGCTATGAGCGCTTGATGCAGCTTGTCGATCATGAAGGCGCCCTGGTCGCTGGCCCCGGCCTGGCGGATCCGGTCCAGGCTGATCAAGTGGGCATCCGCATCAAGTACGCCGGTTATGTAGACAGGCAGCAAGAGGACATCCGTCGTCAGCAGACCATGGCCAACCAGGATATTCCGGCAGATTTCGATTACGCGCAGATTCCCGGCCTGTCCCATGAAGTGCGCCAGCATCTGATGACTGTACGTCCGCACACTGTAGGCCAGGCTGCGCGTGTTCCCGGTGTGACACCAGCGGCCGTTTCGCTTCTGCTGGTGCACCTGAAGCGCCGCCAGCGCAAGCTCAACGCGGCCTGAGCGTGTCCATGAAATCACAGAACCCCGAACTCGATGCCAGGCAGCCCGGAATCCGCCAGCCCGGAACCAGGCAGTCCGGAGCCATGCCGTCCGTATCAGACCGCTTGCCCGGCCCCTATCCGGTCATCCAGGGGGGGCTGGCAGTCGATGCCGCCAGTGAGGCGCGCCTGAATCATGCACTGGCGGCCATGGGGCTTGCGGATGATCAGGTGCACGGGCCCCGTCTGCTGGCCTATCTGCATCACCTGCAGCGCTGGAACAGGACGTACAATCTGACGGCGATCCGTGACCCGGCGCAGATGCTCGTGCAGCACCTCTTCGATAGCCTGGCCGTGCTGCCGACCCTGCGCGAACTGGCCATGCAGCGTGCGCAGCGCGCGCTGAAAATCGCCGACGTGGGTTCAGGCGCCGGCCTGCCCGGTATCATCATTGCTCTGTGCGAGCCGCGATGGACCGTCGTCTGCATCGATGCCGTGGGCAAGAAAACAGCCTTCATGCGTCAGGTGGCCGGTCTGCTGGGGCTGACCAACGTGCAGGTGCAGCAGGGCCGTATAGAGTCCATGCCCAGTGTGCAGGCCGACATCGTGATTTCCCGGGCCTTTGCATCCCTGGCGGATTTCGTGCGGCTGGCGGCGCATCACTGCAATCCGGATGGCCTGATGCTGGCCATGAAGGGCCAGGATCTGCCCGCCGAACGTGAAGATCTGCTGCAGCACACCGATTGGCACGTGGCTCGGGCCATCGGGCTGCAGGTGCCTGAACTGGCTGCGCAACGCTGCCTGCTGCAGCTGGCACCCAACGCCACTGGCACCGAACCGATGAGGCCATGTGATGCCTGAGACCCTACCAACCAGCGCCCGCATTTTCTGCATCGCCAACCAGAAAGGCGGGGTGGGCAAGACGACCACCAGCATCAATCTGGCCGCGGCGCTGGCGCAACTGGGCAAGAACGTCCTGCTGGTCGACCTCGATCCGCAGGGCAACGCCACCATGGGCAGTGGCATCGACAAGAACGAGGCCGCGGTCAATCTCTATCAGGTCTTGATCGGTGCGGCAGACATCCGCGAAGCCCGCCTGCGTTCGCACACGGGTCAATACGATGTCCTGCCGGCCAACCGCGAGATGTCCGGCGCCGAGATCGACCTGGTCCAGATGCCGGGCCGCGAAACACGGCTCAAGCAGGCGCTCTCCAGCGTGCAGGATGAATATGATTTCGTGCTGGTCGACTGCCCGCCCACCCTGTCGCTGCTGACCCTCAATGGCCTGGCCAGTGCACACGGCGTCATCATCCCCATGCAGTGCGAGTATTTTGCCCTCGAAGGCCTCTCGGATCTCGTCAACACCATCAAGCGGATCTACCGCAATCTGAACCCGGATCTGGAACTCATCGGCCTGCTGCGCGTCATGTACGATACCCGCGTGACCTTGCAACAGCAGGTGTCGGCACAGCTCGAGGCGCATTTTGGTGAAAAAGTATTCCAGACCATCGTGCCACGCAATGTACGCCTTGCCGAAGCACCCAGCCACGGCATGCCCGGCGTCGTCTACGATCGGTCCTCGCGGGGCGCCAGAGCCTATCTGGCTTTCGGCGAAGAACTCGTGCGCCGGGTCGGCGGCATGGCGCGGTGACCCGCCGGGCAAGGCACCCGATCGAGCCGCGGGTCGGCGCCCGGCTCGCTCGGTCCGCTCGGCCGTGCCGATCAATCAACAGGAATGAGTCATGGCAACACGCAAGAAAGGATTGGGACGCGGGCTGGATGCCCTTCTGGGGGTGGATCAGGGCGCGCTCGACAGCATCGGCAAGCGTTCGGGCCACCCTGCCAGCCTGTCGCTGGATGTTCTGCAGCCCGGGCGCTACCAGCCGCGCACCCATATGGACGAAGAAGCCCTGAACGAGCTTGCGGAGTCGATCCGCTCGCAGGGGGTGATGCAACCGGTGCTGGTGCGCCCGCTCGAAGCCTCGCCCGGCCAGTACGAAATCATCGCCGGCGAACGCCGCTGCAAGGCAGCGCGCCTGGCAGGCCTGGCCGAGGTGCCCGTGCTGGTGCGTGAAGTCGCTGATGAACATGCCGCCATCATGGCGCTGATCGAGAACATCCAGCGCGAGGATCTGAACCCGCTCGAAGAAGCCCAGGGGGTGCGTCGCTTGCTGGATGAATTCGGTCTCACGCACGAGCAGGCTGCGGCGGCGATCGGCCGTTCCCGCTCGGGGACCACGAATCTGCTGCGTCTCCTGAACCTGGCCGGTCCGGTCCAGACCATGCTGCTGGCGGGTGATGTCGACATGGGGCACGCGCGCGCGCTGCTGGCCGTCGATGGCGCACGCCAGATCATGCTGGCCAACGAGGTGGTTGGCCGCCGTCTCTCGGTGCGCGAAACCGAGAAACGGGTCGCGCAGGCCCTGCGCGATGCCGATGCCGGGCATCCATCGCGGCCGTCCGATTTCAGCCCCGCGCGCACGGCGACCCCTGCGGGTGACGTGCGTCGTCTTGAACAGACACTCTCCGAACAATTGGGCACGACGGTGACGATTCGCACCCGGCGCAGGCAAGGCGGTGAGCTGGTGATCGCATGGCACGACTGGGCGCATCTGGACGCGCTGCTCGAACGCCAGGGCTTGTCGGCTCCAGATGAGGCCTGATGCAGGGCTCCGTCCGGATTCCATTGAAGTCAGGGCGCGGCCTCCTGCTCTGGCGGGTGTGCGTTCAGGGCGCGCCTTCAGGGCGCCCGTGTGCCTGGATCAGGCAGGTGCCCCTTGAACAGGCCCGTGCCCCTTGAACAGGCCCGTGCCCCTTGACAGATAAAAAAAACCTCTTCATAATTCGGGGTTCGCTTCGGTGGGGTGCCCGAGTGGTTAAAGGGGGCAGACTGTAAATCTGTTGGCCTTGCGCCTACGTTGGTTCGAATCCAACTCCCACCACCAGGCGAACAGCATTTCCGGATATCCCGGGCCTCGAAAGGAACCGACACCGCGGGTGTAGCTCAATGGCAGAGCAGAAGCCTTCCAAGCTTACGACGAGGGTTCGATTCCCTTCACCCGCTCCAGCGGGCATCAGGGTGCCGGGTTCAGAATTCCGCCCATGTGGCTCAGTGGTAGAGCACTCCCTTGGTAAGGGAGAGGTCATGCGTTCGATCCGCATCATGGGCACCACCGCATCTTGGATTGGAGTCAGCCATGGCAAAAGGCAAGTTTGAACGGACCAAACCACACGTGAACGTGGGTACGATCGGCCACGTTGACCACGGCAAGACGACACTCACGGCGGCCATCACCACGGTGCTGGCCAAGGCCATGGGTGGCGAGGCCAAAGGGTACGACCAGATCGACAATGCGCCCGAAGAGAAGGCGCGCGGGATCACGATCAGCACCTCGCACGTGGAGTACGAGACGGCCAACCGTCACTATGCGCACGTTGACTGCCCGGGCCACGCCGACTATGTGAAGAACATGATCACGGGCGCGGCGCAGATGGACGGCGCGATTCTGGTGGTGTCTGCCGCCGATGGCCCGATGCCGCAGACGCGCGAGCACATTCTGCTGGCGCGCCAGGTCGGGGTGCCGTACATCGTGGTGTTCCTGAACAAGTGCGACATGGTCGATGACGAAGAGCTGCTCGAGCTGGTCGAGATGGAGGTGCGCGAGCTGCTCTCGAAGTACGATTTTCCGGGCGATGACACGCCGATCATCAAGGGTTCGGCCAAGCTGGCGCTCGAGGGCGACGAAGGTCCGCTGGGCTCGCAGGCGATCCTGCAGCTGGCCGAGGCGCTCGATACGTACATTCCGACGCCCGAGCGGGCGGTCGATGGTACGTTCCTGATGCCCGTGGAAGACGTGTTTTCGATATCGGGCCGTGGCACGGTGGTGACCGGGCGCATCGAGCGCGGGATCATCAAGGTGGGTGAAGAGATCGAGATCGTGGGCATACACGATACGGTCAAGACGACGTGCACGGGTGTGGAGATGTTCCGCAAGCTGCTCGATCAGGGCCAGGCGGGTGACAACGTGGGCATTTTGCTGCGTGGCACCAAGCGCGAGGACGTCGAGCGTGGCCAGGTGCTGGCCAAGCCCGGTTCGATCAAGCCGCACACGGACTTTGCCGCCGAGGTGTACATTCTGTCCAAGGAAGAGGGTGGCCGTCACACGCCGTTCTTCAAGGGCTATCGTCCGCAGTTCTATTTCCGCACGACCGACGTCACGGGCACGATCGAGCTGCCGGCCGACAAGGAGATGGTGCTGCCGGGCGACAACATCTCGATCAACGTGAGCCTGATTGCGCCGATTGCGATGGAAGAAGGCCTGCGCTTTGCCATCCGTGAAGGCGGCCGCACCGTGGGCGCTGGCGTCGTGGCCAAGATCATCAAGTAATTGGTGCTGCGGCGGGGCCTGCCCCGCCGACTTTGTTCTTTAGGGATTCCCATGAAAAGCCAGAAAATCCGCATCCGCCTCAAGGCCTACGACTACAAGCTCATCGATCAGTCGGCTGCCGAAATCGTCGACACGGCCAAGCGCACGGGCGCCGTGGTCCGGGGCCCCGTGCCCCTGCCCACACGCATCCGCCGCTATGACGTGCTGCGTTCGCCGCACGTCAACAAGACCTCGCGCGACCAGTTCGAGATGCGCACGCACCAGCGCTTGATGGACATCGTCGACCCCACCGACAAGACGGTCGATGCGCTGATGCGCCTCGACCTGCCTGCGGGTGTCGATGTCGAGATCGCTTTGCAGTAAATCGTGCGACGGCCCGTGCCAGCTTGGCACCGGGCTCGTTCGGTACCAAGAACGCCATGCCGAGTGCATGGCGTTTTTAGTTTGGGGCAGTGCCGATCGGTTTGGTTGACTCATTCATGAGGACATTGATGAATGCTTGAGCCGCGGGCGACGGCCGGATGCGTCGATTGGTGATCAGGCCCAGGCGACGTTTAAGCTGCGGATGATGGACCAACGTGTGCGACAGACCGTCGCATGACGCTGCATCCAAGGTGGACAACGGCAATATGGCGATGCCCAGCCCCGCTCTGACCATGCTGATGGCGGTTGATACATAGGTCACTTCACACGCCACTTCAATGTCCAGTTCGGCTTCTTCCAGGGATCGATGCAGCGCCTGGCGCACGCTGCTGCCCTGTGCGGTCAGTACATGCGGATAGTGGGTGAGTTGTGGCAGGGTCGGCCTAGGAACGGCGAGGCTATGACAAATCATTGGCCATCGGCTCCATATTGGGTTCAGGAACTCTGGGTATCCTGATACCGCCCAGCATCATGCTTATCGTGTTTGGCGAGATCATGCAGATCCCTATCGGACAGATCTTTGCTGCCGCCTTGTTTCCAGGGTTGTTGTTGGGCGTGTTGTACATGGTCTACATCGCCGTACGTGCCACACTGAATCCGACTGCGGCACCTGCCAATCCTGTCCCTGACCAGCGTCCCTTGGGACAGCGCCTGCGTGAGGTTCTTATCAACCTCATCGGGCCCGCAGTGCTCATCATGAGCGTACTCATCTCCATCATCGTCGGTGTGGCCACACCGACCGAAGGCGCTGCCATTGGCGCTTTTGGCGCCATGGTGATTGCCTGGCTATCCGGGAACCTGCGTTGGCCGGCACTGTGGGAGGCACTCAGGGAAACCAGTCTCATGACGGGCATGATCCTGATCTTGGCAGTATGCGCGACGGCTTTCAGCTTGATCTTCAAGCGCATAGGTGGTCAAGCCATGATTGAGCAGGCCATTGGCTTGCTGGGCAGCAATCCCTATATGGTGATTCTGGCCATCATGATCCTGCTGTTCATATTGGGATTTTTTCTGGAATGGATCGAGATTTCCTTTCTGGTATTGCCCATGTTTGCGCCTGTGGTTGCGGGCCTGGACTTCGGGACTACGTTTGCAGACCGCGATCAGCTCATGGTGTGGTTCGCGATTTTGGTGGCCGTCAACCTGCAGACCTCGTTTTTGACGCCACCGTTTGGTTACGCATTGTTCTATCTGAAGGGTGCCAACATCGAAGGCGTCAGCATGGGAGACATCTATCGCAGCGTGATCCCGATAGTATTGCTGCAGCTGTTGGGCTTGGTCTTGATCGTGGCGTTTCCATCGATTTCACTGTGGCTCGCCAGCTTGGTGTGACACTGTCCTCCCGCGGCCTTTGATGCCCTACCGCCCCTCCAGCGCCGCCAGACGCAGGTGCGGCGCATTGCCCACCAGCAGACGGTTCAACAGCCGCGCAAGCACGTCCTGCTCCTCGGCAGACAGCATGGCGATCAGCTGCTGCTCCACGCGGGCGTGATCGGGCATGGCCCGGTCAGCCAGCGCCCGACCATCCGGGGTCAGGCTGACCAGCACACCGCGGCCATCATCCGGGTCCGCGCGGCGTGCGATCAGGCCTCGTGTTTCCAGGCGCTTGAGCAGGTTCGACAGGCCGCCTGAGCTGCACAGCAGGCGCGACAGCAGATAACGGGGCGCCAGGCCTTGTGGTTCGGGCGCCACACGCAAGGTGGCGAGGACGGCGTACTCGAAATAGGTCAGTCCGTGCTCGCTCAGGGCGGCATTGATCGGCTGCAGGACGATTTCCTCCAGCCGGATCAACCGCCCTACGATTCGTTTGCCTGAGCTGTCCAGGTCTGGACGAGCCTTGCGCCATTCGGCGATGCCGCGGTCGATCAGGTCGTCGTCCGGGTCGGCCGAGCCGGTCTGGGAGATGGCGGTCACCAGCGACAGCGGGGCGTGGGGGGCGGCCAGAGGGGCATCGGAGCGCTTGAATGACATGAGGTATCGCGAGAGGCAAGAAACAGGAAGCGCTTTGAGTATGGGCCACGCAGAGGATAGGCGGCACTTCGCGTAAACCCTAGCCCGGAAATTTCATTATTGTTGTAGAAACGGGTAGGCAATCTCGCGCCAAAGGCTTATGGTTACTGGTATTCGACACCACAACCAAAACGAGACTGCCTATGCCAAATCGTACCACTGAAAC
>Ga0265293_10003224_pt1 | contig 30725 bp, 29 predicted proteins | sample Munlanlewell138R_FD_192505 | JGI IMG/M metagenome (GOLD analysis project Ga0265293, IMG submission 192505) | Leachate microbial communities from a municipal landfill in Southern Ontario, Canada - Leachate well 138R | ecosystem: Engineered > Solid waste > Landfill > Unclassified | place: Canada... | reverse complement strand
CGCGTCAGCCGCGCCGCCAGATCTGGTCGCCGTCCGCGTCGCGAACGATGGTGCCGTCCGTTCCCACCGGTTCCGCCGCGCCGTCCGTCAGGAAGCCGATGCCCGCCGCGTCGGCCGCCGGAACCTTCGCCAGAGTGCGCCGCCCGTCCGCCGTGCGGGCCACGATAACGCCCCAGCGCGCCGAGCCGTCGCGTTCGTAGAGCACGGTGTAGGTTTCGATCGTTGCCGGTCCCTCATAGTCCTCGACTGTCGGCGGCACCGGCTCGCGCGCGGCGTCGGCCACGGCCTGATAGTCGAAGTCCTGGGGGAAACTTGCCGCCGCGACCGGCTGCTTGCCGAGCACGATGGTGTGATTGTGCGTCGCGAACCCGCCGTTGGCGAAAAGCAGGCCATAGCGCCCGTTTTCGCGCAGCTTCAACACCATGCCGACCACCGCGTGGCTCATGTAATTGCCGATCGGGCCGCCGCCGAACGTCAGCCCGCCGAACACCGTCGCGGGCTTTTCCACCGGCCATCCGAACACGCGGCGCGCCATCTTGGGCACGCAAGGGAAGCAGGAATACAACTCGACGAAATCGAGGTCGCCGGTGGCAAGGCCATTGAGTTCCAGCGTCTTTTCGATCGACACGCCCATGCTGGGCGAACGGTCGTAACGGTCGCGGCTGAGCGGATCGTGCACTTCGTGCGCGGCGGCGCCCATGCCGACGTAAATCAGCCGGTCCTCGGCCACGCCGCGCCGCCGGGCTTCGGCCAGGCTGGCGACGATGAAGCCCGCGCCCTGGTTGACCGAACTGTTGGCCACCATCAGCTTGGTATAGGGATGCGCGATGGGCCGGTTGTCGGCGCTCGGCGTCATCACTTCATCGGGTGTGCGCGGCTTGTGGATCCAGCCGCCCGGGTTCTCGTCGGCCACTTGCGAAAAGCGCGACCAGATTTCGCCCGTTTCCCGCTGTGCTTCGGCCAACGACTGCCCGTAGGCGGCGCGACCGGCGTTCTCGTAGAGCGGATAGACGTCGACCGGCGCGACCAGCCCGTATCGCCCGCGAAAATCGGGCGCGCTTTTCGATGACATAAGGCGCGATGCGTTCTGCGCGGAAACATCGGTCTTTGCCCTGGCGGCCGCGCGGTGCGCGGCGGTGCGCAGCGCCTCGCCCCCGACGACGGCGGCGATCCCGATCTCGCCCGCGCCGATGCGGTTGGCCGCTTCGTTGAGCAGCAGGATCGGGCTGTCGCCGCTGGCCATCGCGGTCTGTTCGACATGGGACGGCTTCGCGCCCAGCGTCTCGGCGAGGCCCGGCGCGATGGGGTTCAGTTCGCGGAACGAGATCTGGTCCACCACCGCCAGCGAATCGAGATCGGCGAGCCAGCTTCCGCCCGCGTCCTTTTCCGCCTCGCGCAGCGCGGCGGCCATCAGGCCCGCAGAATCGAGACCGGCGAAGGGATCGGCGGGCCGGTCGTTGACCTGGCCCACGCCGACGATGACGGGAATGCGCTCGGGATCGCCCGCCATCGTTTTACCGGCCCTTCCATTGCGGCGCGCGCTTCTCGGCGAAGGCGCGCGGCCCTTCGCGCGCGTCCTCCGACGTCATGACCCTGCCCGATTCCTCGCGCGTATGCGCCCAGAGCGGCTCTTCCTCGGGCAGTGTTCCGCCGTGGATGCCCAGCGCCACGCGCTTGCTCGCCTGCACGGAAAGCGGCGCGTTGGCCGCGATCTTTTCCGCCAGCGCCAGCGCTTCCTCCATCAGCTTTTCCCGCGGGACGACACGGTTGACGAATCCCAGTTCCTGCGCCCGCGCCGCGCTGATCGCATCGCCCGTCAGCAGCAGTTCCATGCCGATCTTCCTGGGCACCTGCCGCACCATGCGGAACGCGCCGCCCGCGCCCGCCAGCAGCCCGCGCTTCACTTCGGGCAGCCCGAAAGTGGCCGTGTCGGCGGCGACGATGAGGTCGCAGGAAAGCGCCAGTTCGGTGCCGCCGCCCAGCGCCGTGCCGTTGACGGCCGCGATCACCGGCTTGGAGATGTAGTGGCTGACGATCCCGGCAAAGCCCCAGCTTGCCTGCTCCGGGTCTTCAGGCACGATCCGCTCGCCGCGCGAGATAGCCTTGAGGTCGGCGCCCGCGCAAAAGCTCTGGTCGCCCGCGCCGGTGACGATCACGGCGCGCACTTCCACGTCCCGCTCAGCTTCGGCAAGCGCCTTGCCGCCGCCGATCCACACGGCCTCGTTGCAGGCGTTGCGGGCTTCCGGGCGGTTGAGCGTGACGATCATCACGTTGCCGCGGCGTTCGACCAGAACCGCGTCTTCCTGGGCCATGAATACTCTCCTGTTGTTCCGACCCTGCGATGGGTCTGCGTGGCGTTTGCCCGTTCGCGTAATAAGGTATGGTCACCTGTGCAAGTATTCCGCTAGGAGCCTGCCTGCTCCGCGATAAGGAGCAGGCGGCAATCCATCGAAGGGGGCTTGATGGCACGGGAAGCGTTCCTGCGCGAAGAAGGCGGGGCTTTCGCTCCGAACGAATATTCGCGCGGATACTGGCGCGACGATTCGATTCACGGGCGCTCGCTCGTCGGCCTTCTGGGGCAGGAAATAGAGCGGCGGCATGGCCAGGCGGGATGGATTCCCGCGCGCTTCAACGTCGACATGCACCGGCTGGCGAAGTTCCGTCCGCTGAAAGTCGAAACCCGTTCCATCCGCGACGGGGGAAGGCTGCGCCTGATCGAAGCCGCACTGACGCAGGACGGCCTGGAAGTTGCGCGCGCGCAATGCCAGTTCCTCCGCACGGGCGAAGCGCCGGAAGGCCGCGTCTGGTCGCCCGAACCCTGGGGGGTGTCTCCGCCCGCCGAACTTGCCCCCCTCGACGATCCCAAGCGCATGCGGCTGGCCGAATGGCGCCCTATTTCGGGAGAAATGGGCACCTGTGGCCAGCGCCGGATATGGACGCGGGAGTTCTTCGATATCGTCGAGGGCGTGCCGCTCACGCCGTTCGCGCGCGTGGCGGTCGGTGCCGATTTCGGCAGTCCGTGGATTCATTCGGGCGACGCGGGCATCAAATATATCAATACCGACATCGTGGTGCAGCTTCACCGGCTGCCGCGTGGCGAATGGCTGGGGCTGGAAAGCACCGGGCATGAGGCATCGCAGGCGATCGCGGTGGGCAATTGCCGCTTCTATGACGAGGACGGCCCGCTGGGCTACATCAGCGCCACGGCGCTCAGCAACGAACGGCGCTAGGGCCAATTCGCCATTCAGCGTTTGCCGAAGCGGCCGCCGATGCGATCCGCGAAATCGGGGCCGACGCCGGGGCTGGCGAAGATTTCATGCGCGATCGCGGCGGGCAGGGACATGCCTTCGCTGGCGTTCAGTATCGCCTTGTTGCCGCGATGGCTGTGCCAGGACTGCGCCGTGATATCGCGCACCAGTTCCGCCAGCGCCTGCTCGAAATCCGCGTCGGGCACGCAGATATTGGCTAGGCCCATCGCTTCGGCCTGCCGCCCGTCATACTGGCGCGCGGTGAACATCATCTCGCGCGCCTTGGCCTGCCCGACCCGGCGCGGCAGGCGCGCCGACATGCCCCAGGCCGGGACCAGCGCCCATTTGCCGTGCGTATCGGCAAAGCGTGCCGATTCGGCGCACAGGATGATGTCCGCCGCCAGCACCAGTTCCAGCCCGCCCGTGAAGCAGGGGGCATGCACGGCCGCGATCACCGGCTGCGGCAGGCGAGCGAGCCGGTCTATCGTTTTGGCCTGAAAATGCCGGACAGGCGGCTTCTGCTGTTTGCCGAGGTCCGCTCCGGCGGAGAACACCGGGCCGTTGGCCCGCAGCACGACCGTGCCGACGGCCTCGGGCGCGGCTTCCAGATCGGCCAGATGGCGGTCCAGCGCGCGAAACACGTCGACGTTGAGCGCGTTGCGCTTGTCCGGGCGGTTGAGAGTGAGCGTCGCGACTCCTTCGGCATCGTCGCGCAGCACGTAATCGGTGATGTCGGTTTCCGTCATCCCCTCGGGCTAGGTGAACCGCCCCTGTCCGTCCATATGCAAAGTCCGTCACTGGCAAAATTCGGAGCCCGCGAGACGTTCGGCGGTTGACATGCGGCAATGGCCACAGCAGCGCGGGCCGCGAATTGTGGGAAACGATGGAGGACAGGATGGGCAAGCTGGATGGACGCGTGGCCATTGTCACGGGCGGCGGGCGCGGCATCGGCCGGGCGACTGCCCTGCTGTTCGCGCGCGAGGGCGCGAAAGTGGTGGTCGCGACGCGGACGCCGGAGCCAGGGCAGGCCGTGGTCGACGAGATCACGGCGGCGGGCGGCGAGGCCATGCTCGTCGCGCTCGACATGGGCAGGCGCGAGGACGTGCGCGCGATGGTGGCGGCCGCGGCAAAGGCGTATGGCCGCATCGACATCGTGCTGCACAACGCCGCCTATCTCGAAGCCTATCCGCTAGCGGACATGCCCGATGAAGCGCTCGATGCGATGTTCGACGTGGGCGTGAAGGCGTGCTTCTGGCTGACCAAGGACGCGCTGCCCTGGCTGGAGAAAAGCCCGGCGGCGCGCATTCTCGTCACCTCCTCCATCGCGGGCAACCGCAAGTCGCTGCCGACGCGAGTCGCCTATGGCTCGGCCAAGATGGCCGTCACCGGGTTCGTGCGCGGGGCCGCGCTGGAACTGGCGCGCAAGGGAGTCACGGTCAACGCGGTCGAGCCGGGGCTGACTCGCACCCATGCGCTGGAAAGCAGCGCGACCGAGGACCAGATCGCGGCGATGGGATCGGCGATCCCGATCCCTCGGCCCGGCCGCCCGGAGGAAATAGCGGCGGCCTTCCTTTATTTCGCGTCGGACGACGCAGCCTATGCGACCGGCCAGACCCTGTGCGTGGACGGCGGCTCGACGCTGGGCGACGTGGCGGGCCTGCCGATCGACTGAATTCATGACGGGCGCCGGAGGGCGCTCTTTTCGATCACGAAAGGGAAATGCAAATGGATGTGAACGGATTGTCCGCGGTCGTTACGGGCGGCGCTTCGGGGCTTGGCGCGGCGACAGTGCGCGCGCTGGCGGCCAGGGGCGCGAAAGTCGCGATCTTCGACCTCAACGAAGAGCTGGGCGAGGCGATCGCGAAGGACGTGGGCGGTGTGTTCTGCAAGGTGGACGTGACGTCGGACGAATCCGTCGATGCTGGTTTCGCCAAGGCGCGTGCGGCGAACGGACAGGAGCGCATCCTGGTGAACTGCGCGGGGATCGGCCCCGCATTCAAGACGGCGGGCCGCTCCAGGAAGGACGGCACCATCAGCCACTTCCCGCTCGACGTGTTCAACACGGTCATCCAGGTCAATCTGGTGGGCACGTTCCGCTGCATCGCCAAGTCGGCGGCCGGGATGCTGATGCTCGATGCACTCGAATCGGGAGAGCGCGGCGCCATCGTGAACACTGCGAGCGTCGCGGCGACGGACGGGCAGATGGGGCAGGCGGCCTATTCGGCGTCGAAGGGCGGCGTGCTCGGCCTGACGCTGCCGGTGGCGCGCGATCTGGCGGCGGACCTCATCCGCGTGAACACGATCATGCCCGGCCTGTTCGAGACGCCGCTGCTGATGGGCATGCCGCAGAACGTGCTCGATTCGCTGAGCGCCTCGGTCCCCAATCCGTCGCGCCTCGGCAGGCCGCCTGAATATGCGATGCTGGCGCTCCAGATGATCGAGAACCCCTATTTCAACGGCGAATCCGTGCGTCTCGACGGCGCGATCCGCATGGCGATGCGGTAACGGTAGGGGGCAGGAAAAAGGGCGGCGCCATCGCTTGCGCCGCCCTTGACCGAATACTCAAATCGGGCCAGTCTTTCGCCATAACAAGGAGGACAGGAGAGGCCCGGCATGCGCATTTCGCGTCAGTATGTGCTCGATGAAGCCGTTCGTCGCGCCGGCCATGACGATTTCGGCGAACCGGCGTTTCTCGACGGGCTGAATGCACTGATCGCTTCCATCGCGGAAGACGGCCGGCTGGCGGAGGACCGGCGCGCGGGGGTCACGGAAAAGCTGATCGGGCCGCTTGTCCAGCGGTTGCGGCTCTATGCCGACCGCCGCCGCCATCGCGAAATCCCCGCGCAGGCGATCACTGCGCCGCTGGTGGTGATCGGGCTGCCGCGTTCGGGGACGACTTTCCTGCATGCGCTGCTGTCGCGCGATCCCGGCACGCGCAGCCCGCTTTCCTGGCAGCTTTCCAACCTGTCGCCGCCGCCTCGGCGAGAGAGCCTCGATACCGATCCGCGCATCGCGGCGGTCGCAGCGGCGCTGGCGCAACTGCCTGACGATTTCAAGCGCATGCACATGGTCGGCGCCAAACTGCCGGAGGAATGCAACGCCATCACCACGATGGGTTTTGTCAGCCCCAATTTCGACGCGGGGCTGGACGTGGCGTCCTATCTGCGCTGGTTCATGGAGGCCGACGCGCGCCCGGCCTACCAGACGCACCGCCACACGCTCCAGCATCTTCAGGCTTTCACCGGCGGGGGCCGCTGGGTGCTCAAGGCGCCGCCGCACATGTATCACATGGATGCGCTGTTCGCGACCTATCCCGACGCGCGGATCGTATTCCCGCACCGCGATCCGGCCGACACCATTCCCTCGCTGGCCAGCCTTGTCGCCTCGATCCGCCGCTGGACCTATGCCGATGTGGACCAGGCGGCGATCGGGCGCTGGCAGATGGAAACGTGGGCCGTCGCGCTGGAACGCGCGCTGGCGTTCCGGGCGGACTCCCCCTACGCCGACCGCTTCGTGGACGTATCCTACGATGCACTGGTGGCGCGGCCCATGGAAACGGTGGAAGCGATCTACAGCCGCTTCGGCATGATGCTGACGCCGGATGCGGAGCGGGCGATACGGGCTTTCCTCGCCGACAAGCCCAAGGACAAGCACGGCGCGCATCGCTACACGCTGGCCGAGGCCGGCCTGACCCGCGAGGCCGTGCGCGAACGGTTCGGGGCCTATCTCGCCGCGCATCTTCCCGCGCTCGTCTGAACAAGGAAAGACCACCATGCCCTTCGATATGACCGGCGGCTATGACCCCGCATTCGACTATCCGCTGGCCGAACGGCCCGATAACCCCGAGTTGCGCGACAGTGTGTCGATGTGGATTTCGGACAATGCCGGAAACTTCGGCTTTCCGCGCATCTGCATCGAAGCCGTCGCCGGGGAATGGGACAATCGCGGCGTGCAGGCCAACATCGCCTTTCCCGACGGCCGGGTGCTGATCGGCGCGGGCGGCTATGGTGTGGCGCCGGAAAAGCGAGTGGACGGCCGGGCCGTCACGCTCAACGCCGGGCCCGTCACGTTCGAGGTGGTCGAACCGCTGCGCCGCTGGCGCATGACCTATGACGGGGCCGCCTGCGAATTGACGGTCGCCGATCAGGCGCGGGGGCTGGCCGACGGCCCGCGCCGCAAGGTTCTGATCGAACTCGACGCAGTGATGGCGGCCCCGCCGTGGACGCCGGGCGAAAAGGCGGCGCAATCCGGCGACGCGGCGACGGCAAAGGCCGTGGGCGCGGTCGGCGGGCACCGCCACGAGCAATTGTTCCGCTGTTCCGGCCGTTTCGCGGTCGAAGGCGAGGAGGAGCGCCGCTTCGAAGGCACCGGCCTCAGGATCCGCCGCACGGGCGAGCGCGACGTGGGTGAATTTCCCGGCCATTGCTGGATGTCGGCCCTGTTTCCCAGCGGCAAGGCGTTCGGCATCCTGGCCTTTCCGCCGCGCGCGGACGGCACACCCGCCTATTCGGAGGCGTTCCTGTTCGATGGCGCGGCCAAGCGTTATGGCAGAGTCGTCGAGGCCCCGTGGCTGACCCGGTTCGAACCGCACGGCGGCGCCTGCGACCTCCTGCTTGAAATGGACGATGGCGAGCAGGTGCGCATCGGCGGCTGCACGCATAACGCGACTTTCGTCGCGAAAGGCGTGCCGTTGTTCTGGGACTGGAATTACGGCGGCGGCCCGCACGGGGTGCCCCTGCCGTTCCATCAGGGCGACGCGCTTTACACCATGGGCGGCGAAAGCGCCTACGGCATGATCGAGCGATCCCTGCCGCTGGAACACTGGGAAGCTTGAACCACGCTTCAGATGTTGCGCAGTTCCAGGCCGAAGAGATGGACTTCCCGGCGCTTGAGCCGCCATTGCCCATCCTCGGGCGCCCAGAGGTCATGATATTTGCCGTAGCCGTGAATTTCCGTCCGGTTCGGCGCCACGACATGCACGTACGTCGCATAGGAGTTTGAACGGATAAGACCGTCGGGCGCGGGTTCGATCAGGATCGTGCCGATGTGATGGACCATGGAACCGGGCGTCCAGCCCGTGTCGCCTGCCCAACCGCTGCGTATATGAGCGATGACGGCGTCGCGTCCCGTCACTTCCCGCAGGACGGTTTCGCCCTTCTGCTTGAGGATCAACGTGCAATCCGCCGTGTAGATGTCCGGCAGCCTTTCATGATCCCTGCGGTCCACGGCCCATTTCTGGCGGGCGAGTTGCGCGCGGACGTGGTCGAACGGACTCATCATCGAGGCAAGGTCGGCGGTGCCGGGTGTCGTGTTCAAGGCAGTCCTCCTGTTGTCAGGCTTAAAATTCAGGGTGAAAATCGGGTGCCGACAGGCTACGCCGCCCCATTGATGCTCTGTGCTGGTGAGGCGAATGCGCGACGGAAAGTTCCCATCTCCTACTGCCGCCGCGCGGCCTGAAGACCGATTCCGCAAGGCGTCCCAGGTCGTCGCCGATGCGCTTCGCTATGAAATCGGCATGGGCACGATTGCCGACAACGATGCGCTGCCGCCGGAAGCGGAACTGATCGAACGCTTCGGGGTTTCGCGCCCGACCTTGCGCGAGGCGATCCGCATCCTCGAAACCGAAGGGCTGCTGACCACCGCGCGCGGCGGGAACAAGGGCCACCGCATCCACCATCCCAGCGCGCGGCAGGCGGCGAGGCAGGCGAGCCTTGCCTTGCGCCTGCGCGGCGCGAGCATGATGGACGTGTTCGTCCTGGCCAGCATCCTGGTGCCGCCGGCAGTGCGGATGGCGGCCGAGATGGACCCGAAGCCAGACTTCGGCGAACTGTTCCGGCTGCACGGGCTGATGGCCGGATGCCGGGACCGTCCGCGTGAACTGACGCGCCTGATCCGCCAGTTCGACGCCGCCGTCTGCGAACTGTGCGGGAACGAGGCGATTGCCTTCGTCAGCAGGATGATGGCGGAAATCATCGAATTGCAGATCGAGGAAGTCCCCGCCGAAACAGCGGAACTGCCGCCCGAGAACGCCGCCGAGATCGCCCCGTCGTGGGAGCGGTTCGGCAAGGTTCTCGACGCCATGGCCAGCGGCGACGGCCCGCGCGCGGAAGAACTGATGCAGCAGCGGATGCGCGAACTGGTTGCCTATCACGCGCGTGTCATGGCGAACAGCACGCCGCTGCGGATGATACTCTGACCGTTCTGCGGGAGTCACGCCTGTGGTCCCGGACGCCTCAGCTCAATGGCGTTTGCGGATCGGGCGCGTCGTGCAGTCGCAGGTCGGGATAGCGATGTCGGATCATGCGCCGGATGCCCTCCTGCCATGAAACGGCGCACTTGCCGACTTGCGCGATGCGTTTCGTGTTGTCGGTGGCGCGGGGATAGGACGTCGCCTCGCGGGTTTCGTTGAAGGTGTAGTCCTTGCCCATGACCTGCGCGATCCACGGCACCAGCCGCTCGACCGAGATCGGATCGTCGCCCGCCCAGTTGACGATATTGCCGCCGATAGCCGCGTGTTCGAGGAAGCCTTCGAGCTGGTTGGTGAAATCGTCCTCGTGGATCGGGCCGCCGACGTTCTCCCAGTCCGGGTTGATGTTGACCGGCCTGCCTTCATAAATGCTGGCGACGAGGTTGCCGGGCAATCCGCCATGGCCGTGCTTCTGATCGCCGTAGGACCAGTTCATGCGCGGAATTGTCACGGGAACGCGGTGGATTTCCGACATCGTGCGGGCCACGGCCTCGCCCGCGAACTTTGTGGGTCCATAGGGGAAGCGCGACGTGATGCGGGTGCTGCCGCCCAGCCGGTCCGTCTCCTTGTAGCGATGCCACGGATCGGGATGATCCCAGTAGACGCCGGTGGTGGAGACGTAGATCCACGCCTTCGCCTTGCGGAAATGGTTGAACAGCAGCCCGGCGCCGACCGCGTTCTGATGAACGCCGGTGTCGAAATCGGCGGGATAGACGTCTGCCGCGATATGGATCACGTAATCGACGTCGTCGGGCACGCCCTCGAAATCGCCGGTCGTATAATCGCACCGCACGGCCTGGACGCCCAGCTTCTCCGCTTCCTCGCGCGAGCCTTCGCGGCTGTAGCGGGCGAGACCGATGATCTCGTTGTCGGGGGCCAGCAGGTTGACCACCGCGCCGCCGATCTGGCCGGTCAAGCCGGTGATGGCGATTCTCTTGCCTTTGAGCATCAATCGAACTCCGTTTTGTGAGGCCCGAAGGCCGAAATCATGCGGTGCCCGTCATTTCCCGTGCGAGCCGTTCCAGCGCGGGCGCGAACTTCACTTTGCACGGGCCGGTGATGGACAGCCGCCGCGCCGGATCGGCACCGGTCCCGGCGGGCGCGCCGGGATAGGACCGCACTTCGACGGGCAGCGGCTTTCCGGTCAGCCGCTCGATCTGCGCGGCCGCGTCCTGCGTGGTCACGCGCTCGTCGCCGCACCAGTTGGTGATGAGCGCGGGGACGCCCGCCGCATCGAGCAACGCTTCCACCTGATCGGCCATGTCGTCCGTATGGATCGGGCTGTGCGGATTGGGATCGCAGGGCGCGATCATCGACGCGCCCCTCAGCGCGCGGCCGATCATCCCGCCATGGTAGGCGCCGGGCAGGCCGAACACGGTGTTGAGCCGGGCGATGGTGACGGGCAGGCCGAACGAACGGGCGCAATAGCGGGCGACTGCTTCCATGCCGACCTTGCAGGTGGGGCTGGTCTCCGCATAGGCCGTGGCGCCGCGCCCCAGGGGGTCGTTTTCGGTATAGAGATGCCACGGATCGTCGTTGCAGGTGTAGACACCCATGCCGGAGATGACGAGCGCGCTTCTGGCCCGGCGGCAGTGTTGGAGCACGAAGCCGGTGGCTTCCACATTGATGCGGATGGCTTCGTCCAGCCGGTCCAACGGCCCGCGCCACCATGCGAAGTGCAGCACATGGTCGAAGTTCTCCGGCAGCGCGGACAAGTCTCCCGCAGCGAGATCGACCGGCACGGCGCGGATGCCCGCCGCTTCCACTTCGCGGCGCTTCGCCTCGTCCTGAAAGCGCGCCACGCCCCAGACTTCGTTGTCGCGCGCCAGCTTGCGGGCGATGGGCCACGGGCCGACGCCGGTGACGCCGGTGACAAGGATGCGCTTGCCGGCCAGCATGGTTACGCGGTTTCCTTCATCGACGCCGCCAGCATCCGGGTGACGTCGCCGGACGTGACGCGGTGGCCCGGCTCGCCCGGCGTGACGCCGCCCATGGCGCGCGGGCGCGTGTCGACGTGCGTTGCCCTGGCGCGCAGCGCGCCGACCGTGCAGTCCGACCGGGCGCGAGTCGCGAAGGGATCGAACTTGTATTCGCGCATGGCGTTGCGATGCGTGATCTTGTCGATCGTCGCGTCAGGCAGGTCTTTCACCGCCCGCCACAGGAACTCGGGCGCTTCCGGCCAGGTCGTGTCGGCATGGGGATAGTCGCATTCCCATGTCACCATGTCCTCGTTCAGGCTGTCGATGTTCCTGATCCCGAACGTCTCGTCGATGAAGCAGGTCATGAAATGCTTGTGGAACACCTCGCTGGGCAGCTTCCCGCCGAAGTCCGCCTGCGTCCAGGCGTGGTGCCTCTCGTGGGTGATGTCGGCGCGTTCGAGGAAATAGGGAATCCAGCCGATGCCGCCTTCGGCCAGCGTCAGGCGCATGTTGGGATAGCGCTGCCAGATGCGCATGTGAATCCAGTCCGACGCCGCGTTGGCGATGGAGATCGGCATGGAGAGAATCCACGAATCGATCGGCGTTTCCGTGGAGGCATGGGGGGCGGCGTTGCCGGTGCCCATGTGCGCCGTCATCATCACGTCCGTATCGGCAATGGCCTTCCACAGCGGCTCCCACGATTCGGCGTGGATGCTGGGCAGGCCGAGCTGGGCCGGATTGTCGGGGATGGAAACGGTGTTCGTTCCCTTGGCGTGAATCCGGCGGACTTCGGCGGCCGAAAGCTCCGCATCCCACAGCGGCAGGACGGCCAGCGGGATCAGCCGGTCGGGATGGGCGCCGCACCAGCTTTCAAGATGCCAGTCGTTGTAGCCCTGAATGCAGGCAAGGGCGAGATCCTTGTCCTCCAGCCTGAGGAACACGTTGCCCGCGAACGTGGGGAAGCTGGGAAAGCACAGCGATCCGAGCACGCCGTTGGCGTTCATGTCTTCGACTCGCCTGTCGACGTTCCACGCCGCCTCGCGCATCTCGTCGTAGGAGCCGGCTTCCATGCCGTATTCGTGCTTTTCCCGGCCCGCGACCGCATTCATGCCGATCATCGGCACGGGCGTGCCGTCGATCTCCCAGTAGTCGCGGCCCGTACTCGTGCGCACCACGCGCGGCGCGCGGTCCTTGAAGCGGGCGGGCATGCGCCCTTCATACATGTCGCGCGGTTCGATGACGTGATCGTCCACGCTGACCAGCACCATGTCGTTCATTTCCATGGCCATATCCTCTCTTTCTCGCTCTCTCAGGCCGGAATCCTGACGTCGAAACGCTCGATATAGGGCGCGAACCGCTCACGCAGCACTTGCGCGTCCAGCCCGAACATCCCGGGAGTGTAGGCATGGCGCCCATGCTTGTCCTGCGGATTGGCGGCGAGCCACCCGGCGACGGCGTCGCGCGAGGCTTCGTCGAAATCCATGCCGAAATGCCGGTAGATGCGCGTGATCTCGCGCAGCGGATCGGCCATCAGATCGTCATAGTGGACGTCGCAAATCTGGCCCTGATCGGGCAGGCGTTCGCGGAACAGCATGGCGCGCTGCAAGGCCAGTTCCTGCAACGAAGCCCACTCACGGCCGAGCGCGTGGGGATCAGTGTCGGGGCGCAGGTTCTGGCGGATATTGTAGATGAAGCTGCTCAGGCTGGCCATGGTCGTCGCAGGATCGCGGTGAATCCAGACGAGCCGCAGGTCCGGGTATGTCTCGAACAGGCGCTCCATGGTGAACATGTGCTTGTTCGACTTGCAGACCCAGTGGCCGCCCTTGTGGCGATGCTGGAAGTGCTGGAGGCATTTCTTGTGCCATGTATAGGCATGACGGAAATCGTGCGCCAGCAGCCAGTGCAGGTAGGACGGCACATGATAGGTGCCGAACGTGCCCTGGTTCATCACTTCCATGTCGAACAGGCGGCCGCATTCCTCGGGCAGCAGGGCGTCGAACGGATGAATCCTGAGCAGATCCTTGGACATGCCCGCGACCTGCTGTTCGGCGGTGGCGATGCGCGGGTCCGTTTCATAGGTGGCCGTTTCCGGCGGCGGCGAGGGGTTCAGCAGTTCCCAGTGGAGAGTGCCCCGCGCGGCGGGCGGGGCAGTGAGCAGCGCCTGCAACAGCGTGGTGCCCGAACGGGGCATGCCCATGACAAAGACCGGCTTTTCGATTGTCTCGTCCGCGATGGCGGGGAACCGCTTGCGATCCTCGACGATTTTCAGGCGGTTGCCGAGCACGAACGCCAGCCCGCCCTCGATCTTCGCGTAATGGTCCGGCGCAATCCCCGATTCCGCCATGATCGCGGCGTAAAGACGTTCCAGCCCCTCGCGGAATCCTCCTTCGGGGTCGCCCCAGTCGGAAAGCTGCGTCATCTGTTCGGCCGCGGCGATCGTCCGTTCGGCGCTGAGCTGGCTCATCGGCAATCCTGTCCCCAAAAGATTTTTGTTATCGACTCCGAGTCGGTAAACTGTTTAAACAGTTAAAAGCACTGGCCGTCAACAGACGGGAAGGGGAGAGGCGATAAAGATGACCAGCGTTGCAGTTGTAACCGGCGCGGCCGGGGGGATCGGGCGTGGCTATGCCGAAGCGCTGGCCGCCGATGGCCACGCCGTCGTCGTGGCCGACATCAACCTCGACGGCGCGGAGGAAACCGCCGCCTCGATCCGCAAGGCGGGCGGTGAGGCCCGCGCATGGCGGACCGATATAGCCGAGCCGGAAAGCGCGGCGGCGCTCGCGGCGTTCGTGCGGGAGGAGTTCGGCCGTCTGGATATCCTCGTCAACAACGCGGCGTTCTTCAACGGCATCAAGCTGGTCAAGGCGATCGACGCCGACCTCGATTACTGGCGCAAGCTGTTCCGGGTGAACGTGGAAGGGACGCTGAATGTCACCCAGGCGCTGCGTCCGCTGATGCGCGACAGCGGCGGCGGGCGGATCGTCAACCAAAGCTCGTCGGGCGCCTATATGGGCGGCAGCGACCCCTATTCGATCTGCAAGACCACGGTGTCCGCCCTCACGGTCGGGCTGGCATCGGACCTCGCGTCCGAAGGCATCACCGTGAACGGCATCGCGCCGGGCCCGGTACCGACCGAAGCGATGAAGGGCCATGTCTCGGACGATCTCATGGCCATGCTGATCGCCAACACTCCCGTCGCGCGGGCGGGCACTGTCGACGACATGGTGAATGCGCTCCGCTTCCTCGTATCCCCGGCGTCGAGCTGGGTCACCGGCCAGACGATCATCGTCGACGGCGGCCTTATCAAGAGGCTTTGAACATGCAGACCGAAACAGCCGCGCCCGCGCATCCTTCGCAGTTCGGCGATTTGCCCCGGCATGTGCCGGACCATGTGCCGGAACATCTGATCCATGATTTCGAGCACTACGCCGATCCGGCCTATGCCGACGATCCCTTCGCGGTGTTCGACCGGGTGGCGCGGGACGCGCCGCCGGTCTTCTGGTCGCCGCTGCTCGGCGGTTTCTGGGTGGTGACGCGCTTTCAGGACGTGTTCGACGTCTATCGCGACAACACACGGTTCTCCTCGGCGCAGATCGGCGTTCCCGCCGCCGTGATGCCCTACAAGCTGCGCCCGCTCCAGTCCGACCCGCCGGAGCACAAGCCGTTCCGCCGTATGCTGGAACCGGCGCTGACGCGGCAGGAAATGGAAAAGTGGAACCCGCGCATCCGCGAGATCAGCCGCGACCTGTTCGCTGCCTTCGCGGCGCGCGGGGAATGCGAGTTCATTTCCGAATTCGCGCGCTACCTGCCCAACCGCGTGTTCATGGCGCTGCTGGGCCTGCCGGAAGACCGCTTCGAGACGCTCATGGGCTGGGAGCGGGCGCTGCTGCACGGCGAAACCCCGGAAGACCGCTTTGCGGGGATGCAGGCCATCGAGCATTTCGTGGCCGACCATTTCCTGTCGCGCCGGTCCGCCCCGCGCCGCGACGACCTGACCGATGTCGTCGTCCACGGCGAACTCGACGGGCGGCTGCTGGACGAGGATGAACTGAAGAGCCTCGGCTTCATGCTCTATATCGCCGGGCTGGACACCGTGCAGGCCATGCTCGGCTGGGCGTTCCGGCACCTCGCGATGCGTCAGGACGATCAGCGGGCCATGCGCGGCGGCGATGAGGCGCGGGCGCGCGGGATGGAGGAGATCCTGCGGCTGCACGGCATCGTCTCCAGCGGCCGCACGGTGTTCGAGGACTGCGAGTTTCGCGGCGTGGCGATGAAGAAGGGCGACCGGGTGCTGTGCTCCGCCGCTTTCGGCAACCGCGATACGCAGCGCGTGCCGCGCGGCGGGGAAAGCGACATTTCCGTGAAACTCAATCCGCACATGACGTTCGGCGCCGGGCCGCACCTGTGCCTGGGCATGCACCTTGCCCGCAACGAACTCGATATCGTATTTCAGGAAGCGTTCGCCGCCCTGCCGCAGTTCCGCCTCGCAGCGCCGCCTAAAGTCCATGCGGGCGGTGTGTTCGGCGTCACGGAACTGCGCCTGTGCTGGGATAACTGAGAGGGCCGAAATAATGAATGCACTGTCTGAAATCCGCGTCGACCACGATGCGCTGTTCATCAACGGCCGGTTCGTCCCCGCCACTGGGGGAACGGAAGCCGTCATCAATCCCGCCACGGGCGAGGGCTTCGGCACCGCTCCGGTGGGCGGGGAGGTGGAAGCGCTGGCCGCGCTGGCCGCCGCGCGCCGCGCCTTCGATGAAGGGCCGTGGCCACAGCTTGACCGCAACGCGCGCGCCGATGCGATGCAGCGCCTGCTCGACAAGGTTCGCGCCCGCCGCGACGAGGCCCTGACGTTGATGATGGTGGAGATGGGCTATACGCAGCTTCAGGCCGATTTCCAGTTCCGCCTCGCTGAAACGCAGGTCGTCAAGGCGATCGAAGTGGCGCGGCGCGATCCCACGCGGACCCTGCCGCTGCTCGTCACGCCGCGCCCGGACGGCACCAACGCCCTGGGCGGCGCGCTCGTCACGCGCGATCCCATCGGCGTGGTGCTGGCGATCACGCCCTACAACGCGGGCTTCCTGCTGACCCTGCTCAAGGCGGTTCCGGCCATGGCGGCGGGCAACAGCGTGATCGTGAAGCCGTCGCCGTTCACGCCGCTACAGACCTTGATGATCGCGGAAATGGTCGCGGAGCTGGACCTGCCATCGGGCGTGTTCAACGTCGTGACGGGCGGCGTGGACGTGGGCCAGTTGCTCGGCTCCGACCCGCGCGTCGACATGGTGAGCTTCACCGGATCGGACAGGGTCGGCTCGCAGATCATGGTGCAGGCCGCGCCCACGCTCAAGAAATGCCACCTCGAACTGGGCGGCAAGTCGCCGCTGGTCATCCGGCACGACGCGGACATGGCAATCGCGGTCGGCTCGGGGATTTTCGGCTTCGTGCACCAGGCCGGGCAGGGCTGTTCGATGACGACGCGCATGCTGGTGGACAACCGCATCCGCGTCGATTTCGTGGCGGCGCTGGCGGACGCGGTCCGTGCCCTCAAGGTGGGCGATCCCTTCGCGCCCGATACGTTCATGGGGCCGCTGATCCGCGAGGCGGCGCGCGAACGCACCGCCGGGTTCTGCGCCCGCGCGCTGGAGGAAGGGGCGAAGCTGGTGCTGGGCGGCAAGCGCCCCGAAGGGCTGGAAAAGGGTTTCTTCTTCGAGCCGACGATCTTCGACGATGTGGCGAACGAAAGCCACCTCGGCCAGAACGAAGTGTTCGGCCCGATCGCGGCCGTCGTCGGCTATGACACCGACGAGGAAGCCGTCCGCCTCGCCAACCAGTCCGAATACGGGCTGGGCGGCGCCATCATCTCGCGCGATGCGGGCACGGCGATGAAGATGGCGATGAAGATCCGCACCGGCCAGGTCTCGATAAACGGCGGGCCGGGCGGCTTCCACCCGGACATGCCTTTCGGCGGCTACAAGCGGTCGGGCCTCGGCCGCGAATGGGGCGAGGAAGGCTTCAACGAATATACCGAGATCAAGGCCATCGGCTATCCGGCCGGATGACTGGATGCCGGGCGGATAGCGCCCGTTCGGCTCACTCCTCGATCCAGTTGACCACGGTGGACTGGCGCACGCGATCCGCCCACCATGGCGGAACGCGCGGCATTGGCACGGGCACGGAAACCGCGCCGCGTTCCGCCAGGAAATCCTCCCACACCTTGCGGTCGCCCATATAGGCGGAGCCTTCGCCCGCCACCACGCCATAGAGTTCGCACCCTTCCGGTCCTGCTTCCCACGGCCCGAACAGGTCGCCGTATTCCAGCATGATGTGATCGCCCGCCCGCACGGTACCGGCGGGGCCGGTCAGCGATCCCTTGACGATGAGATTGGTATGATCGCCATGATGGCCGTGCAGCGGCGAAAGCGCGCCAGGATCCCAGCGATTGTAGAACGCCAGGAAACGGGGCGAATGTTCGACCCAGCATTCCCAGATCGAGGCCGTACGGCCGTCCTTATATTGAAAGCGCGACATTTCCTGCCAGTCGCAGTCCTCGATCCGTTTGATCCTCGGGCCACCGATCATTCTGTTTTCTCCGGTTTTTCGCTGAGTCTATTTCTTTCCGGCCACTTCCAGAACGGCCAGCGCCAGCGCCGTGGCGCCGGTGCGGATCGACGGTTCGGGCTGCGGGGCGAAGAATGGCGAATGGTTGACCGGCAGCGGCTCGTTCCGCGCCTTGTAGTCCGCGATCGTCTCCGACGAGAAGCCGCCGATGCCGATCATGAGCGCGGGCACGCCCGCCGCCCCGAACTCGGAAAAGTCCTCGCTCGCGGACGCGGGCGGCACGGAGGCGGGCACGACGGTCAGCCGCTCGCCGAACACGGGCCTGAACGCTTCGGCGATGCGCTGCGTCAGCGCGGGATCGTTGATGACGCTGGCGGTGCCGCCCAGATACGTCAGTGTCGGGGCGGGCGCTTCGGCCATTTGGGACGATGCCTTCGCGGTCCGCTCGACGCCGTCCAGCAACAGCTTGCGGACATCGGGCGCGTGCGAACGCAGGTTCACTCTCACCACTGACTGGTCGGGAATGATATTGGCGGCCGATCCCGCCTGGAACGCGCCCACGGTCAGGACGCCGAATGCGGCCGGATCCTTCTGGCGGCTGATGACGGTCTGCACGTCCGACACGAAGTGCGCGCCGATCACGATGGGGTCGATCGAGGCGGCGGGCATCGAGCCGTGGGCGCCTCGCCCGTGGAACGTGATTTCCAGCGAATCGGACGCGGCGGACGATGTTCCGGCTTTCAGGAACACCTGCCCGGCGGGCAAATTGCTGACATGCGCGGCAAAGGCGTAGTCGGGTTTGGGAAACCGCGTGAACAGGCCGTCCTCCAGCATGGCCTTCGCGCCGCCCACCACTTCTTCTGCTGGTTGGGCGATGAACATCAACGTGCCGCTCCAGCCGTCACGCAGGGCGAGCAGCGCTTCGGCCGCGCCGATCCACCATGTCATGTGCACATCGTGGCCGCAGCCGTGCATCACGAACGTTTCCTTTCCGCCGACCACCTGCCTGGCCCGGCTGGCGTAAGGCAGCCCGGTCTTTTCCTCCATCGGCAGCGCGTCCATGTCGGCGCGGACGAGGACCGTCGGCCCTTCGCCGTTCCTGAGGATCGCGACCACTCCCGTCTTGCCGACGCCCTGCGTCACGGTGAAGCCGAGCTTGCGCATCCGCTCCGCGAGGATGCCCGACGAGCGCGTTTCCTGAAAGGCGACTTCGGGATGGGCGTGCAGATCCTTGTAGAGCCGGTCCAGCGCCGGATAGGACTTGTTCAGAACAGCCTCGATCCGCGCGGACGCCGAAGCTGCATCACCCGGAGCCGCCAATGCCGGGGACGCCAGCGCCATGGACAATGCCAGGCCGAGAAATGCTTGCCGTTTCACCCTGCGCATGAAGTTCCCCCGTTTCATCGTTATTCGTTTCCCCATCTCGTCTACTGTGCCTCTCCCACGGCACAAGGGAGAATTGGGCCGGACGGGAGCCATCGGAGAGGCATCAGGCTTTCGGGCCGGGGCCGGTGGCCGTGTCCGCCCCGACTCCGCGCAGGACCAGATCGACCAGATCGGCGATGATCCTGTCGCGCCGCGCCAGCACGGTCGCGAGAAGTTCGGGCGGAGTGGCGCCCACGCGGTTCGACACCGCGCCGACGATCAGGTCGGCAATGAGGGCGGGGCTGGTGTCTGCGGGCAATTCCCCCCGGCCGATGGCGCGGCGCACGATCGCGCGCGTGTCCCGCGCAAGGCCCTGAACGAAGGTGCGCGTCGTCTCACGCACTTCGGGGTGAGCGTGAAGGTCCGCCCTGAGCCGCCACGTCACGCCGCCATGCGGGCCGGCCAGCGTATCGAATCCCAGCCCCGCCAGTGCCACGAGGTCGCCGCGCAGCGATCCCGTGTCGATGGCGGAGACCGGATACCACCGGGCCTCCAGCGTTTCGCGCAGCAGGTCGATCCGCCGGGGCCATCGCTTGTAAAGAGCGGCCTTCCCGACGCCCGCCGAGCGGGCGACCGCGCCGAATGTCAGCTCCTTCCAGCCGCCTTGCGCATAGAGCGCGATCGCCGCGTCATGGACGCGCGCCTCAAGGCCCGGATCGCGGGGCCGTCCACGGCGGTGCGATCCCGCTTCCGGTGAATCGGGGCGAGTGGGAGAATCGGCATTTTCGATATTTACAGACCGAATCGGTCTGTTATCTGTTCGCGGCATGGGAAGAACTTTACGGCATCGGGCCGCGTTCGCCTAATGCCCCGACAGGCGATGGGCCGAAAAGGGAGAGAGAGATGAGCGGTGAAAGCGCGGAGCACGGCGCCGACTGGATGGCGGCATGGCAGCCGGTGATCGACCGGATCGGCGCGGACATGAGCGACGGCGAGGTTCATTACGGAGTCGACCGGGCCGAACCGGCGCTGATCCGCCGCTATCTCGAACCGCTCGAATTCGATTGCCCGCTGCATTATGACATCGACGTGGCGCGCGCCCACGGGTTCGCGCAAGTGACTGTGCCCTATACCGCCGCCGCGACGTTCGCGATGCCGCCGGTGTGGAGTCCGGGCGAAGTGCTGTTCACCAGCGCCGACCGCGACGCGCAGCCCGCGCGCGTTTCGGTCAAGCCCCGTTTTCCGGACGGCGCGCCGCCAGTCACGGGCTATTTCGCCACCGACGTCGAGACCGAATACCTGCGCCCGGTCCTGGCCGGGGAGCGGCTGGGGCGGCGCGGCAACCGGCTTGTGGCCTGCACGCCCAAGGAAACCAGCGTGGGCCGGGGCGCTTTCGTGACGTTCGAGTCCGATACCGTCGACGAACAGGGCGAAGTCGTGGCCCGGATGCGCGCGACTCTGTTCCTCTATGAGCCGCACCCGGCGGCGGAGGCATGACCATGACGACCCGGAAGCAAAGAACGTGGGCCGAAGCCCGTCCCGGCGACACGCTCGGCCCGCTCGAATTTCCGCTGCCGGTCTACCGGCTGGTCGTCGCGGCCGCCTCGAACCGCGATTTCAATTCGATCCACCATAACAGCGAGTTCGCCCGGGCGAGCGGCGCGCCCGACATGTATGCCAACACCTTGTTCCTTCAGGGCATGTGGGAGCGGGCGCTGCGCAACTACATGGGCCTTGCGGGAACTTTGCGGAAGATTTCCGGCTTTCGCATGAACAGCTTCAACTGCGCGGGAGACACCGTGGTCGTGAAAGGCGAAGTCGTCCGCGTCTGGCGGGAAGGCGATACCGGCTTTGCCGAAGTGCGGATGTGGTCGGAAAACAAGGGCAAGATCTCGGTCGGGCCGGGGCTGGCGACGATCACGCTGCCGCTGGAGACCGCCGGGGCATGAGCGGATGGCTCGAAGGCTACCGGGCGCTCGATCTCACGGACGAGCGCGGCCTGCTGGCGGGGCAGATGCTGGCGAAGCTGGGCATGGACGTCATCCAGATCGAGCCGCCGGAGGGGTCGCGTGCACGCCGGGCCGCTCCGCTCGATGACCGGGGCGGTTCGTTCGCCTGGTCGGCCTATGCCGCCGGAAAACGCAGCGTTACGCTCGACCTCGACAGCGCGGAGGGCCGCGAACTGTTCCTGAAACTGGTCGAAACGGCCGATTTCCTGTTCGAGAACGAAGCGCCCGGCGCACTGGCGGCGAAGGGGCTGGACTTTGCAACGCTGCGCGCGCGCAACCCGAAGCTGATCCACGTTTCGATCACACCGTTCGGCTCGGACGGTCCGAAGCGCGATTATGCCGATGCCGAACTGGTCCTCTGGGCGGCGGGCGGGCCCTTGCACCCGAGCCGTGACGCCGATGGTCCGCCGCTGCGCGTCAGTGTGCCGCAAGCCTGGCTGCACGGCGCGGCCGATGCGGCGGCGGGCGCGCTGATCGCGCATTTCGCGCGGCTGCGGACAGGACGCGGCCAGCATGTGGACATTTCCGTGCAGCAGAGCGTGACGCAGGCCACGCTCGGCAGCCATCTCGCGGCGGCGGTGGGGCACGACGATTACTCGTTCATCCCCAAGCCCGAAGCGAAGCCCGGCAAGAAGCCGCTCGACCTTTCCGGCAGCGGTGCGCGCACGCGCCGGTCGAAATGGGCGGTGCGTGACGGCCTCGTCGAAATGCATCTCGGCATGGGATTCGCGGCAGGCGACAAGACCAACAATTTCTTCGCGTGGATGCGCGAGGAAGGCGCCCTGCCGGAACGGATGCAGGACTGGGACTGGCGGACGCTGCCCGAGCAGTTGCAGGCCGACGAACTGAGCGAGGACGATATCGACGAAGCGCGCGACCATGTTGCCGGTTTCCTCGCCCGATACGACAAGGCCGAATTGCAGGAGCAGGCTTACACCCGCAAGCTCTCGCTCGCGCCGGTCAATGATGTGGGCGACTTGCTGGCGAGCGACCACCTCAGGGCGCGGGATTTCTTCGTCACGGTCGACGAAGGCGGCGCGGAGCGCACTTTGCCGGGCGCCTTCGCCTGCGGAGCGCCGGGCATGTTCGCCGCCCCGCGCGCCGCGCCCGGTCTCGGCGCGGACAACGCCGCCGTCTACGGCGAATTGCCGGGCGTCGGGCTGGAAGAGATGGCTGGCCTTCACGCGCGGGGAGTGATCTGAAATGGCGGAGTCCGAGGTGAAGGAGAGGGCGCTCGCCGGGCTGAAAGTGCTCGATCTGGCCTGGGTCGTCGCCGGGCCGGCCATCGGCCGGTCGCTGGCCGATCACGGGGCGACCGTGGTGCGCGTCGAATCATCGGTGCGGATCGAGACGGCCCGGTTCATGGGGCCGTTTCCCGATGGCAAGATGGACCCGCAGCGTTCGGCGCTCTACGACACTTACAACGCCGGAAAGCTGGGTCTGGCGCTGGATCTCGGCAGCGAAGCGGGCCGCGCCGTCGTGACCGATCTCGCGCGCTGGGCGGACGTCCTGGTGGAAAGCTTCGCGCCGGGGCAGATGGCGCGGTGGGGCCTGACGTCCGAACGGCTGCGCGCCGACAATCCCGGCCTGATCGGCGTCAGCACGTCGCTGATGGGGCAGACCGGGCCTTACGCTTCTTTCGCGGGATACGGCAATATCGGTGCGGCGGTCGCGGGCTTTCAGGGTATCGTCGGGCACAAGGGGCAGTTCCCGATCGGGCCGTTCGGGCCCTATACCGATTACGTCGGGCCGCGCTTCGGCCTCGTCGCGCTGCTGGCCGCGCTCGATCACCGCCGCCGCACGGGCGAGGGGTGCTGGCTCGACATTTCGCAAGCCGAAGCCGGAATCCAGTTCCTTGGCCCGGAAGTGGCCCGGTGCGCGGCGACTGGCGTGATCGCCGGGGCGGAAGGTAATCGCGATCCGCAATTCGCGCCGCACGGCGTGTTCCGCTGCGCGGGTGAGGACGAATGGGTCGCCGTGGTCGCGCGCGACGACGCCGAATGGGCAAGGCTCGCGGACCTGATCGGCGAAGAGGCGCTCGCGCCGGAGTTCGCGACGCTCGCCGGGCGCAAGGCGGCGGAGGACCGGCTCGAAGCGCTGGTCGAAAGCTGGACGGCGCGGCAGAGCGCGGAAAGCATCGAAGCGGCCCTGCAACGGCAGGGCGTGCCCGCGCACAAGGCCGCGACGACGGCGGACATGGTAAGCGATCCGCAACTGGCGGCGCGCGGGCATTTCGTGCGCCTGCCGCGTGAGATCGGTGGCGAAAGCGTGTTCGACGCAAGCCGTTATCGCCTGTCGGAAACGCCTGCGGCCTATGAGCGAGGCGCGCCGCATTTCGGCCGCGACACGGGCACGATACTCAGGGACATCCTTGGCTATGACGATGCCCGGATCTCCGAACTCGAAGGTGCCGGCGTTCTCAAATGAGAGAGTGACAGCGCGGGACGCCGCTTTACGGTATCGTCCCTGTGTCGGGACTCAAGGTTTTCCCCACCTTCAAATACGATAATACTTGTTATGTTAAATAATCTGCATTCGCCGGAGTGATTTCCTCATCGCCCAATCGTTCCGGGCGTTACCGAGAGCCACCTGTGACACTTTACCAACGGGTAAAGTGTCACCCACGACAAAAGTAGGCGGAAGAAGCCGAACCGCATCAAAGGGGATTCACAAGAGTCATACTTTGTGCTCCTTTGAATCCTGTTATGTTTCACGCCCCCACTTTCAGCCGGGCACACGGCGCCAGCGATATGGCCATGTTGCTGGAATGCCTCGCCCAGGCGAGCAGCCGGCCGCGCTATGCCTTCATGCTGCTCAACCTGATCGCGGAAGTGGCCGATAGCCAGGGCAAGGCCGGGCCGTTTGTCCGGCAGGGCAATAGGAGCGAGAGCTTGCGCGACTGGCTGGGCGATAGCCTGGCGCCCATGGGAAACCGCGACCCCCGGCGGCTGGCGCTGGCGGAACGGGTTCGCGACGAACTGACGCGCGCGGGCACACTTCCTCCCGGCGCGGACGAAGCCCGCGCCGTCATTGACCGTGAAGTGCGGGACCGGGTGCGGGCCTCGGCGAAGACCAATCTCAGCCGCGCGGTGTCGGAACTGGTAAAAGCCGGGCTGTTGCTGCGGCACTATGCGGGTTATCGGGTCTACCATCACAATCGCGGCGGGCAGCGCCATGTCGTCTATACGCTGGTGGGGCAGGCGCGGTGCCTGCTCGGCCGCGCCGCACCGATGCCCGCGCGGCCCTCGCGTCAGGGGGAACTTGCTTTCGCCTGATCCGGCGTTGACACCCGTCAACGGCGCACGCAGGATGCTGCGTGAGGGATAGACCGGGAGAGCCCATGCATATCGGAATCAGCCGCCCGATGGCGTCCCACCCCCCTGTCGCTGATGTCGACGCGGCGCTCGTCGCGCGCCATGCCGAAGCCGCTGGGTTCGAATGCCTGCTCTATGGCGAACACCCCATCACGCCGCTTGACGACGACGAGACGAACTACGTCCATGGGCGCGTGCCGTTCTTTCAGGAAACCGTAGTCGCCCTCGCCCGCGTCTCGGCCGTGACGACACGCCTCACGTTCGGCTTCGGTGTCTGTCTCGTGCCGCAGCATCAGCCTGTTCGCCTCGCCAAGCAGTTGGCCGGGCTGGATCACTACAGCGGCGGCAGGCTGATCGTCGGTGTCGGGACCGGCTGGAACCGGGTCGAGACGGAATCGCTGGGCGGAAGGCATGACCGCCGCTGGGGCCAGACGCGCGATTATGTGGGCCTGTGGCGCAAGCTGTGGACCGATGATCGCGTGGAGCACCACAGCGATTTCCTGGACCTTGAGCCGGTGCGGCTCTTTCCCCTGCCTGCCCGCCCCGGCGGCCCGCCCGTGCTGATCGGCGCGACCTCCGACAGCGCGCTGCGCCGCGTCGCGGAATATGGCGACGGGTGGATGCCCGCCTACGCCACGCAGGACGCCATCGCCGAAGGGCACGAGCGCATCGTGCGCGGGCGCGGCGAGATCCTGCGGATCGCCGGAGAAATCGGCCGCGACATGAAGCAAGTGCCCATCACCGCGATTCTGCACGGCGAAGTCACGCGCGACGACATCCGGCGTTATGAGGACGCGGGCGTGGACAGGCTGTGCCTGATGCTGCCTTATGTCGAGCAGCCGGAAGACGTGGAAGGCGCCGTCGCCGCTCTGGCGAAGATGTTGCCCTGAAAACGTTTCGAGCCGGATGTTCCCACCCGGCTCGAAATCACGTCAAATTCCGGAAGTTCCGGCCTCAGAAGCTCAGGCTGGCTTCCGCGCCGATGATCCGGGGATCGCCCTTGGCATCCAGCACGTAACCGAGGCTGCCCGAGAAATCGAGGATCGTGGTGCGATACTTCTTGTTGAACAGGTTCTTCACGAAGAACGCCACGTCCACGCCTTCCCTGTCGAACGCCTTGGAAATACGCGCGTTGGTCAGCCCGTAACCCTTGATGTTCACCCAGCCCTTGGTGACGGGGTCGGTCAGGCTGCTCGGCGCGCCGTCCTGCCCGCCCTTGTAGGCGTAATCGACCTGGAACCGCATCGGCCCCGACGCCATCCGGTGCTCATAGGCCGACGAAACCGACCAGTTCCATGTCGGCTGATAGGGGAAACGCTCGAACGAACGGTCGACGCCGTTGCTCATGTAGCTGTCGTAGCGGGCGTGGACATAGCCGGCCGAACCGCGCAGCGTGAGGCCATCCACCGGCACGGCCGTGACTTCCGCCTCGACGCCCTTGATGGTGCCCTTGGCGGCGTTGCGGACGACCGTCAGCGTCGGCGGTGCCGGCGGCGGCAGGGTGCTGCCGACGATGACCGTGCGCTGGATGCCGTCATACTTCGAGATGTAGCCCGCGAGATTGACGCGGAGACGGCGGTCGAACCAGTCGGACTTGAGGCCGATTTCATAGTCGGTCACGGTCTCGGGATCGAACGGCTGGAACGTCAGCGGATCGGCGCCGCCGCGCAGGTTGAAACCGCCCGCCTTGTAGCCGCGCGCGGTGCGCAGGTAGACGAGCAGGCCGTCGCGCGGCTTGAAGTCGACCGTGGCCATATAGGACAGGTCGTCATAGCTGTCCTTCAGATGCGCGGTGCAGGCTTCCGCCGTGGTCGCCGTGCCGACGAGCGCGACCGGCAGGTTGCAGCTCAGGAACGTGCCCAGCGGCCGGTCGACATGGTTGCGCGAAACCAGAACCTTGGTATCCTTGGTATAGCGCAGGCCGCCCGTCAGGCTGAACTGGTCCGTGAACTTGAACGTCGCCTGCGCGAACCCGGCGATGCTGGTGTTCTTGACCGATCCGTCCGTGACGTTGACTGTCCGGCCGTCCACGTTGGTCGTTGCGTTGAAATTGACCGTGCGGGTGCCGTCGGTTCCCGTCTCGCGCGAATAGAACGCACCGACGATCCAGTTCAGGCGATCGTCCAGCGCAACGCCGGAAAGCTGCCCTTCCTGTGTGAACACTTCCTGATGAGTCGGCTGGCGGACGTGGATGAGGTTGTAGGCCGTCGCGTCCAGATCGTGCTGGGTCAGCCGGTCAAGCTCGCGCCAGGACGTGATCGACTTGAATTCGACAGCGTCGTTCAGGCGGATCGAGACAGTGGCCGAGGTGCCCCAGGATTCGATCCGGCTGCGATTGCGCCAGTTATGGTTGATGTCGCGATAATCGCTGCTCTGCGCCAGGATGGAAGCGGCATTGCCGCCCTGCGTGCCGATGATCGACAGGATCGCGGAAGGATTGCGAATGCCGATCACATGCCACGGCAGAGTCGAGGTGTCCGACTTGTTGTAGTCGCCCCGGATCAGGACTTCCACGTCGTCGGTGGGGGCCCAGCGCAGCGTGCCGCGCAGGCTGCCGCCGTTCAGGTCGCCGCCGACCTGCCTGCCGTCGAAGCGGTTGATGCCGTAACCGTCGCGCTTGTCATACTGGCCCACCACACGCAGGGCGAGCGTGCTCGCCAGCGGCACGTTGAGGATGAGCGCGCCGCCCGCTCGGCGGTATTCGTCCGTGCGCACGATCAGCTTGCCCTCGAAGCGATCGGTCGGCTGCTTGTAGAAGATGTTGATCGCGCCGCCCGTGGTGTTGCGGCCGAACAGCGTGCCCTGGGGGCCCTTGAGGACTTCCACCCGGTCGATATCGACGAGGTTCGACATCTCGGTCGAGATGGTCTTGGAGATGTTGACGCCGTCAAGGTAGATGCCCACCGCCGGGTCGACGGTCAGCAGCGCGTCGGTCTGGCTCTGGCCCCGCAGCGAGATCGCGGTGGCGTTGCGGTCGCCCGAGATCGGATTGATCGACAGCGACGGCGTTTGCTCCTGGATGTCGCGGAAGCTCTGCACCGACTGGTTGGTCAACGCGTCGCCCGACATCGCGGTCACGGCGATAGGCACATCCTGAAGCCGCTCCGCACGCTTGCGGGCGAGAACGACGATTTCGCCCAGATAGCTTTCCTGAACCTGCGTTTCGCTTCCGGCTTCCTGCGCATGAACGGGCTGGGCCGTCAACAGCACGGCAATCGCCGCCGTGCTCAATATGCTTGCTCTATACTTCATGGTTGTCCTCCCTTTTTGGACATGAATGCCGCCGTTTCACGGCAAGCTTGTTTCTTCACGGTTCCCATCGAATATCATTGGCGGATCGTCAACTATCAAGTTTTCCCGGCGCGTTCCCGCCCGCAAGGCCCACGGCGCGCCGCATCGCGGGCATGCCGGTCAGGAACAGCGCTGAGATCACAAGGCCGACGCTGCCGAAAGTCAGCGCCAGGGCCGTGCCGATCGCGTTGGGGTCGGCGAACACATGATCGGTCATCGCGCCCACGATCGCCGGACCGGTCGACATGCCGATAAGGGCCACGGCCAGAAGGTAGACCGCCGAAACCCGCCCGCGCAGTTCGGGCGGCGTGACGAGCTGGATGGCCGACGCCCCGATCGCGCCCATGCCCAGCGGCAGCGAAGGCAGCGCCATGGCCACGAAATACATCGCCGGATCGGGCGCGAGATAGGCCAGCGCGCCGAATACCGAAAGCAGCACGCCGCCTATCGCATAATAGCGGAAATGCGCGTCGCTCATGCCCCGCTGGAACAGGAAATCGACCAGCTTGCCGCCGAACAGCAGCGCGAAGCCGCCCATGAGGAAGCCGTAGGTGGCCAGCGCGTAGCTGACCTGGGCCACGCTCCAGCCGAAGCCGCGCATCATGAAAGTGGGGGTCCACGCCAGCCGCGCGTAAACCAGCGCCATCACCAGCGCGAACCCGACAAGCTGGACGAAGAAGAACAGCTTGCGCGAAGCCATGAAGGCGAACACGTCGCTCCACCGCTGCCGGTCGGCTCCCGTGGCGACCGCGCGCGCCGGTTCGTGGATGAGCAGCGCCAGGAACGCGATGGCTATGCCGGGGGCGCCGGTCACGAGGAAGGCCACGCGCCATGCGGGTATCTCGCCCAGCACGGGCCAGACCACGCCGTCCTTCGCCGCTTCGAGGATCGTGCCGCCCAGGGCCAGCGAAAGCTCTGCGCCGAGCAGCGCCCCGGTCATGAACACCGCCAGCGCGAACGTCAGCTTGCGGCGGGGGAACAGGTCGGCCAGCAGCGAATAGCAGGCGGGGGCAAGCGCGGCCTCTCCCGCGCCGACCATGACGCGCGACAGCAGCAACTGGTTGAACGTCTGGGCAAGGCCGCAGCACACCTGCGCCACCGACCAGATGAGAACACCGGCCAATATGATGCGGCGCCTCGAATACCGGTCCGCCGCCTGCCCGAAGGGAAGCCCGCAGACCGCATAGAGCAGCGCGAAGGCGAAACCCTGGAGCAGGCTGATCTCGAAATCGCCCACCCCGAACTCGGCACTGAGCGGCGCGACCATGAGTGAAACGATCTGGCGGTCGAGATAGGCCATGGCGAACAGCAGCGTCATCAGGGCCAGGCTGGTCCATGCCTTGAACGCGGCGGGATGCGTGTCTTCCGTTATGCCGGGAACCACTTCGGCATCCCTGTCCTCGCCGGTGCCGGATTGCATCGTTCCCATCCTCCCCCGACTTCCCGGCACGCCTTCATTGGGCCTCCGCGGATCAGTGATCGCGGCACATATAATTAGCTATATGGCCGAAATCGCCAAGAGATTCTAGCCCAATGGAAAAGGTTTGAGATTACGGAGGTTTTCCGGGAGATATTCATAGAGATCGGCAAGATAGCGGCGCAGGTAGGTCCGCCAGAGTTCGGCGGCCGTCTCGGCGTCGCCGCGTTCGATGGCCTCGATCATCTCGTCCTTCAGGCGGATCGACTTCAGGAACCGGTCCGCCTGGCCGGGATCGTCGGGCATCGCCACGGACAGCAGCGAGAGCTGGCGATCCGCGATGCCGCCGATCACAAGCCCCATCAGCCGCAGCGATTCGCTGCCGCAGTTTTCCACGAGGATCTGGCGGAACTTGCGTCCCCGCGCGTAGAACGCCGGGCGGTCATGCACGAGATAGCGCTCCGACGCCGTGTTCTGCGCCAGTTCGGACAGCAGCGCCGGTGTCGCGCGCGAAGTGAAGGCGGCCGCCGCCGCCGATTCGATGACGACGCGGGTCTCGAACACTTCGGCAATCGTCGCGTTCCGCATCTGGAGGAACACCGTGGAATAGGTCGCGATGCGGGACGCGTCGGGCGGCAGGACGCGAGCGCCGCCCCGGCTGCCGCGCTCCACCCGCACCAGCCCTTCGGACTGGAGGATGCGCAGGGCCTCCCGGCAGGACGGCCGCGACACCTCGAAACGCGTCATGAGCTGGTGCTCGGCGGGAAGCATCGCGTCGATCGGCCACTGCCCCGCGGCGATCTCATCGCGCAACGCGGCGGCGACACGCTCCGCCACTGTGCCCTGCGCGGCCTTGTCGTCCGTTTGCGCCGATATCGAACCTGAAAGCATGCGGCTTGCATAGGCGCGGCACTCGACCCTGACAATTGGCGTTAAATCGCTGATGATATAAAATTATCCGCTTGACATTTTATTCCGGCGCGCGATTGTTGGGATCGTCGGCCTACCGACGCGACAAAGGGGATGGGATTATGAGGAAAGCGCACCACCGCGCCATGTGCGCGGCATCCATTCTGGCTTTTGCCACCGCCGCCAGCGCAACCACCGCGGCACAGGCCATGGAAAGACTCGCGCAGGACAGTGTGTCCGGCCCCCTGGCCCAGGGGGCGGAAACCGCCGAAGGCGGAGACATCATCGTCACGGCCCAGCGCCGCTCCGAGCGGCTGGTCGACGTTCCGGCCTCGGTCGTCGCGATCAGCGGTGAGGCGCTGGCCCAGGCGGGGACGAACGGCATCGCCGATCTCACCCGGCAGGCGCCCGGCGTCATCATCAACACCACCGGCGCCTATACCCAGCC
>Ga0265293_10003220_pt1 | contig 30736 bp, 21 predicted proteins | sample Munlanlewell138R_FD_192505 | JGI IMG/M metagenome (GOLD analysis project Ga0265293, IMG submission 192505) | Leachate microbial communities from a municipal landfill in Southern Ontario, Canada - Leachate well 138R | ecosystem: Engineered > Solid waste > Landfill > Unclassified | place: Canada... | reverse complement strand
AACGAGCAAAACTGAGTGTTTTGCGAGTTGATAGCCCAATGAGACTAGATTTGCGCAATCGAACGCAAGCCTGCGTGAGTGCAGCGCAAATCGTAGTCGGAATTGTGGGATGTGGCAAACCCGCGCACAGCGCGGGGTTGACACGTAGGGGGAGACTTCCCCCTCTATAAAAAAAACTTAAAAACTGCCAAATACACGACTTTGCAGTTGCCCTGGGCGTCTCTCCCAAGAGAGAAAAATGGAGACTTAGCCTAGTCATGGTGTACTTGTGAGTGATTTTTTTTCAGATGCTTTATTGGGAAGTAAAAATGAGCTAGAGTAGGCTGGGTGAAAGTGGGAGGCTCGCTTATGAAACTCAGCATTGGTCTTAAGTGGACTGCAACAGCAGTGATTTTGGTGGTATTGGTCGTTGGTGTGTACGCTTTTATGACGATTCGCGACGCAAGCAGCGATGTTGAGCGCCAGACGGAGCGTTTGACGCGTGTGCAGGAGGAGGCGCTGGATGAGGTCGGCGCGTCGACGACGCGTTATTTGGCGTTGCCAGCGTCGAGTTTGATGTACAACAACGATTTGAGTGCACTGACTGCGCTTTTGCGCCCTGTAGTGGAGCGTGGCAAGGAGGGGAGTGCTGCGATTTATGCGACGATTTTTGCGCCGCAGGGGCGTGTTTGGGTGGTTGAGGCGAGCCCAGATATTGAGCGTTTCAAGCTAGGGGATGCGACGTTTTTTGATAAGACAAGGGATGAGCGCTTTTTGGAGCAATTAGCGCAGGGGGTTTTGTCGGATTTGGTATCGATTTCTGGTCATCAGGATGTGGAGCGCGAAATAACGCGTGGGGGGGAAGTAAGAACGGTAAAGGTGCGCGAGTATTTGGCGCAAATTAAGGGTGGGGAGGATCTGCAGGGTTACATTTTAATTGCGTATTCGCTTGAGGGTTTGGCGCGTGAGTTAGATTCCTTGCGTGCGGAGGGGGAGGTGAAGAAGGCTTCGACCTTGCAGCGCAGTATTTGGTTGGCGTTGTTGGCGATTGTGCTCGGAATTTTAGTCGCAGTGATTCAGTCATTGGCTGTTTCGCGCAACATTAAGAGTTTATCGCGCGTAGCTAGCCAGATTGCGCAAGGCGACTTATCGGTTCGCAGCAACATTCGCAGCCGCGATGAAATAGGGCAGTTGGGCACGCAGTTTAACATCATGGCCGACCGTGTGCAGGCCTTAATGGCGGAGACCGAAGAGAAGGCAAGTTTGGAGAAAGAGCTGGACATTGCTCGCTCGATTCAGTCTACGCTTTTGCCCGAACAGGGGCTTGCGACTTGTGGACGATTTAGCCTCAATGGATATTTTCAGCCAGCGTCGGTTTGCGGAGGCGACTTTTGGAGTTACAAGACTTTGCCCGATGGGAGTGCGCTTTTGACCATGGGCGATGTGACTGGGCATGGTGTTCCTAGTGCGATGATCACGGCGAGTGCGAAGAGCGGGCTGGATACGCTGATAAATATGTGGGACCAAAGCATGAGTTTAGCTCTAATAATGAAGGAGCTTAACAAAACGATTTGCGAAACTGCGCGTAGTAATTTGTTTATGACCTTTATTGCCATGCGTTTGAGCGCGGATGGGCGCGTGCTAGAAGTAACGAATGCGGGGCACAACTTTCCGCTGATGATGCGTGGCGGCGAGGTTCGTGCGATAGTTGCGCGTGGACAGCGTTTGGGGGACGATCCTGCGTCTAGTTATGAAACGACGCGAGTGGATGTGGCGCCAGGCGATAGTTTTCTGCTCTTTACGGATGGGATTACGGAGTATGTGGACGCGTCTGGGCAAGAGTATGGAGAGCGGCGGCTGCGCAAGATGTTCCAAGAGTATGCAACGCGCGATGTCAGCACGGCGATGGCTGGGATTATGGCAGATTTTCAGCGTTTTAGCGCTAGCGCGCTACCCACAGATGATATCACGATGATGGTCGCAAAGATTGGCTAAAGTTATATGATGATGCTTTATTATTTAGGCGCCAGTAGAGGGGCGAAGTGATGAAAAGGACGATAAAGAGCGTGCTCATGAGAGCCTCGGTTTTTTGGGTTTTGCTTGCTTTGCCAGTGTATGTGCAGGCTCAAAGTCATTATGCAACGAACCAAGCTCAAGAACATTACGATGAGGGGATCAATTATGAACGGCGCGCAGAGCAGCAGGATGATTTAGAGTTTTTGCACAGTGCGAAGAAATCGTATGAAGCCGCGATTAAGGCGGATCCCAATATGCAGAGTGCTTATGCGCGTTTGGGTTACGTTTTGTATGCTCTCCAGCAGAGTGGCGAGGGTATTACGCGGATGCGCGAGGGACTAGCGCGTCACGTGGAGAACGTGGAGCTTCAACATTATTTGGGCTTAAACCTCTTTCAGCACGGTGATGTCGACGAAGCAGAGGCCGTGTTGACACAGGTGGTGGAGAAGCGCAAAGATTTTGCTGAGGCTTACTTTGTTTTGGGTAAGATCGCGCTGGATAAAGGTGATTACGAGAGTGCGCAAGAGCATTTTGCGAGCTACGCGGCACAAACCCCTAACGACATTCGGGCTTATCGCGCCTTGTCCAAAGTTTACATCGAAGCGCGAAACGTTGAGGGTGCGGAATCATCGCTTGAGCAGATCTTAAAGCTCGACTCCAAAGACTTCGTAGCGACCGTAAACATGGGACACGTCAAGTTTGAGAAGGGCGAGATAGACGAGGCGGTGAAGTACTACGAGAGAGCCTATGAGATGAACAAAAAGCAGGTGGAGCTCATCTATATTATAGGCAGTGCGTATTATTTATCTGGTCAATACGACAACGCGATCAAGCGCTTTGATGAGCTCATATCTTTACAGTCCAAGCACTTAGGGGCAGCCTATTTTCGTGCTGATTGCTACTTAAAACTCGGCAAACTAGACGAGGCGCACAAGGCGTTTACGGAGATACTCAACGAGAAGCCTGACTATCTTTATGTGAAGCTAAAACTTGCTGAAATCGAGCATTTGCGTGGAAATAATTCGGAAGCCGAGACAAGGACGCGTTTGCTGCTCAATGAGAGCAGCAACGTAGACGACAAGCACTTTGCGGCCGTGCTTTTACGGCGCATGGGCAATATTGATGAGTCACTCAATATTCACAAGGATCTTGTTAAAGCTGATCCCAAAAATGAGCGTTTGAGTCTGTACTTGGCGCGTGACTACATTGAGGGGCGTAGTTATGATGAAGCGCTTTTGATTATTAGTGAAGTTATAGATCAGCACTTCTCCAACGAGTTAGCGTGGGAGATGATGTCTTTGGCACTGCTCTACAAGGGCTATGATGCGATGTTAAGCGGTGACTTAGTCTCGGCGCGAGAAACCTTTGAACAAGCGCGCTCGACGGAGCAGCACAATGTGGAGTCGCTCTGTAGCTTGTCACAGATAGCGATGCTAGAAGCGAATTTTGAGGGTGCCTTGGATTTGTACCACGAAGCAGTGAGCATCGCCGAGGAGCATCCGAGTGTGCTCAAACTGGGAAGTATCTTTGATCTTTTGATGGAAGATTATGGGGCTGCACAGCGTAAACTCCATGTTTTGCAAAACTTAGGGGATGATAAGATTATAGGAGCTGGCGGTTGGTATTTGATGGCGATTGTCAACTCTCATTTGGGCAATTGGCCCTTGGCCTCAGAACAGCTAAAAAAGGCCGAAGGAATGGGTTTTGTGGACATGGCGGCTAGCGCAGCTATTGCGCTACAAAACGCGATGGATGCTGCGAAAGCGGGCAAGCACGATGAACTCGATAAAGAATTGACTAAAGCGGACATGTTTAAAGACATGCTTGAGCCTATCGATCGTGTGCGCTTTAACTATTTGAGTGTAAGTTCGATGGTGCGGCAAAGAAAGTATTCCCAAGCCAAGAGCTTGCTTGAAGATGTTAAACGTTCGTTTAACAACCTTAGCGCTGAACAACGGGGAGAGGTCGTTGAAGGCGGACAGTTAGACGTCGACTACGAACTCGCCTATATCAACTTGGAGTCTGGAAGCTATGATGCGGCGCTCAAAATTATTGCATCAAAGCGCGGTGGGGGAGAGTACAAGAATCTTGAGCTGGCCTTGCGCCGCAGATTGGGAGCAGACACGTTTAAAAACAAACGTTATAGCCAAGCGTCGATACACTTTAACACGGCGATATCGCTAGGTGGCACTGAAACAGCCGATGCGTTTAACGCGGCAATTGCCGATCTGATGGCGGGAAAGCTACGTGATCCTGAGAATACTTTAGAGCGCTACGCGAGACAAAATATCCCCGAGGCGCTTTTAGCCTACGCGATATTCCTTGATAATTCGGGTCAAACAGCCAAGGCTAGTGGCTACTTTGCGAGGTATCTCAACTCAACGGGTGGGCGCAAAGCTGAGGATGTGAAGAAGATTTTACAAAATAAAGAGCGCGTTTGGGGTCCAAGCGCTAATTAATGAGGGGGTGAGCATATGAAGAGAATCGTTTTATTATTGTTGTCGTTGGCATTTTGTGTAACTCCCTCATTGGCTAGTGCCCAGAGTTACGTGGTTGCGATCTTTGCTCCCTCCATTGACTTTAAAGATGGAGCTGAACGCAATGAATACGTTAGCAAGGTTGCTGCGGCTTTCTCGCGCGCAACGGGTTTGAGTTGGAACGGACAAGCTTTTGCGCGCGCCTCCGACTTTGAGTCTGCGCGCGCTAATGTTGATGTGGTTATCGTGGATTCCGATTACTACATCTCGAAGCTATCGGGTTTAACGCCGCTTGCCATGTTAAGTGGAAGCAGCGGTGTTTCTCGCCGGATGCATCTTATCGCGAAGAAAGGAGCTAGCGATAAGCTCTACAATTATCGCGGTAAAAGACTAGTCTTGGTTTCGGGTTCCGGTCAAAACAAAAAGTTTCTTGAAGCCACGGCTCTTGCCAATGAGGCGAGTTTGGGCTCATATTTTGGGAGTGTAGATGAAGCACGCGATGTGCGTTCGGCGCTCAATGCGGTAGAGCTTGGTAAGGCAGATTTAACACTCGCCTATGACGGTTATGCGTCGGGCTTTACGAACGTGTATACTTCGCCGTCAGTGGGTTTACCCGTGATTGCGCTATCCTCTAGCCGAATCAGTGGCGCAACGCTTGAGAAACTCAAATCCGCAGCCAAAGGCTTAGGTATTTCGGCAAGCTCAATTATTTCGAGTTCTTCTGCATACAGCGCGGGGGAAGCGGCCAATATGCGCAATGCTTCAAGCTCGCAGAAGACAACGATGAGCTACGCGCTTATGGATACGCAAACGACTAGAGTTCAGGTATATAGTACGCCTTTACTACCAAAGCGAAATCCTCTCACTCTCAATCCCGCGATGGTCTACACTGGTCCTACACTAAATAGTCTTGATAAGAAGCTTGATCGCAAACTCTAACTTAAAGCAGGTCTGAAGATGAAAATGGTACCTACCATGCTTGGCGATGCAGCAACGATTTTGTTGCTTATCTCCGATGTCAAAGAGCAAACACTTCTATCTAAAGCTCTCTCGGCCACTGGCTGTAACATACAGATAGCCTCCTCTCTGCAAGAAGCAGAGCTAACCATCATGAATGGTAGTATAGATCTTTTGGTCGCAGACTACGATCAACACCCAACTGTCCTTGAGGCGAATGGCTACACCGCGTTTGATAATTTTTTATCTAGGTTTAGTCAAAAGCCCGCAAGCCACTGGGTTAACGGAAAAACTAAAGTTCTTCTGCTCGCCGAGAGACGCGCTAAAGCGGAGTTATCTAATCTTTTTCAACTCAGTTTTATCAGCAACCTTTTGGCTAAGAGCCACGATTTTGATTTAGATGAACTCATCGTTACGGTAGGCAAAATCGTACGAAACGATATATTTGGTCCCGAAAAATATTTATGTTACGGCGTAGCCCCTATTTGCTACGAAGTAAGTTCGAGCTTTCAAAAGCCGTTTTTACTTCAAGCTTTATCGGACTACGCGCTTGCTATAGGCATCAACAAGCGCATTGTGAATGCTGTGGCGGGGGTTGCCGATGAGCTTATAACGAACGCAATATATAACGCTCCGATCTACCCCAACGGGGTTCGGCCCTATGCACGTCGTTCTAGGTCTATTCCCGTGGAATTGACTCCAGAGGAGAGTTGCTTCTTTTCTTTTGCTTGTGATGGGCGCCAGCTTATCATTTCAGTTCGCGATAGGTTTGGTTCTCTAACCGCGGACAAGGTTAGATCTTATCTTTCGCGTTGTTTTAGCATGGGTGAAGACCAAATCGAAAATAAACAAGGTGGCGCAGGGATGGGGTTTTACTTCATCATTGAGTCGTTAAATAAGCTCATCATTAATATAAGCCCTGGTCGAGGTACTGAGTTTATCGGTATCATTAACATAGCAGGGTCTTATCGCGATTATGCGCAAAGCTCTAAGTCTTTCCACATCTTTGTGGCATAGCAAATTTGCTGTTTTGGCAAGCGTTTTTCTAGTTCTTCAGACGCGAGTATTGCTAGGGTAAGCGCTGTTTGGCCCTGCTACAGCGAGACTCGCTGCACTTAGCAATATTCTGATGAATTTGATCTTTATGCTTTTGCTTTTGGAGGGAGAAGTTCCACCATCCGCGCAACGGCTTTATTTATGGGCAGATTATTGCTCAAATGATGTACGCGGTGATACTTCTCTCTACGCGTCAAACCGCGCCGCGCTTAGCGCTACCCTTAACGCTGGGAACATGCTTTAGAGTAAAGGCTCGCAGCGATTGTTCAGAGTTTTTTCTTTGAACTTGGCTTCTATAGGCGCGAATTTAGTATATATATATCCTTTTTATTATAGTTTTATCGTTATTACACTGGTGCAAGGATGATTACGCGAAATATTATTTTAAAAACATCGCCATCGCTCGCATTTTTGCTTATTTTATTTTTTAGTTCTTTTTGGGCAGCAGCAGAGGAACTGGCGGATGTAGTAGCCACAGAGCAGACTTTTGTGGATGCCGAGTTTGAGTCTGATGCTTCTGTAGATGTGCAAAATGCTGAATTCATTTCGCCAGAATTTGCGGATGAAATTTTTGGAACAGAGCTAGGTTTGGCGGGGGAAATCGTCGCGGCTCCTCAGCAAAAAAACTTGCCCGATCCTACTTATATTATTGAAGAAATTAGTATCAGCGGTAACTCAGTCACGCTAAAATCCTATATTCGTAGAAATTTTAGCCTAAGAAAAGGGCAGCACATTAATTTAGTGCTACTGGAGAACGCGCGCTTGGAGCTTTTGAGCACAGGTTTGTTTGATAGCGTAGAGATAAAATTACGCGCGGGTAGCCAGAAGAGCTATATAAAACTCGAGCTGCAACTTAGGGAGCGAAATTACGTTTGGGTAGAGGATATATTTATTGGCAGTAGTAAAAAATCTAAATATTGGCATGGTTTCGATCTTGCTTACAACAACATGTTAGGGGTGGGGCATCGTTTACGTATGGGCTTTGTCGCCAACGTTATCAACGACTACGCGCTAGAAATATCTTATGCAGCGCCAAATATTGTAAACTCTGGCTTTTCCTTAAGCGGCGATTTTTTTACTAAGCGATCGCATGAAGATATTTACGAAAAACCGCCTAGTAGTCGAGATTTAGAGCATCTATCGCTTGTTTATGAGCGCTTAGGAGGCCGGTTGACGCTAGGTTACGGCTACAAGTTTTTTAAACTCAGATTTTCACTGTTTGCGGAACGTCTTCGTTTTGATAGTTCGCGCTTCATCCATAAAACAAACTTTCGCGCAGGGACTAGCTTACACTCTGGGCTTGCGCTTATCCTAGGTTACGATTCGACTGATCACGTCTTTATTCCACGCAGCGGCTTCCTATTTCAGCTAGAGCTCAGTGGAGCACTCAAAAGAGTTTTATCTGACTATTCCTACTTTAAGGTGCAAGTAAGTCACCAGTCCAACTTTAGCTTTTCTCAAGATCACACGCTACGCCTCCATATCTTTGGTGGCATTATTGCGCCTGATGCACCATTTTTTGAGTACTTCTTTATTGGCGATTATTACGACTTTTTGCCTTCGCGAGTACTGGGCATCAATATGACCAATAGCCCTGCACTTGATATTTTCGGAACTGGCGCTGCGAATGAAAATTACGAAAACCTGCTTATCAAACTTTCTTTTGAATATGCATATCGTTTTAAGCTAAAGACGGCAGAACTTAAGGCGATGGAGGTGTTTTTCCAAGTTACAGCACTCAGCTCTATTTCGCTAGAAGACGATTCCTTTTGGGTAGGGCTTAAGCCTAGGGATACCGAAACATGGGGCTTCCCCATAAACGCATCGCTTAACTTTGGGCTTCGCTTTGCCACTAGTTTTGGCAATTTCTCCCTCTCACTTGCTAAAGTTTTCCCCCTAGCCTATCGATAGCGCCATGAAACGCCTCTTTATTGCATTTCTTTTGTTGCTCAGTATGCAGGCTCCAGCCCTCGCCGGCGAGAACGCACTGATATGCCTTGAGCATGAGCAAAAAATATATTGTCGCTTTTCCATGCGCGCCTTTGTCGCCAAAATCGAGTCCATACTCAATAATGGTTGGCAAAACAGCATACACTTCCATTTTCAGCTTCTGGACTCGGAGCAAAAAATCGTCGCGACTTCCAATATTTCCGCGACTCAGCGTTGCTACATCGATCCCTTCGAATCGCCCTGCTTATTGCTTTGGAGCGGTGCAGAGTTATGGCAGAGGTATGAGACAGACGCCGAACTTTACAGCGCGCTTGCAAACTTGCGCGTGCAGGCGCTGAAGCTTAAGAGTCTCCCAGCCGATAACTATTCCGTTCGAGCGTATGTTTCCCTAAATCCAGTGACTGACAAGCAAATCTCGGACTTGCAAGCGTGGTTTAAGCACTCAGGTCACCACCGAGCCTTGCCTTTTGGTAATAATTCGTCATTATTGGGCTCTTTTCTCACCACTTTTGCAGAATTTTCGCCGGGTTCTGCTGAAGCTAGCATCAAGTTGCAAACGTCGCCCTTCTTTATTGCCATCGAAAACTAGGCTCAAGCCTTTTTAGAGCGAGTGAGGGTGCAGGCAATAACAAAGTCGCATATTCGGCAGTTTTTAAGTGTATTTTGGGGGTTTGCGCTAGCCCCAAAGAATCAAAGTTTCCTCTTTTCTTTTACCATTTTGCGCGTCTTCGTCGTCAACAGCGTTATTCGGCGCAGTCACGACCCTTAGGTCGCTCCTTTGCCTCATTCCTTGTTTCCTAGAATCCGCATCTAAATGGTAAAGAAAAGCAATTTTTCTTTTTTTCTGGAACTCGGCTCAAACTTGGCAAAAAAATCTTTGTTTGGTTGATTATTAAACTGGGTGAATTTCGCTTAGGGATGCTCTGATTAATGTAAAAATAGTGAAAAAGTCGCTAGAGAAAAACAACGAAAGTCAGGCGAGTTTTCAAAATAAAGTCAATAAAATCAACAATCTACATACAAAAAAGGGTTCTAAGGGCTCAGTTCCTCAATTCCGACTACGATTTGCGCTGCACTCACGCAGGCTTGCGTTCGATTGCGCAAATCTAGTCTCATTGCGCCATCAACTCGTAAAACACTTAGTTTTACTCGTTTCGGCGCCTTAGACGGGGATTGGGGCGCTAACCCCAAAGAATCAAAGTTTCCCTACCGCGTTGTCACTTTATACATCGATGTATGATGAAATATCGCCATCGATGCGCTCATTAATATAGTCTTTAAAGCGATCTTTTAGACGCGCTTCAACTTGGCGGATGCGTTCTTTGCTTACACCGTACTCATTGCCAAGCTCCGAAAGCGTAACGGGTTCAGTGGCTATAAGCCTGCGATTCCAAAGTGCAATATCGCGCGGGTCGTTCAGCGAGGAGGCGAAGTCCAGCATGGTGTTGCGCACCTTTTCGTAAAATTCATTCCGCGCCACAATCTCTTCGGGATTGTCATTCTCATCAGGCAGAAGCTCGCCGATTGACGTATTTTCGTAGCCTGGCGCGTTTTGGTCGATGCTAAGCGCGGGCTGGTCCAGGTGCTGCGATACATCAATAACGTCACGCTCTGAGACACCGAGTTTTTCGGCAACAAGCGCGGGCGTAGGATTGGCAACACCCTCGGCTTGCAGCTGAGCGCGCGCTTTTTTGAGATTGTAGAAGAGTTTTCGCCCTGCGCGTGTCGAACCAATACGAATCGGCTGAAAATGGTTCATCAGGTAGTTCAAAATCATCGCACGAATCCAGTATTGTGCGTATGACGTAAATTTTACATGCCGATACGGGTTATAGCGCTGGATCGCCTCAGATAAACCGACGTTTCCCTCCTGTATAAGCTCCAAGAGGTTGCTCCAACGCCGCCGATATTCGCGCGCAATCTTAACAACCAAGCGCAGATTGGTCAGCACAAGCAATTGCGCCGCTTCTTTATCACCTTGCTCTCTGTAGCGCAGTGCTAACTGTTGCTGCATGTCTGCATCGAGTAGCGGGTGGTTGCGAATGTGGGCGAGGTAGAGCGAGAGCGGGTCGGCGCTTGGGTCGGCGCTCACTCCCTGTGGCTTAAAGGCCGAGCGCAAAGCCAGCATCGTTTCATCGGAAGTCGCTGTGAGCGTTGCTGGACGCGCTTCTGGCAACAAATCCTCATCCATCCCGTCGATTAGCACTACGTCGTTATCGCCGCTCAAAAAAATGTCATCATCCCCGACTTCTTGCATAGTCGTTTGGGGGGCGCGACTTTTGGCCGCTTTTGCGCTAACAATACTGTTTTTTACTCTCTTTGCCATCTTCGTAAAAACTTTAGCTAATGCTCTTTTGAGCTATTTTTTCAGGGAAGGGGGGAAGTCTCCCCCCTCGCCTGTGCCTCGCTCAAAATTCGCTGTTTTTTTCATAATATTGTGCGATGTATTTGCTATTCGCGCATCCATCGCACAATATGAAAAAAATAGCGAATTTATCGCGGGGTCACAGTCTCCCCCCTCTGCAGGGAGCTATACCAATAATTTTTTCCTAGGCCAAAACTCGGCGACTGCTGTTTACGCGCTTTAGACTTCACCTAAACTATCACTATGACTTCTGACCCCTTATTTTGGAATAGTTCTGCAAAAGGTGATGATGCGAGAGATTACAAGAGAGATAAATGTGCTTGTTTTCACGATCAAAACCAGCCTTTCGGAAGAATCGCAGCGCCAGTTCGTTGTGTGCATCGGTATCGGCTAGGAGCATGCGTGCGCCTAAGTCAATAAAAGTTTCTCGCAAAGTTTTGAATAACTTCGTTCCGACTCCGCGGCGAGCTTTTGTAGGGTCGACGCCTAGCCAAACTATGTAGCCATACATCCATGCGCTGTTTCGCTTTTCGATGATTTTTCCCAAGACAAAACCGATGAGCTCGTTGTCCTGATAGGCTACAAAACACGTGTCTCGATCGGTAGCAAAAAAAGTGACCACTTCATACTCATCCCATGTTCTGTATAGCGCAGGCCACCTATCTGCAGTAAATAAACGTTCACCGAGCGCGAAGACTTTGGGTAAGTCTTCTAGTTCGATAACCCTTATTTCTAAAGTGCCTTCCTCTGTTTTAATCTCCGTTTCCAATTTTACTTTTTGCATAAATTCCTAAAACTCTTTGCTACTGGCTGCACCTCGCAAGCCAATACGCGTATGCTTATAGAACCGAACATGGCAAAATATCAAGCTTAGCCGCTTGAGCTGATTTCGGAGGCTAAAATACGGCTAGTTTTGCAAGTTCACGATCTTGCGGCTATGGATTTTTGGGGGGTAGCGCAAGATCACCCGAAAAATTCGTTTAAAGCCGCACGACGTGCGATGAATGAGCGTTTAGCGAATACATCGCACGTCGTATTGCGGCTTTTAGCGAATTTTGAGGGAAGCTTGCGCGTAGGGGGGCGTTAGCCCCCCCCAGCAAAACAAAGAAAAATAGAGAGTTGCTGGGGCGAGATTGTTGCTTGCAAGTGCTTGCAGGAAGTGAGCTTGCGGGGTAGGATTGTGGGGTTGGAATTCGGCTTGCTTGTGGGCGGTGTAACGCTGCGGGCGGCTTAGTCAGGAAAACAAGGAAAGTGGGAATATGCAAGAAGTAAATTTTGCGTCGTTACCGGGTGCGAAGGCGTTTGAGCAGCTGCCAAAACTGGGGCTGATTACGAGCTTTTTGAAAGAGGGTAAAGCGAATATTCGCAGTTTGAAGCGTTTTATGCGCGAGCAAGATATTTATGATGGGGAGAGTTTTGAGACGCTGCTGGCTTTTTTGCAGGTCGATGCGAGTAATGAAAAGAATATTAAGCCAGGACCGTTTTTGACTAAACTTGGCGAAACTATTGACCCAGAGCAACGCAAACGACTTCTCTTTAAGCACTTGACCTCCAAAAATGAGATATTGATGAAATATGTCATGGACGGCTTGATGGAGCACCTGCATTCAACGAACGAACTTTATCGTTATTTAACGAGTTATGTGTATCCTGGAACCTATATTACGCTTGTCAATTTTAGGCACTGGATGGTTTGGCTTGAGGCGAGCGAGCATATTCGGATGGTTGGGATTCGGTGGGGTTTGTCGGAATTGGGGCTTGAAGGGATTGATAGTATCATTAAACTTATTGATATTGATGATATTTTGGAGGGCGAGTGGGACGATGACGATGATGATGATGAGGGGGACGATGATGAAGCGGCGGGCGATGATTTTGCAGCAGATGATGATGAGGCCGATGTAGAACTTGCTTCTGGGGCGGGTGTTTCGGAGCTTGAGGCTGCGGAGGAAGTGTTAGCGGATGCGTTGGATGATACAGGCGTCGAGGCGGAAGTGTCGGATACGGCAGTGAGAGCGCCTGTAGAACGCGTTGCGGAGAAAAAAGCGACTGCTCGTGTGGCTGAGGGTGAGGTGATTGTGGGGCGTAGCGTTGAGTACGTTGTGCAACCGTTGCGTCCGAAGGTTGAAGAGACGCCACTGCAGCTTGTGCGTGAGGCTTTTGCGCAAGCGGATGAGGAGGAGGTGGAGGATGAGTATGGTGATTTTGACACTGCGCCTAAGGTTCGCATTGAGCAATTCCGTATAGATGAGTCTTTGTTAGCTGAAAATTTGCGAGCTTTGCAGTTTTGGTGGCGCCAACGCCCGGGTGGCAAGGTTTTGACGGCCGCAGATTACGGGATAGAGAAGTCCGATTTTGAGGAGGAGCCGGCTTTTGCGCTGTTTCGTTTGTCTGCGCTTGCGTTGCAATTACTGCGTTATCAGGGGCGGCTTAATGTTTCTAGGGGTGGGCAATCGTATGCGATTTTGGAGCAGATGGGTTTTTACACGAATTTGTTCAAGTCTAAGAAATCCGTCGATAACATTGTGGACGCCTTGCTTAAGGGTGGGCTAGGGCAGCACTCGGATTACTTCTCGAATTTGCATCTTTTGTTAGCCTTGCGTCGCAATCTTAAGGAACTAAAGGACGATGGAGTGCGTGCGCTTTTTGCAAAAGAGTACATGGCGGATCTGGTGGCGTCGCTGTGGGAAGCGCTGGGCTCGTTTACTCTGAGTTATGAGATTATATGGGTTGCTCGCGAACTCGCGACGATGGGTTTACTTGGGGCGGAGGATGCGCTGAGCGTGGGCGTTTTGCCCTTACCAAAGGTGCGTGAAACGGCATTTCGTCTTGGTTTTATCGAAACGCCGTATGCTGCGGACTTCTCGCACCTTGTTTCGATAAGCCGGCGATTGACGACGTTTTTTGGCCATGAAGACGCTTGGGAAGCGCCCTTGGTGTATTTTGAACCAAAACGCGATCTTCGCTATGATTCCTCAGAGCCAGCTTACTTCACTCGCGATCAACTAGGAATAGATGGATAATGGCGGTTTGAGCGTGTTGGGGAGTATTATTGATGCAGGGAAAAGAAGAGCATGATTATGGCGATTTGTCGCTGATTCACTCTGAAATCATGCGCCAGCGCCAGCATAACGGCGCAGCTGCAGCTTTAGAGTGCTGTATGTACTGGCGGCAGCACTATCCGCGCAGTTTTCAGATATTGCTCTTCGTAGTGCAGTATACCTACGAGCTTGGCGAGTACGAGAAGGTTTGGCCTTTGTTGGCGGAGCTTGAGATGCTTCGGCCTGGGTCGGTGGAGGCCAACGAGTATAGAATGCTTTGCGCCAAGGCTATGGCTGATACGCAAAACATGCCAGAGCAAGACATGCTTCCCACGGAGAACATGGGGATTGTTGGCGTTACTCAAGAGAATCCCTCTCTTTCCTTGGGGCAAGGCGCCCAAGAGAGAGTAAGGGCTGGGGTAACTAACGATATTGACGTCACCAGAGACGATTCGTTACATAATCCTTTTTTACAGGCGCGCTCCCAAACTGTGCCAACAGTCACGTCCGAGAGCACTATTCCAAAGACGGTAGATACGCAGGCATTGGACGGAGTCGATGAGGCGGATGGCGGAGCAACCATGCCTATTTCCGCTCCATCCTTTGTTGCGCGACTCGGGCAAATTATACAAAATGGGGAGAAGCAAGCCTATTCATCGGACAATACAGTTCCTGTTACGAGGGCAAGTTCGCAACAACTCCGCGAGGAGGAACTGCGGTGGATGCAAGAGCGAGGGCAGCTCTCTTCTAGCCCAGCGCAGTTAGAAGAGAGTTTCGATTCTCTATCGACCAATGATTACAGGGCGCTAGACTATAATAGCAGCGCGATATCCTTACCCTATGCAAGGCCGCCAAAAGGCGTTTTGGCCACTATTGTCGAGAACGAAGGGGAAGATGCTCGCAAATTTCCTTCAAGGCGTTTGTTCTCGCCCAAGGCGGTGCTAACCCTGCTGTTGTTTACCTGCTTATCGTATTTGCTTATGTTTTTTGCGATTCTTCCCTCTAGTTGGGAGAAGCGCGCGATGCTCCCCGCCGTGGAGAGTTTAGTACAGGCGAGCGCCTTTGCCAATCGCGGTGACGCCAATAGCATTAAGCAGTCTTTGCTTTTGCTTAACCGTGTTGAGCACACCATCAAGTATCGCAAATTCTATAATCTCATAAAACCTCTAGTGGTGCGCGATAGGATTGCAGAGATATACAAGGAAGCCGAAGAACGAAGAATCTGGTTACAGGCGGTTCTTTCATATCAACATGAAGTATCCCAGGTCACAAGCCCGGCTGCAAATCTACCGCGCCCTAGGATACAATTAGCCACTATGCTTAATACGATTGAGCGCTGTGAGCGTCTTACGCCGCACAAGAATCTGGCTCAAGAGGGTGAATATAGAGAACAGTGTTTTAAGAAGCTTGAATCCGAAATGGAGCGGTTTCGGCCGAGTTTAACGTTTTATGCAGACTATTGGATTTTGCGAGCCGTAGTGGACATTGAGCTGAGGCAAACTGAAGCGGCAAAGATAGCTCTAAGGAAGTCGCGTAGCTGTTTAGAACCAAAGTTAGCTACTGATTTTTTTGAGCTTAGGGTGTTGCTCGACATTGGTTCAAACTACGAAGACAGTAAAGACAAAGACGATGCATCAACGCTCTCTTCGCTTATCGTGGACTTTGAAACGCTGCGCTACCGTGCCTATACAAACGAGGTGCTAGTGCAGGGTGATTTTGTAAAAATACAAGAATCGGCATCTCCCAAAATGAAGTCACAAATTCTGTTTTGGCGTGCTGCTAATGGACTTTTAGATTTAAGCGATTCTGAAATACTCGCCTTGTTAGAGAGTTCTATGCTTTCAGATTCCAGTAACTGCGATGCCGCGGCTCTCCAAGCGATGATGCAGTTTTTTAACCGTGCAGTAGAGCTAGAAAGAACGAGTTTTCAATACCATTCACTATGTCGTGGTAGCACAGCTGCTGTATTCATCGATAGTCTCAATATTTTAGCCCAAGGTAGAGATCCCAATGAGTTGCAGTTACATGAATTGGCGAGTGTGGATCCCATGGCAGCGTTGTTTTTGTCAGTTTATCTTAGCATCAACGCCGATTTTGAGTCTCCTGCGCGCATACTTCAAAACATCAAAAAAACAAGCGCCAACTCTCCGTTGCAACGCGTAGTACATAGGGTCTATGTAATCTTGACGTATCCGAATATGCCTAGTGACAGTGACCGAGAGAGGCAGGCTTGGTTAAGCGCAGTTGCGATGTGGTCAACTCTGATGCAACGTCCGCTTGCTCAAATTTTGCGCACAAACAAAGATTTTATCAACCAGCTTATTCAGTTAACACCTGATTGCGAAAGAGCTTTACGCTGCTTTGCGAGTCTCCAAAATAACCCTGCAAGTACCTACAGCTCAGTCACTAGCATGTGCCGAGACGCCAACCCCGATGTCAGCGCGCGTGCAAGGCTCTGTCACACCCTAGCGCTTACTCAGGCGCGCGAGCGCGTACATGATTTAAATACCATCATTCGTATCGGGGAAGACTCTATGATGAGTTCGCCTCGCCTGTTACGAAGTTTGTTGACGGCGTATTTTAGTTTTGAGCAAAACGATGAAGCCATCAATGCGAAGATCGATACAAAGATTAAGCGTTGGGAAGATTTGGGTTTTGACGATAATGAACTGAATTACTGGAAGGGGCGAAGCCAGATAAATAAGGGCGAGTCGCCTATAGCGCTGAATAAGCTTGTGCTTGAGGAACTACCGGCGATGCTTGAGCTTCAAGCCCGTGAGCTGTTAATCAACAACAGCGAAGCAGGGCAGCAGACGTCGCATTGCGACAAGTTTATAAGATCAAGTATTAACGAGGATCAGGATATTAATGACCCAGAAGTGCTAGCGCAACGAGGGATTTTGCGCATGAACTGCTACCATATTCTTGGAGAGCGAGCTGGCGCGGCGAGAGCAGCTTTACAAGCTGCACAGAGTTTGCGTGCCATACCCAAGAATTCTACTCTGCAAAGAAAGTATTCGCGAAGCCAACGCTAGTGATGGGCAGTTAAAAGTGATTTTGGCACTGTGCCAAAATTTCACGCTTAAGTTGAATAAAAGCTCCAGCCGCTTCGTTTAATACACAGCTTGCGTCGTGTAGCATGGCTTAGGAACAGCGAGAAGGGCAGAGTTACACGTAATGCTTAGCCGATGTAGCGAAAGCTTTTGATTTGGCTCAGTAAATACAAGAATTGGCTTGCATTTTGCATTATTAAGGTCATAGTTAGGGCTTGTGATCGTACAAGCGCTAAACTACTTTTTTCACTTTAAGGGAGATCGTCATGAAGAAGTTTTTGCGTTTGTTTACATCGATCGCCGTCGTATCGTTATTGTGTTTTGTAGTGACTTCAACGGCAGACGCGCGTTTGCCAACGAGCTTTGAAGATTATAAGCTACAGGCCAAAGAAGGGGCAAAGACTCCAGAGGGCACGGTACTCTTATGGTTAGAGGGTTGTATACTATATTCTCAGCCTCAGACTCGCACCTTGGGACGCGATATATTAGTGGATATCACCGATAAGTTGCCAAAAGATTTTGAGAAGAATGCAGCGCATTCAACCTTTGTCAATCGCCTTAAAACGGAACCACAAACTTTCCGTTCTTATTGTAAGGGGGCTACGCCCGAAAATGGCTATAAAACCGATCTCGACAAGTGCGAACTCACGGTAACCAAATCTGAGGAAGATCCAGGTGGGGGTTGGCAAGTTCACATCAAGAGCAACGGTGCCGATACACCGCGTAAGCTCACACTCACGAAAGGCAAAGAAGGAAATTGGAAAATCGTGAGCTACCCAGGGCTTTATATGGGAGTGCGTCCCATAGTCAAAGAATAATTGGCAAGCAGCGTAGAGTACAAAATTAAAAAAAGCCCAAGTTCAGCTTGGGCTTTTTCATTATTTGTCAAAAATACTCTGATTAATGAGAAAATTGCCAAAAAAGTGGCAGGGAAAAACAAGAGAAATTAGGCTGCATTTAAAATAAAGCCAATAAAATCAATGTTTTGCACACAAATTGGCTTCCAAGGGCGCAAGCCCTTGGGTGAGCTTTGGGACGCTAGTCCCCAATGAATCAGAGCGTCCTTAAGCGCTAGGAATTAATAACGCTTAGTAGTCATCATCGTCATCATCATCATCGTCATCATCATCATCTTCACCGTAAATCTCATCGTACAAATCGCTGGTCTCCTCGATAAACGAATCGATATCTTCCTCAATCGCGTCATCCTCTAGCCACGTTTCAAGATACTCAATAACGAGCTCTTGCAGATCTTCGTCACTAACGCTTTTGCGTAGATTTTTCTTGATAACGCGAAGTTGTGTGCGAAGGCCGCTGGCGTGTTCTGTGGGATCATCGCCATCTAGAATAGCTAGAATTTTTTCTAAACTCGAAATAATATTCACGCTCATACTCCTAAAAAACTCGCGCTGCTGCGGTTCATAAATCAAGCCCAGCGGCCCTGCGCGAGTATGGTAAATCCGACGAAAGCTTCTCGTCACCTTGTGCCATTTGCTGATACCACATCTTAAAATGGCGCGAATCCACGAGTTGGAGAATCTGGAGCTCCCCATCTTCTCGCTCGCAAGCAAATTCATAAACTTTGCCAGGTAAAGTGGCAAGTCTACAAGACTTAACGCGTGCGTTATCCGATAAGATTTTTTCGATCAGTTCCCTCTCACCTTCGTGTAAGGCTAAAAGCCCACCGCAGCGCTGGAGTATTCCCAAGGCGAGTTCTATGACTATACGCATGTGTAGGCTGCTGCGGGTCTTGCTCTTGCATTTAAGTACTCTTTGGGGAGAGGCGCCTGTTGCAATCATAAAGGCTTCCTTTTCCGCCTGCGTTAAAATTGCCCTGCCCATCTCGATGTCAAAAGCTTCGGGTTCAAGGAAAGGTCGTCTCTCCGTACTCGGCATCCGCGATATCCACAGCCTAATCCCCGAATGACTCGCCTGCTGCTGGGTAGATATTCCTGCAAACCAACGATCTAAAGATTGTAGTGCGCTGGCGTCGGGGGCTGAGAAAAAATATATCCACAATTCCATAGTAAACTCGTACTCGCCACTGCGCTCCGCAACGGCGTAAAGCTGATAAGAACACTCAAATCAAGCTGGTTCTATAAGACTAAAAAAGAATTTTTCGTGTGTTTTCGTGTTTTTCGTGGTTCAAAATTTAAAAGCACGAAAGGCACTCAAGACCATAAAAAATCAAGCTGGTTCTATAAGACTAAAAAAGAATTTTTCGTGTATTTTCGTGTTTTTCGTGGTTCAAAATTCTAAGACACGAAAGGCACGCAAGACTATAAGCAATCAAGTCGGTTCAGAAAACTAAAAAAGAATTTTTCGTGTATTTTCGTGTTTTTCGTGGTAGAAAATTCAAAGACACGAAAGGCACGCAAGACCATAAGCAATCAAGTCGGTTCAGAAAACTAAAAAAGAATTTTTCGTGTATTTTCGTGTTTTTCGTGGTAGAAAATTCAAAGGCACGAAAGGCACGCAAGACCATAAGCAATCAAGTCGGTTCAGAAAACTAAAAAAGAATTTTTCGTGTATTTTCGTGTTTTTCGTGGTAGAAAATTCAAAGGCACGAAAGGCACGCAAGACCATAAGCAATCAAGTCGGTTCGGAAAACTAAAAAAGAATATTTCGTGTATTTTCGTGTTTTTCGTGGTAGAAAATTCAAAGACACGAAAGGCACGAAAATAAAGCTAAACGTCATTTACAGCTGCCAATCGTCTAATAAGCTACACACATCCATAGGAGGCGCAAGAAAGCTTTTTGGCAGCAAACAACGACTAGCTGCACAGAAGCTAATCATCCGCTTTCTCAGCGTCCTCTGATGCATACCTCTTCCTCGCCTCTCGAATTAAAGGTCGTATGCATTCTTGGCAATCGCGAGCCATTCCCAGTTTATTGGTGCATCCCCGCTTCCCTACCCGAGAGAATGGCTCGATCGCAGCCCAAGCGCGTGGTTCATCGAGTTCGAGGAGCTTGTTAATGATGTCTTCGCGTTTTTTGCAAGCAGTAGTGTCATTGAGGCGAAGTTCTACGGCAAGCTGTAGCCACTGTGGAAGCGCAGGGTAAGCGTCGATCTCCTCAAGAAGATCAACGATGTTTTGACGATATTTATTGTTTTTAGTGATATCGTCGTCAATGATATTCAGTAAAATTCCCTCGCCTATCCAGGGAGTAGGATTGTTTTTAATAAAATCTACCACCGCGTCCGCATACTTGTCGTCCGCAATAGCATCGACAAGAACCTCACCTATAAGCTTATCCTGTGCCGCTTCTGGCACGCGATCGAGCAGCTGCTGCATTTGCTCAAGACTATCGCTAAAATTCTCTGATTTGTGCAGTGCGTAAATCAAAAGTTTTAAATAATTGGGGTTTTTATAAAAAATCTCGTACTCCGCCGCCAAAGCGTCTCTAGCCTCTTTCCAGCTTTCGATGAAAAGGTATTCCATGGCAACAATGATATTTCGGCTTTGTATCATCGATTCATCTTGCGAAATGCGGTAGCCAGTGTTTAGCTGCAGAGCTTGACGTGATGCCAAAGACGCTAGCCTTGCGTCGTTTGATGCTGGGTAAAGCTGGACTTTTGTTTGCTCGGTGATCTTGAGGGCGTTTGGTCTTTTGATAAAATAATAAGCAACTAGAGCTAAAATACAAAGTAAAATAAGGATAATAGCAAAGTTATATAAACGTTGCGTTCTCTTCTTTCGTAGCCGTGTGACGACGGTAGAGACTTGAGAGCTTTGGATCGATTTCAGCGAGTTGGACTTGGCGTTGACCGAAGTGAGCGTATCAACGCTTTGTTTGTCGACCAAAATTTTGGCTAAGAGCATTGCGGGTGGGATGGGCTCTGCTAACTCGTCTGCGAGATCTAAAAGGTCGCTAACGACCTCCGCTGCACTCTCGTAACGTTCACTCGGATCCTTCTTCAAGAGCTTTTGGATAACGGCGTCAAAAAGCGTAGAGGTAGCGAATTTGGGACAGGCACTTTTGAGAAGCGGCGGTTTCTCCGAAATATGTTTGTGTAAAAGTAGAACAAGGTTTTCGGCCACAAACGGCGGTTGTCCCGCAAGCATCTCAAACAAAATAATACCGACAGAGTACAAATCGGATTTAACGCCGACTTCAGAGCCAGAAGCTTGCTCTGGGGACAAGTACTGCGGAGTGCCGTAGATCATGCCTGTTTGCGTTAAACGTTGGTCACCGTCAAAGGCGGAGTTGCGCGCTATTCCAAAGTCTAAAATCTTTACGAAGCTTTTGTCGTCGTTATGTTCGATTAAGTAAATATTATCTGGCTTAATATCGCGGTGAACAATGCCCAGTTCGTGTGCTTTGTGTAGGGCGGAGAGGATTTGAATCGCTATGGAAATTGCCTGCATGGGGGTGAGGGCGCCCAAGGCTTCTAAGCGCTCACGCAGCGTTTCTCCTTCTAGGTACTCCATGACGAGGAAAAAATCGCCTTCGGCTGTGTAGTCGAACTCTGTTACCGAACAAATGTTGGGATGGTTTATGGAGGAGGCTGCTTGTGCTTCGCGTTGAAAACGCGCGACAATTTCACTTTGTTGACTGACTTGCGCGTGTAAGATCTTGATGGCGACGATCTTTTTCATCAAGATGTGCTCCGCTTTGTAGACCACACCCATGGCGCCCTCTCCGAGGCAGCTTAGGATCTTGTAGCGGTTAGCTATGATTTCATTTTCTTTCGAAGTCATACTTTGCATAGGAGCTTAGCCCGTTAGCATTATAATACTATATTGTCATATATACAATTGAATATTAATAAATAATTATAAAGCCCATCCTTCCAGCAACTGGGGCTATAGCCAATTTCATAGGCCTGCGCCAAGAAAAAGTTGCAAAGTGCCGAGATGCAGATACATCACTGAGGAAATTCTCAATATTTCGATGTTGATGTTTTTTCCTTTTGGGGGAAGTTTCCCCCTACGTGTCAACCCCGCGCCTTGCGCGTGTTTGCCACTACCCCCTCAACGGGGGCTCAAGCCCCCGTAACGCCCCCGAAACGTTTGTTTAGAGCTTCCTTGGGGAAGTTCTGAATACACAAAAACAGTAAAAAATGATCTAGTCTAAACTAAAAATGCTTAGGCGAGTGTTCAAAATAAAGTTAATAAAATCAAGATACTACGCATTAGTACGGGTTCCAAGCTGCGTCCCCTTGGCTGGGATTTTGGGCGCTGATCCCAATAAAACAAAGACTTCTTAAGTCTCTTTGCGTTGTAGCAGCACAACGAGCTCTGGTTTGAGCTCTTCGATGGCAAGCGCTTGGGCTCTCCTAATCACAGCAAAATCATCTTGTAAGATTTGTACAATGGCATATTTGCCTCGCTCTAACAAAGCAGCACAAATATCAGAAATTTGAAGATAATGTATGCTATCATCTGGAGTTTGAAAATAAAAGCGCTTACGCCCCGAGTAATCCTGAACCATCCCCTCGGATAAAAGCTGACCGATCCTGAGCTGCGTTTGCTTTTCTAGGTCGAGCGTGGCAGTTTCAACGATGACAGGAGGCGCAGCTTTCGCAGCTTGCTTACGCTCAATATGGGCTTGTTTGCGTTTCTCTCGCTCTATTTGCTTTTGCTTCTTTGCATCGGCTAAACCAGCTTTTTTGAGTTCTTCTAAAAAACTACCCATTATTTCGCCTTATCCTTGAGGGAGAAAATTCATGAAAACCACGAAGTTCCCACAACCCTACAAATAAAAGCAATAGCACGAATTGCTCGCTATGTATAGTCGATTGAGCAGCACTTTATAGTTAAATTCCTAAAGAAAGCACTGTGCTATTTGCGGAGCTAGATCGTGTCCCGTTTAAGGGCTTGCGCCCTTAGAACTTTTTTGCGTGTAGGGTATTGAATTTTTCGCAGAGCTCTCACTATATCGCTTTAATGATTCCAGCGAAATCCTCGGCTTTAAGGCTAGCGCCGCCGACCAATGCGCCGTCAATATCTTTTTTACTGAGAAGTTCAGCGGCGTTGGACGCTTTAACGCTTCCGCCGTATTGTATGCGAATTTTTTTGGCGCAATCCACACAGAATATGGAGGCGAGTTTATTGCGTATGGCTTCGTGTACTTCTTGTGCTTGCTCCGGGCTTGCGGTTTTACCGGTGCCGATGGCCCAAACGGGTTCGTAGGCCAAAACAACGCGTTCTGATTCCTCGGCGCTGACTTGGGCTAATCCTTTTTGGACTTGGTTTAGGACGACGTCGAATGTTTTTCCGCTTTCTCGCTCTTGTAGAGTTTCGCCGATACACATAATGGGAGTTAAGCCGTTATCGAGGGCAGTGCGGACGCGTTTTGCGACATCTTCGTCGCTTTCGCCAAAAAGTGTGCGTCGCTCCGAGTGCCCGATGATGGCGTGAGTAACGCCTATTTCCTTGAGCATATCCGCCGAGATTTCGCCAGTGTAGGCGCCACTTTTGGCGTAGGAGATGTTTTGGGCGCAAAGCGCGATATTGCTGCCTTTTAGGGCTTCGGCTGCGGCTTCAAGGCTAGTAAAAGTAGGCGCGACACCGACTTCGACCTTGTCGTTTCCTGCGATCAGGGGTTTTAGCGCTTCGATCAACGCTTTGGTCTCTGATTTTGTGTTGTTCATCTTCCAGTTGCCAACGATGATAGCTTTTCTCATAGGGTTCCCTCATTATAACTATATGGATATATGTATGATAAATTGTGTATTAAGCGCAAATAATACGATACCGAGAGTATTGCGCGTCTTTGTCATCATCAAGACGCTATAGCAAAAACGGGTATTACGAACGTGAGCCCTTAGCGGGGTGCGGGGCAGCGCCCCGCAAAAAGCAGCGGGGCGTGGGGCGCTTGCCCTACTTAATCAGGGCATCCGTCAACAAGTGCTATGCGATACGAAGAATTTCGATTCCAGGTAGCTTTTTGCCTTCGACGAGTTCGAGGCTAGCGCCGCCGCCTGTGGAGACGTGTGTAACCTTGTCGTCTAGCCCGAATTCACGAATAGCCGCAGCGGAGTCGCCGCCGCCCACGACGGTGGTTCCCTTGGATTCGGTCATCGCTTTTGCGACGTCTTTGGTGCCTTGCGCGTAGCGTTCGTTCTCGAATACGCCCATGGGGCCGTTCCAGAATACGCTTTTGGCTTTTCGGACGATATCGCCGTAGAGCTTGCTCGTTTTTTCTCCAATATCAAGCCCCATGTCATCGCCAGTGATGGTGTCGACGCTTTTACAGGGGCTAGTGGTATCAAGCGCGGTGGAGACGACGTGATCGACGGGCAGTAGCAGTTCGCATTTACTATTTGCGGCTTTGGCAAGTATAGTTTTTGCGACGTCGATGGCATCGCCTTCGACACGGCTTTTGCCGACGCTATCGCCTTTGGCGGCCATGAGCGTGTATGCCATAGCTCCACCGATGCAAATCTGGTCGCACTTTTCGATGAGGCTTTCGATGACGGCGATTTTGTCGCTAACCTTGGCTCCGCCGAGTACGGCGACGAAGGGTTTTGCGGGGTTGTAGACAACGCCGCCCAAGAATTCGATTTCTTTCATCAACAGGTAGCCTGCGCCTTTGTTCTCGCCAAAATGCGAAACCATGGTAGCCATAGAAGCGTGTGCTCGGTGCGAGGTTCCGAAGGCGTCGTTGACGTAAACATCGGCTAGTTCAGCCAAGGCTTTTGCGAAGGATTCATCGCCCTTTTTCTCGCCAGCGTAGAAGCGCAGATTTTCGAGTAGGAGAATTTGTCCTGGTTGTAGGCGCTTGGTTTGCGCCACGATTCCTTCACCGATGCAATCATCGGCTAGGACAATTTCGCGCTCTGGTAAGAGTTCGCTGAGGCGCTCGGCAACGGGTTTCATGGAGAATTCGGGAGTGGGTTTGTCTTTGGGTCTTCCGAGGTGGCTGGCCACGACGGGTAGGCCGCCGTTTCGGATGATGTATTGAATCGTTGGGAGTGCCTGTTTTATGCGAAAATCGTCGGTGATAACGCCGTTATCAAGCGGAACGTTAAAATCGACGCGTACGAAAACGCGTTTTCCATCGAGATCGAGTGCTTCGACACTCTTAATTCCGTCTAGGTATGCCATAATATTCCTTGTACACTGGTTATGGGTTTTGTGGATGCGTCGCGTGCCTTCTACGGCGCTGTCAGAGTATAGATATAAAAAAAGCCAGAGCCCGATGTTTCGAGAGCCTGGCTCTTTTTTAGACGAACATGCGTTCTACTAGAGTGAGTTGACGTAAACGGCGAGGTCGATCATGCGGCAGGAGTAGCCAGTTTCGTTGTCGTACCAAGCGAGTACTTTTGCCATATCGCCTTGAACGCGAGTTTGGTCTGCGGCAAAGCAGCTGCTGTGACGGTCGCCGTTAAAATCGATAGAAACGGTGGGCTCGTCGTTGTATTCGAGAATTCCCTTGAGCTCGCCTTCGGCAGCGGCTTTCATGGCTGCATTGATTTCTTCCTTCGTGGCTGCGCGTGTGAGCGTAGCGGTGAGGTCAACGAGGGAAACGTTGGGGGTGGGAACGCGAACTGCGAAACCATCGAGTTTACCCTTGAGGGCGGGTAGTACGAGAGCGACTGCTTTTGCAGCGCCGGTCGAGGTCGGAATCATAGACACGGCAGCAGCGCGGCCTCGGCGTGGGTCTTTTTTATGGGGTTGATCAAGAGTAACTTGATCGTTGGTGTAAGCGTGAATGGTCGTCATGAGACCTTTCTCGATACCAAACTTGTCGTTTAAAACCTTTGCCACTGGCGCAAGGCAGTTCGTGGTGCAAGAGGCGTTCGAGATTATTTTGTGTTTCGCGGGGTCGAGTTCTTTGTGGTTGACGCCGTAAACGACGGTCAAATCTTCATCGCCTTTACCAGGGGCGCTTAACATTACCCATTTTGCACCAGCGTTGATGTGTGCGCTTGCTTTGTCTTTGCTTAGGAAGAGCCCCGTGCACTCCATAACGCAGTCTGCTCCCCACGCTTTCCATGTAATGGCGTTGGGATCGCGCTCTGCGGAGATGGGAATCTTTTTGCCGTTGACAACGATGGCGTCACCTTCTGTGCGAACGTCTGCGTCAAAGCGGCCGTGAACCGAGTCGTACTTTACAAGATAAGCGAGCGATTCTGCCGTCGCCAAGTCATTGATACCGACGAATTCGATGGCGGGATTGTTAATAGCGGCGCGTAAAACTGTACGACCAATTCGACCAAAACCATTGATTCCAACTTTTATGGTCATGATTCCTCCTTCCTGACCTGTGATCCGTCGCCGATGAAATACCGACGAGCCGATTCTCGCTATAAGTCCATTGTCCTACACTGTCAAGCGATGGAAAAGTCAAATCTCTCTTTTTTTCACTAATAAAATTATATTCTTATTTCACCTTAAATTAGCAAATAAAATTCTATGTTTTTGCTACTGTTTCTTTGTTAATGAAGGAGCTTACGCTTTGGGGCGGGGGTAAGTTTCCCCCCGCGCGCAAGCTTCCCTCAAAAGGGGCTAAATACCGTAATTTTTTGTGCGGCGTACTCGCTATTCGCTCGTTCACCGCACAAAAAACGGTATTAAGCCCCTTTTTCAGGTGATCTTGCGCTCCCCCCTCAATGCAGAGCCGCTGTGTATATAATGGATAGCTTTACACGAAATAAACAAGTAAATTTTATCTCACAAATGACGTACCATGTCTTAAAACCACGGATACACCATGTTTTAAAAGCAGCGATACACCATGTTTTAGTAGCCCCAATAAATCAGAGTTTCCTTAGGGATGCTCTGATTAATGCAATATTAGTCATAAAAAGGGCTAATGGAAGTAAAGAGATTCAGGCGAGCGTTCAAAATAAAAGTCAATAAAATCAATACGCTACACACAAAACGGGTTCTAAGGGCGCAAGCCCTTAGACGGGGATTGGGGCGGTAGCCCCAAAAATAAATAAACCAGAGTTTCCTTAGCGAATTTCTACGAGCTTCCAGCGAAAGAATGAAGAGTCAATCTGGAGTACGATGGGGTTTTGCGGCTGATCTAAGATGATGAGCTTATCGCCGCGCGATGAATTTGCGACGATAGCGGGTAGTGTCGTTGATTTTCCCGAAACTATGCAGGGGTATGCCACGCGTCCTTGATATTGTAGGCTTACGTAATTATCGCGTCGCATGGAAACGTCGATGAGGAATTCGGCATCACTGCGAGTTTCAAGCGCTTGGAGGGCAGTTCGTGAGATCCAGAGTTCGCAGCGTTTCTCTTGAATGGGGCTACTATCCCACCATGGGTCAAGGGCTTTACAGTGAAGTTTGTTTGCGATGACTGTTTTAGTGGCTTCTTGCCAAACGCCGTCGGGATCGCGGCTTTCGTAGCGTAGACTTGCGCTAGCCGCTGTTTGTGCGTCAATGTGGACGCGAAAATCCTCGCGCTGTTCGCTAAAAAGCCCAGTGCTAACGTAGGCTTCAAACTCGAGGGTTAAAGGCGTATGTGCTGGTAGCAGCGCTTTTTCGATCTTGATTTCTTCAGCCATCGCGTTTTGCGCAAGCAAAGCAAGGTATAGGCTAAGGCTGAGTAAGCAGCATAGGTTTCGTACAGTATTTTGCATTTTCTTTGGTTTGGCTAATAAAATTCGTTGTTTTCGCCAAATATGACTAGGGACTTCGTCGCCCTAGCCGCTGTAGCGATAAGCGTTTGTAGGGAATTTTGAGCTGTTTTTGTATTGGCTAAAATCATAAGGGCATGTTCGTAGTGCGAACTATGGATTTCGTAACTATCACTGACAAAACCCAATCTTATTGCTGGGCTCAATTCCTCATAGGCATAGCTTTGCACCCACTCGCCGTTGTTTAGAAATGCAATGCGTCTTTGTCGATTTTTGTCGTAGTATACCAGGCCTTCATCGTGTTTGTATCGCTGTAACTGCGGGAAGCTTTCCGTTAAACGGATGGGGTAGGGAGCAAAACGCTTTGCTTTAACTCCGTTATCGTCTTCGTGGTAGAGCTCTTTATATAGGTGCATGGCGATGTCGTTGATAGTGCTGAGCTCGTAGGGGTTAGCGCAAACGATCGCATATTTTTGGAAGTTTTGTATGGCTAACTTTAGCGCTGCGTGGCTAGTAACGCCGTGTTGGCGAAGCGATTTAGCGTTAGAGCGCAGCATTTGCTTGAGCAGCGAGTGAAGAGCTTCATCGCTTGATTCTGTGCAATGTTTAAGGCCGGTGAGTTCTTCCCAAGGGCTGCTGGCGAGTGATTCAACGCTGCATTGGCGAATATTGAAGTCGTCGAGTAACTTGGCGGTAGCGCTATGTTCTGTAGAACTGCGCATTGTGCGTAAACGTATAGTAAAGTCGCGTAATTCCTCGTTTTGTCCAGCAAAGTTTTGCTCATCGACTAGTTCTATGGTGGTGGAATCGTTGTTTCGATGATTGAATACGGCGCCTTTGCATTGACTTAGACCATAAATAAGATTTCGTAAGTAAGCCGTTGCCTCCCATTGGCTAAGTGCGTTGGGGTCGACTAGCAAAATGAAGCGGCATTCTTTGTCGCTGGCGTGGAGCAGCTTTGAGCAAAGATCTTGGTACAGTAGCTGGGCGTCATCAATGATAATACACTTGTATGCAAGGGCGAGCTCCGCGCTCCGTCTCGCGCGTATTTGGTATTGGCTTAAGATTTGGCTTATGCTTTGTGGGGTAATTTTGTTTAAAACGCTATTGGCTGGCTTTTTTCGATGCTCAGAGAAAATAATGTTTATCTTCTCTAGACTTTGCTGGCTAGTGCTTGTAACAGCGATCTCTTCAGCTGCAAGCCCTTGTTCTTTTAGGGCCAAAACGAGCGGGGCAATAAGCGCAGTTTTCCCGCTGTGTGCGTAGCCCGTAATGATGGTAAAGGGCTGCTGTAGCGCGATCTTGAGAGCGGTATTTTGGCTTTCATTCAGTTTGTAGCCAAGGCTAGTTTCAAAATCGATGTTTATTGCCGACGCGTTGTCGCTTGCATTCTTTCCTAGGCGCCAGTGTAAAGCGGCGGTGAAGTTCAGCTCACTTTGCAAAACTTTTGGCAAATAATAGGCGTAGTGCTGGCATTCGTCCTTGTCGAGATAGCTTCCTTCACCGCGGCTAAAGACTTCACAAAGTATGGGGAAGACTTTGGAATGGATCGTTTTTTTGCGCGAACTGTACATTCTGTCTTTTAAAACGCGCTCAAGCCCTTCGACGTCGTGTTCATCAATAGTGTTGATATCGGGGACCTCATAAGACATTACGAAATGCAGTTGGCGCAAGCTCTCTAAAGCTTCCTCGATTTTGTAGCCATCAAATGGTGACTCTGCGATTTCGTTCTCCTCGCTAGTTTGACGTTGGCGGGCGTCGCGCGTGTCGATATCTAGCCATGGCGACAAGCTTGAGTTATCGCTTGTTTTGTGCAGACAGATAAAACTTTGGCTCCTGAGTTTATCGAGTATGGCGCAGAGTACGCGAAAGCTAAAAATAAGCGTATCGACGTTTTTTAGCTCCCAATTCGTAAGCGTTCCGTGGTTTTTTTCGGCTAGCTGAAAAGCCTCAAAACTTAGCCGCACCGTGTCGCAGAGTGTTTCGTCGTATTGGCACAATGCCTCAGCTTCGCTCGCCAATCTGTGCAGAACTGGTGAAGGGCTAATATCGTTTTTCCACGCAAGCGCGCCAAAAATGGGTAACATGAGGGCTCCTAATTTCCTAAGCTGATCGGGGATTGCCGTGTGATTTTATAGCGTTGGCAGTTTCGTTTGCGCTAGCTTGTTTTTGCATGCATTAGAGTTTTCCTAGTGAGCTAAAGAATAAACTTTCTTCAAGAATTTTTAGTTTTGCACAATTTAAGTCAACTCTGTTTGTGCAAAGTTCATATTCTATGCTGATTTACGGAAAAAGTACAGATTTTAAGAGCTTTATTTGCCAGGCATGAAACTCTATGCTATTTATGGGTGCGTAGCTGGCGTTGATTGAGTTCAAGCGCGCAGACATTTGAGAATTCGTAAAACTGACACGAGCATAATGATGAAAGGATATTGTACTCAAGGATATTGTACTCGCGCACTTTGTTTTGTCGTACTGATTAGCTTGTTCTGGATACCCAGTGCTTGGGCAAAAACACCTAATAGAAGTAGCGCAAAACAGACCATCGTTTACGAGGTACGAAATGGCGATAGTCTCTCGAAGATTGCCAAGCAATACGATACGAAAGTATCTGATATTGTGCGCTGGAATAATTTAGCCAACGAACACCAAATCCGCAAAGGCCAAAGACTTAAAATTAGGGTGCCCAAAAGTAAAGCCACTGCTTACAAGAACTCGGCGCCAGCCAAGTCCGATGTCATTGTACAAAACATTGAATACACCGTAGTAAGGGGCGATAGCCTCTCTAAAATTGCGAGGAAAACTGGAGTTTCTATTGATGAGCTCAAAAAGAACAACCGCAATCTACGAAAGAATCCCGACAAACTACGAGTAGGACAAAAAATCGTTTTACGCGTTAAGCGTTTTGAGCAAACTGGCGTTTCGCGTGGGCTTGCCAATCGCGGCTCACTCTCTGGTGGTGTTAAACTCGCGAGTGGTCCAGGCTACATCGTTAGGCACCCAGAGCGTGCTTACGGCACTGCGCTAAGCGTTGGAAACATCATGGATGCGATGAAGCATTATCATAAGAAGTACCCTAAAGGACCGCGTTTTGCTGTGGGTGACTTGTCCAAGAAAAACGGTGGCTACTTAAAACCGCATCTTTCTCACCAGTCGGGGCGCGATGTCGATATTAGCTACGTTAATAAAAACAACAAAGAATTTGTTGGTTTTGCGCGGATGAATCGCAATAACTTTGATGTTCCCAAAAACTGGACCCTTATTGAGGCTTTCCTCAATAGCAAGCAAGTCCAATACAT
>Ga0265293_10003219_pt1 | contig 30741 bp, 26 predicted proteins | sample Munlanlewell138R_FD_192505 | JGI IMG/M metagenome (GOLD analysis project Ga0265293, IMG submission 192505) | Leachate microbial communities from a municipal landfill in Southern Ontario, Canada - Leachate well 138R | ecosystem: Engineered > Solid waste > Landfill > Unclassified | place: Canada... | reverse complement strand
TTGTGGCCCCGAACGCGGGGTTTTTATTTGCCTGACAGATTCCACCTAAACCATTTCCAAAGAACGAGGAGGAATCCAAATGAACAATGTAAGCTCTAAGACAAGAGACCTGGCCAAGCTGGGCGTCCTGGCGGCGATTTCAATCGTGCTGGTCGCATTGATCCATGTGCCGATCATCGCCGCTGCACCGTTTCTGGAATACGACCCGGCGGATATTCCAATCATCATCGGCACGTTTGCGATGGGGCCGGCGGCCGGACTGCTGCTGACCGTCGTAGCGTCGACCGTACAGGGCCTGACCGTGAGCGCGGCCTCGGGCGGCTACGGCATCCTGATGCACATCATCGCCACCGGCACCTATGCAGTCGTCGCGGGCAACATCTACAAGCACAACAAGACGAAGAAGACGGCGGCGCTGGCGATGCTGGCCGGCACGGTCTGCATGACGCTGATCATGATCCCGGCCAACCTGCTGATTACGCCCATCTTCATGACCGTCAGCCGCGACGTGGTCAAGGCGCTTTTACTGCCGGGCATCATCCCGTTCAACCTGATCAAGGCCGGCATCAACTCGGTCATTACATTTATACTGTATAAAAGAGTATCCGGCATACTGCACCGATAACGCAACCGGGAAAGACAAGGATTACTATGCACCACGACATCGAACAAACCGAACCAAACAAAACGGCTAAGCGGGGTTATTCGTTTATTCTCATAGCCGGCTTGTTCTGGGGCACGACGGGGCTGTTCATCGAACAGCTGACGCGCGCCGGCGCAAGCAACAGCCTCATCAGCGTCCTGCGGGTCGGAACGGCTCTGATTCTGATGCTGCCGATCGTGTGGAAAAGCTGTGGTCTCGCGGCGCTCCGCATCCCGCGAAAAACGCTTCTGATGTGCGTCGCCATGGGGTTCTGCAGCCAGACGGTGTTCAACATCTGCTACACTGCCGCTGTCAACTCCGTAGGCGTTGCCACATCGGCGGTGCTGCTGTACGCCTCGCTGTTTTTCGTCTGCATCTTTTCGCGCATCATATTTAAAGAAATAATCACCGCGCACAAGATACTCGGCATCACTGTCAACATCGTCGGCTGCGTGCTGACCGTCACGGGCGGAGACTTCAGCGCGCTGTCGTTCGTGTGGTTCGGCACGATCATGGGACTCGGGGCCGCCCTCGGCGGCGGATCCATCGTCATCTTCGGAAAAATCCTCACCGACGACACCCACCCCTACGTCATCACGTTTTACAATCTGCTGTTCGGGTTCATTTTCCTGCTCCCGTTTCTGGCAGGGCCCGGAGCGGGCAGCATTTCGCTGTCCGGACGCATTGTCCTGCTGGGGTTTGCCATGGGCCTCGCGTCGGCCTGCATCCCGGAAGTCCTGTTTATGACCGGTCTTTCGCACCCAGTCGAAGCGTCGAAAGTCAACGTGTTTGCCTCGATGGAGATCATCCTCGCCTCGCTCATCGGCATCTTCGCGTTTCACGAATTCATCAACGCGTGGAAGCTCGTCGGCATGGCGCTCGTGCTGTGCTCCATATTGATCATCAACCTTTCGCCGGCGATTTCCGTCAAACAGGACGCAAGCGAGGCCTGAATGTGATAAAATCGACCGCAGGGATATGCCCGACAATACTGACACCAGCGAGGCCACATCATGGATAAAAGTCTGCAGCGAAAAGGATATATACAAATTTTCATAACCGGCTGCCTGTGGGGTACGATCGGCCTGTTCGTGACGCTGATGAGCGACATGGGCGCCGACGGATCGCTGATCAGCCTGCTGCGAATCGGCAGCGCCTGCGTACTGATGTTCTTCTTCGCGCTGGTCAAAGGCGGCGGCTTGACGGGCCTGCGGATCGACCGCAAGACGCTCAGCCTGACGATGCTGATAGGCGTGCTCGGGCAGGCGGTGTTCAACCTGTGCTACGCGCGCGCCATCCAGATCGCCGGCGTGGCGACCGGCGCCGTGCTCCTGTACACCGCGCCCGCCTTCGTGTTCGTAATCGCCACGGTATTCTTTAAGGAAGCGGCGACGCCAAAGAAGCTGCTGGCGCTGTTCATCAACATCGTCGGTTGTGTGCTGACCGTGACGGGCGGAAATTTTACAGCTCTTTCGTTTCCTGTGACAGGCGTGATCATGGGCGTGCTCGCCGGGTTTTTCTACGCGCTGTCCACCGTCATCTCTAAGCTGGCCGCAAACCGGGCGCATCCCTATGTATTGACATTCTACTCTTTTCTGTTTGCGACGATCTTCCTGCTGCTGATCAAGCTTAGGCAAGGTTTCGACGCTGCCGTTCTGACCGCGCCCGTCCTGCTGATGGGCGTGGCGTTCGGCCTGGTGGCCACGGTGCTCGCCTATGCGTTCTACATGAACGGTCTCGCGAAGCCTGTAGAGACGTCGAAGGTCCCGGTCATCGCATCGGTCGAAACCGTCGTGGCCACCCTGCTCGGCGCGCTGCTCTTCTCCGAGAGCATGGGCGTGTGGAAAGTGCTGGGCATCGGCCTGGTCTTAGCGTCCATCGCCGTGATGAACATCTCTGACCGCGCCGACAAAGAAGCCGCTGCATAGCTTGCGCAGATGGCGCATGTTAAGCGATGATAAAATCCCGGAGCGACCGCTCCGGGATTTTTATTTGTCTGCTTCGCCGGAACATGCATCGAAATCGATGCAGCGCCGGCAGGCTTACGCCACAATCAGCAGGAAATCAGCTGTCTACTTCCCGAACACTTCCAGCGCCTGGGTAAAGTCCGCGATCAGGTCGTCGGCTTCTTCGATGCCAACGGACAGGCGGAACAGACCCGGCGTAATGCCCATGGCGCGGCGCTTGTCATCCGGCATGTGCGAGTGCGACGACGTGCAGGGATGCGCCAGCGTCGTGCGCAGGCCGCCGAGCGTCATGGCGTAGTGCGCAAAGTGCAGCGACTGCAAAAAGTCGTCGAACTTCGACTCGTCTTCCGGCACGATAAAGCTCATCATCCCGCTCATCTCTTCCTTCGAGCGGAACATCTTCATCGCCAGGTCGTGCTGGGGGAAACTCTCAAGCGACGGGTGGTACACCTTCGACACGTACGGATTCGCTTCGAGCGCTGCCGCGAGCTTGGCGGCGTTGGCCATCTGCTTTTTAACGCGCAGGTCCATCGTGTGGAAGCTCTTGGTCATCGCAAATGCGGCGTACGGATCGCCGGGCGTTCCGCACAGCATGCTGATGGGCTGGATCTCGTCAATCAGCTTCTTGCTGGCCGTAATCGATCCCGCGATGGCGTCCGCATGACCGCTCATAAACTTCGTAAGGCTGTTGATGACGATGTCTGCGCCCAGGTCGATCGGCTTGATCGCAATCGGCGTCGTAAACGTGTTGTCGATCATCAGCCAGGCGCCGTTTGCGTGCGCGATGTCCGCAAGCGCAGCCACGTCGGCGATGTTGAGCGTCGGGTTGGCGCACACTTCCGAGTAGATCAGCTTCGTGTTCGGCTTGACCGCATCCTTTACATTCTGCAGGTCGTCGAAGTTGACGAGGTCGGTCTCCACGCCGAACTTGTTCATCAGCTTGCCCATTACGTCGAACGTCTCGCCGTAGATGTTCCGGTTGCAGACGATGTGGTCGCCGGGCGAAAGAAGCGTAAACAGTGTCGTGGAAATCGCGCCCATTCCGGACGAAAAGATGAGGCTGTCTTCACCGTGCTCGAGATAGGTGACGACCTCGGCGAGCACGTCGCGGTTCGGGTTGTTTGTCCGGATGTACGTGTACTTCGACTCGTAGGCTTGCTTGACCTCCGTAAGCGAGTTCATCGTAAACGAGACGGCGGGGAACAGGGGGAACATTTCAGGCTTGTTGAAGTCCATGCCCATGCGGCCCGTGCGGCCTTTATGCAGCACTTCGCTCGTTTCTGTGTACTTGTTGTTTGTCATGGGAATCCTCCTTATAAAAAACAGCCGGGCCGCCGAACAGGCAGCCCGGCACGATACGAATGACCGGTTATGGTTTACTTATCCGAGCACCTTGGATACGACGCCCGATGCGACGGTGCGTCCGCCTTCGCGGATCGCGAACCGCAGGCCCTCTTCGATCGCGATCGGCGTAATCAGCTCGATCTTCATCTGGATGTTGTCCCCGGGCATGCACATCTCGACGCCTTCGGGGAGCTCCACCGTGCCCGTTACGTCCGTCGTACGGAAGTAGAACTGCGGGCGGTACCCGTTGAAGAACGGCGTATGACGGCCGCCTTCTTCCTTCTTGAGCACGTAGACTTCCGACTCGAACTTCGTGTGCGGAAGAATGGATCCCGGCGCTGCCAGCACCTGACCGCGCTCAATGTCCGTACGCTGCACGCCGCGCAGCAGCGCTCCGATGTTGTCGCCCGCCTGCCCCTGATCCAGCAGCTTGCGGAACATCTCCACGCCCGTTACGACGACCTTGCGGCGCTCGTCCTTCAGTCCGACGATTTCCACTTCGTCCGATACCTTGACGATTCCGCGCTCCACGCGGCCCGTCGCAACCGTTCCGCGACCGGTGATCGAGAATACGTCTTCGACCGGCATCAGGAACGGCTTATCGATCGCACGCACCGGCTCAGGAATGTAAGCGTCGACCGCTTCGAACAGCTCGACGATCTTGTCGCCCCACGGTCCTTCCGGATCGTTGAGCGCTTCCAGGGCGGAACCGCGGATGATCGGAGTATCGTCGCCGGGGAAGTCGTACATGTCTAAAAGCTCGCGCACTTCCATCTCCACGAGGTCCAGCAGTTCCTCGTCGTCGACGGCGTCGCACTTGTTCAGGAATACCACGATGTACGGTACGCCTACCTGACGCGACAGCAGAATGTGCTCGCGCGTCTGCGGCATCGGACCGTCGGTGGCGGCCACGACCAGAATCGCACCGTCCATCTGCGCGGCGCCGGTGATCATGTTCTTTACGTAGTCGGCGTGGCCCGGGCAGTCCACGTGGGCATAGTGACGATTCGGCGTCTCGTATTCCACGTGCGACGTCGAGATCGTAATCCCTCTTTCCTTCTCTTCGGGCGCTTTGTCGATCAGATCGAAATCGACGAACTGGCCAAGACCGTATCTCTGGTGAAGCGTCTTGGTGATTGCCGCCGTCAACGTCGTCTTGCCGTGGTCTACGTGGCCGATCGTGCCGATGTTGACGTGAGGCTTCGTCCTCTCAAATTTAGATTTTGCCATTTTACCATCCTCCTGATATGTGTTCTCCGTTATTGATTGATTTTATCCATCAGAGCTTCCGGCAGCTTTTCGAAGTGATCCATCTGCATGACGTACACGCCCCGTCCCTGCGTCTTCGACCGCAGGTCGGTCGCATATCCGAACATCTCGGACAGCGGAGCCATGCCGTGGATCGTTACGATGCCGTTGTGCAAATCCGTGCCGTTGATCCGGCCCCTTCTGGAGTTCAGATCTCCGATGACGTCGCCCATGTACTCTTCGGGCGTCGTCACTTCGACTTTGAATATCGGCTCCAGCAGCACCGGTACAGCCTTGCAGACTCCATCGCGGAACGCCATGGATGCCGCAATCTTAAACGCCATCTCCGACGAGTCCACTTCGTGGTAGGAGCCGTCGATCAGCTCCACACCCACGTCGACGACCTGATAGCCCGCAAGAGGTCCGGAATACATGGCCTCCTGAATGCCGTCGTCGATCTTCGGGATGTACTCCCTGGGTATGGCGCCGCCCACGATGGAGCTTTTAAATTCATACCCTTCGCCCGGTTTCCTCGGGTACAGCCGGATTTTAACGTGACCGTACTGGCCGTGTCCACCCGTCTGCTTGACGTACTTGTTGTCGATCTCGACTTCCTTCGTAATCGTCTCTTTGTAGGAAACCTGGGGCCGGCCTACGTTGGCCTCCACCTTAAACTCGCGCAGTAGCCGGTCGACGATGATCTCCAGATGGAGCTCACCCATGCCGGCGATGATCGTCTGGCCCGTTTCCTGATCCGTGTAGTTCTTGAACGTCGGATCCTCTTCGGCCAGCTTTGCAAGCGCCAGGCCCATTTTTTCCTGGCCGGCTTTTGTCTTGGGTTCGATGGCGATCTGGATGACCGGATCTGGAAAGTCCATCGACTCGAGTATGATTGCGCCTTTTTCGTCGCACAGCGTATCGCCGGTCGTCGTGTCCTTGAGACCGACAGCCGCGGCGATGTCACCCGAATACACCTCTTCCACGTCTTCTCTGTGGTTGGCGTGCATCAGCAGTATGCGCCCGATGCGCTCCTTCTTTTTCTTTGTGGGGTTCCACACATACGATCCGCTTTTGAGCGTGCCGGAATACACGCGGAAAAAAGCGAGCTTGCCGACATACGGATCCGTCATAATCTTAAAGGCCAGTGCCGAAAACGGCCCGTTGTCGTCGGAGACGCGCTCTTCCTCTTCGCCGGTCCGCACGAGCGTGCCGACGATGGGTGGAATATCCAGCGGCGAAGGCATGTAGTCCACCACCGCGTCCAGCATGGGCTGGATCCCCTTGTTTTTGTAGGAGGAACCGCACGTGACCGGAACCATCTGGTTCGTCGTCGTCATGCGGCGGATCGCGCGCCGGATTTCCGTTTCGCTGATCTCTTCCCCTTCCAGATATTTGATTAAAAGATCTTCGTCCCCTTCGGCGACCGCTTCGATCAGCTTACCGCGCCATTCGCGCGCCAGATCGAGCATGGACCCGGGAATCTCTTCCACGGTGACCACTTTGCCCAGGTCGTCGTGATACACGTCGGCCTGCATGGATACCAGATCGATGATCCCCTCGAACGTCCCTTCCGCTCCGATGGGGAGCTGGATGGGTACGGCCGGCGCTTTTAACCGGTCGCGGACCATGTCCACGACGTGGAAAAAGTCTGCGCCGATGATGTCCATCTTGTTGATGTAGATCATGCGGGGCACTTTGTACTTCTCGGCCTGCCTCCAGACCGTTTCGGATTGCGGTTCGACGCCGCCCTTTGCGCACAGCACCATGACGGCGCCGTCGAGAATGCGAAGCGAACGCTCAACCTCCACGGTAAAGTCCACGTGGCCGGGCGTATCGATGATGTTGATCCGCGCATCCTTCCACTGGGCCGTCGTTGCGGCGGAGGTTATCGTAATGCCTCTCTCCTGCTCTTGCTCCATCCAGTCCATGGTCGCGGCACCTTCGTGCACTTCGCCAAGCTTGTGTGTGCGGCCGGTATAAAATAAGATGCGCTCGGTTGTCGTCGTCTTACCGGCGTCGATGTGCGCCATGATTCCGATGTTCCTGGTATTCTCCAATGAAAATTGTCTTGGCATGAATGATCTCCTCCTTTCTTCTTAATAGTATAATAATAAACGATTTGTGCAATGCTGACGCACGCGCGCTACCAGCGATAGTGCGCAAATGCCCGGTTGGCTTCGGCCATCTTGTGCGTATCTTCTTTTTTCTTGACCGATGCACCCGTTGCGTTGCTGGCGTCCATCAGTTCTTTGGCCAGCCGCTCGGACATCGTGCGCTCTCCGCGCGCCTTTGTGTATCTCGTGAGCCAGCGCAGGCCCAGCGTCTGACGGCGCTCGGCGCGCACTTCGACGGGTACCTGATAGTTCGCACCGCCGACTCTGCGGGCTTTTACTTCCACGACGGGCATGATGTTGGCCATGGCTTTTTCAAACACTTCCAACGGATCCTGTCCGGTCGCTGTCCTGATTTGCTCAAAGGCATCGTAGACGATACCCTGGGCAACTCCCTTTTTCCCGTCCAGCATGATGCTGTTGATGAGCTTTGCCACAACAACACTGCCGTAAATCGGGTCGGGGAGAATTTCCCTCTTGGGGATATTGCTTCTTCTTGGCACTTCTCTTCCCTCCTGACGCAGACATGTGCGCCTGCCGGATCGGTACTCGACGCCGCTTATGCTGCGCCGCGGTGCCACCTATCTATGTAGATAAGGGCACATAATCTGTCCCGATCTTGTTCGTTCATGTAGTTTACTTACTGCTTCGGTCTCTTTGCACCGTACTTCGAGCGCGCCTGGCCTCGACCGGATACACCGGCGGTGTCCAGCGTTCCGCGCACGATGTGATACCGCACGCCGGGAAGGTCTTTGACCCTGCCGCCGCGGATCAGCACGACGCTGTGCTCCTGCAGGTTGTGGCCGATGCCGGGGATGTACGCGGTAACTTCGATTCCGTTTGTGAGGCGCACACGGGCGACCTTGCGAAGTGCGGAGTTCGGCTTCTTAGGCGTAACGGTCTTCACAGAAGTGCACACACCGCGTTTCTGGGGTGCTTCCGTGTCCGTTGCAATCCGGCGAATCGTGTTCATGTTCTTGAGAAGCGCCGGCGAGTTCGATTTCGTTTCCGCCCGCTCTCTTCCCTGTCTGACCAGCTGATTAATGGTTGGCATAGCATTTCTCCTTTCGTAATATTTTTCGTACTATTTTCTGTATGTAACCCACCCGAAGGCGGCTGTACAGCTAATTTTTTTCTCCGCCCGCCGGCGGTAAAACAGCACAACAAGGCGCAGTATACCACGCTTTTTCCGCGTGTGTCAACGGCTTATGTTTCGCGGCACCCGGCCTGTGCGCTGTCGCCTGTTTCTTATTCTGCAGCGCTTTCCTGGACTTCAGGAACTACAGGTTCTGCAACCGGTTCTTCTACCAGATCTACGATCTCTTCTTCGACTTCCTGGGCTTCAGGAGTTTCCGGTACCACTGCCTCTTCGGCCTGCACTGCATCCGTTTCTTCGACGGCGCCTGCGATGGCCTCCGCTGCGTCGGGATCCTCTTCCGTGTAGCTCGAGCCGATCCCTTCGGACAGATAGGATTCTTCCTCGTAGTCCGTTACGTCCTGCGCCTTCAGGTTAAACGACTCCATGAATTCGGTGTTGACCCCGTAGTCGACGCTGATGTTCTTGTAGCGCTTCATGCCGGTGCCGGCCGGGATCAGCTTTCCGATGATGACGTTTTCCTTGAGCCCGAGCAGATGGTCGGTCTTTCCTTTGATCGCCGCATCGGTGAGCACCCGCGTCGTCTCCTGGAACGAAGCCGCCGACAGGAACGAGTTCGTCGCAAGCGACGCTTTCGTGATACCCAGCAGAATCGGTTTTCCGATCGCCGGCTCCTGCCCTTCTTCGAGCGCGGCGTTGGCCTGCTCGATCTCGGCACTGCTGTAGAAGCTGCCGGGCAGAAGATCCGTATCGCCGACCTCGTCGATGCGACACTTGGACAGCATCTGGCTGACGATCACCTCGACGTGCTTGTCGTTGATATCGACGCCCTGCTGCTTGTACACGCGCTGCACTTCTTTGAGCAGGTACTGATACACGCCCTCCACGCCGTTGAGGCGCAGAATGTCGTGCGGGTTGAGCGGTCCCTGCGTAACGCCCTCGCCGGCGTGAATGTAATCGCCTTCGTGGACCCGTAGCCTGGCGCCGTAGGGAATGACGTAGGCGCGGTCGCCGTCGTCACCCCGGACGACTACTTCGGTCTTGTTGTCGCTTCGGGATTCGATCGAGATGACCGTTCCGTCCGCTTCGCAGATCTCTGCAAGCCCCTTGGGCTTGCGCGCCTCGAACAGTTCTTCGACACGGGGCAGACCCTGCGTAATATCGTGTCCGGCAACGGATACGCCGCCGGTGTGGAACGTCCGCATCGTCAGCTGCGTGCCGGGCTCTCCGATGGACTGGGCCGCCGTGATGCCGACCGCTTCGCCGATGTTGACCGGTTCGCCGGTGGCCAGGTTTCGGCCGTAGCACTTGGCGCAGATGCCCGCTTCGCACTTACACGTCATGACGGAACGGATCTTGACCGCCTCGATGCCGGCGTCTTCGATGGCCAGCGCCGCATCTTCGTCGACCTCCTCGCCGCCTTCGACGATCAGCACGCCGTCTTCGGTGACGATGTCCTCGAGCGCTGTGCGCCCGACGATCCGCAGGCGGAGCGCCTCGATCACTTCCTTGCCGTCCGTAAACGCGCGCACTTCGATCCCTTCGTCCGTGCCGCAGTCTTCGGCGCGCACGATCACGTTGTGCGATACGTCGACGAGGCGTCGCGTCAGATAACCGGAGTCGGCTGTCCGGAGCGCCGTGTCGGCAAGGCCTTTTCTCGCCCCGTTGCTGGAGAGGAAGTATTCCATAACCGAAAGCCCTTCGCGGAAGTTCGCCGTGATGGGAATTTCGATGGTCTTACCCGTGGCGTTAGCCATGAGCCCGCGCATACCGCTGATCTGCTTGATCTGGTTCTTGCTGCCGCGGGCACCGGAGTGCGCCATGATGTACAGGTTGTTGAGCGTACCGAGCGATTCCATGAGCGCATCGGCGACATCGTCGGTCGCCTTGTGCCAGATCTCGATGACCTTTTCACCGCGTTCGGCGTTGCTCATCAGGCCACGGCGGTAGGCGAGCTGATAGTCGTCGACTTTTTTCTGCGCTTCGTCGATGATGTCTTTTTTGCTCGCCGGCATGATCATGTCTTCTACGCTGATCGTGATGGCCGCTCTCGTGGAGTAGTGGAATCCGATGCTCTTGATGTGGTCGAGCATCTTCGCCGTCTCCGTGTTTCCGTGCTTGCGGTAGCATTTGTCGATGATCTGACCGAGCTTTTTCTTGTCGCACAGGAAGTCGACCTCCAGGGAGTACGGATCGGCGTCGCGATCCACAAATCCGAGGTCCTGCGGAATTTCGGCGTTGAACAGGAAGCGTCCGACCGTGGATTCCACGAGCACGCCCCGATCGTCTTTATCGATTTGTTTTCTTACTTTTACTTTAGCGTGAACGCCGACGACGCCCGTCTGATAGGCCATCAGGAGTTCGTTGTAGTCGCAGAACACCTTTCCGTCGCCCCGCTCGGCTTTCGTATTGCGCGTCCCTTCACCTTCGTGCGTCAGATAGTACGAACCGAGGATCATGTCCTGCGTCGGCGTCGTGATCGGCGTGCCGTCCTTCGGTGCCAGTATGTTGTTGACCGACAGCATCAGAAAGCGCGCTTCAGCCTGCGCCTCGACGGACAGCGGCACGTGTACGGCCATCTGGTCGCCGTCGAAGTCGGCGTTGTAGGCCGTGCAGACGAGCGGGTGAAGCTGGATGGCTTTCCCCTCGACGAGCACGGGCTCGAATGCCTGGATCCCCAGCCGGTGCAGCGTCGGCGCCCGGTTGAGCAGCACAGGATGATCTTTGATGACTTCGTCGAGCACGTCCCACACTTCGGGGCGCACTTTTTCCACCATGCGCTTGGCGCTCTTGATGTTGTGCGACAGGCCGTCCTGCACGAGCTTCTTCATGATGAGCGGCTTAAACAGCTCCAGCGCCATCTTTTTCGGCAGCCCGCACTGATAGAACTTCAGCTCGGGGCCGACGACGATAACGGAACGCCCCGAATAGTCGACGCGCTTGCCGAGCAGGTTCTGACGGAACCGCCCCTGCTTGCCCTTGAGCATATCCGAAAGCGATTTGAGCGGACGCGAACCGGGCCCTGTAACCGGGCGGCCTCTGCGGCCGTTATCGATCAGAGCGTCCACCGCTTCCTGCAACATTCGCTTTTCGTTGCGCACGATGATATCCGGCGCCCCCAGCTCCAGCAGGCGCTTGAGCCGGTTGTTCCGGTTGATGACGCGTCGGTACAAGTCGTTTAAGTCGGACGTCGCAAACCGTCCGCCGTCCAGCTGAACCATGGGGCGGAGATCCGGCGGAATGACCGGAATCACTTCCAGCACCATCCACTCCGGCTTGTTGCCCGATGTGCGCAGCGCTTCGATGACTTCGAGGCGGCGCACGATGCGCACTTTCTTCTGTCCCAGCGATTCCTTCAGCTTGGAGCGCAGATCTTTGGACATCTCGTCCAGGTCGATCTGCACGAGGAGCTCCCGGATCGCTTCGGCGCCCATGCCGGCGCGGAAACGGCTGCCGTACTGCTCCTTCATCTCGCGGTACTGCTGCTCGGTCAGGATTTCCTTGTACCCGAGCTCCGTGTCGCCCGGATCGATCACGATATAGGCGGCAAAGTACAGCACCTTCTCCAGATTCCTCGGAGAGATGTCGAGCACGAGCCCGATGCGGCTGGGAATCCCTTTAAAATACCAGATGTGGGAGACCGGTGTCGCAAGCTCGATGTGCCCCATCCGCTCCCGGCGGACTTTGGCCTTTGTAACTTCGACGCCGCAGCGGTCACACACGATCCCCTTGTAGCGGATGCGTTTGTACTTGCCGCAGTGGCATTCCCAGTCCTTCGTCGGCCCGAAGATCTTCTCGCAAAACAGGCCGTCTTTCTCCGGCTTAAGCGTTCTATAGTTGATGGTTTCCGGTTTTTTGACTTCTCCGTGTGACCAGCTGATAATCTTTTCTGTGGAAGCCAACCCGATTCGTATCGATTCAAAATTACTCAGTTCCAAGAGTCTCTCCCCTTCCTTCGTCTGCGGATTGCGTCAATTCTTCCGACCGCTCCGGCTCGTCGGCACTCACTTCGCTGTAGCCCGATCCGTAGCTGAAGAATTCGCGGTCGCTTGCGACGTTCTCCATTTCGATCAGGTTGATGTTCGTGACCGCTTCCAGGTCGGTCGATTCTTTGATATCGATCTCTTCGTCGTTTTCTGCCAGGACCTTGATGTCCAGCGCCAGACTCTGCATCTCCTTGATGAGCACTTTAAACGACTCGGGGATGCCGGGCTCGGGAATGTTTTCGTCTTTGACGATCGCCTCGTACGTCTTGACCCGCCCGACGACGTCGTCGGACTTGACGGTGAGGATTTCCTGCAGCGTATAGGCGGCGCCGTACGCTTCGAGCGCCCACACTTCCATCTCGCCGAAACGCTGGCCGCCGAACTGAGCTTTGCCGCCCAGGGGCTGCTGCGTGACGAGCGAGTAAGGCCCGGTGCTCCTGGCGTGGATCTTGTCGTCTACGAGGTGGTGCAATTTGAGCATGTACATGTAGCCCACAGCGACCGGATTGTCGAACTCTTCGCCCGTCCGGCCGTCCCGGAGGACGAGCTTGCCGGATTCGGGGTAACCGCAGTCGCGCAGCAGGTCGATGACATCGTTTTCGCTCGCGCCGTCGAATACCGGCGTCGAGATGTACCAGCCCTTTTTCCTCGCCGCGAGACCCATGTGAATTTCGAGCACCTGTCCGATGTTCATACGGGAAGGTACACCCAGCGGGTTGAGCATCACTTCGAGGGCGGTTCCGTCTTCGGTAAACGGCATGTCCTCCTGCGGCAGGATCCGGGAAATGACGCCCTTGTTTCCGTGCCGCCCGGCCATTTTGTCGCCGATGCTGATCTTTCTCTTCGTTGCGATGTAGCAGCGCACGAGCTTGTTGACGCCCGGCGCCAGGTCGTCTCCGTTTTCTCTGGAGAAGACCTTCACGTCCACGACGATGCCGGTCTCACCGTGCGGCACGCGCAGCGATGTATCCCGGACTTCCCGGGCTTTTTCGCCGAATATGGCGCGCAGCAGGCGTTCCTCTGCGGTGAGCTCCGTCTCGCCCTTCGGCGTTACCTTGCCCACGAGGATGTCCGAGGAATCGACTTCCGCACCGATGCGGATGATTCCCTCTTCGTCCAGATCCTTGAGCGCGTCTTCGCCCACGTTGGGGATGTCGCGCGTTATTTCTTCGGGCCCGAGCTTCGTGTCTCTGGCCTCGGATTCGTACTCTTCGATGTGGATCGACGTGAGGATGTCGTCCATCAAAAGACGCTCGTTCAGCACGATGGCGTCTTCGTAGTTGTAGCCTTCCCACGTCATAAAGCCGACGAGCAGATTGCGCCCCAGTGCGATTTCGCCCTGATCCGTCGACGGACCGTCTGCGATGACCTCGCCTGCTTCGACGCGCTCGCCGAGGTCGACGATGGGCTTCTGATTAAAGCAGGTGCCCTGGTTCGACCGCTTGTACTTGAGCAGCTTGTACGTGTCTTTGCCGCCTTCGTCGTCGCGGCGGACGACGATGCGCGTAGAGTCGACGTACTCCACGACGCCGGTGTTCCTCGCAAGCACGACCACGCCCGAGTCGCGGGCCGCGATGTGCTCGACGCCCGTGCCGATGAGCGGCGCATCCGTAACGAGCAGCGGAACAGCCTGACGCTGCATGTTCGATCCCATGAGCGCCCGGTTGGCATCGTCGTTTTCCAGGAACGGAATCATCGCCGTCGCAATCGATACGACCTGACGCGGCGATACGTCCATGTAGTCGGGTTCGTCCCGGTCGTACAGGTTGATTTCGCCGTGCTCGCCGCGCGCGACGATCTTCTGATTCGCGAAGCGGTTGTCCTTGTCGAGCGGTTCGTTGGCCTGTGCGATGATGAGCTGTTCCTCTTCGTCGGCGGTCAGATATTGAATGTCCCGCGTGACGATGCCGGTCTCCTTATCGACCCTGCGGTACGGCGTTTCGATGAATCCGTATTCGTTGATGATGCCGTACGTTGTCAGCGAACCGATCAGCCCGATGTTGGGTCCTTCCGGCGTCTCGATGGGGCACATGCGTCCGTAGTGCGAATGATGGACGTCGCGCACTTCGAAGCCGGCCCGCTCTCTCGACAGGCCGCCCGGACCGAGCGCAGACAGCCTGCGCTTGTGCGTCAGCTCGGCCAGAGGATTCGTCTGGTCCATAAACTGCGACAGCTGGGAGCTCCCGAAGAACTCCTTGATCGCCGCCGTCACCGGCCGGATATTCATGAGGACCTGAGGCGTTGTCACCTCGATGTCCTGAATCGTCATGCGCTCCTTTACGACCCGCTCCATGCGCGCCAGCCCGATGCGGAACTGATTCTGCAGCAGTTCGCCGACCGTGCGCAGGCGACGGTTGCCCAGGTGGTCGATGTCGTCGACCGCGCCGATGCCGTCGCTTAAGTTGAGCAGGTAGCTGATGGAGGCGATGATGTCGTCGAGGATGATGTGCTTCGGCGACAGCTTGTGCTTGTAGGCGACGAGGACGGCTGCAAACGCTTCGTTCGCTTCTTCCTTCGCCTTCTTGGAACGGCCTTTTCCTTTTTTCAGCTCCGCCATCTGCGGCAGCAGATCCCGCAGCGCCGGGAAGAACACGCGTTCCGGCAGGCGGAATTCGGCGGGATCGAAGTCCACGTATTCGGCCAGGTCTACAAAGTTGTTGCCGATGACTTTGACGACGGCTCCTTCTTCGACTTTGCTGCGCACGAACACGAACTCCACGCCGGCGTTCTCGATGGCTCTGGCCAGCGTCCTCGAAATTTTCTGATCCTGCTCGGCGATGATCTCGCCGGTAAGAGGCGCAGCGACATCTTCGGCCAGCACGCAACCTGCGATCCGGTTGGACAGCCCGAGCTTCTTATTGTATTTATAGCGGCCGACCTTCGCCAGGTCGTAGCGCTTCGCATCGAAAAACAGCGCTTCGATCAAATCGTAGGCGCTTTCGAACGTCGCCGGCTCGCCGGGACGCAGCTTGCGGTAGATTTCTTTGAGACCTTCGTCGTAGTTCGTCGTCAGGTCTTTCTCCATGGATTTGTACAGACGGGGGTTGATGCCGAACACTTTTTCGATCTCTTCGTTCGTTCCCTCGTACAGAAGCGACGCCGTACCGCTGCGGTACTCGTTGTAGCGCCGGACCTTCTTGGCCAGATCCTCTTCCGTAATCGACGGATCCTTGCGGATTTCGGCTTCGATCTTGTCGTCGACGGACTTGTAGGACAGCGCCCGCAGAACGGCTGTCACCGGCTGCTTCCTCGTCCGGTCCACGCGCACGGAAATCACCTCGTTGGAGTCCGTTTCGTACTCCAGCCAGGCGCCCCGGTTGGGGATGATCGTCGTGGAAAATAGTTTGTTGTTGGACTTGTCGATGGTCACGTCGTAGTAGGGGCCGGGCGAACGGACGAGCTGCGTTACGACGACGCGCTCCGCACCGTTATAGATGAACGTCCCCTTCTCGGTCATGATGGGGAAATCCCCCATGAACACTTCCTGCTCTTTTACTTCGCCTGATTCCTGATTGATGAGGCGGACCCGCACTTTTAGCGGCGCAGCATACGTGGCATCCCGTTCTTTGCATTCTTCCTGATCGAATTTCGAGTCGCCGGAGATGGAATGCTCCACAAACTCCAGCGCAAGGTTGTCTGCGTAGTCTCTGATGGGAGAAATATCCTCAAAAACCTCAGCAAGACCCTCGTTGATGAACCATTCGTAAGAGTCTCTCTGGATCTGTATGAGGTTGGGCATGGGCAAAACCGATTCGATCTTCGAGTAGCTCATGCGCTCTTTTCTACCTATTTTAGCGGGTTGGGGCATGCTGTTCCCTCCTTGTATTGAATCCGAAGAGCTATGTGTGGCAATATATTATAATACTACATCGGCTGCAAGACGTCAAGTAAATTTCATTCCAACAAACGCAGAAAGGGTTGCTCCGAAAAGAGCAACCCTGGCGCGCTTTTTCGGTTCCGTTATTTGAGTTCGACCGTAGCTCCAACTTCTTCCAGTTTGGCTTTCAGCTCGTTTGCTTCTTCCGTCGGGGCGGCTTCCTTAACGGTCTGCGGTGCGGTGTCGACGAGGTCTTTGGCTTCCTTGAGGCCCAGTCCCGTAATTTCGCGGACGGCCTTGATGACCTTGATCTTCTCTGCGCCAGCAGCGACGAGAACGACGTCAAACTCGTCCTTCACTTCCGCGGCTTCCGCCACAGCGGCACCGGCAACAGCGACGGGCGCGGCTGCGGATACGCCGAATTCTTCTTCGCATGCTTTGACGAGCTCGTTGAGCTCCAGCACGGTCATCGCCTTGATGGCTTCGATGATTTGTTCGATGTTCATTGGTTTTCCTCCATTACATTGTGTATCGTGTGTTTGTATCGTGCGTTATTCCGCGGTCGCTTTCGCGTCGGCAACGGCTGCAAGCGTGCGTACAAACTTGCCCACCGGCGACTGGATACTTCCCATAAATTTCGCAATCAGTTCGTCTCTCGACGGGATGGCCGACAGTTCCTTGACGCCGTCTGCGTCGTAGTAGACGCCTTCGACCACGCCTGCCTTAAAGGCCATTTTGTTGTATTCCTTGATGATGCCTGCGAGCACGCGCGCCGGTTTGATGGCGTCGTCGTAGCTGATGGCAATGGCACTGGGTCCTTTGAGCGCGTCTTTGAGCGGCTCAAACGGCGTACCGTCGATGGCGCGGACGATCATGGTGTTTTTGTACACCGTGTAGTCCACCTCGGCATCGCGCAGCTTCCGCCTCATGGCGTTTGCCTGTTCGACCGTCGTGCCCAGGTAGTCGATGATCACGGCGGATTCTGCTTTTTCGAGCTTGCCCTTGATCTCATCGATGACCGCCTGTTTGCGTTTCATGCTTTCGGCTGACATAGGTTCTCCTTTCCGGCTTTCCATAAAAAAGCCTTTTCTAGTCTGCAGACGGAAAAGGCTCTTACTCTATAAGTCATAACCTCGGCCGGGTATTAAGCGGATCGCACCGGCTGTCTACAGTTTGTTGTATTCGGTTTTAGTGTTGCGGATGCGTTTAGGACATCAGCTTCTGCGTATTCAGCTTAACGCCCGGGCCCATGGTGGAGCTCACCGTAACGCTTCTGAGATACTGTCCCTTGGCTGCGGGAGGTTTCGCTTTGATGATGGCGTCGATCAACGCTTCGAAGTTCTCCGAAAGTTTCTCTTTACCAAACGATACCTTGCCGATCGGCGTGTGGATGATATTCGTCTTGTCCAGACGGTATTCCACTTTACCGGCCTTGATCTCTTCGAGCGCCTTCGTCAGGTCCATCGTGACGGTCCCGGATTTGGGGTTGGGCATCAGACCCTTGGGTCCGAGGATTTTTCCCAGTCTCCCGACGACACCCATCATGTCCGGCGTCGCTACGACGACATCGAATTCGAACCAGTTTTCTTTCTGGATTTTTTCGGCCAGCTCTTCGGCGCCTACGTGGTCTGCTCCGGCGGCTTCGGCTTCGTGCGCCTTCTCACCCTTTGCAAACACGAGCACTCTCTTGGTCTTGCCTGTTCCGTGCGGCAGAACGATCGCGCCGCGGACCTGCTGGTCGGCGTGGCGGCCGTCAACACCCAGGCGGGCGTGCACTTCCACGGTTTCGTCAAACTTGGCTTTCGCTGTCTGAATGACAATGTCGAACGCCTGTCCGACTTCGTGCAGCTCGTACTTGTCGTACAGCTTTACGGATTCCCGATAATTTTTTCCTCTTTTGGCCATTGTGTTCCTCCTCGTGGTACATGCGGCATCGCTGCCTCCCACCTGTTAATTTTCGACCGTGATACCCATGCTCCTAGCCGTCCCTTTGATCATTTCGGTCGCGCTTTCCAGCGTCGCCGCGTTCAGGTCGGGCATCTTTGTCTTTGCGATGGTCTCCGCCTGCTCGTGGGTGATCTTGCCGACTTTGTTCCGGTTCGGCTCGCCGGACGCGACATCCAGCCCCGCCGCTTTCTTGAGCAGCACCGCAGCCGGCGGCGTCTTGGTGATGAACGTAAAGGAACGGTCTGCATACACCGTGATGACGACCGGGATGATCATACCGGCCTGGTCGGCGGTCCTGGCGTTGAACTGCTTGCAAAATTCCATGATGTTGACGCTCTTCTGACCGAGGGCGGGCCCTACGGGCGGTGCCGGCGTCGCAGCTCCTGCCGGGATCTGCAGCTTGATATAGCCGTCAATTTTCTTTGCCATATCGACTCTCCTTTCCACGGGGCAGCCCCGTTTCTTTCTATCTGTCTATATTGCACAAGGCGATCAGCCTGCATTGATTTACATGCCGGGCATCTCTGTCCGGTCCGATTACATTCGGGCATCTCTGTCCGGTCCGATTGCATTCGGGCATCTCTGTCCGGTCCGATCGCATCCGGGCATCTCTGTCCGGTCCGATTGCATTCGGGCATCTCTGTCCGGTCCGATTGCATTCGGACATCTCTGTCCGGTCCGATTGCATTCGGGCATCTCTGTCAAGCCCGATCACATTTACCTGCCGGAATTCGCCTGTTTATCTCCTAAGCCTTGTCGACTAAATCTTGTCGACCTGGTCGTACTCCAGCTCCACGAGCGTATCGCGTCCGAACATCGACACGCGCGCCCGAAGCGTCTGGCGGTCGACGTTGACCTCTTCCACCACGCTCATAAAGCCCTTGAACGGGCCGCTGATGACCTTGACCGTGTCGCCCACTTCGATATCCAGGACGATGACCGTCTTCTCGATTCCCATGCGGCGCACTTCTTCCGGTGTAAGCGGAATCGGCTCCGATCCGTGCCCGACGAATCCCGTAACTCCCTGCGTGTTGCGCACGAGGTACCACGATTCGTTCGTGACGATCATCTTTATGATGACGTAGCCGGGGAACATCTTCCGCGTCTTGATCTTGCGCTGTCCGTCCTTGAGCTCCACCCGGTCTTCCGTGGGAACGATGACGCTGAGCACGAGATCCTGCATGCCGCGGTTTTCCACTAGCTTTTCGATATTGACCTTAACTTTGTTTTCGTGGCCGGAATACGTGTGGACTACATACCACTTCGCTTCCTTGCTGCGACGCGCAAAACCGGCGGAGACATCGGCGTCTTCCGCCTCGACTTCGTCGGTTTCGATCTCTTCGGCTTCGCCCGTTGTGTCGGCGGCTACAGAATCGTCACCCGCCGAATCGGGCAGCAACTCTTCGCCGGCCACCTCGACATCCAGATCTGCTTCAGTTGTTTTTTCCGTGGACATATCCACTCCTACATCGAAATATTAAGAACTGCTTCCAGCAATTTTAGAAACGCGGTATCGAGAATCCAAAAGAAGAAAGCAAACAAGACACACGTGACCAACACGACGGCCGTATAGCGATATGTCTCTTTTTTCGTTGGCCAGACCACTTTTTTGATCTCGGAACGGATACCGCGGAAATACTCCTTGATCCTTTCCCATCTCTTCGGTCTGGTCGAGGCTCTCTCTGCCATCTTGACGACTTCCTTTCGCTATTTTGTTTCCTTGTGCAGGACATGCCTTTTGCAGAACTTGCAGTACTTCGTCATTTCGATGCGCTCTGTGTTGTTCTGCTTGTTTTTCATGGTGTCGTAATTTCTTTGCTTGCACTCTGTGCACGCAAGCGTGACTTTCACCCTCATGATACTAACCTCCGTAATAATGTGCCACAGCGCCACAATGTGCCATAGCGCCACCTTGTTAAGCTATCACACCAAACACCGTCTGTCAACGGGTTTTGCTGGTTTTATCTGACATTCTCTGGCGTTCGGTGCGATTGACACATTTGTTTCGCTTGATGCGCCGGGACGGATGCTGTATGCTTTCCGCTTTAGGCCGGATGCGATATGCGGTTTGTCTTCTGCTTCGGGCCGGATGCCGTATGCGATTACCACAGCGATGTCAACCTGTCAACCGGCGACCTCTGCAACATCCTTCGTAACATCGACCCAGATTCCGCCCGTGACGCGCGCCAGATCGTCCGGCGTAAACTCCACGGCGGAATTTCCAGTTCCGGCGGCCGGGAAGATCGTTTCATATTTCTTGAGCGACTCGTCCAAATAAACGTCGATGCCGTCGGGGAGCGCGAATGGACATACGCCGCCGACCGGGTGCCCCGTCACGGTGAGTGTATCGTCAAACGACAGCATCTTGGCCTTGCACTGGAACTGATCTTTAAACTTCCGGTTGTCGATGCGGGCGGTGCCCATCACCACGAGGACTATGTGCTTGCCGTCCTTGAGCTCCATCGCAATGCTCTTCGCAATTTCGCCGGGCTCGCGGCTCAGCGCCTTTGCCGCCAGTTCGACCGTTGCGCTGCTTTCGTCCAGGAGAATGATTTCGTTGGGGATATGGTTGTCCTCAAAATACTTCTTTACTTCTTCGTAACCCATGTCGCTCCCTTCCGTCAATGAAAAAGACCCCTGCGGGCCAGTCTTTTTTGTTATTGTACAGGGCGCAGGCAAAAAAAGCAAGGGCCGGATCAAGGGAACGCGTGCGTTCCTTCTCTATTATACAAATCGGGCAAAGAGGAACAAAGATAGCGGATTTGCGATGCGGCTACGCAGCGGCGCGGCGGATTCGCTGATCCGCTCGCAGTGTTGCGGCGCAGCTGGCCGGCTGATGTTGTAGATTCGGAGATTCGGCGTTGCAGCTGGCCTGCTGATGTTGTGGATGCAGCGCTTCGGCGCCGCGCCCCGCCTGCTGATGTTGTAGATTCGGAGATTCGGCATCGCGGCTGGCCGGCTGATGCTGTGAGTTCGGAGAGTCGTTGTTGCAGTTGGCCGGCTGGTATCGTGGATTCAGCGAGTCGTTGTTGCAGTTGGCCGGCTGGTGTCGTGGATTCAGCGAGTCGTTGTTGCAGTTGGCCGGCTGATGCTGTGAGTTCGGCGGTACGGCGGCGCAACTGGCCTGCTGATGTTCCGAATTCGCTGTTTTGCACGATGTTGCTGAATAATGGGCAGAATTCGTCGCTTTGCACGACATAGGCAGGTGAAAAGCAATTTTTTGGGCAGAATTCGCTGATTTGCACGAATATTTTACATATAATGGGAAATTATCGTGCAAATCGGGCCTTTTGGCTCATTTTTCGCCATTTTACTTGATTTTCCCATGCACTTGAACGAATTCTGCCCACCTATGCCCGAAATACAAATCGCGTTGCCTTCCACCTATCAAAATCAGCGTAAAGCGTATAGTTGGCGCCGCGCGCGTTCCTTCTCCTTATATAGATCGGCAGAACGGGAACGTCACGGCCGCTGCCCAAGGCGGACGGCGCCAATGCCGGAACAAACGCGTTCTGCCCACTCCTCAACCTACATACCGTTGCAGTCCGCCGTCATCCGTGGCATAATCTCCTGTATACAGCACATTATATCCAAGCGCAGCGTCAGGAGAACCCATTGAAAGCAAAGTCCGACCAAAGCAAGCAAAGCAACGCCGGCAGCGTGGCTGTCAAGCGAGCCTACGACTATATTAAACACGGCATCATCGAATTCGAACTGATGCCGGGCAGCCGCATCAACGAAGTCGAGCTGGCCGCAGCCCTCGACATGAGCCGCGCCCCGGTGCGCGAGGCGCTCAACCGGCTCGTGGATGGCGGATTTGTGACATTCCTTCCGGGCAAGGGATTTTTCTGCAGGCGTCTGACGCTCTCGGACATCGCCGATCTGTACGAAGTCCGCTTCGATCTGGAGACCGCCGCGGTTCGGAAAGCGTGCGGGAAGCACGACGACCCCGCCGTCGCTGAGCTCGCAGACTTCTGGGATTCTATCGCGGAACGGCAGCAGTCCATGACCATCGACGAGCTGATCGCCGCCGATGAGGAGTTCCACATGCGCATCGCCCGGATCGCAGGAAATGCCGAGCGGGAAAAGCTGTTGCAGAACATCTATGAGCGCATTCGTTTTATCCGGCGAATCAACATCGAGACGGAGCCGAGACGGACGGAGTTTGTGCTTGAACATGTACGGCTGGCGGATGCGATCCGGCGCAACGATCCGGAGGAAGCGACGGCAACCATCGCACTGCACCTCGGGGCCAACTCCAGGGAGTTGAACGACGACATCCGGGAGGCGCTGGCGAGAATTTATGCAGAGGATTTGCAATGAACGATGCAGGCAATCCGCCGCTAGCTGTGCAAACAATCAGCTGCAAACTGTGCTGAAGTTCCGCCGCTAGCTGTGCAAACAATCAGCTGCAAACTGTGCTGAAGTTCCGCCGCTAGCTGTGCAAACAATCAGCTGCAAACTGTGCTGAAGTTCTGCTACAAGCTGCACTGAATATTTACGTAACTCCTATCCACCTTACAATCATCTGCTTTGTGTCAAACAAAGGGGTCAGACAATTTCCCGCAAATGTCCGGCCCCTTTTTAATTGTTCATTTGCTTGGATTTTGCTTCATCTCATTTCAACGATCCAATATCTTTAATTTTTATGGCGGCCACTTTTCGCTAATTTGACGTCTCATTTATTTTCCAAAATAGCGAATGAGGGATTGACAATTCTGAATTATCATTATACAATGCTGTCGACAGATAAAAATACAGCAAACAAAAGCGGAGAACCGAAAACCCCAAGATAAATTAGGAAACCGGGTTTAGCTGCATAAGCAAGAGCGCAGTGTGTAAAATCAAACAACGAAAGGAGAACACCATGAATCCCCAGAAACTTCAGGAAACTTTCCTGTCCGACAAAGCAAAGACATTGCTCCACCATCCGCAGGGGATGGGCAACTATTTTACATTTAAGAGCGCCGTGGACATCCTCGGCCTCAGCTGGGACGAGCTGCTCCCCAACGGCATTTACAACGTTACGGGAAAAGGCTATTACGACATGGGTTACATGGCCAACCTGATCGGCCCGCCCGAGTCGGCCGTCGAAGCCATGAAAAAACACTGCACGATCGACGAGCTGAAAGTCTACCCGCCCGACTGCCTGCCCGAGCTTAAAAAGCTCGTAGCCGAGCAGAAATTCGGTCGCACGCTCGGCGACGACTTTACCGTTTTAGGCGTCGAAGGCGCCCAGGGCGGAATCGGCTACACGTACATGGCCTTCCTCGATCCGGGCGACGAAGTCATCACGACCGACCCGGCCTACTTCCACTTCGTGCCGGGTGCGCAGATCAACGGCGCCATCATCAAACCGATCAAGCTCGGGCCGCACAACGGCTACAAGCTCGATCCGGCGGAAGTCGAAGCGGCGATCACACCGAAGACGAAGATGATCGTCGTGTGCGACCCCATCAATCCGTTCGGCGTCGTGGCCACAAAGGAAGAGCTGCTGGCGATTGCCGACATCGCGCGGAAGAACAACGTCCTCATCTTCAACAACGTCACACATAACACGCATAGGACTTCGGAGACTGCGGAGCAGATTCCGATGGCGAGGCTGCACACACCGGAAACGCCGATGGATCACGTCATCTCCGTGAGCGGCATCTCGAAGGGCTACGGCATGCCGGCGCTGCGCGTGGGCTTTATGGCCGGCCATCCGGCGCTCATCCGCGGCGCATTCCTGCTGAAGATGGAAACGACGAAAATCCACATCAACTATCCGGGTCAGTACGCTGCGTATGCGGCGATGAACGACCACGCGTACGTCGAGCGGAGCACGGAGATCATCCGCAGAAACTACAAACATATCGAGGAGACGGTCAACGCCACCGACGGCGTAACGATCCCGGTCAAGCCGGAATACGGATTCTGCATGATCATCGACGTCGAGGGAACGGGCGTGTCGGCGCAGGAAATTGCCTGCGGGCTTTTGAATCACAACATCGCTGCGATCACGGGTGACGGGCTCGGCGATGTCGGTGCCACGACCTACATCCGGCTCAACTATTCGCATCCCGACATCGAGTGCTTTGAGACGTTCCGGAAGGCGCTGCCGCTGGCGATTGCAGAAGCGAAGACGGGCAAGTACCGCCAGGCGGTCATCGATTTCTTTGCGAAAACGGAGACCGAACGCGGCAAGAAGATCATCGAGATTTTGAAAAAGCAGGCATAATCAGACAAGGCGAGCGATAGCTGCATACCTGTGTGAATCAGAGATTGTGGTACCTGTTTGCCTGTCGGCTGCGACAAGGTCTGCATGCAACAATTCATTATAGCAAAATAAAATGCTGCGGGAATGGTCAAGAGTGACTCTTCCCGCAGCATTATTTGATTCTGTAGCACCAGCCGTGTCCGGGTTACTTGCAATTTATAATTGCACCCGCATCCGCCCGGAGCTCTATTCCCCGACCCGGACGGCCCAGCCGTACGGATCCGGACGCTGACCGAACTGGAGCCCGACGAGCTCGTCGTACAGCCGCTGCGTCGTTTCGCCGATCTTTCCGCCGTTAAACTCATAATCCCTGCCTTTAAAGCCGAGCGTGCCGACCGGCGTGATGATGGCGGCCGTTCCGACGCCGAACACTTCCTCGACGTTCCCCGCCTCGATGTGCTCCATCAGCTCCGCTACAGGAAGCAGGCGCTCCTCCACCTCGTAGCCCCAGCCTTTCAGCATCTCGATGCTGGATTTCCGCGTAATGCCGGGAAGCACGGTGTCTCCCAGCGCCGGCGTCACGATTTTGCCGCCGATCTTAAACATGATATTGTTGCTGCCGACTTCCTCGACGTACTGCTTCGTCGCGCCGTCGAGCCACAGCACCTGAGAATATCCTTCCCTGGCCGCCTGCTGCGTCGCCTGGAACGAGCCGGCGTAGTTTCCGCCGCACTTCGCAAAGCCGGTGCCGCCGCGCACGCAGCGAGACGCCTCTTCCTCCACCTTGATGCGAACCGGCTGCAGGCCGCCCGTGTAATACGAGCCGACCGGACTCAATATGATAAAGAACATAAAGCGATCGAGCGCGTGCATGGACAGGTCGTCGTGGTTGCAAATGAGCGTCGGACGGATGTACAGCGTCGTTCCGGGCTCCGAGGGAACCCAGTCCGCATCCAGCGCCACGAGCGTCTGCACGGCCTCGAGAAAATACTCTTCCGGAAACGGAGGCATGCACATGCGCTCTGCCGAACGCTTCATGCGGGAGGCATTTTCGTCGGGCCGGAACAGCTGAACGCCGCCGTCCGGGCGACGATAGGCTTTCATTCCTTCGAATATGCACATGCCGTAGTGGTAGACAAGCGCCGCCGGCGTCATGGAAAAGTTTTCGAACGGCACGATGCGGGCATCGTGCCAGCCCGTGCCCTCTTCGTAGTCCATAATGAACATGTGGTCTGTGTAATATTTTCCAAACCCCAGTTTCGTTTCGTCTTCGGGCTTTGCTTTCGGAGCGGGGTTTCTCCGGATATCGATGTGTAGCATGGGTTCCTCCTTTGGCCGGGCCGTTCGTCATTTGCTTACGAGTATACCACTAGAGCAAAGAAATTGTCACGGGAAATATGCTGTGATATGATATTGAAAACAGCACCCGTGAACGCGCAGATACACCGGAGGTATGCCATGGATCGAAACATTACCCGCGAGCAGCTGCTCGGCTGGTGCTCCATCCCGTATCGGGAACTGGAAAACCGGGATGACCTGAACATCAAACTGATGATCAAGCCCGACCGCGCCGAAATCATGAATGTAATCGGCCACATGATGGCCGACGAAGCGGCGGCCTTCAGCAGGGAAAACAAACCCCTCAAGTGGGTTTTGCCCGCCGGTCCGACCGACGAGTTCGACATCCTGGTCCGCCGCGTCAACGAGGAGCGGATCAGCCTGAAGAACCTCTGGGTGTTCCACATGGACGAGTTCCTGGACTGGGAAGGGCGTCCCTATCCCGTCGCAGACACATACGAAAGCCTCGAAGGCACGATGAACGCCTGCCTGTACGACCGCATCGACCCCGAGCTGACGGTCCCGGTTTCGCAGCGGATCTGGCCGAGGATCAACGACGTGGACCGGCCGGACGAGCTGTGCCGGGAGCTCGGCGGCATCGATACGCTGTGGGCCGGCATCGGCGCCAAGGGGCTGGTCGCGTTCAACGAACCGCCGTACCGGTATACGAGCCGGCTGACGATCGAGGAGTACGCCGCTGCAAAAACGCGGATCGTCGAGCTGAACGACGACACGATCGTGGCGCTGTCGGAGCGTACATTTGGCGGGTGCTACGATGCCGTGCCGCCCAAATCCATCACGATCGGATTCGGGATCATGACGACGGCGAAGCGCGCCGTGTACATGGTCGCGACCGGATCTTGGAAGCAGACGGTCGTCCGGGTGCTCCTGTTCAGCGAACCGACGCTGGAATACCCCGCGACGATTCTTCCTAAATACATCCCGGACATCACGCTGTGCGCCGACATCGCGACGATGGATCACCCGCTGTCACACGAACTGAAAGGCTGGTAGATATGGAACGGAAAACAGACATCATCGTGCTCAACAGCCACGGGGTCGGCCAGTACGCGTATGCGGACCGCATGCCTGAGTGGGGCGAGACGATGCGCGTCACCCGCTGGCACATCGACCAGGACGGGGGCAAGGGCACGAATATTTCGGTGGCGCTCGGCCGGCTGGGCATGAATGTCGCCTATATCGGAAAGGTCGGCAACGATCCGTGGGGTGACCTCGGCGAGAAATGGATGCAGGACGCCGGCGTGGACACGACGTTTCTCTACCGGACAGACGAAGTCGCCACGGGGACGGCGCTGATCCTGCTCGGACCGCAGGGAGAAAACGCGATCATCGACGGGGATTCCAGCAGCGAGAAGCTGACCGGGGAAGAGGTGAAGAACGCCATCGATGCGCGGGCCGAAGCGTCGATGTTCGTGACGGGATTCGAAATCCCCGAGCACCTGTCCCTGTTCGGCGCGCGCTACGCCAAAAAGCTGGGCATGACCACGTTTCTCAACCCGAGCCCGCTGCCGGAGCAGCCGCTTGCGACGCTGGACTTTGTGGATTACCTGATTTTAAACGAGGTGGAAGCCCGGGCGCTTCTGGACGGAGCGGCCGACGATGCCGCGCCCGAAGACACCGTCCGCGCACTCAAGGAGCGCTACGGCTGTCCGAACGTCATCCTGACGCTCGGTGCGGAAGGCAGCGTCGTCCTCGACGCAGCCGGAGATTCGTGGAGCGTGCCCGCGCCGAAGCCGGAGAAGGTCATCAACACGGCCGGCGCCGGCGACGGATATCTGGCGGCGCTCGCCTATCAGCTGTTCCGCGGAACGCCGCTGCGCGAAGCGACGCGCTGGGCCAGCAGCTACGCCGCGCTCACGGTCACGATTCACGGGACGATTCCGGCCTACCGGCCGCTGGAGGAAGTAGAAGAGTTTATCCGGCTGCACCGGTAAGATCAAGCCGCGCTATAAACTCTTCCACTTCGCGATCGTACGGGTAGCCCATGCCGGGTTTCTTTGTCATCGATCCCTGGCGCGTCACTTTGTACGCGGAGTACAGACCGGCGTACAACGCCGCATCCCGGACATCCAGGCCCCGCACGAGGCCGGCGGTAAACGCGGCCAGGTAGCCGTCACCCGCCCCGATCGTATCCACGACCTCGACCGCGACGGGCGAAACATCGATCCATTCGCTCCCCGACAGCACACCGCTGCCGTGTTCGCCGTTTGTGATGATGACGCCGCCGCAGCCGTACTGCTTCTGCAGGTCTTCGGCCATGTTGCGTATGCACCTCCCGGCATCCTCTTCGTGGCCGAGCAGCGCACCGGCCTCGACGTCGTTGAGCACGAGGTAATCCAGATACGACAGATCGCCCATGGAATCGTCGGGCAGCGGGCTTGCGTTGCACAGCGTAACCATGCCGTAGCCCTCTTTAGCCCTCTTCGCTCCGGCGAGCGCCTTTTGCCAGGGCATGCCGAATCCGGTGATAAAATACGTTGCGTCCTTCATGTCCGACAGGGCGCGTTCGACTTCTTCCTCCGTCAGAAACTCGCAGGCGCTGTCTCCGTCGACGATGGTGTTGTAGCCTTCTTCGTCGATCATAATCAGGCCCGTGCCGGTCGCGACCGTTTCGTCGAAGATCATGTGGGTCGCATCCACACCGGATTCTTCGAGCCACTTTTTTCCCATCTCGCCCCACGGGTCGCAGCCCACCTTGCCGATGTAACCGGTGGCAATTCCAAGCCGGCCGAGCGCCACGGAGACCGTCACGCCCTTTCCGCCGTCTTCCTCCACCCGCCAGTTCTTCGCCGCCAGCGTTTCGCCCCGCCTCGGCAGCCGCTTAATGTGGCACACCTGTCCTACGCCGTGGCTGTTGAGCACGACGACATCCACCTTGCGCATAACACTCTCCTTTGATTCGCTGACACCCGGTTTCCAGCGTTGCCTGCTGATGACCGGTTCCTGTATTATTTGCTGATTCCAAGTTCCTTCATCACCCGGTCGATGTCCGCCTTCACCTCGTCGGCTACGTAATCCTGGTGCTCCGGCATTCTGGAGCGCTTGACGACCGGCCCGCCTGTAAAGTTCTGCGCATACATGTACGCTGCGTTGAACGGCGATTTTTTGAGTGCGTTGCGGATTTTGAGCACGCGATACTGCGCATCCATGCACTTTTCCGCCTCGCCGGCCAGCCCGTAGTCGACGATTTCCTTCATCTGCGCCGGGAAGGGAACCGCCATAAACGATACGCAGCCCACCGCTCCCATCAGCATGGCCAGACCGTCGGTCGCGTCGCAGCCGCCGAGGAAGTCGAACGACTCCTTGTCGATGCGCAGCAGCACCTGCATAAAGTGAATCATATCCGTCGTCGCATCCTTGTAGCCCCGGAAGTTCGGAACGTTCTTCCACAGCTTCTCCAGCGTGTCGGGGTCGAACAGCGTGCCCATCTGGACGCTGTTGTAGATGTAGCAGGGCTTGTCGCAGTACGAAATCAGCTGTTCCGCCCAGTCGTACAGCGCTTCGGTCGTGTGACGAAAATACGGCGGTGCCGTAATGCAGTAGCAGTCGCACAGCCCGCTGTCCATGTAGAGCTGCAGCAGCTCTTTGTTCTGCATCAGAGATCCTTCGAACGAGCAGGCCATGAGGGTCGCATCCGGCCCGGCCTGCCTGCGAACGATCTCCAGGAGCTTCATCTTCTCGTCGTTGGACAGGCAGTGGCATTCGGCACCGAGTCCATTGACAAAGAAGTTGGTGACGCCGTTGTCGACCTGAAAATCGACGAGGCCCGCCATCATGTCGTAATCGATGGACCCGTCTTCGTTGAACGGAGTGATCAGCTCCGTAAACATCCCTTTAACGTAGTGCTTTGACATGGTAAACCTCCTTTTGTACAAACCGGGCTGCTTTGCAGCAGCCCGGCGAATGGTTTCTTCTATGGTTTTATATTGCTTATCCGAGCACCTTGGATACGACACCCGATGCCACGGTGCGTCCGCCTTCGCGGATCGCGAACCGCAGACCTTCTTCGATCGCGATCGGCGTAATCAGCTCGATCTTCATCTGGATGTTATCCCCGGGCATGCACATCTCCACGCCTTCGGGAAGCTCCACCGTGCCCGTTACGTCCGTCGTACGGAAGTAGAACTGCGGGCGGTACCCGTTGAAGAACGGCGTATGACGGCCGCCTTCTTCCTTCTTGAGCACGTAGACTTCCGATTCGAACTTCGTGTGCGGCAGGATCGATCCCGGCGCTGCCAGCACCTGGCCGCGCTCGATGTCCGTACGCTGCACGCCGCGCAACAGCGCTCCGATGTTGTCGCCCGCCTGCCCCTGATCCAGCAGCTTGCGGAACATCTCCACGCCCGTTACGACGACCTTGCGGCGCTCGTCCTTGAGTCCGACGATTTCCACTTCGTCCGATACCTTGACGATTCCGCGCTCCACGCGGCCCGTCGCTACCGTTCCGCGGCCGGTGATCGAGAATACGTCTTCGACCGGCATCAGGAACGGCTTATCGATCGCGCGTACAGGCTCCGGAATGTAAGCGTCCACTGCTTCGAACAGCTCGACGATCTTGTCGCCCCACGGTCCTTCCGGATTGTTGAGCGCTTCCAGAGCGGAACCGCGGATGATCGGCGTGTCGTCGCCCGGAAAATCGTACATGTCTAAAAGCTCGCGCACTTCCATCTCTACGAGGTCCAGCAGTTCCTCGTCGTCGACGGCGTCGCACTTGTTCAGGAATACCACGATGTACGGTACACCTACCTGACGCGACAGCAGGATGTGCTCGCGCGTCTGCGGCATCGGACCGTCGGTGGCCGCTACGACCAGAATCGCACCGTCCATCTGAGCGGCGCCGGTGATCATGTTCTTTACGTAGTCGGCGTGGCCCGGGCAGTCCACGTGGGCATAGTGGCGATTCGGCGTCTCGTATTCCACGTGCGACGTCGAGATCGTAATCCCTCTTTCCTTCTCTTCGGGCGCTTTGTCGATCAGATCGAAATCGACGAACTGGCCAAGACCGTATCTCTGGTGAAGCGTCT
>Ga0265293_10003217_pt1 | contig 30746 bp, 27 predicted proteins | sample Munlanlewell138R_FD_192505 | JGI IMG/M metagenome (GOLD analysis project Ga0265293, IMG submission 192505) | Leachate microbial communities from a municipal landfill in Southern Ontario, Canada - Leachate well 138R | ecosystem: Engineered > Solid waste > Landfill > Unclassified | place: Canada... | reverse complement strand
TGACCCGGCCGAAGGTCAGCCCGATGTCTTCTACAGGAGATTGTCATGTCGGAAACAGCCCGCTTGATCCTCGGCGAGACCGAGGTCGAGTTGCCGGTCCTGGTCGGCGTTGAAGGCGAGCGCGCCATCGATGTCCGCCAGTTGCGCGACCGCTCGGGGCTCATCACCTTCGATCCGGGCTACGGAAACACCGGGAGCTGCAAGAGCGCCGTCACCTTCATCGACGGCGAGCGCGGCATCCTGCGTTACCGGGGCATCCCCATCGAGCAGTTCGAAAAGAATCCCAACTTCGTCGAAGTGGCCTGGCTGCTCATCTTCGGCGAACTGCCGACCCGCGCCCAGTATGCCCAGTTCAGCGCCGAGCTCACCCAGAACGCCAACGTGGACGAGGGCATGAAGCACCATTTCCAGGGCTTCCCGCGCTCGGCGCCGCCCATGGCCATGCTCTCGGCCATGATCAACACCCTGTCCTGCTTCCATCCGGAATTCTTCGAACTGGACGACCCGAGCCGCTTCGAGCAGGCCGCGGCGCGCCTCATCAGCAAGGTGCGCACCCTGGCGGCCTACGCCAGCCGCAGTTCCCAGGGCCTGCCCTACATCTACCCGGACCCATCGCTGCCCTATGTGGTGAACTTCCTGCACATGATGTTCTCCGAGCCCTACAAGCAGCACATCTGCTCGGACGCGGCGCGCGACGCCCTCAACCTGCTGCTCATCCTGCACGCCGACCACGAACAGAATTGCAGTACCTCCACGGTGCGCATGGTCGGCTCCAGCCGCGCCAACCTGTTCGCCTCCTGCGCCGCCGGCGTATGCGCGCTGTGGGGGCCGCTGCACGGCGGCGCGAACGTGAAGGTGATCGAGATGCTGGAGGCCATCCACGCCGGGCAGCTCACCGCCGAGGAATACGTGCGCCTGGCCAAGGACAAGTCCAGCCCCATCCGGCTCATGGGCTTCGGCCATCGTGTGTATAAAAACTTCGATCCGCGCGCCAAGCTTCTCAAGCGCGCCTGCGAGCGGCTGTTCGCCGAGCAGGGCGTGTCCGATCCGCTGCTCGACATCGCCCGCAAACTGGAGGAGATCGCCCTCAGCGATCCGTACTTCGTCGAGCGCCAGCTCTATCCCAACGTAGACTTCTACAGCGGCCTGATCCTGCGCGCCACCGGCATCCCCACGGACATGTTCACGGTGATCTTCGCCATCGGCCGCCTGCCGGGCTGGATCGCCCACTGGCACGAGCAGAGCATGGACCCGAGCAAGCGCATCGATCGCCCGCGGCAGATCTACGTGGGCGAGCCCGAGCGCCGCTACGTGCCCATGGCCGAGCGCGGCTGACAGACCTTCCGAAAGCCTTTCGTGGACCAAGTTATCGCTCAGCGCCTACGTGACCGCCGCGGCGCAAAGAAGGTCGCGACGTCTTTTTGAAACGGGTCTTATCTGGGCTGCGAAGGTTCAGGAGTTGCTTCGATATGCGTAAAACCCTTTTCGTCCTCGTGCTGCTGTTCAGCATTCCCGCCGCGGCGGAACGTCCATCGGGTGCGGCCGTGGCCACGGCCCACCCCCTCGCCTCCGAGGCCGGACTGCGCATCCTCGCCGCGGGCGGCAATGCCTTCGATGCGGCGGTGGCGGTGAGTGCCGCCCTGGCGGTGGTCGAGCCGCAAAGCTCGGGGCTCGGCGGCGGCGGATTCTGGCTCATCCATCGCGCCGGGGATGGCTTCGAGACCATGATCGACGGGCGCGAGCGTGCCCCCTCTGCCGCACGGGCCGACATGTACCTGGATGACAAGGGTGAGGTGATCCCCGGCCGGTCCATGGACGGGCCGCTCGCCGCGGGCATTCCCGGCACACCGGCGGCGCTGGTACATTTGGCGCAGAACTACGGACGATTCCCTCTCGCGGAGTCGCTGGCGCCGGCCATCGGCTACGCCCGCGAGGGCTTCCCTGTCACGCCGCTCTACCAGCGCCTGGCGCGCTTTCGCCTGGACGCCCTCAAGACCTCGCCAGCCGCCGCGCGCATTTTCCTGCGGGACGGCGCGGTGCCGGAGCTCGGCCACACCATTCGCCAACCGGATCTGGCGCGCACCCTGGAGGCGCTGGCGCGGCACGGCGCCGAGGGCTTTTATCGCGGGCCCGTGGCGAAGCGGTTGGTCACGGCGGTGCGCGAGGCGGGCGGCATCTGGACCCTCGACGACCTGGCCGATTACCGCGTGGTGGAACGGCCGCCGCTCAGGGGCCGCTACGGCGGGTTCACCGTGACGGCGGCGGCGCCGCCGTCCTCCGGCGGCGTGGCGCTCATCACCATGCTCAACATCCTGGAGGACTACGACCTTGCGGCGCTCCCGCCGGCCCGTCGCAGCCATGTGATCATCGAGGCCATGCGTCGCGCTTATCGGGATCGCGCCCAACACCTCGGCGATCCCGACCACGTGGAGGTACCGACGCGGCAGCTCATCGACAAGGCCCATGCCGCCCGCCTGCGCGCCGACATCGCGCTGGATCGCGCCACCCCTTCCACGCCGCGCACGGACGCACAGGAACCGGAAGGGACGGACACCACGCATTTTTCCATCCTGGACGGCGACGGCAATTACGTGGCCGCCACCCTCAGCATCAACTACCCGTTCGGCTCGGGCTTCGTGGCGGAAGGCACCGGGGTACTGCTCAACGACGAAATGGACGATTTCTCCGCCAAGCCCGGGGCGGCCAATGCCTACGGCCTGGTCGGCAACGACGCCAATGCCATCGCGCCCGGCAAGCGCATGCTCTCCAGCATGTCGCCCACCTTCGTCACTGGGCCGGACCGCGTGGCGGTGCTGGGCACCCCCGGCGGCAGCCGCATCATCACCATGGTGTTGCTCGGCATTTTGGAGATGGCCGACGGGAAAGACCCGCAGGCATGGGTCGCCCGGCCGCGCTTCCACCACCAGTATCTGCCGGACAAGGTCTTCGCCGAACCCGATGCCTTCGATGAAGGGGTTGCCGCGGAATTGCGGCGGCTCGGCCACACCCTGGAGGTCACGTCGCAGCCCTGGGGCAACATGCAGGCGCTGCTGTGGGACAGGAAAACCGGCCGCGTATCCGCCGCCAGCGATCCGCGCGGCGAGGGCATGAGTTTTCCGGGCGCCGCGGGCATGCCGGTCCTCCAGCAAGTGCCCGCGCTGAACGCCGCGCCGTAAACGCGCCCCACCGCCGCCTGTGTTGTCTCTTAGTCACCTGAATGGATCCCCTCTCCCCAGCCCTCGGCAACCGCTCCTGCGTTGCTCTACCTCGCGCATCCATGCGCTCGTCTCCCAGAGGGCCCGGAGGGAGAGGGCGTGTGCGGGGAAGATGTGACCAAGAGACAGCCCAGGATGGCCGAGAAAATCGCGAGCGGAAGCTCGCTCCCACAGCTGAACATCCGAACCCCAGATCCCTCCGCGACCTCCGCGCCTCCGCGTCCTCCGCGTTGAACCGTGTCTCAGGGCGAGCTGGTCTCCACGCCGAAGGTCACGCGCTCGTCCTCTGCGAGGCTGTCCAGGCTCAGGTCGCGGGTCTCGTGGGACAGCCACAGGGCGACGAAGGTGAGCAGCCCAAGGAAGGACAGGTAAAACCCCACATAACCGACGCCGAAGTCCTTGGCCAGCCACACGGCCGCGAAGGGCGTGAGTGCGGCGCCGAGAATGGACGACACGTTGTACGCAATACCCGAACCGCTGTAGCGCACGTTGGTGGGAAAGAGCTCGGGCAGGATGGCCGACATGGGACCGAAGGTGAGCCCCATGAGCGTCATGCCCACGCACAGAAACAGCAGCATCAGGCCGAGGTTGGCGTGCTCGCCCGTGCCCATGTTTTCGGGTGAAAGGAACAGGCTGAAGCTGAAGCCGAACACGATGATGGCGGCGGTGATCACCAGCAGGAAGCTGCGCCGTCCGTACTTGTCCGCCAGCCGTCCGGCCACAGGGATGGTGCCGGCGAAGAACAATACGGCGACGAGCTGGAGCACGAGGAAATCGCGGTAGCTGATGCCGAGAAAGCCCAGCTCCGTCTTGCCGATGGCGTAGGACAGGATCCAGGTGGTCATCAGGTAGAACACGCCGTAAGTGGCCACCATGATGAAGGTGCCAAGCACCAGTTCCTTGAGGTTGTTGCGAAACACCTCGGCCAGCGGCACCTTGAGCTTTTCGCCGCGCGCCACGGCGCGCGCAAACACCGGCGTCTCTTCCAGTTTGAAGCGTACGTACAGACCCACGGCCACCATGGCGATGGAGGCCAGGAACGGAATGCGCCAGCCCCACACCAGGAAGTCGTGGTCGAGGCTCGCCACGGACGAGTTGTAGTCGAACCCACTGGTCAGCAGCAGGAACGACCCGTTCGCCAGGATGAAGCCGAACGGCGCGCCCAACTGCGGCCACATGGCCGCCCAGGCGCGCTTGCCCTTCTCGGCGTATTCCGTCGCCAGCAACGCGGCGCCCGACCACTCCCCGCCCAGGCCGAGGCCTTGGCAAAAACGCAGGATGGTCAGCATGAGCGGCGCCCACAGGCCGATCTGCATCACCGTGGGCAGCAGGCCGATGAAGAAGGTGGCGATGCCCATGGTGAGCAGCGAGCCGATGAGCGTGGCCTTACGCCCGAGGCGGTCGCCGAAATGACCGAACAGCATGGAACCCACGGGACGCGCGATGAAGGCCACCGCAAAGGTCGCCATGGAGGCCAGCAGTTCCGTGCCGGTCGCCGACTTGGGAAAGAACAGCAGCGGAAATACCGAGACCGCCGCCGTGGCGTAGATGTAGAAATCGAAGAACTCGATGGTGGTGCCGACCATGCTGGCCACGATGACGCGGCTGCGCGGCACCGCACGGGGATCAGCGGATTCGGTGATGGCGGAAGACAAGCGTGGCACCTCGCGTGAATGGTTCCCATGTCTCGTGAAAGGTGTTGGGCTACACCCTTGGCACGAAGTAGCGGGATTGTAACAGGCGGGGCCCGGCGCGGAACCGCCGTGAAACGGTCATCGCGCGGCGAAGGTGCCGCGCTCAGCCGGCTTGTCGCCCTCGCGCGGGAGAGGAGCCTTGCTATGGGCGGCGCGCTTGTTCAGGTCTTGAAGCGACCCACCAGCCCCTGGAGATGCCCGGCCCGCTCCGCCACCCCGGCGAAGCCCCGGCCCGTCGCCCGCACGCGCCGCCCCGATGGCGGCATTGAGGGCCAGCAGGTTGAGCTGTTCCGCGATGCCGTGGATCACTCGCGCTCAGGCGACTTCGCGCATGTCCGCACTTCCGGCAGCAGCCCGGCACGCAAGGTGTCGTACTCGCGGCCGCGAATCTGTTCGATGCAGGCGTTGACCATCTCGGGGGGGTACCCAGTTGGCGTAGCACATAGCGGCCAACCACGATGATGACGGCGACCGCCACTACGGCGCGAAGCAGGGACATGGCCACTTCACCCCACATGTTGCCGTCCTTGGCGCCGAAGGCGGCCAGGAGGATGAGAATGGGGACCACCGCGAGATCCTGGAACAGCAGCACGGCGAAGCTGGCGCGGCCGTGCGCGGCGCCGATCTCGCCGCGCTCGTTCAGCAACTGCATGACCATCGCCGTGGAGGAGAGCGCGAAGCACAGACCGATGATGATGGATGCCTCGAGGGTATTGTCCCAGGCGAAGGCCACCGCGCCGACCAGCATGGTGGTCACCAACACCTGCGCCGTGCCCAGGCCGAAAATCAAGCCACTGAAGGCCTTGAGGCGATCGAACGACAACTCCAGGCCGACGGGGGCAGTCTCGCGAGCCGCAGGAGTCGAGCACGGGAACAACTACGATCGGCTGCTGCGCGACGTGAGATCGCCTGCGACATTCAGCGGGCGCGCAAGGCGTCCGCCTGATCCTTCGCGCGCTGGTTCATCAACCATTGCACCTCGCGCGCCTCTTCGAGGGTCCGCTGGATACGCCCAGGCGAATAGGCTTCGCCCACGACCGCGGGGGCGACCGGGACAGTGACCGGGTCCGCGGGCGCCGGGCGGATGCCTTCGACCAGATTCGCGCCCGGGTCGACGCTGACGGCCTCGAAGGGCACACCGCCGGCAGGCGGGTGACTGTCAAACTGCCACTCCCCGTCGGCGCCCCGCCATTTGTAGATGGTCACCGGCGTGGCCGGGGGGACGTCGCCGCCTGTCGCCGGCATGCGAATGTCTGGCAGCGTTGGCCAGTCGATCCGCCGATAATCGAGCAGCGGCCGACCGTCCTTCAGCGGCAGCACGAAAGGCACGGCTGCGGCGAGGATCAAGACGCCCAACAACAGGGGGCCAAGCGCGCGTCGCATCATTCTGTCCTGTTTTTTCACGCGGTATACCGGTTCATGCAGCGGCCCTCACCAGAGTGTCGACTTGCGCACCCTGCAACAGGTCCGACGCCGATTGAAAGAATGAACGACGAACGGTCTACTGGGAAGCGATATCGCCCACGCGCAGGTCGTGACTGCCGCCGCCGTCCTTGATGCGCACCACCGCCTGTTGCGGGCTCACCGACTCGACGGTGACCGTGGCAAACGGGTGCGCGCCGATGCGCCGGTCCATGGCATCGCTGAACTCGGGCCGATGCACGGTGAACTGGTCGCCGATGCCGATGCCGCTTTCCGAGCCCTCATCCAGCACGGCCTGACCGTGGCGGGTTGCCACCACGCGGGCTGCGAACGGCTGGCAGCCCAACGTCCGGCCGATGTCTGCGCTGGCGCGGTGCACCAGCTGTTGCACGGCCGGCGCGACCGCCTCGCGTACGCTCCACGGCGTGTTGTTTATCTCCCGCGACAGCGGCTGTGCATCGCGATAGACCCAGTGGGACAGCAGGTTGCCGCCCAGGGCATCGTAGACGAACAGGCGGGCATCGAGATGCAGCATGGGCGCCCCACCCGGAAGCAAACGCGCCAGGCCGGTGCTGCCGGTGATCTCCATGCGATCGATCACCCCGGCGACGACAAACTGTACGCCTTCGTCAGCGCCGAGCTGCGCCACCGCGTTGGTGCCGTCATGGCCGGCACTGTCCGGCGCCCGCTCCAGGTCCACGAACACCCGGGTGGCGCTACGATCGACGCCGATGAATCGGCCGTCGTGCTCCAGTCGCATCAACACTTCGCGGGGAATCGCCCGGGCCAAGCGCAGGAATTCCGCGTCCTGCGGACGCCGCAACGGGATCTCCGCCATCGCCACGGTCTTGCGCAGCCCGAGCCGTTGACAATTGCCATCCTCGCGCGGCGCAACGCGCATACGCACGTGCATGATGCCGCCCTGCTGCCACTCGTCGACGACGGCCGCGCCCGACACGTCCAGCTGACTCTCCACGCGCAGGTTGTCCCAGGGGCGTCCGTCACTGCCCATGGTGCTGAAGGACTGAACGCGGAAATCCCCGCCCAACGAGGCGGTGCGCAGCGCATCCTGGATGGCGTGCCGGCGGGCCGCCGACAGCGACAGGTCGCCGACGGCCGCGCGGCCCTCGACGAACATCTCCGCCCCGACGCTGTTCGCATTCGCGCAAAGCAACACCACCAGCAGCCGGCGCCCGAGCGTTGCTGCCCACATGCCGCGCGCCCGCGCCACTAGGGCGTCACGTAATAGACGGTGCGTGGCGTAGGGAAGCACGCCGCCTCACCCTGCGTGATCGCATCAAGCGCAACCTCCGCGCTTGTGCACGTCCTGTCCCAACGTGAGCTTTGCACGTAAGGCGCGTTGCAAGTGGCCACCGTAGGACGCTGTGCACAGGCGTAAAAACCGGGAATCAACGTGAGCTCGACGGTGGTCTGAAAGGTCTCGGAATCGGTAGGGGTGACGCTCACGACCTTGGCACCACGGATAAAAGTGTTCAGGTAGGTGTAGAAGATGTCATTGCGCATGGCCATGGCACCGATGGTGCTCTGGCCATTCAACTCGAGCCCATGCACCTGTTCCACCAGATTGCGGATGGCATCGAGCTTGGAGGCGCGCATCGCCAACAGGCGCTGCTGCGGCGGAGAAAGCGTCGGGTCCTTGTTCACCGTGCCATACCCGACAGCCCGAACGGTCGTGGTCGTCACTTCCGACTGCACGATTACACGGGTGCAACCCATCAGCGCGGCGGCAACCAAGAGCGGCCCCCATACGCGGAGCAGTGTTCCGGTCTTTTTCATTGTTATCTTCGATTCGTTTTCGTGGCAGTGCTGCTAATCGACAGTGGGAATACGCATCTTTAACGATCCGTGTGTGAATGAAACCCCACGCGCCAGGTTTAAGGAATTCCCTCAACGCAGAGCGCTCCCAACAGGGGGATCGGTGAATCGCGAATTTGTGTGTCACTTCCTCTGCGCATGTCAGGCAGGCGCTACGCTTTTCGCGTCTCCTACCCATGGGCTGGAGCAATTTCTTTTTCTCCCAACTGCCCTTCAAGCAGCTTGATTCCCTGCGCGTGGCGCGTGTGCTACGGGTCGACCGCGGCAGGTACCGCGTGATCACCGTCGACGAGGAACTCACGGCCACCGTGGCCGGGCGGCTTCGTCATGAAGGCGCCGAGCACTATCCGACCGTGGGTGACTGGGTGGTATAGGAAGCCGACGCGCCGCTCATCGTCCGCTGCCTGGACCGTCGCACGCTTGTGGTGCGGCGTCAGGCCGGCGGCATCGAGACCCAGGCAATCGCCGCCAATGTCGATGTCATGCTCGTGGTGAGTGGCCTCGATGCGCAGTTCAATGTGCACCGCATCGAACGCTATCTGGTCATCGCCGCCCAGGCGGACATAACGCCCGTCGTGCTGTTGACCAAGGCCGATCTGGCGGAAGACAGCGCCGCCGCGGTAGCGCGGTGAAGGCCAGGGTTTCCGCCGCCACCGAGGTGTTTGCAGTGGATGCGCTACACGATCCGCTGTCCGAGTGCCTGGCACTGTGGCTCGGTGCCGGAACGACGCTTGTGGTAGTCGGCTCCTCCGGCGCCGGCAAGTCGACGGTGGTGAACAATCTGCTGGGCAATGATCGGCAGGCCACTCAAGCGACGGGCAACGACGCCAAGGGCCGGCATACCACCACCAACCGCTCGCTGTTTCCGTTGCCAGGCGGGGCGTGCATCATCGACGTTCCCGGGATGCGGGAGGTGGGACTCGCGGCGGAAGGCGGCGTAATCCGCCAGTTCGGCTCCGTTGCCGAACTGGCGCACCACTGCCGCTTCGCAGATTGCACCCACCGGGAAGAACCGGGGTGTGCCGTGCGCAGTGCGGTCGAGCACGGCGAATTGGAGCCGGACCTATGGGCCCACTACCTGAAACTCCAATCCGAGGAACGCCATCACGTGGCCGAGCATGAACGCCGGCGACGCGAACGCATCTTCGGCAGGCAGGTGCGCGCAGCGTTAACGACCAAGCGAGGTGATCACAAATGAGTGGAGCCTCGTTCCTGGGCGGCTGCCCGGTTGAGACAATCGAGAATGGCCCGGCGAAGGTGCTCCACGGCAACCGGCTTGCGCAGCACCTGAATGCCCCGGCTCGATGCCTCGCGCAGGGTCTCCGCCGTGGCATCGCCTGTGAGCAGCAAGGCCGCCACGTTCCGCCCGGCGCGCTGCCGCACGGCCTCGATGACGTCGATACCGGTCACGTTTCCCAGCCGATAATCCGCGATGACCAGCATGGGGGCGGCGTGCTCGTCCCATTCGGCCATGGACGCGGCAAGGTCCGCGGCGACCCTCACTGCGTATCCCCATTGGCCGATCACCATGGCCAGCCCTTCGCGGATGTCCACCTCGTCATCCACGACCAGGATACGGCCCCCTTGGCACCATCCGCGCAAGGCCCGCTGAGGGCTTCGCGATGACGGAAGTTCACCACCATCGGCCACGGGGACCCCCACGCCGAAACAGCTACCCCGCCCCACCACCGAACACACCGTCACGGGGTGTTCCAGCAGTTCCGCCAGGCGTCTCACGATGGACAAGCCAAGCCCGAGCCCATCGCGCCTGTCGCGAGCGGAGTTTCCGAGTTGCCGGAACTCTTCGAAGACGCGCTCGGTATCGCCTTCGGCGATGCCGGTACCGGTGTCCAGCACCTGAATCCAGGCGCGCCCCGGCTTTCGCCGCACACCGATAAGAACGCGCCCCGCGGGCGTATATTTGATGGCGTTGGAGATCAGGTTACGGAGGATCCTCGCCAACAACTCCCGGTCGGACCAGACGTAGATACTGCACCTTACGCACCGCAACGTGACGTCGCGCGCATCGGCTATGGGGCGATGTTCGTCCAACAGCTCCTGCACCAGCATGTCGAGGCGGAATCTCGCCAGCCTTGGTTTGACCACGCCCGCGTCCAGTTTGGAGATGTCGAGCAGGGCATCCACTATCCTGCTCAACCCGGCCATGGCCTCCTGGGTCCTGTCGGCCAGCGCGAGCGCGGCCGGCGGCAGATCCTGTGAGCGCAGCATGTACATCAGCAGATTGACGGCCTGGATGGGTTGGCGCAGATCGTGGCTGGCGGTGGCCAGGAAGCGTGTCTTGTCCCGGCTCGCCCGTTCCGCCATTTCCTGTCGCCTGCGGCTTGAGATGTCCCGAAAACTGCCCAGGTAAAGATGACTGTCGGCATACGGGATGCGGGTCACGGCTATCTCCACCGGCACCTGTCGCCCGTTCCCGGCGGACACCGCATGCTCGCAAAGCGAAAGATCGGTGTGGTTCGAGCCCTCCAGCACCCGCGGATACAAGACACCAAGGTCCAACCGGAGCAGTTCCCGTTTTGAATAGCCGAACAGCTCAATGGCACGTCGGTTGACGTCGATGATCTTGCCCTGTGCATCGGCGACCACGATGGCGTCGCCCGCATGTTCCATCAAGGCGCGGTACCGGTGTTCGGAGTCGAGCAGCGTCTGCTCCGCCGCCTTTCTGGCACTGATGTCTTCGACCATTCCCACGATGGTCACCATTGCCCCGCTCTCATCACGCACGGCGGTTGCCGTCACTTGAACCCACACGATGCGATCGTCTTTGCGGCGCAGGCGTTTCTCCAGGGCGTACTCGTCCCGTTCGCCGGTTTCCAACGCCCGGTGCAGTGCCAGGTTGTATTCCAGTTCCCGGCCCGACGGTGTCAGGTCGACCACGGAAAGACTGGTCAGTTCCGCTGCGCTGTAGCCAACGATCTCACAGAACCTGCGGTTGACCTTGGTAAAGCGCTTGCTGGGATAATCGAGTTCCACAATGCCGACGGCCGAGAGCTCGAAAATGGCGCGGTATTCCGCCTCGCTACGTTTCACCGCTTCCTCGGCAAGCCGTTGCTCGGTGATATCCCGGAACATGGCGAGCAGCCGTGGCTCGTTTCCCGCACTCTTCGCCGCCGGAACGATGATCACATCCCACCACTTCGGCGTTCCTTTCACCGTGTGCGAAAACCCGGTGAAGGTGCTGGTACCCCCGGCCGCGGCATTGGCAACGGCCGCATAGGCCGTCGTGCGATGGGGCTCCGGCCATGTCTCGCACCACGACGTGTTGAGGTGGGGCGTGATGTCGTCTATCTCGAGCAAGCGCTGGCCACCTGCACTCATGGAAAGCAGGCGGCCCTCCGTATCGAGAAGCTTGGTCCAATACTGATTGCCGCCGAGAATACGGTCGTTGAGCACCTCGTCCGTCAGGCTGTCAGGCTCTGCCTGATCACGCGCACGGGTATCCAGGGTGCATCCCAGGTAACCGACCAAGTGGCCGTCGGCGCTGCGCAGCGGAGTGACGCGATCGTGCACCCAATCGAAGGTACCGTCGGTGCGGTACAGCCTGTACTCCACGCTTGGCGGGCGAGATCCTGCCTCGGCGTTGCCATGGGCGAGAATGAGGGCATGTCGGTCGTCGGGGTGGACATAGCCGAGCCAGCCATCGCCCAGGCTCTGCTCCGGCGAGCACCCGGTGAACGCGAGCCATGCGGCATTCACATACCGACGCTTTCCCCCGGGCTCACAAAGCCATGTCATCACCGGCATGGCATCAAGACCATCGATGAAACTGAGCTCTTGCCAGGGCTCGCTGCAACCGATCTTCATGTTCGTTGTTGAGTGATAGCAGTCCGTTGTCGTGCGCGACGATATCACATGGTCAGTACCCCGTGCCCTCTGTTACGGAAACATCGGGGGCACGTCATTTAATCAGCATCAACTGATAATCTTGTGAACCGATTTTCGGCGAACGCGTACTGGAACACACGCATCGCGTCAGTGTTTCATATCGTGCGGCAGTAGAATTCGCGAAAACCCTTCATGGACCGCCACATGGATCGATCAACCATTCTGACCTTCCCGGCAACACTCGGTTTCCCTCGCCATGCCGCGCTGTTTGCGCGGCTCGGGCTGCAGGAAATCGCCGTCGACTCGCTGCGCCGCGCCATTGCTGCGATCAAGCGCACGCCGCCAGACTTCATCCTTGCGGAGTTCGTTTATGCCTGGGGGAACAATTACGCCAGTTGCCATATCAGCAACCTGGATTCCCTGCTCGCCAGCCTGCCCAAATACGCTCCGCGGGCCCGGGTGATCATCCTGGCACAGCCAGGCGAGATGGAATATGCACAGCGGCTTGGTGAGGTCTACCCGCTCCATGGCATCGCCCCGCTGTCCGTAGCGGAGCACGATCTCGAACTCCTGCTACTTAACGAATAGCCGGCTCAGAATTTCGTGGGACTGACACGCTCAAGAAGAGGAGAAGGATAAACACAGAGGCGCAGAGACACAGAGAGCACAGAGAGACCAGGGGTAAGTGCGACCAGACCCTTCCACACAGCCGTCTCTGTGTCTTCTGTGTCTCTGCGCTTCTGTGTTGGGCCGTTCTCTTCGGCTCTGTGGCCACTCACAAGGTAAGTATTCCGCCGATGATCACCGCATTGGCCAGGTCCACGAGGAATCCGCACACCAGCGGCACCACGATGAACGCGTGATGCGCCGCGCCGAAGCGTTGCGTGACCGCGCTCATGTTGACCACCGCGGTTGCGGTCGAGCCCAGGGAGATGCCGCTGAAGCCCGCTGACACCACGGCCGCTTCATAGTCGCCGCCCATGCCGCGGAAGACCACGACGGCCGCGTAGACAATCGCGAGCAGGATCTGCACCACCAGGGCGGCAATGACGAAGGTGAACACCCCCTCCAACGACCAGAGCTGCATGCCCATGAGCGCCATGGTGAGGAACATTCCGAGGGTGATGTCCGAGATCAGCGCCAAGCCTTTCAGGGTGCCCGGCCACGTCTCGATGACGTCACGGCCCGTCAGCAACGGCAGGTTGCGAATCAGAATGCCCGCCATCAAACAGCTGACGAAGGTCGGGAGGGTGATCGGTGCGTCTTTGAAAAGCTGATCCATGGCGAGGCCGAGGATGAGCGTACAGTTGAGCAGGAACAGGGCGCGCAGCACATAGAAATAATTGAAGCGCGTGGAACGCTCGTCCATGGTGCCGACGGCCAGGCGGAAATCACCCGACGGGGTGATCTGGTGGCGCCGCAACAGCCATGCCGCCGTAGGTCCGCCTATGATGCAGGCCGCGAACAGGCCGACGGTATTGGCGGCGATGCCCAGCTCCGCGGCGTTGAGCACGCTGTGCTGTTCCGCGAAGATGGGCGACCACGCCATGGTGGTGCCGATGCCACCGGTAAGCGATACCGAGCCCACCAGCAACCCGGTCTTCGGATCCAGCCCAAACGCGTCCGCAACGGCCATTCCCGTCAGGTTCTGCAGCACGATGAAGGTACTGGCGAGTAGACCCAGAACGACTAATGGACGTCCCCCTTTGACCAAGGTGCGTACTTCGGCCCTCAGGCCGATGGCTGCGAAGAAATACAGCAACAACGTATCCCGGGAATCGAGCGAGAATTCCACGCGAAAATCCAGCGCATAGTAGGCAACCGCCACGACCGCCGCACTCAAGGCGCCGCCCAACAGGGGTTCGGGAATCGAGTAGCGGCGGAGCAGTTCATAACGCTGCGTAAGGAATTTCCCCATGAGCAGCAGCATGATCGCGATCGTGGAGGACCAGAGGGCGTCTACTTGAATGGTCAGCAAGGCTCTGCGCTTTCCTGTCATCGGTGTCCCGCACCATTGCGAGCACCGTTAAAAAGCCCGGTATTGTGCCAGCTTGCGTGTGGAATTGAACCCTACCCTCACGCTTGACGGTGTTTTCGGTAGGTTTCCTGCGGCTCTCCTCCGACCAGTCCCGTTGCCATACTCAGGCCGAATGTTTTGCGTTCCCCTGAACGTTCGCGTCATTATCCCCTTCACGTCCGGACTACCGCAGGCCGGTTACCACTGGTTTTGTGTGCGTTTTGGCCGAGCTTGCTTGCACATCGCATGCTGTTAGGCGTGCATGCCGCGAACGCCTTTCATTAAGAGGAAGCGTGAATGCATTTCGTCTTAAACCCCGGCATACGCCTGCTGAACAGACTGCGGTATCCGCACAAGTTCTTGCTCATCGGCATCGTTTTTCTCGTCCCGCTGGTGGTCATGGGTTATTTCCTCGTGGACGAGGTCAGTCAACGGATCCGCTTCATGGAACAGCAGCGGCTCGGCATCGAATACATTGCCGGGTTGCGTCAGCCCATCGCGGACATTCAGCAACACCGCGGCATGAGCTCCGGGTTTCACAATGGCGACGAAAGCTTCCGTGCACGCATGCAGCAGCGGCAGGCCGCCATCGATGCTCAGTTCGCGGCGTTGCGTGCAACCGATGAACGCCTGCGCCAGGCATTGAAGACCGGCGACAAGCTGGCGTCACTGCAACGGGCCTGGGACGGGCTCAAGCAGGAGGTCTACGGCTACACCGCGCCGCAGAGCTTTGAGCGCCACACCGCGCTCATCGAGGGTCTGCGCGACTTCATCACTCACCTCGCCGAGACATCCAACCTGATCCTCGATCCGGAGCTGGGCAGCTATTACATGATGGAGCTGATGGTGCAACGGTTGCCGGCGCTCACCGAAGGGATGGGACAGTCCCGCGCCATCGCGGCCGGCATCGCTGCACACGGCAGCTTCAAACCACAATCGTGGGCACAACTCGCGATACGGGTGGACCGCGTTCGTGAAGCCAATAAGGACTTGTCGCATAACCTCGCCGCCATCGTGCGCGACGACCCGCACCTGCGCGCTCGCCTCGATCAGCCCGGTTTGCAGGCGTCAAACACCATCGATGGCTATCTCGACTTGCTCAACGGCATGATGGCCCAAGAAGAGGTCTCGACCACTGCGGTCGAAATATTCGACCGCAGTACACGCGCCATCGACGCGGTGTTCGCATTTTTCGATGTGATCGTCCCGACGCTGGACGAGGTGCTGCAACAGCGCATGGCCGACTACGAAACCATCAAGCGCCTCGCGCTGAGCGTGATTCTCGCAGTGCTTGTCGCTCTCGCTTACCTATTTACCTGTTTCTACCGCGCCGTCATGGGCTCCATCGCCGAGCTGAAAGACGGCATCCACCGCATCGCGGACGGCGATCTCACCGTGCAAATCGTCATGCACACGCGGGATGAGATCCGTTTCATCGCCGATCAGGTGAATGCAATGAGCGTTCGCTTCCGGCAGCTTGTCAGCAAGGTGTTGCGTTCCACGGATCATGTCGCAACGGCCGCGGAAGAGCTTTCCGCCGTCAGCGAGCAAACCAATCAGGGCATCACCGAGCAGTTGTCACAGACCGATCAGGTCGCAACAGCGATCAATGAAATGAGCGCGACCGTGCAGGATGTCGCGCGCAGCGCGGCGTCTACCTCCGACGCCACGCGCGAAGCTCAGCAGGAAACCCACACGGCCCACGACGTGGTGCAGGACACCGTGCGCACCATCAATGTGCTGGCGCAGGACATCCGCGGGGCGGCCCACTCGGTCCGCCAACTGGGTGCCGACAGTGATGAGATCGGCAAGGTGCTCGATGTGATTCGCGCCGTCGCCGAGCAGACCAACCTGCTCGCCCTGAATGCCGCCATCGAGGCGGCTCGCGCCGGCGAGCAGGGCCGCGGCTTTGCCGTGGTTGCCGATGAGGTGCGTACCCTGGCCGGCCGTACGCAGCGATCGACGCAGGAGATCCAGGCGATGATCGAAAAGCTGCAGAGCGGCGCACGCAAGGCCGTCGACGCCATGGAAACCAGCGAGAAGCGCACCGAAGAAGGCGTCTCCATGGCGGCCCGCGCGGGAAAGGCACTCGACTCAATCACCCGTTCGGTGACAACCATCGCCGACATGAGTGCGCAGATCGCCAGTGCCGCCGAGGAACAAACCGTCGTGGCGGAAGAAATCAACCGAAACGTGGTCCAGATCGCCCAGGTGTCGGATCAAAACGCGGCGGCCTCCACTCAGACCGCGTCATCCAGCACCGAACTGGCCCGTCTCGCCGAAGAACTCAAAGGCATGGTCGCCGTCTTCCGCTTGTAGCGAAGCGGACGCAGAAGGGAGGATTCGCTCGAATCCTCGGGAGGAGGATTCCATCTCCACCAGCCGCCGACCGGAGCGACGATCAGGAAAACCAGCGTAAGAACGCCGCAGCGGTAAGCGCAATCGCTGCCAGGGCCGCCTGGATACGCCAGGCGCGGCGGCGTCCGGCTTCCGCCCACGTAGCGAATGTCCGCAGGTAGAAGACGCCCAGTCCAACCCCGAAGAAGGCCGCCGCGATCTCCATTCCCAAGGCGATGCGCGCCAGCACCGTGATCTCGGGGAACCGTCCGTAGAAGTAGAAGCTGACCGCACCCAGGCCCGCGCCCGTGAGTGCCTGGAGTGCCCACGCGCCGGTTTGGAGCCGGGCAAGCCCCCGCGTATCGCCAAGGTGGCCCGGCCACAGTGCAGCCAGGGCGGCACCGAGCACCAGTGCCGCCCCCAAATTGTGCAGCACCTGAACCAACGCGTAGGCGAGATTTTCTGCAATCACTGCACCGTTGCCTTGACACAGTCCTCCACGCCGATCGGCACATGCCCGCGGTTCACCACCTTGACGCAGATGTCATGCGTTCCCGGTGGCAGCGTCTCGAGCGTATGACGCCCCTGAAGTTCTCGCAAAATCGCGACCTCGTCATCGTTCACATAGAGATGCACGTGATTGCCACGAGGACCGGGTTGCACTTCGTATACCAGCTGGTGCTGCTCCATTGCATCAAGCATTGCCCCTTCCTCCGGGGCATCGATGCGTACGAACGCGTCCTGTGCCAGGGAAGGCGCCAACCACGCGATAAGCACAACCAGCAGCATCCCTTCTTTCGAAAGCCGTTCCATAAATCCCTCCGTGCAGTTTACGGCCATGAACACGCAGGCGAGCCCGCCCCGCCTGCGCTCTCCCACTCCCGACTCCGGATACCCCTCTGGAACCGCGCTTGTTAATGAGGGTGTTGCTTCAGGAGATCCCGACTTTCCTTGAGCAACGATTCGGATTGGGTTTCCGCAGGGACCGCCGCCGGCACGGGCGGCTTGCTTCCTGTACACACGGTTGATTGCCTGCACGATGCCAAACACGACCAGGCCGATGAGCAGGAAGTTAATGAGCGCTGTGAGAAACGCGCCGTAACCGAACACCAATGCCATCCCTTTGGCCGCCTCATAGCTCGTGCCGCGGGGCACGCTGCCCTTCAACACGAGATACAAATCGGAGAAGTTTCGATCGCCCAGTCGCCCAAGTGCCTGGGTCATCAGATCGTGCACGATGGAATCAACAATCCCGGTAAACGCGGCACCAATAATCACCACCACTGCGAGGTCTACGACGTTTCCGCGGGCGATGAACGCATAAAATTCCTTGAGCATGGCCGGTTCTCCGGCGTCCTTCGCCGTCCCCAAGCATAGCCGCAAGCCGCCGTGGGCCAAACGCGTCACCCCAAGCACTATATTTTTAGCGGAAACGTTTCGGGAAGATAACAGCCATGAAGCCACGCCACTTCCGACAACCGCGCGGGATTTGAGCGGGCTCTGGCTCAGGAAATGACCCATGCGAACCGTTACGAACGCCGCTTCGCGCTGGCAATGCTCGACATCGACCATTTCAAACAGGTGAATGACAGGTTCGGTCACGAGGCAGGCGATCGCGTTCTACGAGACCTCTGCGGTATCGTCCAGCGTAACCTGCGAGAGGTCGATCAGTTTTTCCGCTACGGCGGCGAGGAATTCATTGTCCTGATGTCGGAAACGGATCGCGACGGCGCCCATCGTCTTGCCGAGCGGATTCGGCAGGCGGTCAAGACCGAACCTGACGAGGTGGGCGGCGTTACCGTGAGCATCGGAGTTACTCCAATACGCAAAGCGCGAGACGCGCGACGCCGTCATCAATCGACTGGATTCCGCGCTTTACGCGGCCAAGTCTGCGGGACGCAATCGGGTTTCCCTGTCCTGAACCGCGACGCGCGCCCAAACGGCATGCCTCGGCAACCCTCTCAGGCGACTCGGGCTCTCCTATGCTTTCGTGGACGCCATGAAATCCGGGCGGAGGCCGCCCGTGGGGAAAAGGGGGCACAAGAGCGCCATGGACGTTCGTTCCCGGTCGCGAAATGCATCGCCCGAATACGCCCTCAGCGTTATCGATGCCAGTCTCGATCCCTTCGTCGCCATCAGCCCGGACGGCAAGATCACCGACGTCAACGGGGCGATGGTCCGCATCACCGGCGTATCCCGTGACGATCTCGTAGGGACCGTGTTTGCCGACTACTTCACCGAACCGGACAAGGCGCGGGCCTGCTACCAGCAGGTATTTGCACAAGGGTTCATTACCGATTGTCCACTGACCATCCGTCATCTCGACGGTCACCTTGCCGAGGTGCTCTACAAGGCCTCGGTCTACAAGGACGCGCGAGGCCATGTGCTCGGGGCCATCGCCGTAGCGCATGACGTGACGGCCATGAAGCAGGCCTCCGAATATGCTCGCGGCCTTATCGAGGCGAGCCTCGACCCCTTCCTGACTATCAGCCCCGAGGGCAAGATCAGCGACGTCAACGAGGCGACAGTACGCGTCACCGGCGTGCCCCGCGACCAGCTCATCGGCAGCGACTTCTCCGGCTACTTTACGGAACCTGAAAAGGCGCGTGCCGCTTACGAGCAGGTCTTTGCCAAAGGCCTCGTCACCGACTACCCGCTCACCATCCGCCACCGGGACGGGCGACTGCTTGGTGTCCTCTGCAACGTGTCGCTCTACCGGGATATCAGCGGGAAGGTGCTCGGCGCCTTCGTGGCGGCACGCGATGTGACGGCGCATCGCGGAGCCGCTCAGTACGCCCGCAGCCTCATCGAGGCCAGCCTCGACCCCTTCGTGACCATCAGCCCCGCCGGCAAGATCACCGATGTCAACGAAGCCACGGTGCGGGTCACCGGCGTACCGCGCGAGCAGCTCATCGGCACCGACTTCTCCGAGTATTTCACCGAGCCGGAGAAGGCGCGCAGCGGCTATCAGCAGGTGTTCGCCAAGGGCTTCGTCACCGATTACCCGCTCACCATTCGCCACCGGGACGGCCGCCTCACCGACGTGCTCTACAACGCCTCGGTCTACAAGGATGCCACCGGCGACGTGGCAGGCGTCTTTGCGGCGGCGCGTGACGTCACCGAATCGAAGCGAGTCATGCATGAGTTCACCGAGACCAAAAACTTCCTCGACAATATCCTGCAGAGTTCCACCAAGTACTCACTCATCGGCAAGGACCTGAACCACAAGATTCTCTCCTGGAACGAAGGTGCGCGTCGCAACTACGGCTACGAGGCCCACGAGATCCTCGGCAGCGACTCCGCCGTCCTGCACATCCCCGAGGATGTGGAATCCGGCGCCGTCGAACGCCTGCTCAACACCGCCTACGAAAAAGGCATTGCCGAGGGCGAGTTCATCCGCAAACGCAAGGACGGCTCACGCTTCCCCGCGAGCGTGGTGGTGACCCGCCGCGACGACACGGAGGGACACCCCATCGGCTTCTTGCTGATGAGCAATGACATCTCTGACAAACGTCGCGTCGAAGAGCAACTCCGTGTCGCCTCCCAGTATTCCCGCAGTCTCATCGAGGCGAGCCTCGACCCCTTTGTGACCATCAGCCTCGAAGGCAAGATTTCCGACGTGAACGAGGCGACGGTGCAGGTGACCGGCCATACGCGTGAGGAACTCATCGGGACCGACTTCTCCAACTACTTCACCGAGCCCGACAAGGCGCGCGCCGGCTACCAACAGGTCTTCGCCCGGGGCTTCGTCATGGACTACCCGCTCACCATCCGCCATCGCGACGGCCACCTCACGGAGGTGCTCTACAACGCGTCGGTCTACAAGGATGTCCATGGCAAGGTGGGCGGGGTATTCGCCGCGGCCCGCGCCGTGACCGCGCTGCGCCAGGCCTCCCAATACGCGCGCAGCCTCATCGAGGCCAGCCTCGACCCCTTCGTGACCATCAGTCTCGAAGGCAAAGTCACCGACGTGAACGAGGCGACCGTACGGGCGACCGGCCGTACGCGTGAGGATCTCGTCGGGACCGACTTTTCCGACTACTTCACCGAGCCTGACAAGGCGCGTGCTGGTTATCAGCAGGTGTTCGCCAAAGGGTACGTCACGGACTACCCACTCACCATCCGCCATCGCGACGGCCACCTCACGGAGGTGCTCTACAACGCCTCGGTCTACAAGGATGCCCATGGCAAGGTGACCGGGGTTTTCGCTGCGGCCCGTGACGTGACGGCGCTCCGCCAAGCCTCCCAGTACGCCCGCAGCCTCATCGAGGCCAGCCTCGATCCTTTTGTCACCATCAGCACCGACGGCAAGATCACCGACGTGAACGAGGCGACCATCCGGGTCACCGGCGTCCCCCGCGACCAGCTCATCGGCACGGACTTCTCGACCTACTTCACCGAGCCTGACAAGGCGCGCGCCGGCTACCAGCAGGCCTTCTCCAGTGGCTTCATTACCGACTACCCACTGACTATCCGCCACCGCGACGGACGCCTCACCCACGTCGTCTACAACGCTACCATCTACAGGGACGTGAATGGAAAGGTTCTCGGGGTCTTTGCCGCAGCCCGCGACGTAACGGCACAGCGCAGGGCCGAGGCCGAAGTGGCCGAGCAGCGCATGAAGGAAATGGACCGGCTTGCCGATCTCGAGCGGTTCCGCAAGCTCACGGTGGGTCGCGAGTTGAAAATGATCGAACTCAAGAAGCAGATCGAGGAATTGAAGCAGCAGCTCCCGGACCCGGAGACGCGGCCGTGATGCCCGGACCGCAGACGAACGACACCCGCGGGCCGGAGAGTGCGCGCGACGACTACCAGCGGGCCTTGCTCAACATCCTGGAAGATCTCCAGCGGGAGAGTGAATGGCTTTGGAAGGTCGACAAGGCCATGCTCAACATGTTCGAGGATGCGGCGGAGGAAGAGAAGGAGCTGGAAGCGATGCAGCGTGCGTCCTTCAATATACTCGAGGACGTCGCGCATGAGGCGCGCTCCACAGAATTGGCACATCGTGCGGTGCTCAACATCCTCGAAGACACGGCCGCCAATGAAAGGGAACTGGAGCTGACCCAAAGGGCCTTAATCAACGTCCTTGAGGATGTGGCGACCGAGCGCGCGGCTACCCAGGTCACGAACACCGCACTCGCCCACGAAATCGCGGAACGTGCGAGAGTGGAGGAGCAGCTGCGTCATACCAACCTCCGGCTGGTGAGTATCCTCGAATCGAGTCTCGATCCCATGCTGACCATCGGCCCCAACGGCCTGGTGGCGCAAGTGAACAGCATCACCGAGGTCTTCACGGGGAAGTCGCAGGGTGAGCTCGTCGGTTCGCCTGTGGACCAGATTTTCACTGACCCCGAAAAGGCGCACAAGGCTTTCGCAATTGCGTTCGCCGACGGGTATGTGCGCGATGTGCGGCTGGAGCTGCGACGCGCGGACGGAAAGGTTACGCCTGTGCTTTTCAACGCCGCGGTATATCGCGACGAACTGGGTGAAGTCGCGGGCGTCTTCGCGGCGGCGCGCGACATCTCCGCCCTGCAGCTAGCGGAGGACGAACTCCGCTCGCTCAACCGACAACTGGAGCAAGCCCTCGCCGAGTTGCGCGCGACCCAGCAGCAGGTGGTGCAGGCTGAAAAGCTCTCCGCCATCGGCACCATGGCGGCGGGCGTGGCCCACGAGCTGAACAATCCCATGATGGGTGTCATCAATTACCTGGCCAATGCTCGCCGCGTCGTCAAAGAACCGGAGGTCGCGCGCAGGCTTGAGAGGGCCGATCGGGAATTGCAGCGGATGCGTGCACTCCTGCATGGCCTGTTGGCGTTCGCGCGCCCCATCACGGAAGAGGCGAAGGAAACGGATGTCGTCGCCATCCTGGAGCGTGCCCTCGAACTGGTCGAACCTGATCTGAAGGTACGGGAGATCAGGCTCATTCGCCACTTCGATGTCGATCTGCCCAAGGTCGTCACCAAGGAAAACCACTTGCAACAGGCGTTCATCAACCTGCTGCTCAATGCCCGCGATGCGCTGGAGCACGCAGAGGACCGGACCCTGTGCGTCTCTGCCCACGAAGCAGGCGGATGGGTGCGCATCGAGGTCGCCGATTCCGGACCCGGCATCCCCCCCGAGTTGCAGCAAAGGATCTTCGACCCGTTCTTCACGACCAGGCCGCCTGGCAAGGGCACCGGGCTGGGTCTGTCCATCACCCGGATCATCGTCCAGGACGTGGGTGGGCGGCTTTCCCTAAAAAGTGCTCCCGGCAAAGGGGCACGGTTTACCGTGGCGCTGCCTGAACGGGGAGTAAAAGAAGCAAACGGGCTAGATTATTAGTGAGACCGGTGGATTGGTCGGCCGTGGACCATGGAGGCTCTGGTGAAGCGTATTCTTGTCATCGACGATGAACCGGGTGTTCGGGACGCGTTCAGCGACGCGCTCGACGACATGGCCCAGGTAGACACGGCGGCATCGGGTGAAGAGGGACTCGCCAAGGCGGACGAGGCGACGCCAGACCTGATTTTCCTTGATCTGAAAATGCCGGGAATCGACGGTGTGGAAACCCTGCGACGCCTGCAACAATCCGCTGCAGGCGTGCCCGTGTTTATCGTCACCGCGTTCCACAGGGAATTCATGGACCGGTTGCAAGAAGCCGCGCAGGCGGGACTGCTCTTCAACGTCCTGGACAAACCCCTCGACAGCGATCAAATTCGCGTCATCGCCCGCAGTGTCTTCGAAGGGCCACAAGCCTTTGAGCAATGACCCGTGACTGACCAACAAGGTTACGTGATTCGTATCTACGCCGCGAACAACTCCGCCGAGATGCAGGAGTTGATCAAGGTGCTGGTCGACACCCTCAAAGCCAAGTACCCCGCCGGGGGCAACATCGAATTAATTGATGTGCTGGAACACCCCGAGCGTGCCACTGAGGAAAATATCTTCGCGACGCCATCTGTGGTCAAGGAATTCCCCGAACCTGCCCGCCGCATCCTTGGCACCGTGAACGATCCGAAGGAGATCCTCCTGCTGCTCGGCCTCTTTGCAGCCTCGGAGCCATGAGTCAGGCAGCACGAACGAAACCGCTCCGTTCGGCAATGAAAACAGGGCGCCTTGAACGCCCTGTTTTCAGCCCTTCACGAGGCTCAATGAGCCGACCAGCTTCAACGTAAGGGCCGGTTCCAGCGAAATCGAACCAACCCCCGCGGGTATACAAAAACCGCCTATGCTTTTCGGTCATTGGAATTGTGCATAGACACCCAGACTGGACATGAAGACAAGGAACGTCTTTCTTACAGCGGCACTGGCGGCCATCACCCCTCCTGCCTTTGCAGAAAATCCCATGGTGACCAGGGGATGCTCGAACGTGGCCGATATCTCATCGCGACCAGCGGATGCAACGATTGCCATACGCTCGGTTACGCCGAAAATGCAGAAAACGTCCCTTCGAAAGAATGGCTGACGGGTGTTCCCGTGGGATTTCTGGGGCCGTGGGGCACCAGTTACCCCGCAAACCTTCGCCAGGTTGTCCAGGGCAAGGGGAACGGGGTCATACTTGGCGCGCAACAGCACGTGACGACCGCGGCCGAAGAGCGCGCTCTGCTAACGTCGCGACCTACGACAGGCGTGCCGTGGGCACTATTTGCAGTCGCTCTCCCGCACGTTGGTGCAAAGCGTCGGGGATCTGTTCCGCCGGTATGGGTGGGCTGAGCAAATATCCCTGCACGTAATCGCAGCGGGCCTGTTCGAGGAAGGCCAGTTGTGCCGGTGTTTCCACGCCTTCCGCTACAACGGCCAGGCCAAGGCTTCGGGCCATCGAGAGTATGGCGCGCACCAGCGAGGCGCTTCCCTCATCGTCCGGCAGATCGCGGATGAAGCTGTAGTCGATCTTCAGCTCACTGACCGGGAAGCGCTTCAGATAGCTGAGTGACGAATAGCCGGTGCCGAAATCGTCGACCGCGAGTTCGACGCCCAGCGCCCGGATCTCGTACAGCCAAGCAATGACCTCTTCGGTTCCCTCCAGCACCATGCCTTCGGTGATCTCCAGGACCAGCGCCTCGGGGGCGAGTCCGGTTTCGGAGAGAATGTCGCGGATGGTGCTCACCGGCAGGCCCAGTTGCCACTGCCGCGAGGAGAGATTGACCGCGAGGCGCAGCGCGGCAAATTCCGGCCGCTTGCGCCACTGGCTCACCTGTGCACAGGCGGTGCGCAACACCCACAGGCCGATGGGGGCGATGAGGCCGGAATCCTCGGCCAGAGGAATGAAACGGTCGGGGCGTACGGGCCCGAGCTCCGGATGGTTCCAGCGCAGGAGCACCTCCACGGAGGCCATTTCGCCAGTTTGCAGCGAGAAAATCGGCTGGTATTGGAGCGTAAACTGCTCCCGCTCCAGGGCACGGTGCAGCCCGCGCTCCAGTTCGATGCGGGCTTCGGTGCGGCGGTTCATTTCCTGGGTGAAGAACTGGAACTGGCTGCGGCCGCCCTCCTTGGCCTGATACATCGCCATGTCCGCATTGCGCAGCAGCGTGTTCGGGTCGGTGGAGTCCTCCGGGTAAAGCGTCACGCCGATGCTGGCGCCGATGAACAATTCGCGTCCCGCGAGATGGAACGGTTCGGACAATACCCGCACCACCTTCCCGGCCAGCGCCGCCACGGCAGGGACGTCTTTGACGTTTTCCAGGATGATCACGAATTCGTCGCCACCGAAACGTGCGACGGTGTCCGACTGGCGCACGCAAACCCGCAACCGTTCCGCCACCAGCCGCAGCATGTCATCGCCGACCGCGTGGCCCAGGCCGTCATTGATGCTCTTGAAGCGGTCCAAATCGATGAACAACAACGCCACCTTGGTTTCGTCGCGGTGCGCGAGGGCGATGGCCTGCGACAGGCGGTCGAACAGCAAGGCGCGATTGGGCAGACCGGTCAGGGCGTCGTAGTTGGCCTGACGGAGGATCTGCTCTTCATCGTGCTTGCGCTGGGTGATGTCGGAGAATACACCGATATATTCCTGGACATTGCCCCGCTCGTCGCGGATGGCCACCACCGAGAGCCATTCCGGAAAGATCGTGCCGTCCTTGCGCCGGTTCCAGATTTCACCCGACCAGTGGCCGGTGGTGTGCAGCGACTGCCACATGGTGCGGTAAAAGTCTGGCGTATTGCGGCCCGAGCCGAGCAGTTTCGGATCGCGGCCGACCACCTCCTCCTGGCTGTAGCCGGTGATGTGGGTGAAGGCCGGGTTCACCGTTTTGATGCGGTTTTGCGCGTCCGTGACGATGATGCCTTCGGTGGTGGTGGCGAACACCGTGGCGTGTAGTCGCAGCGTATCTTCGGCACGCTTGCGCTGTGTGATGTCTTCCTTGACGGCGACAAAATGCGTGACGCGTCCGTCGTCGTCGCGCAGGGGAGAAATGGACGCCGCTTCCCAGAACAGCACGCCGTCCTTGCGTTTGTTCAGGAACACCCCATGCCACTCACGGCCACCGGTGATGGTCGCCCACAGTTGGCGATAGTCCTCGGGACGCTTATCGCCGGACTTGAGCATGCGCGGATTACACCCGATGGCCTCGGTGGCGGCGTAGCCGGTGATCTCTTCGAACTTGGGGTTGACGTATTCGATGGTGCCATTGGTGTCGGTGACGATCACCGACACGGGGCTTTGTTCCAGCGCCCGGTTGCGCTTGCGTAATTCCAACTCGCGGCGCTTGCTCTCCGTGATGTCCATGCGCACGCAGGCCATGCCGCCATCCGAGGTCGGATTGTCGCTCGCCAGATACCAGCGGCCGTCGGCCAGTTGCTGCACGTAACTGCGCGGCTCTCTGCACGGCATCTGAGGCTGATTGGCCTTGAGGGTGTCGCCGGGCAGCAGCATTCCCGAGATGGCGTTCTGCTTGCATATCTCATCGAGGCTCTGGCCTTCCGCGATGTGGCCTTTCAACCAGGGATAGAATTCCAGGTAACGGGAGTTGAACAGCACGAGGCGGCGGTCGGCATCGAACAGGGAAAAAGCATCCGACAGGCTTTCCACCGCATCGCGCAATTTACGCCATGCCTTATCGGTCTCCGCGCGTGCGCGGTCAAGCCGGCGCAGGGCGACGCCGAGCAGTGCAAACAGCATCACCGTTGCAGTAAGCAGAGAGAAGCTCACCTGCGCGGAACGGCGGTTACGTTCGCCATAGAACGCGGTGTAGGCGTCGTAGAGCGCCTTGAAGTAGGCCGGGCTGGGTTCCGCATTGTAGTCGTTACGCAACTGTGCAAGTTCCTCGACACGGTCGAGGTGAGCCTGCATGTGGAAGAGGATGCCGTTGATCGGTGCGTTGCGATCCCCACCCGCTTCCGCGAGTCGTGCAGCCTCCAACTCCTGGCGCAACCACGCAATGTCACTCTCGCCGGGGAAGAGGTTGGAAAGGTAAAGCCGGTTCAACAGATGGGCGAGGCGGTTACCCTGCGCCGGCTGCTGCTGGGCCAGTTCCTCGACCGCGGAAGGCAGGTAATGGAGTCCGTTGCGCAGCAAGGCCACATGGGACTTGATGCGCTCCAGATAGGCCAGCTTGCGCTGGATGCTTGCCACCGCATCGGCCAGGGCCTTCTCCACACCGTCACTGGTTTCACCCACGAAGCCACCGCCGGGCGCCATCATCGCGGCGGTCAGGGCGCGCATCTCATTGGCCGTCGCCACCAGGGTGTCGTAATGGGTGAGCTGGAACGAATTGACCCGCAACACGTCGCGATCCAGCTGAGTGTCCAGTTGACGCAGATGCAGCAGCTTTTCCATGCGCGCCCCGTGGGAGGCCGTATCCACCGAGCGGTTCTGGAAATACAGCACCACGACGCTGACCATGGCGACGATCAGCAGATAGGTGACGACGGTGTATCTGAGGTGGCGCTGGCTCATCGGTTCAGTCGCGTCAAGCGCGGGTGTGTGCCGACCAGACTTTCAAGAAAGGCGATGATGTCGCGGCGTTGCTCCGGCGGAATGGAACGTCCCAACTGGTACCTGGCCATGACGTCGATGGCCTCATCCAGGGTGGCGACGCTGCCATCATGAAAATACGGTGCGGTCAGTGTCGCCAGGCGCAGACTGGGTACCTTGAACACATAACGATCCTGTTCCGCGCCCGTGACGTTGTAGCGACCCAGGTCGGCCTTGGTGATGGCGCCGCGATCGGCGAAGTAATCGCCCAACGCCCCCATCTGCTGATACATGTTACCGCCCACCGCTGCTCCCTGGTGGCAAGATGCGCATCCGAAGTTCTTGAAAAGGAGGTAACCGCGTCGGGCCGCAGGCGTGAGTGCCTGCTCGTCGCCAAGCAGGTAACGATCGAAGGGCGAGCCGGTGGTGTTGAGAGTGCGCTCAAAGGTAGCGATGGCGTCGCGTACGTTCGCCGCGGTGAGGCCATCCGGGTAGGCCTGGGCAAACTGCGCCACCAGACCCTCGTCTGCCCGCAGCTTGCCCAACACCTGCTCCCAGGTAGTGGCCATTTCCACCGGGCTATGCAAGGGCTCGTCCACCTGGTCTTCCAGTGACGGCGCGCGGCCGTCCCAGAACTGCGCCAGATTGAGGGCGCTGTTGAACACCGTGGGGGAGTTGATGTCGCCCTTGGCGCCGCCCAGGCCATACGAAACCGGCCGGCCATCCGCCCCACCCAGGGCCAACACGTGACACGTTGCGCAACTGACGCTGTTGTCGGCGGACAGCCGCGGGTCGTGGAACAGGCGGTCACCAAGCTGGGCGCGCGCGTCCGAGGCATCAAGCGGCGCCGGGACGGGCGTAATCGGCTCGTTGGTCAGTGGCGCGCCGGCCACCGCAGACCCTGGCAGGACGATCAGGGCCAGCGCGCAGCAATATCCGCCAAAAGCGATTCCCGACAGCATTCGTCGGCATTTCATTCTCTTGTACCTTCCACCACTCGGAGACGCCCTGGATCTCCCGGCGCCCAATTTCGACCTATTATGGAACGGTTCGCACCCCCAAGTCGCCTGTGCGTAAGCCTTATTCGCGGCACTGCCCCATGGGATTCGGGCTGGCCTGTGCAGGTTGGCCGCCGGGCGCTGTGCCTCTTCGTTCCAGGCTCCTCTTGGCCAGACGTTTCATTGAAAAGAAAAAAGCCTGGAAAGTCGATTAACCACTGCCGCAAAGATGCGTCCCTTCTCCGCGAGGAGAACTCATGCACATACGCCATGCCAACATCGCCATGGCGGCACAGCACACGGCGATTGAAAGGTACGAGCGCCGCGAATCCCTGACCATCTGGCGCGGCGCGCGCCCCGTCGGGCAGCGGTGAACCTGTCGCAGCCGCCACTTCCCGCCCAGCCGCACAAACCCCATCGACGTGTACGCAAGGCGACAGGGGACCTGACGCGGTGCACCGCCTGGAATGCAATCTACTCAAACTGCTCGTCGAGCGCCTGACGGGCCGGCCAATCAGGCTGTTCTCCCCGGAAGCGCTATCGGATTCCCGTCGACCTGCCGAAGACATACCGCAACAGAAGGATCCGCTCGCCATCAACTTCGACGGCACCGCAGCCGAACTCACCCAATCAAAGTTTGCCTTCGACCTTGATGCCGACGGCCGTGAAGAACAGATCGCCTTCGTCGGCGCCGGCAGCGGCTTTCTCGCCCTGGACCATAATGGTGACGGCACTATCAACGACGGCAGCGAACTGTTCGGACCCACCAGTGGCGATGGCTACGCGGAGTTGGCCCGCTACGACAGCCATGGCAACGGGTGGATCGATGCAGCCGATCCTGTTTATCGACAGTTGCGGATCTGGAGCCGAAACGCGGCAGGCGACACGCACCTGGAGGGATTGGACCAGCGCAATGTCGGTGCCATTTACCTTGGCCAGATCGCCTCGCCCTTTATGTTGAAGGATGCCGACAACCAACTCCTGGGCGCCGTGCGCGCCACTGACCTTTACCTCCAGGAAAACGGCGCTGCCGGGACCGTCCAACAAATTGATTTAGTCGCTTGAACGCGGGACCTTTCCTACCTCATTCCTGTCGCCTTTTCCCTGGCATGTGAGTTCAAACACCCGCTTCCGGTTCGCGCTTGCACCTGCTGCCTCGAACGCGGCGAAGTGCGCTCCACCCACATCCCGGTTCAGCGAGACGGTACCGTAAGGAGTCAATTCTTGGGAAACGGACACCAGTCTCAGTTACCATTTCGCCGTTTTCGGGCGTGCCCCGCCAACGGCACCCTGTCCCTTCGAACACCACCCCTTGTACCTGGGTATACTGTCCCCGCAATCCCCAGGACGACATAAGTTACTTGGATTGGTGGGCTGAAAGTAGGCGTGAAAATCAACGATCACCATGAATCGTTATTTATCCAAGCTTGCTTAGCATCCACCACCGATTTGAACGCCCCCCCTTTGGAGACATGCCATGAAAATTACCGTGCCGGTAGAAGAATTCACGACCCCCGATCCGATCACCGTAACAGAAGACATGCCAATCGACGATCTACGGCGCCTGATGGAGAGGCATAGTGTCCGCCACCTCCCCGTCGTACGCGGTGGCGCCGTAACGGGTGTGATCAGCGATCGCGATGTGCGCCTGTTCTCCGGTTTGACCGCGGCGGAAAAACTCCAATTGCGGGCCGTCGACATCATGGCGGAAGATCCGCTGACCGTGAGTGCCAGCACGCCGCTGGACGAAGTGGCGTACGCCATGTCCAAAAACAAGGTCGGCAGTGTCATCGTCAATGATGAATCGGGGCAATTCCTGGGCATTTTCACTGCCACCGATGCCCTGAATGCGCTGATAGAGATCTTCCGCGGAGAAGGAGAAGAAGGGACGCACGCCTGAAAAATCAGGGACAGGCCACGGTTACGTTGCGATTGAGCAGCGAACCGTGCGCTGTCCCCTTTAGCTACTGAACGATGGCCGCCGGGATCTCCTCCATGGCCGGGAAGTAGCCCAGGCGCTGGAAGGCCTTGAGCAGCAACAGCAGCCCGAACCGCGGTTGGGCCTTGCGCGCGAGTGTGAACGCGAAGCCCAACTCCTCTGGCGTCGGCGTGTACAGCGCCTCAAGCTCTCGTGCCGAGAGGCTGCGTTTGAAGCGCGGATAGGCGGTACGCGGGGGAACGGGGTCAGGTCTTGCGCGGGGGAACGGGGTCAGGTCTTGCGTTTTGCCTCCGCCCCAACCCGCAAGGCAAAAGACAAGACCTGACCCCGCGCGTGCTCAGCCCCAGGCGCAGCGGTCCCAGGTGAGGCCGGTGCGCGTGTCGGTGATGGTGCCGTCGGCGTTGACCGTATAGGCGGCGTCCGGGTGGCTGCGCGTGATGCCGTGGGGACGGGGGAACGGGGTCAGGTCTTGCGTTTTGCCTCCGCCCCGACCCGCCCCAATTCGCAAGGCAAAAGGCAAGACCTGACCCCGTATCGTTGCATTCGGCCGA
>Ga0265293_10003215_pt1 | contig 30762 bp, 43 predicted proteins | sample Munlanlewell138R_FD_192505 | JGI IMG/M metagenome (GOLD analysis project Ga0265293, IMG submission 192505) | Leachate microbial communities from a municipal landfill in Southern Ontario, Canada - Leachate well 138R | ecosystem: Engineered > Solid waste > Landfill > Unclassified | place: Canada... | reverse complement strand
TGTTATATTGATTTCAAACTCTTGACTACAATTAGGACAATTAAGTTTAATACACTTTTTGTCCTCCACTTCTATCATATGTGCGTTGCAACCTTTGAACGTGCTGTTTAGATACTCAACACGTTCCTTTGCTTGTTCTAACGTATAATCACTATCACTTATGTGATTATAATACTTTACTTTATATAATTTCATATTACACCTTTAATTCTATATACAAGTCGAACGCATTATCACTTCTTGTTGGGAATAACTTATCAACTTGTCTTTCTTTCAACTCTTTTGGTATATTTTTAACTTTTACTACTAATTCTAACTTGTCATAATCCATCAAACAAACAACTGTATCAGGATGCAATACGCTTAACTGTGTTCTTAATTTCATTATTCCCACACCAACTCTACCTTTCTTTCGTGTAATATATCTATACTTGCTTCTAACACGTTAAGTGGAACGCCTACATCAATAATCTCACGCTTGTAACTATCTTCAAATACTGCCCAAAAGTTGATTGTTTTTCTACTAAAATCTATTTGAACATATATACGTTCATACCCTTGCTTTTGTTTATATACCACTTTTTCATTATCTACTTCGTAAACTTCAAATCCTAATTTTTCTAAATTGTTCATATCAATTACCATCCCTTTGGCAATCAGGGCAAACAACTTCGTTATAATCAAATCTTGCACGTGTCATGTGTTCTTCTTTATTGTATTCACCACACACGCTACAAGCCACTAAATCACCGTTTTTAACGCTATCTACAAACTGTTTTAATACTTCATACTTGTTAGGTTTATAACCGTTGTTATATGCCCAATTTTTGAACTCTTTAATCATTTCTATAACTCCTTTATCTTTCTTAATATTTCGATAACTTCTTCCCATGTTAGCCACCCAATAACTTTATTTGTTATGGGTGTAGTGTAGTATATATATCCATATTTATCTAAAACTGCTAACTCATATAAACCCACATTGCCCCCGCAACTGTATGGGTAGCGAACCACACTTGCACCACGACCATTTTCAAACTTATATTTTTTTTGTATCCCTCTGTTTTTCTTCATATCAACAATAAGATATTTTTCATAATTTGTGTTCATTTTTCTATCCCCTTTTATTATAGTATTATCATTAATTCTAAACATATAATTTTCTAAATGAAAACGATGTGTTAAATCATCGTGTCTAAACTCTAAAACATCATCTACAATTTTAATTGATTCTACTAAAAAGTTAGTCGTTTTCTTTGTATATTTGTTTGTTATATCTAATTTAATCATTTTTCATTTCCCCTTTATTTTTAATTTTCATGAATAGTTATTTCGGTTATAAAAAGTTCGTTATTATAACCATACGTTTCTAAATAATATACTTCTATGTCTATCGGGTAAAAATCATCTTCTTTATCGTAGAAACCACTAATCAAACTCTTATCAATGCCCATTGTTTCATCCCATGTTGTAGGTTGAAAACTAAACTTATAATCAAACAACTTGCTTATTTTATCATTTAAGTCATCTACACTTAATCGTTTGTGTAAGACTAATTCTTCTACCTTGTTTTCTAAAAACAAAAGGCCTTGTGCCCATAAATAGTTGTAAGTTGTTTCTTGACTATCGCTTGATATGTTGTCGTGCAATAACATACTTAAATCCCACAAACCACCAGCATGTTTTTCATCTTTATTACGATTAAAACCAACTTTTTTCATACGTTCAAAAATATCTTTATAATTCATTTTTATTCTCCTTATAATCTATAATATATTTATTTAAGTTATCATTATATAAAGATAACTCCACTTCACACTCATCGTATGTTTTAGGCTTACCAAAATAATTCAAGCCACCATACACTATAACCACTGCAAATCTTTCCATAAATAACCCCTTATTGTTTTGTTTCATTATACATTATATTTCTATAAATTGCAACATTTTTAATACTTTTATAGTTTTATTTTTTTGTTATACATATATAATCTTTTTACATGTGTTTTACTTAATAACAATGTTATTATATATTATGCTAACTATGTAAGTAGCAAAAAACCTAAATATTAGCGTATACCCTTTAACAACAATTTAGTGATATTTGAAGCAGTTTCATTTGACACTCTAAATTGTTTTCCCGAAGTTAGCACAAGCAAATAGTGTGTTTTTTCGTATTTTAATAGGCTATAATCTTCCTTGTCAAATTTAACTATACTGCCATCTAAATCTACAATTTCAAAATCATATTTATATTCTTTAACTTCAACTTTTTTGTATTTTTTATATTGTCTAATATTTGCATAATCATCTACTTCGTGCGTTGCCAATCCAGCAATATCAAGTCCATCATCAAAAGGCATAGAATCCGTATAAGGATTCATTTCATCTTCATCTATAAAATATTTATCATATAAATGTGATAATACTAATACTATAATAACTGCTATGATTGCAACAACAAATGTCCAAAACATTATTTCATACATTTTAGATAAACACCACCAACAAATCATCTTTAATATAAAACTTCTTAACTACTTTTTTTGTTACCAATTTATAACAACGTTTATGTGTGCTTAATAGTTGTAAGTGGTCAGCCAAAATAGTCGTGTTATTTTCAACGATTGAAACTTTTGGCATACCCTTAAATCGTTCCATTATTTTCTTGCTAAATAAAACTTGCCTAACTGTAACTTGTGCATTCATTATTATTTTCTCCTTATATTATTTTTTTATACTAATAAAATGCTTATCTCATGCTTGTTTGTAAAAATTGCATCAACGTATTTGTTCAAAATACTTTCATCATGCAAATCCTTTAATCTACCTATAAATAAATCTTTATATTCATTTCCAACAAATGTGTATATTTTAATTGGCTTATCATGGATTAATACGCCTTGTAACTCTTTTAGTTTCATATGTTAATCCTTGACTTTCCAAGCGTTATATACGCATTTATCTCTACAATCCCATGTATCCAAAATATTACCGTCTTTAACTGTAACTAAGTGTTTTGCCATTCGTAAAACATATACACCTTTTGGATACCGTTTAGTGAAAGACCATCCGTCCATACGTGGCTCACCTTTAACTGCTGGAAACGACATTTTTTCCCATCCTTGCCTTTTGATAAACTCACGCCAATTTTTGTTACCGTTAAACTTAGCATCGCCAGTTTCTTTTTTGAGTGCATTCAACTCTCTTTGAATATCCATATAATCCTTACCTGTTGCAAGTGTAAAAGCACGTTTTACACAATCACCAACTGTTTTATTTTTAGGATGTGGATTCGTGTAAATGTATCCCATATTTCAATACCTACCTTTTATATATTTTAGAATCTTAAAGACTCTATAATGCTATATAATATAAACTATATAGCACTAACAATCCTTAAAAACTTATTTATAACTTTCTTCAAACTTTTCTAACATTTCTATTGCTGTTAAATATTCATCTTCATTTTTTGCATTTACTATATCACTTAAAATTGCGTTGCGTTCCCAAAAATCGCAATTCAAACTTAAATCAGTCATTTGCTCTGCCTTGTATCGTTTTTCATTTGTGCTTAATTTTCTAAAATCTTGCCATTCCATATTTATATTCTCCTTTATTTTTTAATATTCCCTTTCTTTTTTAATAAGTTCGTTGTATTCTTCTTTTGTGATAGGCTCATAATAAATTGCACTATCCATATAATGAGAACGACTAACTTCTAATGGATATGATGAGTATGTTGCTACGCCATAAGGCTCAATTGGTTTTCCATTTTCAAACCCTGTAATTTTAAAGTAATTCATTTTATAATCTCCTTATTATTTAATATCTTATTTACTATTTAATAAACTATTTACTTCATAACCAAATTTAGATAAAAACTTTAATGCTCCATTTAATGTCTTAAATGTCTTACTTTTAGAATAACTCAACGCTAAATATCTTTTACCAGCCGTTGTATTTATTAATGATACCGTTGCAACTCCACCTGATGGCTTAAAAACTTGTATATCTCTCATATATTTACATCTCCTTATATTATTTATATAATAACTACATACCATATATTATTATGTTTAAAATATGCAGTTTCATCTGCATTAAATCGTTTGATATAATTTAACGCCCTAATCCATGTTTTAAAACTTGTATATTGCATATTTGATACAAACTCATTGACTGTCATGCGTTCACTTTTGGGAAGTGTGCTGTTGTAAACCTTTAAACTCTCTTGTAAATCAATTCTCATATGATTCTCCTTTATTATATATTTAGTTATTATTTAATAACTTTATAAGCCTATCAAATTATATAAACTTGATAAGCCTAAAAATCATTAACCTAAATCTTTTAACGCTTGCTTTAACTCTGCATCGCTTGAATCATCTATGATATAACAATTTTTTAATAAGAAACGAATATCCTTAAACTTATATATTTTATGTATAAATAACATATCCTGCAATATCTCATGCTTGAATTTATTATACATATTTGTTACATAACTTGTTATATCATCTATATCATCAACTTTTGAAAACTTGTTCACATTGTGGATGACATCATCGATGCTGAATCCCAATCTAAATAATCTTTTAATATATGTATTTACATTCATTTTTTATATCTCCTTATTTTATTATTTATACTATTATTAACTATATACTATATTATATATATACTTACTATTTATTATATATAACTATATTTATATATTATTTACTTATATAACATCTATATGCATTATTATCTTTTATATTATATCTTTATAACATTTTATCGCATTTTTTATCACACATAAAAACATACACACTAAAAACTTTTTAAGAAGCACCATCGATGGATGATGCCCCATGTAAAACTATTAAACGACTGTTTAGAATTCATCAAAAATAAAATAAGTGATGCCGTTTTCTTCAAATTTGCCCATCACATATGTTTTATGAATTAAAAATTCCTCGATTGCTTCTATTGTTTCGGGTGATTCCAAGTCTTCAACATCCAAGCCATCCATAATGTAACCGTAATCATTAACAACATCGCCGACTGATAAAACTTGCAACTGATAGCGTAAATAATCCCTAACATCCGTTACTGTGTGACCACCATCAGCCATAATATCGCTTAACGCTTCAAAAATGATGATAATTCCTTCATAACCTACATCCTGCAATTCATCCTTGAATTCCTGCTCGAATTCGTATAATTCTAATTCTTTTGTTAAAACTAACATTTTTTGAATCTCCTTTTTTTCTTTTTTTTATAGTATATTAAATACTAAGTTATGAAGTATATATAATTATATACACTTCACTGCTTAATGCTTAATACGTTTTATCATGCTTGCACCATGATTTTATGAGCCTTTATTCTATCAGGATTTATATCGCTGGGCGTTTTGTGTCAAGGTCTTTTATTTCAACGCTACACATTAACCATTATTTTATATATTGGGTATCCAACATATAACAATGTTTTTTTAATGCTTGGCGTTCTTTCCTGGCCTTGCCTGACTGACTCATTTCTTTATTAAGTTATCGTTCCGTGTCGGTTGGTGTTATACTTGCTCTCGGGTGTAATACCACATTCGCCGATTGCTCAAACCCTGACCCCCAAATTAAGAACGCTCTTTCATTTGGTGATTAAGACCGTAGCACTTGCTACACTTATATTATACACGAATTAAAACGGAATTCAACACAAAAGAACAAAAAGCAACAACCACGAGCAAAAGCCCAGCCCGTGCATATGCCCACGTATACGCACGCATTAGCACACCACCACACGCCACCAAACGCACATAATCGCCCATTTTAGGCGTTTATATATATAACATGATATAAAGTATATATCACATGAAAAACGCCTATAAGGTATTAAAGAATGCGTTAATCCCCCATAGGGTATAAGCACAAAAAACCATGCATTTTGCTACGCCAACACTTTTCGCAAAAACACACGCACACACAATAGGGTTTGCATATGAGTGTTTAGCAAAGTGTTAATAAGCGATTTAAGGTGTGTTATTTAACGATTAAGGGTATTTAAGTGTTAAACATGGAGTTGTGGGTTTAGGTAGTAAGGGGTGTAAAAAAGGCTGTATTGGTGGTATTGCAAAAAGGGGTTTGGTGGTGGTATAATGTGGGTGATGAAAAAAGGAAGGTGAGAAAGCGTGTTGAAGAAGGATGTAGTAGAGTTTAAGGAAGTGTTGGCTGATATGTCTTCATGGGGTAGTGAGTATTTGTTGAGTTTAAGTCAAACGGTTGTTGAAGATAAGTGGGTGTGGCATTTGCTGATAGCGTATGATAAGGTTGGAATTAAGTTGGAAGAGTGTGAAGAAGTTGTGGGTGGCACATTGGAAGAGTTGAGATTGAACTTTTTGATTAAGTTGGCAGATATGAGAAAGAAAAGACTTGATAAATTAGAGAAAAAGGTGTAGAATAGAATTGCAATTCCCTAAAATTGCAAAAAACTCCTTAATTTTTGAAACTGCTCATTTCAAAAACGATAGTTTATAACTCTTTCCATTAGGAAAACGATGCAGAAAAAGCCATTTATAGTGGCTTTTTTTGTTAAAGGGTATTAAATAGTTGTAAAAAACGATATAAATAAGGTAAAATGAAATAAAGGAAGGTGTTTTGTATGGAAGGTAAGAAATTAGATTTTGCAGATTTGGAAGACATTAATGTAAAAAGTTATACTGAACATGCAAAGAATGGAACATTAGATGAGATAGAGAATGAACTTGCGTTGTTAGGTGGTATAAGCACGATAGTTCCAAGTAATATGGCTCATTTAAGTGAAGAAGAGTTTGTAATGTGTATGTTGATGTATTCAAATGATGTGGAATGCGAATATACGAATAAAAAGACACAAGGTGATGTAGTGTCATCTTTTATCATGACTTTTATTGAGAATGATACAAAAATGGGTAGGACAATTCAATACTTGGTAAAAAAGTCTTTTAGAAAAACAAGTATCATAACGAAGTCAAGCAGAGAAGAATCAACGGGTGGCGATTATGATGAAACTAAATTAAGAGAAGAATACGTAAGTAGATATAAAATAGCAAATTATACAAGTTATATGCAGTTGAAAGCACAAGCATATGCTTTTTGGAATAGAAATAACCTTAAACAATATAAGAAATTGATGACTGATTTATTAAGTGGTGGTATAAGCGATATTGAAAAGTTTGAAGATAAGGTATTTGATGAAGCAATGAATAATGAAGACCCTGCAATACGTGCAAGATATGCTGGTATTTACTCTAAAAACAAGGGTCTTGATAAGAGCAAAGGTGCTAACATAGTTAATATGTTCCACTATGGTGGTGCTGAAACAATTCAACAATTAGAAAAGGTAAGTGGTAATTCAAGATTAGGAATTCAAAACATTTTAGAAGCAGATAGTGAAGCAATCATGATAGAAGAAGGTGATAGTGATGATTGAAACTTTCAATACCGTTGGTGATTTACAAATTAGTGCTTTTGATGTAGATATTCAGGAAATATATAAAAGAACGGTATTAGAAACACCAGAATATAAAACGATTGTTGAAGATTTACTCAATCCAAAAGTTAAAACATTTGAAAACCATGTTAGAAAACAACCTAAATATATTGGCTTAGATGAACAAGGTCTGCCTATACAACCCAAAATTAAAAACATATTAAAAAGAATATTAAGTGGTGATGTGTATATAGTTAACTTTGAAGGTGGAGTTCGTGGTGGTAAGGACTTGTGGGCTATATACATGTGGACTAAATACCTAATGATATGTCCAGAGCCTATTCATTTAGTGCTTGGTAAGTCGTTAGAACATGCTTTAATTAACGTTTTGCACTCAAATGGGTTTGGTTTGTTTTATACAATACCTAATGGTGTGTTTGAAAGAACAAGTGATAAAGGTGCTCAACGTGGTGTGTTTAGATTTGAAGATGCCTATGGTAGACATAAAGAAGTATTGTTCTATGGTAATGATAAAGAAAACGACCATGAAAAGTTTCAAGGGTTTACTATTGGTTCAACATACGTGGTTGAAGGTATGACACAACATATTAACGGATTAAACCAAGCAGTTCAACGTATGGCATCCACCAAACAACATTTAATGATTTTAACGCAAAACCCGAAAGGTGATGCAAGTAAATTTTATACCGATTTTGAAAAACCCAAACTATTTACACAAGAAGAAATACAACTTCTTGAATTTATACGAGATACATATAAAGAAGATTTTGATAAAATAGAATTAGAAAATAATAAACTTAGAATGAAAAATGGTGTCAAGGTTAGAGATGCATACTACAAAAAGGTTGGTGTTCCACAAGGAAAAGATGGTTATCAATTTTTAACAAAAGAACAACAAGTAGAATTACAATTATTATTATATGAAAATAATTTGAAGTATGATACATTATTAAGGGCAATTAAAGTAAGTGATTTCCAACCTGACTTACTAAGAGTAAATAATCCTTCACTAATGGAAGACCATAGATTTGCAAACCTATCAATGAAAAAAGTTGTAAATTATTTCAAGGGTGGCGACAATCCAAATGGAATATATAATGCTATTGATTATGAATATTATCATTTTACAGTTGAAGATAATATGGCAATGGATGAAATGGCAAGGAATGAATTTGCAAGACAATTTGCAAAAGGTTCGGCAGTTTATGATAGAAATGTTCGTGGTATAAGAAGAACAACCGATGGTGCTGTATTTAGCAACTTCTCATTAAGTGAAGTAGATGGAAACATATTTAGTGGTGATATAAAAGATTTTGATAATAAAGGTTTTGTAAGATATATTGCTATTGACTTCGGTCTTAACCATGCTTGTGGTATTATTGATGGTGAATTAGACATGGAAACTGGAACTTTTTATCAACTTCAAGAACTGTTGTTAGAATTAAAAGATGAAGATAGCAAGGGTCTTGACTATATTTACAATAGATATTTAGAAATGGTAAGAAAAAGAAAACGTGATAAAAATGGAAGATATAAAGCACCAGATTTCTTAATCGCTGACCCAAGTAATACAGCACTTATTAGACACTTTATTGCAAAAGGTGAGCATATTAGAAAAGCCAACAACAGCGTATGGTCTGCTCGTAGCAAAGATAAGTCAAAGGCAATTAAAAATGAAAAGAAAGATATTATTGGTATTGACTTAATGCAAACCTTAATTGGTCGTAGAAAATATAAGATACACGAAAGCAATAAGCAAACCATTAAACAATTATTAAGTTATGAAAGTTATGTGGATGAAAAAACAGGGGAAACAAAAGTTTATAAAGTTGCTGATGATTTAGTTGACCCAGTAAGATATGCAATTAATACGCTACACAAACCATATATGTTAGGAAAGGAGTTAGAAAACGGAGATGAACAAGAACGAACAAGTGAAAGACTTGACAAGCAAGACATTCTTAGAAAGAGTCAAGAACTTCTCAACGAAGAATACGAACTCAAAGAAGCACAGAACTACGACCCAAGAAGTAGATATATTGGGAACAACGGATTCTGGGATTAAAACAAGTAATCAACGAATTTATGATGATTTCAGTAGAACAGATAAGTTAGAACAAAATATAATGTTTTATTCACCTGACTATCAAAAGAATTTGAAGAAGGTGAAAGAAGCAAAGAAAAATGTCAAAGACTCAACTGATATTTTTGATGCAATAGCAAATCCACTACAAAATGTGGGTTTAGGAACTGGGGATGTATCGTTTACAAGTTTAACTAATGTAGCAAATCGTGGCAAGACTTGGCAGTTAAATGCAATAGACCAAACCATGAGAGATATACCATACTTTATTAATGGTGCAAGTTGGATTGCTATGATGTCAGTTAAGAATGGAATTGACTTAAATAGTGATGAGTTAACCACAAAAGAAATAAATAAGATTCAAAAAAAGGTTAGGAGTATAACACCCGAATTGTATGAACTTATTTATCAAGGGGAATTCTATGGTTTTTGTGGTGGCTTAATTGTTATTGAAGGCCAAGAAACGGAAGAGGCGTTAGCAAAACCAATTGATTTTGACAATATTAAGAAGGGTTCATTCAAAGGTATCAAGATTTTAACAAGGTTATACCAAATCATACCTGATACAACTGAACTTATTCAAATGAGTGATATTGTTAATCAAAAGTATTGGGCAAATGCGAACCTATTAGGAAAACCTAAATACTATCGTGTGTATATTAACGGTAGTGGTTCAATGGAAAATCAAAACTTTATGAAAGTTCACGTAAGTAGATTAATTAATTATCGTGTATTCCCACTATCATTTGTAGAAAGTCAACTTGAAATGAATATGGGTGTATCAATGCTTGAAAGAGTATATAGCGATATGGCACGTTATGAAACCTTACTTGGACAAGTTGTTAAAATGGCTCAACGTTCAAATATACCAGTTTTCAAATCTCAAAACCTAACAATGTCAACATTGAACAGCGATGACCAATTAGTTAAAATGTATGAAAGACTTAAACTAATGAAAGTTGCAATGTCTAATAGTGGTATGATTTCTATTGATGCTGATGAAGAATTCTCATTTGAGAGTGCTTCATTCCAAGATGTTCCAAGCGTTGTTGAAATGCTAAAAGAAAACCTTGCAGGTTCTATTAGAGCACCTTATAGCGTTATTGCACATGGTAAGGCGAACAAAGAAGAAGAAAAGGCTTATTACCATACACCACAAAAAATACAAGATGTTGATATGACTGCATGGTTCAATGTTTTAATACCAATTATGTATAAGAGTGAATACGGCAAAGACATTGGGGAATTTGACTTTGATTTCAAATCACTTGAAACAATGACAGAAAAAGGAAAAGCAGAAGTTCTAAAACTTGTTGTTGAAAGTATTGAGAAACTATATCAAAACAATGCTATTGATGTTCCTTCTATGATTAGAATGTTCCAAGTAGCACAAACTAACATTGGTGATATTTATCAAGAAATTAGTGAAAATTATATTAAATATGCTGAAAGTGGAAAAATTATTGATAGTGAAGTTAAAAACAAGATTAACCACGATATTGAAGTTGCAAAACAATTAAATCAAGGCAAACAAGATGGTGATGGAAAAGGTATAAGTGGAGTTAAAGACCCACGAAGTGAAGAAGGTAGAACAGAGGGTGGAAACCCAAGAACAAAAGAAAAACCAACACCTAAGATAAATAGAGAAAAAGAATAATATACTACGTGTATTAAAATAAAAATTACACTTTATAAATTAAAATTGTTGCAAACGGTGTTAGAATAAATTATAATGATAGTGATAAAGGAGTGATATAATGGAAAATAAGGTTTTATTTGGTTTTGAAAATGAATTAGTAATTCATGATTCTGTAAACGTTGGGAAATCAAATAAACGGTGGACAAAAGAAGGTTTCTTAATTTGTGATAATGTAATATTTGCACATGTTGGAAGTAGAAAATATCATAGAGATGAATTAGGAATTAAAGATGATGATGAATATATTACCGTTAAAAGAACAGAAGACGACCTATTTAGTGAAGAAAACATTAGTAGCATTATAGGTAAGTCTGTAACATTTGGACACCCAAAAGAAATCGTTGACAGTGCTAATTGGAAGAAACATGAGTATGGAACTGTTCTTGATGCTTATCGAGAAGGTGATAAGTTAAAAGGGCAAATCATAATTAAAGATAAAAAATTAGCAAAAGATGTTGATGAAGGTAAGATTAAAGCATTATCTCTTGGTTATAAAGCGAAAGTTGTAAAGGTTGTTGATGGAACTTATCAATTCAAGGGTTCAACAAATAACCATGTTGCTATCGTTAAAAAAGGTAGAGATAGTGAAGCATTCATATTGGATGCACAATTATATGATATTGATGGGGAAGGTGGTGATACAATGGAACATCAAAATGAAACACCTGAACCAAACAAAGATATAGTTGTTAAAGATGATGTAGTAAAAACTCAAAAAGAGACCAACATAATTACTGAAACGGAATACGATTATGATACGGGTGAAGAAGTAGTTAAAACAATTACAACCGAAAAATACCGTAGAAAAGTTGAAAAAAATGCCGTAGTTGGTGATGAACAAGTTGACAATAAAGAAGTTGTCAAAGAAAAAACAAAAGAAACAAATGAAGAAGTTATTAAAGATACACAAGAAAAAACAAAAGAAAAGGAGAATCAAACAAGTATGAAGACTGTATTAGATTATATGAAAGAATACAAAGAAGTCTTTGATACATTCCCAGAAAGCGAAGCAAAAGCATTAGAATTGCAACGCATCGATGATGAATGTAAAAAAGCACATAACGTTTCCGTTGTTCCCACAAAAGTTGTTAAAGACAGTGCGTTAAACAACATCACAGTTAAACCAACAACTGTTGTAAACGATGAGAGTGAAAAAGAAGTTATCCTTGATGGAGAACTAAATATTGGGGTTCTTGATAAAGAAATGTATATAAGTGATTTCTATGAAAGTTTAAACCCTATGAATAAATCATTTAATAAATCTCATAAAGATGGCATGGAAAGATTAACCATGTTAGGACAAACAAAAGGTGAAGACCTTTTAAGAAAAATTAGAAAGGTAGGCTTATAATATGGCTGTAAATTATATTAAATCTATATTTGACTCACCAAGTAAACAATATGTTCCAGCACCAAATACGGCTTTCTTGCCTGGTGAAAGAACATTAATGTGGGGAGTTGACAAATATCATGATGCAGTTACACCAGAAGGCGTAGAAGTTGCTTATGGTGAAATTGTTAAAATTACTGCATTCAATGATACAGGTGCAACTGTTAGTGGTATTGTAAATGCAGATACTGCACCAAACTTTGCAGTAGTAATTAAAACAGAAAACGGTGCTATTGGTTTCCCTGTTGTTGCAGGTGCTAAACCATACACAAACCTTCCACATTTACCACATACAATTTGGACATTAGGAACGCTATCAAACCCAGCAACCGACCAAAATGATGAAGTTGTGGTGGCTTATAGTGGTTCAAGTGCAGTTGGGACTGACTTAACTGGACAAGCAGTTTATACACCTAAATTAGCAAGTGATACAAATGGTGTCAATGGAACGGCAACCGAAACATCAACAGATAATTTAAAAACACCATTAGTCTTTGTAGGTAAAGTATTTGCACCTACAAGTGATGAAACTAAAAAATGTATTAGAGTAAGAGTTGGAGGTAAATTATAATGGCTGAAAAACTAATCACATCACAAGATTATTCATATAATGATATTCATAATTTGGCAAGTCGTTCCAATATGTCTCTTGGTGAGTTCTTCAAAAGCACTTACGTTCAAGATGCACAAAATAACATTGCCGATGCGTTAGTATATGATACTGGTGAATCAAAATATATTAAAGATGAATCATATGGTTTAGGGTATTTCCCAACAAACGCATTTGAATTATTAGAAATGGCAGTGCATTTACCAATCCCTGGTTTCTTTGCACCAGAATTAGTTCCATTTAAAACGGGTGGTGGAGCAGTTGAGTTAGTATCTGCATTCCGTTCACAAAATGCTACTGTTGAAATGCAATTAGCAACCGGTCAAGGCAACTCAATTCCAACCGTTGGTGGGGCAGTTGAAAAATACTCCGTTCCAGTTTACGCTTGGGAAGCAGGTATTAAAATTGGTAAATTAGATATGATTAAAGCAGAACGTGGTAATTATTCTATTATATCTCATAGAATGGAAGCGTTAAGACAATCATATTGGTATCGTATTGAACGTTCAGCATTACAAGGTAATATTGGTATTGATGGTATTACATCAAATTCACATGCAAACTTTGTTGGTGGATTATTAAATCAACCGGCATCAAGAATTGGTGGCATTATAACTCCTTCTATTAATGTAGGTGGAACTGATTACGATATTAACTTGGATGATATGGATATTGACCAACTTGTTACATTTTTCGCAGAGTTATTCCAAACCATTAAATCTAACGTTCGTTTGAACCCAAGATATTTACCTAACAGATTTGCTTTATACCCAGAATTATATGGTAAGTTAACTGCACCAGCAACATTAGGAACAGGTGCTATTAATGGACAAGTTCCAGCGTTTGCATCTAAATTAGACTACTTAGAGTTCCAACTTACAAGACTTGCTAAGACAGAAGTTAGATTTGTTGAAGTTCCTTACTTATCTCCAAATGCGTTAACACAAGGTTACATATTTAGAGAAGCAGGAGCAAATGACTTAGGTAGAATTGTTATTTATAGACAAGATGCTGATATGTTTACATTCCCAATTCCTATGGAATTAACTATTTCTCCAATTGTGTATTCACCGGCAGAAAATGCTTATAGACAACATGGTTTAACATTTATGGGTGCAGGTCTATTGATTCACAGACCACAAACAATATGGTATGTTGATAATGTAGAAACGGAAGAAATAGAAACGGAAGAAGTCGAGTAATTTAGTAATTGATTAAATTATTCATTAACATAAAGGTGTATCTAAACAATACACCTTTTTTGTTGCATTTAATTATACAAATAGTATATAATGAAAATATACAAGAAATATATGACTTTTTTAATATATGTAAAGGAAGTGTTAAATATGATATTTAATCCAGGTGAAACATTAGCACCACTAAAAAGCAACAGTTCAATTTATGTTGGTTCAAGTGTAAATCAACTTTTTTTGAATTTACTTAATCCATACCATCATTTCTCATGGAGCAAGGTAACTATAAATGTAGAATGGCCGGTATTTAATAATGTTCCAAGTGAAGAAAACGATTATCGTGGTAGTGGTATGAGCAAAGAAGAGTATGATAATTTGACATACTATGATATGAATAATTTCACTCAAAGTTGGGGAATTGCATGGAAAGAATTGTTAGAAAGTAAAGATAGTATTTTATACCCTATGTTTATTGATTTAGTAAATGAAGCAAAGACATATATTAGATATTCATTTGTTAATGATGTATTCAAGTGGCGTAAGTTAGTGGGGTTATATATTGCACACCATTTAGAATTGTTTGTTGAGATATTAAAAGATATTCATAATGATAGAAGTATGAACGTTCGTGTAACTGATGAAAACGAACATAGAAAAATAACGGTAGCAAAAGAAGTATGGACTGATTATAAATCAACTATTTACGGTAGATTATTTATTAAAGAATATGATATTGCCGTTAAATGGGTCAATCCATTAAGGGGGTTAATTTAATGATACCAATTCACGATTTTATACCAAATCCATATAATGATAACTATATGACATATAATAAGGTATTTAATAGATATTCTATAAGTTTAAAATACATTATCCAAGCAATCGGTGATGATGAGATAATCACAAAATTAGGTGGCAATGATAATGCTGAATGGATACTTAACCATATAAGTGAAGTTACCTATGCTGTTATAGATAGTTATACCGATAGCAAGTATCGTGATAAGATGAGATACTATTTTTCACACTCAAAGCGTTTAAGAGAATGGTTATTAAAGACAATGATAGATGTTCTCATTTATAGTGAGAGTGATGGTGGTTTATATACTGCATATGCAACGGGTATCAACTTTAATGAGATGAAAGCATTTGACATGATACTAACTAACTATGTAGGTAGAATGGCACAACAATTCATTGTAAATGGTGGTTTAGCAGAACGTGTAATGCGTTATGATTTAGATAGAATGACAAATGAGTTTTATGATTTACATGGTGCATTAGATTATATGCATATAAAAGGATACATTGATATAAATGATTACTATGATAGGCGTATTATCAATAGCAACGGCAACAATTTTGATTACCAAGAAATTAGAGATTTATTTGATGAAAATAAGTTTGTTGCTATTCAAAGTCCATTAGATTTTTCAGGTGTTGGTGAAAGACTATACATTACGCATACATTATCAAGTAATAAAATACATATACAATACGAGCAAGGTTCGTTTTTAGAATTGATAAATAACAACACTATTGGTGGAAACGCTATTGATAATGATGATTTTTATATTGATTTTAAGTTAGAAGGCTCTAATAATTTAATACCCAATTCAGTTAAATATAGTTTAGTTCCTAATGGCAACGGTGGTTATATCGTTAATGAATACGGTTATTGGCAACAATGCCTAAATGAGAAGGGTGTGAATTGGTAATGGGACTTAGTGTTTCAAGATATAGAAGAAGTAAGCAAATTGTAAATCAAAATATACCTGCAATATATTACGCACCTAAAACAAGTGAAGAACAAAAGTCTTTAACTATTGATACAAAGATTATGTCCATTGATGCTATTAAAGAACATTATGAAAATTTAGATGCACAAAATGTTGATGGTATTGGTTGGGTTTCTAAATTAGGTGTTCATTTCTTGTGTGCAGAAGGAACGGAAGATGTATATAAGAAAAGTGGTTTTGAAGGCTCATTAAGTGAACTTTTAGATAGACAACAATTTGAAGAAATGAATTGGCGTATAATTACGGATGCTGGACACATTGATTTTCAAGTTAATGGTATGTTGGTCATTGGTGAACAAAAGTTTCGTATAATGGATGTTGTGTATGCATTTTCAACAGGAACAAGTCCTAATAGATATAAGTTTTATCAACGTGGTAAACTTACTATGAAGGAATATAGACAGTTATCGCCAAAACTTATCATATTAAGATAATAGCAAGGAAGTGGTTTCATGAATGGTGGATTGCAAAAGATAATCAACGAGCATGAAGATAAGAGATTAAATAGCATATTGGCTGAATCAAATAAATATATTAAAGAAGTCATTGATTTTTTAATCAGTAATAAAGATATGCCAAGAAATCCAAAAGATAGAGATTTTGGTATTACAAATAGAAGCCATCCACACCAATGGACTAAAAGAAGCGTTAAAGTTTCAAATAATGGTGGTCAATCAAGACCGTTTACACATGCTTTTGCACAATTTTGTTTACAAGTGGCAAGAAATCTTGCACCATATCAAACGGGAAATCTTAGAGATAATATACAAGTATCGTGGAATTATAAACGCATTGAAATATTATTTAATGCAAAAGGAACTGCAACATATACAACATTTCTTGATAAAGGTTATCCAAATGCTAAATGGATGGGCTTTATACAAAACATTAGAGATGTTATAACAATGCTTACGGCTCTATATCAAAGTTATGATGAAGAAGATGAAGCCAAACTTCAACAAGCAATGAGAACGCTTGGTCGTGGTGGTAGGTTTATGAGAAATGTTGCTCAATTACGAAGTGAAGATAAAATAACACAAGCAGGTAAAGTGGTATTAAAAAGAGCAAAAATCACTGGTTGGGAAAGGAAAAAACTTCCAACTTCTGCAAAAACTATTACACCACAAGACAGAGCAATTTCAAGTAAGAGAAGTGATATAAGACAAGTTTCAGCAAGAGAAAAGAGAATGATTGATACCTATGCAAATATAGTGGGTATTGAATATAAACAACAAAAACAAGGTAGAAGTTCAAGTAGTAAGACAAGGGGTGGTTAGAAATGCAAATGAACAACACTAAAATTGGTGGCAGAATAAGCGAGATAGACATTATACGCTTTGTATTAGAAAGACTTAATGATAATGCACAAGGTATTAAGTTTAGAATGGGTCTTACCGAGAATTTTTTATGGTATAAACCAATGAGTGAGTTATCTAAGTTAATTAATAAAGATTATTTATATGATGAAGAAACATATGAAAGTATAGAGTATGATTTTGTTCCCACGCTTATTGTAATTGCTGATATGGGTTTAACATCAAATCTTGACTTCCTAAGTGGTTCAGGAAGTGTAAATGTTAGGTTTTTAATACCTGCTGATGACCCATATGAAAGTGAACTACATAGACTTGTTATTGAAGAATTAAGAGATACATTAAGACAAGGTTTTTTTGTAAGTGAAGTTCCACAAAGACCATATAAGAATAATTCGGCAGTTGGAACATATAAAACATTCAAGTTTAATACAAATACAGGGACTATAAATTATGGTGGACAAATTGAAACTATCAACTCAAAACAATTTATAGAATTAGATTTTGATATTGATATTGATTTTAACGATATGGCAATTATAGGTAATGAATATCTTATTGAGATGGCTATAAAGAATGGCGAAAATAGTTATAGCGATTATGAAAGAGTTTACCCTATAAGTGTTGGTATGGGGGTTGCACATGCGACAAAAGATAAGCAAGAACAGTTTGTTGATGCTCCTAAAACACTATCAAATTCAAATGTAAGTGAATATGAAACAGCCTACTTTAAGTATGAAGTGTCATCTAACCCAAACACTATGGATTTAACATTATTTCCAATTGGTTCAATAATCAAGTATAATAATACATATGTTAGAGTTGATAGCACAACATCACCTTTTGAAGAACAAAAAAGTTGGGAAGTTCATTCTCAATGGCAATCCAAAGGGTTTTCATTAGTAATGGACTTTATATATAGAAAACAATATTCAAATGAAAAGGTAGGTATTATTACACACCTATTTAACGATTTAGTTAAAAAGAAGTTTGGCTACAATATTTATAAAATAAGAATTAGTAAGTATAATTTAGAAGCCGATGGAACATGGACTTTTGAATATACCTTATTTGAAAGAAACATGATTATGTTAGCGAATGAAACAGTAATTGAATTAGGCTCATTACAACCTATGACAATACCTTTTGCCGTTAGCAACATTGAATAAGAAGGGGTGATTTTATGCCAAAGGCTGGAACGGTTACCACGATTAGAATTGAAGAAAGACAAGGTAAATGGTATCAAAGCGTTTATGGAACTTATGCAGATGGTAGTGGTGGTGGTCTACTTGGTAGAACACTATTTGGAACTTCCAAGTCTGGTGCAACAACAATTGGTTCAAGTGGTAGAAAAATAGATTATAAAAAGATAAATACAAAAAGTAGAGTTCAAAGAACATACAACAAAGATAGGTCGCTATTAAGAACATATCGTGCGATGAGATTTGTTAATAATCCAAACGCACATACGTTAGGTGGAGCAATTCGTGGTGAAGCAGGTCTTGCGTTAGGCGTTGCAAGTAAAATTTCAAGTTTTGTTAGAACAGTTGGTAGTGCTGGTGCAAATATATATGCTTCTGCAACTGGTGAAACAACAAGAGCAGAGAACGCAAAAAGTCTTTTAGGTGCTGTATTAAGACCAAGTAGTTTTATTATTGAAAGCACTTATGGAAATTGGTTAAGGGACATGGAAGTAAATCGTTCTAATCGTGGGTTAGAATACCATAGGTATCTTACTGGACAAATTGTTAATACAAAAGACAAGGGGAACTATAAATAATGATGTTTAATCCATTCTTAAAATATACATATAAACTTAATGGCGAACCAATAACTGGTATTGCATTGGGCTCTTCAATAAGCCATAAAGCAGAAGAAAGCCTTGATGAAGGTGGTTTTAACTTGCCTATAAGTGTTAAGGGTATTGAGTATGAGATGAATGGAACACTTGAAATTCAAGTTACGGATAGAAAAGGTAATGTTGAAAATTTTACATATCTAATTATCTATGATGAAGTAGATAGAACAAGTCCTTACGGATGGTTTACACACTCCCTTCGTGTTATTGAATATACACATAAATTAAATAATTATTTTATTGATACTTTAATAGTTACACAACCATTTTTCAGGTCTAACATAAATGCAAGATTTGAAATACCGTTCAATTCATTAATTAAAGCAGTGCCTGGAACGCCAGATATTGGAGATTTTTTAGGTGCTTTGCCTTATATTAAAATAAGTGATGCTTATTATTCAAATGAAGATATAGTTTTTGAATCCGTTGGAAGTATTACAGTTTTAGACCCATCAGTAACTCCATCATATTCGGCAACAAAAGAATTATTTATATCAGTTAATGGTGGAACAAAGAAAAATATATCAACAGGAAACGTTACTATCCAATTAGATGAAGGTATTAATACCATAGAATATGGTGTTTATGGTTTATATGACCAAATTAGTGGTAATCACATTGACCAAGTTATCTATAAATTTTATGTTAATGGTTTTCCAAAAGAAAACGAAACATTGTATGATGTCATTAATAAGTTAAGAAACATAAAACCATTTGAAACCAAGTATTATCACCCAAACACAAGAATATTTAATATTGATGAAAACAAAGTTATTAATGGTTTTACTCTAAAAGAAATTTTAGAAAAAACACCATCACCACAATTCTTTATACAAAAAGCAACAATGTTTCAAGTATTAAGTGGTATTTTTAAGTATATAAACTCTATACCACGTTTACTAAGAAACGGCAATGGTATTGATAACTTAACAAGAGATGATTTTAATGAAATAACTGGTGAATTTAGTCTTAGTGGTATGTATGATTATACAAGTAGTCAAGATGTTCAACTATACGGAACTCGTGGTATATCACCACTTGAAAGAACGTTGCCAAACGAACTTAATAAACCAAATGTGGAAACACCAGCAAACAACTTTTTTAAGACAATTAGAGCAAGAGATGTTCAGTTGACAGAAACAAATAATGGATTTGAAATACAGTTAGAAAAAAGAATATATCAATTAAATAAAGTAGAAGTATTAATACCAGAGATTAAAAGGGTTAGTCAAGGTGCGTTTGGAGCCGAAGAAACAATTACAAATCTTGTGTTAGATATTACTTCGAGAGTGTTAAATAGGGATGAATGGTTATTAAAGAATAATACGGTAAATTACCCTACTCCAATTCTATATGGTCTATTTAGAGAAGAAGTTGGTTTAAGAAATAACAAGGTAGAAAACATTTACTATATACAAGGCGAAAATTCTATTATGATTAGCCAATTTGAAGGAGATTTAATTAGAACTTCTTTGTTAGAAAATACAATAAAATCTGCTTTGTGGGAATATTTTTCATATCAAGGGCATGATATTCCAGATGGTTTCCCTAACACGACAGACCAAGATTCGTGGGTTTATACATTAACAATTCCAAGTGTATTAGATATTAAGTTTAATGTTGAATATATAACACTACAAGATTTCAATGTAGCACAAGAAAGAGAAGACCGTTCAATTATTAATAGATTTAGTGAACTTGCGTTAAAACAAAGTGATAAGCAAATAAACGTTGAATTGGCAAGTAGAAAGTCTTATGGTGAAATACAACGTGGCTCACTACCAAACTATTCATTTAGCATGATACATAATTATTTGGATGAACTATTACCTGTTTTTTACGTTGATAGTGATGGATATGTAATTATAGAAAGGAATATAACATTTTATAATACATATTTAGATGTTGTATATAATGCAACAAAAGACCACAATAGATTACAAGAGTTTATTGGTGTTAATCAAGAGTATCGACCTTTTGAAATACCTACAAGCAACAAGATTTACGATAGAAAAGAATATTATACAGACTATGTATTTATAGTTCCAAGTTCACAAGACATATCATTTACGTTAACAAGAAATTTATTGTCTAAAAAATTTTATAGACAATTAGTGTCTAATCTACAAAACGATAAGACATATAGCAAAAACACTTTTGCATTAGTTTATACGGATGGATTTGGTAAAGAATATTCTAATATTCCACCATATAATTTTTTTAGAGTTTTTATGACACCAACCGTAGTTGTAGGTGCCAAACAATCTTTGGTATTTACAGTAGGATTTGATAGTAATCAAATTGTTGGTAATTCTTTACAAGAATTTGTTGAGAATGTTGGTGGTAATAACATTACAACCACATATAATAAACCTATAAGATATACAGATGATTTTGGTAGACTAAATGAGTTTTGGATGGCTTTATTTAATAGTATAGAAGATATTGAAGATGTATTAGACCCTGATACTTATGATTATAATGACTATCCACTCACACAAGAAATAGCGATTGACTCTATTGCGTTTATGAATATCATGGGAAACAGTATTGCTAATAATGGAACTCTAATGAGAACACAGCCTTTGCAAGATGAAGGTGAATATAACCCATTTATAGTTCAAAAAGACAGCCACGAGAACTTAACTATACAATATAACGTATCTATAATGAGTTATAATTATAAGCAGTTTGTAGTAGGACACCGATTTACATCCTTCAATTCGCTTGTAAATAATGAATTAGATGATTTATACATTTACATATACGATGATATGGTTCAATATGGCATATTTAACGACCAATTGATAAAGAGTATGGATAGTGCGACAAAAGTGCTTCTATCACAAGATAACGTTGCTATAAGCGACATTGACTATGGAACAAAAAGATTTGGCGTTAAAGTTGAGTTTGTAGGCTCGTTGAAAACCTTAGTTGATAGTGGTGCTAATTGGGTAATTGGTGATAACGAAGGGAACTTATACTTGGCATGTAATGAAAATATAACAAGTTTTGATTTCTTAGGAACTCATCAAGATATAAGAGTAAAAGAAATTGGTAAAGACCATATCATATACAATGCTTACATTTATATGGTAGATACTATTGTAGGTCATGTGGTAGAACCTGTATCTTATGGTGAAACTATAAGTGTAAGAACATTTGATTATGTTTCCAAAAAATACGATTATCAAAGATTTGCATTAGAAATATTATTAGAAGATAGTGTGAGTGGTTATTTAATAGAACCTATATCATATAGCAATAACATAATGGCAACAACTACATTTGATAGTCAAGGTAATGAGAACCTATTTGCAAACCTTTTAGTAAATATAAATGACGATATTTTATTTGAAATTGTTAACCCTATAATGTATAATGAAAATATATATACCAATGTTATTTATAGTGGACAAGGTATTGACCCCCTAATTTCAAACCTATCCATTGATATACAAGAAACACTAAGTGGTGAGTTGGTAAGTTCAAATACATTAAACGAAGTTATAAATACATTTATAGCATACAGTGGAGACAGTGAAGAACAACCAACAACAATAGCACCAACCGTAGGCACACCATATTGTGTTATTGATGGTGCGTTCAATAGTTATAGAGTTTTAATAAGTAACAATGAAAATATGTCGGTAACAATTAGAAATGGAAGTGTTGTATTAGGAACAATGACAGCACTTGAAACAAGCAAAGAATTTATATTTGATAGTGGATACCCTACACCATATAACTACAACATCAATATAACAGCACAAGCAAGTGGACTTCAACCTTCCACAAACGTTAATAGAAGTGGCACAATCATATTGTGTTCACTACAATAGAAAAAAAGGAGAATAAAAAATGGCAATTAGTTTAGCAGTAAATGTTAGAAATGATGCATTAAATGATGCATTCAAACCAGCAAATATATATTTGCAAATTCCAGGTCAAGTAGGTTCACCAGAAGATTTATGGGAACCAGCAGTATTTTCAAACGCAAGTGGTGGCACGATTAGTTTAGCAACACCTGTCCAATTTGCAGTTCCAAGTCAAGGTGCATTGAACCCCACTGTAATTGATAGGGTAGATATTGTAACAGTTAGTGGTGGTTCAGCACCATCCAATAATATTGTTGCACGTATCAATTTAGAAGGTGATGAAATACTTACATTTGAAGAAAACGGTGTGTATATAATTGATGAGATACACATTACGTTGGAATAGGAGTAAAATATGGCAAAGATAGTATTAAGAGATGGCACAGATGGTGCAAGAAGAAAAATAATTACAAGGTTAAAAAGCGAACTTACACACGCTTTCTTACATATTGCTTCATCTAACCCAACGTTAGGTGCATCCTTAACACCTACGCAAGTTGGTAATGTATCAAGTGATACATCGGAAAGAGTAAGAGAACTCAACTTTACAAGTTCAGCAACTACATTCAACACAGTAAATGTCTTTTCATATGGAAACGATAACATCATTACATTGTTTTTCTTATTAGAGTCAAGACCTGTAAATAAGATAGTTTTAGTAAAACCATCAGGTTCAAATTGGTTAGTAAATGGTATCATAACATTTGATACAATAAGTGTTCTAAATAATCAACCTTATTATTTAAGTCAGATTAAGATAGAAGTATTAGACCAAGTATAAAGGAGAATATAAAAATGGATTTAAAAATAGGATTCAAAGCAACAAAAAAAGAAGCAGAAGGTAAAACGTTTGAAGAACTTGAAGCAGAAGCAAGAGCAATAAACGAAGCAAACATTCAAGCGTATTTAGATAGTTTAGAACCAGAAGAAACCGAATAATTTTTACAATAAATGAAAGTGGTGTATATCGCCACTTTTTTATTTTACTTTACATATTATAAAAATAGTTATATAATTAAAATATAAATTGAAAGGTTCTTACATCTTAGGGTGTGAGTCATCAAATTAAAGAAAGGAAACGAATACATGGCAGTAAATGTAATAAACCCAAACAAAGGGCGTGTGTATTTTGCCAAAGATGGCTTGGTATTAGACAGTGCTAATTTAGACAAATATCACCCAAACTCAAATGTTAATACTTTACAAGTTAATATTGAAGATGGTGGAATGTTAAACGCTATGGCACTTATTAACTACCAAACACCAAACATGGCGATGAAAGGTCAAGCAACGACATCACATTGGTATCCTTTGTTTTTTATTGGTATGAATAATGTTAAGGTGGCTAACGAAGGTGGCAAACGCACCTTTGCACAATACTTAACACCAGTTCCTGTAAACATTCTAAATCGTAATTTAGGTAAGGCTACACCTATGAATGTTACAGCAACAGTTAAATTAGTAGGGGGTATAAACTTTTTAGGACTGTTTGATAGTGTAGAAAACTTACAAACGGAACACCCTGCAAGTGAATCATTAGATGATGATTATGCTATTGGTGGTGTTATTGATGTTGAAGGAAACGTAACATTTTATCAAGTTGAAGAAACATCAACTGATGTTTATGAATGGGTTGAAAAAAACGAAAGTGTAAACCCACTATTATCAGTTCTTGAAAGTAAGCAATACAATATCACAAATATTAGCGTTCAAGGTGGTTTTGGAAATGCTACACCACTTCCACTTGAAACCCAACACTTTCAAATCCTATGGCAAGCAATAAATAATCAAGGTATTCAAATTAGCGATTTAGATAATAAAGTGGATAATGTGATTACTTTATATCAAGATGCAATTCAAGAAGTTGTGGAAACTCCAACTATACATCCAACAAAATCAAGCAACTTCCCCTTTGGTCAAAAAGTAGAACTTGATGTAAAAATTAGCGTAGATAACGATTTAATTGAAGTTGAAAGTGATGGATTGAAAGTTACTAATGAAAAAGTTGATGAAAGAATTGACTTAAAAACAAATCCAATTATTCAAGACCTAAACGAACACATTGAAGATTTGAATAACCCACATGGTGTTACGGCTGAACAAGTAGATACATACGTTAAGACAACGATAGATAGTAAAGATGCTGATACGTTGCAACAAGCGAAAGACTACACTTATAGCCAAGTAGAAATAGACAATAAAGACACTGCTATAATGAATAAGGCAAATAGTTTAGAAAACGCTAATATGTTTAAGGATGTCAATTATAATAACGTAAACGGTGTATTAACATTTACAAAGTATGATGACACAACAAAAGCAATAGACTTACCATTAGAGTTGTTGGTTGAAAGTGGTTACTATGATGAAGTAACAAATGAACTTGTATTAGTGTTGGCAAACAGTAGCGAGATTAGAATACCTGTTGGAAACTTACTTACCGATTTAGATGCACATAACATTAGATTTAACGGAAGTGGCACAAACTACTTAACTGCTAAAACCGAAGTTGAAGGTGCTGTTAAAGAGTTAGACACAAGAGTTAAGGCTAATGCTGATAATGTAGCCTTAAAAGTAAGCACAAGTGATATAGTAGATGATTTAGTATCAACTGATGTAGATAAACCATTAAGTGCTAATCAAGGTAAGGTGCTAAATGATACAACTGCTAAACTTGCAGTATCAAACGTATTCACCCAACCACAGCAAGTGCCTAATGCAACACTACCACAACACACAACCAATTTAAGTCAAGTAGAAACCATGTTTGAGATGTTTAAGCGACAGTTAAGGGGTTACAACTTAGCGATGCCAGACTTAGCAGGTAAGACAGATTTAGGTGGTGGGAATTATAGGTTTTATAACGATAACGGTATTACAATTAACTATAATGTGAATGATTATATATGGACTATAAATGGAACTACAACAGGGTTTGCAGAATCAGAGTTATTTAATGTTGAAACAAATACAGAATATGTTATATCATATATAGCAGTATCTGGAACTTTAACTGGTGGTGGATTAAACTTGTATATCAATAGTCCATCAATAAATGTTATACAACAAATAAATCAAAATATAGATAAACAAAATACTTTTACAACAACAACTCAAACAACATTTAGATTTAGTGTTTCTGCTGGTAGAACATTCACCAACTATCAATTCAAACTTCAATTATCAAAAGGTTCAACAGCAACACCATATACCATTCCAGGTGAAATACCACAATACAAGATAGTAGGTGAATCATAATGTTAATAGCAACTTATATAAATAAGAACTACATTAAATTAGACACTTACAAAGGGCAACCAAACTTCATTGTTTACGTTGATGCGTTAAACGATTACAACATAGGCGATAGGATAGAAGTGGTTGTTGATGAGTATGATGTCATTGAAGTTATAGGTTTGTATGTAGAGCCAGAAGTGAACTATGAACTATGACACTACTACTAATAGTATTCTTTGTATCTATTGTAGGTTACATCATAATAGGTATTGAAAGAGAAAGGAATGGGAAATGACAAAAGAATTGTTAAATAAAATGACAAAGACAGCAAACGTTGATGACCACAAAGTTTATGTTGTAATTGATGGCAAGGGTAGGTTTGTAAATTTGGGTGAAATAAGCGTGTTAGACACGAAAGGTGAACTTACACCCTTGATAGAAGTTTTAAGTGAGTTAAACGTTAAATATGACACCTTAAAACAAGAGTTGGAAGTTTATAAGAAACGTGCAAGAACAATAGATAATGTTTTTGCACAAGAAATCAAAAAAATAAAGAAAGAAGTGGGGTTAGAATGATATGATAGAATTAGAACAATTATTGACCTATTGGAATGAAATTAAAGGTTGGGTTATTGGGCTTGGAACGGCCGGTGTGATTACACTTGCGTTCAATGTGGGACTAAAATTGTTGCAAGGTAGAAAAGTAAATGTTGCAATAGGTTTTGGACAAGCGTATCAAAAGGCACAAGAAGAAGTTAATAAAAAGTTGCTTGGAATTGTAAGTGGCGTGGTTGAAGATTACAAAGACATTAAAAGCGATGTAAAACACGTTGTTGCAAAGGCTGACAAGGTTTTTGATGATAGTGCTAAAAAGGTTGATGCACTTATTGAGTTAAATGTAATGCTTATTGGTTTACTACCTATGAATGCTAATGTTAAATTAAAAGTTAAAGAAATTATAGATGAAATAGATAGTAAATATATTGCTAATGAATTATTAAGCGTTGAAGAAGATAGTGCTGTTGAATCTACCGACCCATTAGATACGATTTTAGAAGATGAGTAGGTAGGTGATACCTATGAATGATATAACAACAAAAGATTATGTTAAAAGATATGGTGCTTATTGGGGTGATATTGTCTTTCGACTTATTGCTCCCATAAGTGTCATTGTGTGGCAGTTTGGTTTGTTTAAGGAAGAAGTTAGTATATTCTCTCGCATGCAAGGCACAACGCTTATAGCACTTTTAATAGCAGTTTGGACTGCAAAAGATGAAATTGTAAACAAGTTAAAAGAAGTTGAAAACAAGGGTTGGTATATATCGGCTCGTAGAACATTCATTTGGGCTTTGCTATTCCTTACGTTATTGTGGTCTCACACATTTATAACTGAAATGCTTTGGGTTGTTGGTTCGTTCCTTGTAGGTTCGATACCAAGTAATTTCCTTGTCCCTACAAATGTTAAATACAAAACAAAAATAAACAAGGCTAAAACACAAAAAGAAAAGGACACCGATTAAGGTATCCTTTTTTTATCATAACATATGCAAATCGTTGTAAATGTCTTTAATACTTGTTAATAATGCATATGAACCTACAATAGCCAATGGTTCTATAAGTATAGTTATTATTGCAATAAAGATGAAAAACTCACTAAATCCCTCTTTCACATATGTTAATATTGCCAATGCAGGAAATACTATCGGTAACACTATTGATATAACTATAAGCAATGCACACATATATATAGCAAGTAATTTATTCATCATCTTCACCTTTGTTAGACAACTCTTTGTTAAGTTTTTCAATCTTTTTATCGTTTCTATAAACTTTAATAACTAATAAACCATCTTCAAGATGATAACTATATACTCTCATGGTTTGTATTGCTTTGGGGGTTTCGTGGCTCTCGCCTTCCCATAACACATTTTTTGTGTTTGTTTGAACTCTAATAGGTTCATTAAAAGCACCAATCCTACCAAATCCTAACAATGTGCCTACCTTATCAAATCTATAAAACACAATCCAAAAAAGTATTGGACTTAATATAGTCATAAGTATAACTAATAACACATTGTAAATAAATATAAATGTCTTTTTCATTTTAATTCTCCGTTTTTATATTGCCATTTAATATGGCTATAATTTCTTTTTCATTTTCGTTATTGTTATCGTGTCGTATTCTAAACTTTCTAATATCACTTCTGCGTTGTTCGCTAACATTTAAGAATGTTCGTTCAAATATTGATGGTGCAAGAGTTATCAACATAAAAGTGTTCCATAAAATTAGTATGGTTTGAATAAAGAATAATAAAACTTCTGGAAGTCCAACTTCTACAAACGTTAAACTAAATGCCAATATTAAGAAACCTATTGTCGTGGTAATCAATGTGCTTGGTGCAATGTTTACAACGGTAGTTGATACAACGTTCATTTTATAATCGTTAAATCTACCGTTTTTATCACTTGCTTTGATACCACCAACTATCAACCCCCTACTAATTTTTGGGTATTTAATTTTGTAGTGTTTTAGATAATCTTTTTGCCATTCAAGAGTTAATCGTTCTCTAAGTGTTTCTACATTACGCTTAACTATTCTTAATCTCAATTTTAATAGCGTTAATTTGACTAACAACGGGCTTTTACCTTCAAGGTGATGCTCTATACCACCTTCCTTAATAAACTCGCTAATTGACTTAATTTTATATTTAAGTCTTATCTTGTATAATTTACGATAAACCTTTTGTTCAAGGAAATATTTTTTGCGAATTAGTTTCTCAACTTCAACTTGCTTTTCAATAAACTCTTCTTTGTTGTGGTCAAAGTCCACTTGTTCTTTTATTTTTTGCAAGTTTTCTTTATATTCTTTATGGTTTTTAATAAATCTTACAATAATATTTACAAACCACGATAAGCCTATAATCCACAATGCTAATTGGTATGTGAGAAACTTATTCCAAAATTCAGCACTTAATAGATAATCCCAATTCCATTCACCACGAACAAACTTATCTAAACCAATAATTGCCAAACCTACGAGTTGAATTAAAACAAACGGTGTCCACTTTGCAATACCTACAAAAGTGTCAAAACCCTTTGCACGTATTTTATCTGCCTTTCTTGATAGGTTTATTAAATCATCAAGGGATTTGTCTTTATCATTTTCTTTTTGGTTATTTAATTGTGTTTCTAATGCACTCATGGTTGTTTACCACCTTAATTTTGTTTTGTTTGTTCTTGCTTTGAAATTAGTTGAGCCTGTTTTTCTTTGTGTTTGTCATCTAAGTCAAAAGTGTCAATTACTAACAATAGCATTGTTAATTCTTCAACATTTGTATATGTATAGGTATTATTTTTTTCATCATACTTAATATATTGTTCAATGTGTGATAAAAATTCGTTTGCACGTGTTATGTTACCTTCATTAGAGTTTAATTGTTGTTCCATATTGGTTAAACTCTCTGTGTATTCATTTTGAAAGTATGCTAATTGTGAATTATAGTATCTTTTAACATCGCTATTTAAACTCTCATCTTTAAGAACTTCTTCAATATGATTAGATATGTTATCACGTTCTTGTCTAAATGCAGGTAGCAACTCCTTGTTTTTCAAGTGTTGCATGATAGGGTTTTTAACCTTTTGAATAACCTTTTGAATTCTTTTGTGTGAAACTTCATCAATTCCTACTACTTTTATTTTATTTTTACTCATGTGTAAATTCTCCTATTTTTATATTATATTTTTTGTATATTTCATTAAATGTTTCTTTTTTTAATAAACTTGTAAATTTTTCAAATTGTGTATATGGAAGGCTTATAATTTTATGATAACCAACATTTCTTAAAACTTTTTGTTTTTTCATTTGCCACCCATCACTTAATTTTAACTGTTTGTAGAGTTTTTCTATATCACTTTGGTTATAACCTTTTACGACAATAGAGTGCATTATGTTTGTAAAATTCAACACACTCATCATTTCTAAACACTCTTTGTTAATGAATGTAGTTATATGTTCTATTTCGTTTGTCTTTGGTTTTGTTGTATATTTTAATACTACACTTGGTTGTTTTTCACAATGTATATAAAAATCAACTTGCTTTACATTATAAAGTGTTTCACGTGTAATCATATATCTTAACTCGCTTTCTTTTTAGTGCCTTATTCTCTTGTTTAATTACTTGTTTTTTAGCGACTGTAAAGTTCTCAATGTTCGTTATAAACTC